>Ga0233424_10000532_pt1 | contig 46456 bp, 44 predicted proteins | sample Watercolumn_Towu_FD_181011 | JGI IMG/M metagenome (GOLD analysis project Ga0233424, IMG submission 181011) | Freshwater microbial communities from Lake Towuti, South Sulawesi, Indonesia - Watercolumn_Towuti2014_125_MG | ecosystem: Environmental > Aquatic > Freshwater > Lake | place: Indonesia...
CGTCCTCGTTCGTGATGAACGCTATGGTCGCGCCGTCCGGCGACTGGTCGAAGCTCTCCACGTCCCAGTTGATGTGCGCGGTGAGCACGGTCTCCTTCCTCGTCGCGAGGTCGAGCCGGCGCAGGCGTTGGAACTCGGAATCCTTGTCGCTGTTGTAGTAAACCGCCCGGCCGTCCTTGCTGAAGCGCGCGTCGGAATACGCGACTTTCTCGCCGCCCCTCGGCGTGAGCGGCTCTTTCGTGCCCTTCATCGCGTCGGCGATGTAAAGGTGGCTCTCGTTGATGGAAATGTATTCCGCGATGAGCAGCTTCGAGTCGTCCGGCGACCAATCGCTCACGCCCCAGCCGCCGCCCGCGACCTCGATGATCTGCCGGCTCGACTTCGGGTCCGCCGGGTCCATCAGGTGGATGTCGTTGTCGCGACCGTTGCGCTTGGTCGAGGTGTAGGCGAAGACCTTGCCGCTGTGCGACCAGCGGGGGCCGGAGTTGCGCGACTTGCCGTCCGTGAGCAGCGTCACGCGGCCGTCCGCGAGGTCGAGGCGATGGAGTTGGTAGAACTCGCCGCCGCCCGTGTCCTGCGAGAACACGATGAACTCGCCCGTCTTCGGCCGGAACGACCCGCCCAGCACGCGCTCGCTGCCGAACGTGAGTTGCTTGCGGTCGCCGCCGGGGAACTTCACGACGTGCAACTGTGCGACATCGGCGAAGCGCGTGGTGATGAGCATCTCGCGCCGCGTCGGATGCCAGTTGTTGTGCAGCGCGGCGCGGAATTCGAGGTAGCGCCCGACGTCAGCGCGGAACTCCGGCGTGAACGCGGGAACGTTCTCGACGACGAGGTTGTCCGGCACCTGCGCGTGAAGCGTGGCGGCGAAGGCGAGGCAGAACGGAAGCGTGAGGGCTTTCATGGTGTGTTGGGCGGCGCGGACGCTAGGGGGAAAGGCTCCAAATTCCAAAATCCAAAATCCAAGCGAACACCATGCCCCACGCGGGCACCGCAGCGCATCGGAAGGCTGCGCCCTTGCGTCATGTGAAGGTTCGAACACGGGGCTTCCTTGGGATTTGGCATTTGGGATTTGGATTTTCCCTACTGTCCCTTGAAGGAAAGCAGGATGCCCGCGATGGCGCCTGTGAGATAGGTCGCCAGCAAGCCGCCGCACAGCGCGCGAAGTCCGAGCTTGGCGAGGTCGCCGCGGCGGTTCGGCGCCAGCGAGCCGATGCCGCCAATCTGGATGGCGATGCTGCTGAAGTTGGCGAACCCGCAAATCGCATACGACGCGATGGTGAAGCTGCGCGGGTCGAGCGCGCTGCGGAATTCCGCCTTGGTCAGCGTGAGATAGCCGATGAATTCGTTGAGCACGATGCGCTCGCCAAACACCTGGCCGATGGGGACGCAGTCCTTCCACGGCACGCCCATCAGGAACGCGAACGGCGCGTTGACCCAGCCGAGGATGTTCTGGAGCGTGACCTTGTTCTCGCCCGGCTGCGGGAGACCGACGAGGAAGTTCAGGAAATGCACGATGGCAACGAACGCGATGAGCATCGCCACGACGTTGATCGCCAGCTTCATCCCGTCACTCGCGCCGGTGCAAAGCGCGTCGAGCCCGTTGACCGTCTCGCGCGGGATGTCCGCCGGCGCGCCTGCTGCGGTCTCGCTCGTCTCGGTTTCCGGAAGGAGAATCTTCGCCATCAACAACCCTGCGGGCGCGTTCATCACGGACGCCGTGAGCAAGTGACCCGCGTCCACGCCGAAGGTCACATACACGGCGAGAACGCCCCCCGCGATGGTTGCCATGCCGCCGATCATCATCGCGAGGATTTCGCTGCGCGTCATGCGATCGAGGTAAGGCCTGATGACGAGCGGCGCCTCGGTCTGGCCCATGAAGATGTTCGCCGCGGCGGAAAGGCTTTCGCTGCCGCTCGTGCGCATCGCCCGCTGCATCACCCACGCCACCCCGCGCACCACCAGTTGCAGGATGCCGTAATGGTAGAGAAACGACGACACCGCCGACACGAGGATGATGGTGCCCGCCACGAGCACGGCAAAGATGACGCTGTTTTGCGGACCCCACGTCTTCCCGAGCATGTCGCCGTCCGCCAGCGGGCCGAAGACCATTCCAGTGCCTTTGCCCGCGAAGCTGATGAACCGCGTGACGGCAGCATTGAAAAACTCAAAGAAGGCGCGCCCGGGCGGCGTGAGCAGGATCAACGCGCCGAACACGAATTGCAGCACCACCCCGCTCACGACGGTCCGCCACGGGAACCGCTTGCGGTCGAGGGAAAGCGCCCACGCGAGCGTAATGAACACGGCGATGCCCGCGATGCCGAGGAGGATTTGCATGCCGGAGGCTAGGAGAACTTCCCGGCCGCGACAAGCGCCGCGTGGCCCTCCCGCTGCAATCCGTTCGTGGCGCGACCGGCAGACGTCCAATTACTACGTGTAGGTAATAAGTGGTTGCCTTCACGGCGTCACAGCCGGATACTCCCGACGCAATGAACGGCGATGGCGCGCGCATTGAACCGCCGTTCCCGTCGAACAGTCCAAACGACCATGCATCCACGATTTCTACAGGCGCTCGCCCTTTCGATCGCCGCCGCCGCTGCCTTCGCCTTTGCGTCCTTGAATGCGGCCGCGCAGAAGCAACCCTCGAAAGCCGCTCCGACCAAGGGCCAGCCGGCGGCGGATGTGGGGGCGAAGTTGCCGACCTGGCCGTCCTTTCGAGGCAGTCCGAATCTGCAGGGTCTTTCCCACGCAAAGCTCGCCACGCCGCTCACGACGCTCTGGAACTTCAAGGCGAAGGGTCCGGTGAAATCCTCCGCCGTCATTGGCGACAACCGCGTGTTCATCGGCTCCGATGACGGCCACCTCTACGCGCTCGACGCCGCCGCGGGGCGCGAACTTTGGAAGCACAAGACCGGCGCGCCCATCGAAGCCTCGCCATTGCTGCTCGATGGACGCGTTTACATCGGGTCGGCGGATGCGTTCCTCTACGCGCTCGACGCCGCCACGGGCAAGCCGCTGTGGAAGCACGAAACCGGCGACAAGATTCTCGGCGCGGCGAATTGGACCGCTTCAGCCGATGGCAAATCCAAGTGGGTGCTCGTGGGCAGCTACGACTTCAAGCTGCACTGCCTCGACGCGGTCACGGGCAAGAGCAACTGGGTTTACGAGACCGGCAACTACATCAACGGCTCGCCCGCGGTGGACCACGGCGTGACGGTGTTCGGTGGCTGCGACGCGATGCTGCACGTCATCAGCGTCGCCGACGGGAAGAAGGTGAAGGAGATTGACGCCGGCGCCTACGTCGCGGGCTCCGCGGCGCTCGTGGATGGGCGCGCGTTCTTCGGCCACTACGAGAACGCATATCAGGCGATTGACCTCACCAAGGGCTCGAACATCTGGACTTACAAGGAGCGCAACTTCGCCTACTTCAGCTCGCCCGCGGTGACGAAGGACCGCGTGCTATTCGGCGGGCGCGACAAGCGCCTGCATTGCGTCCGTCGCGACAACGGCGACGCAGTCTGGACCTTCCCCACACAGGGCAAAGTGGACAGCTCGCCCGTCGTGACCGCCGACGGCAAGGTGGTGTTCGGCTCCGAGGATGGCCGGCTCTACATCGTCTCGCTCTCGGACGGCAAGGAACTGTGGAATTACGAAATCGGGCAGGGCATCACCGGCTCGCCCGCGGTGGTGGACAACCTCGTGGTCATCGGCAGCGAGGACGGCGGCGTGTATGCCTTCGCACCGCGCGTGACGTTCCCCGCTCGCGCGGGACCGGGCAAGGCGAAGAAATAGCCGCGCATGAACTGGCTTCTCTTCATCGCCTTGTTCGCTGGTGCGCTTGTGATTTGGGCGCTCATCGAAGCCGCATTGAACTGGTATGTGAAGCGGGACTCCCGCCGCGCCGTGGACAAGCTGGTGGCTGACGCGCTCGCCGGCCGGTTGCCGGAGCGCGACAACTCAAGGGCGACGCACGAAATCGAGTGCGACTCGACGGGTTGTTCCGTGACACCGCTCGACAAACGCGCTGAACCTGCCCGCATCGAGTGGCGCGACGTGGACCGCGCCACCGCTTTCAAGCGCGACCTTTTCGCCGTGGACCTGCTCTGCCTCGCGCTCATCCGTGCCGACGGCTCCGCGGTCGAACTCGACGAGGACATGAAGGGCTGGGACGCCTTCGTGCAATCGCTTCCCGCGCGCCTGCCGGGCTGCGCGAAGTGGGAGTCGTGGTTCGCCGATGTCGCCTTCCCCGCGTTCGAGAGGAACGAGACGGAAGTCTTCCGCCGTCAGGAATCGCGTGCCATCGAATCCGCGGTTGCAGCGTGACCCATGACCACCGCCACCCTCGAATCGGCCAAGCCGTCCGCGCCGCCGCTCCAAAAGGAGACGACCGCCGGCAACTACTTCGTCTCGAACTATCCGCCGTTTTCGTTTTGGAAGCCCGAGCACGTCCCGCAAGTCCTCGCCGCGATGGAGCGCGCTCCTTTCCAACACGAAACTCGAAACCCGAAACGCGAAACGCCGCTTGGCATTTACGTCCACATCCCGTTTTGCCGGAAGCGCTGCCACTTCTGCTACTTCAAGGTTTACACGGACAAGGATTCCGCCGCGATCAAGGCCTACATTGACGCCGTGTTGCGCGAGTTCGCGCTCTACGCGGCCAGGCCCTTCATCGGCGGGCGCAAGCCCAACTTCATCTACTTCGGCGGCGGCACGCCGAGCTACCTGAGCGTGGACCAGCTTCGCCATCTCACCGACGGCATGAAGGCGCTGTTGCCGTGGGACGAGGCGGAGGAGGTCACCTTCGAGTGCGAACCGGGCACGCTCACCGACCACAAGCTCAAGGCGATTCGCGACCTCGGCGTCACGCGGCTCTCGCTTGGCGTGGAGAACTTCGACGACCACATCCTTGAGATCAACGGCCGCGCGCATCACAGCAAGGAAATCGCGCGCGCCTGCGCGTTCGCGCGCAGCATCGGCTTCCCGCAGATCAACATTGACCTCATCGCCGGCATGGTCGAGGAGACCGAGGCCAACTGGCGCGCGAACATCCGCAAGACCCTCGAACTAGCGCCCGACTCGGTGACCATCTACGAGATGGAAATCCCGTTCAACACGACCATCTACCACCGCATGAAGGCCGAGGGCAAACTCGTCGCGCCTGTGGCCGATTGGGAGACCAAGCGCCGCTGGGTCAATGACGCCTTCGCCGAGTTCGAGCGCGCGGGCTACACGGTCGCGAGCGCCTACACGGCGGTGAAGGACAAGTCGCGCACGCACTTCGTCTATCGCGACAAGCTGTGGGCGGGCGCGGACCTGCTCTCGGTGGGCGTGGCGAGCTTCGGCCACATCAACGGCGTCCACTACCAGAACCACGCGGACTTCGACCCCTACGTGGCGCAGGTGAACGCCGGCAAGTTTCCCATCTTCCGCGCGCTCACGCCCGCGGACGACGAGCGGTTCATCCGCGAGTTCATCCTGCAACTCAAGCTCGGCTCGAACAGCCGCAGCTACTTCAAGGACAAGTTCGGCGCGGACCCGGTCGAGCGTTTCGCCAAACCGCTCCAGCGGTTGAAGGACTGGGGGTTCTTGAGCGTGGACGGCGACCGCATCGTGCTCACGCGCGAGGCGCTGCTGCAGGTGGACAAGCTGCTGCACGAGTTTTTCAAGCCGGAGCATCGGGTGACGAAGTATGTCTGAACCCAGAATGGAAAACGTCCAACGTCCAACGTCCAACGCCCAACGTCCAAAGACTGAGCGCGATGGTGTGCCTGCGTTTGATTTGGAAGGGCGACTGTTGAATTACGCGGCGGAGATCATCCGTCTGACTGAACGGTTGCCTCACACGCGCGCGGGCAACCACGTCGCGGGTCAGTTGCTGCGGTCGGGCACATCTCCGCTGCCGAATCACGGCGAAGCGCAGGCGGCGGAGTCGCGCGACGACTTTGTCCACAAGCTGAGCATCTGCCTGAAGGAACTACGCGAGTCGCGACGATGGCTGCGCTTGATTCTCCGCGTTCCACTTTCCCGCGAGACTGAACGGGCCACCGCTTTGGTCGCTGAAACTGAGGAGTCAATCCGCATTTTTGCCAAGAGCATTCGAACGGCGAAGTCCGGCTCTGGAAGTTCGAAGTTGAACGTTGGGCGTTGAACGTTTTCGCCATGTCCACTCCGCCAACCACAACTCAAATTGCGACCGTCCTCCCCATCGCCTATCCGCTGGATGACTTCTACGCGCAGGCGGGGCTGATGTTGCCGGTCATCGAGTCCGTGCCGGGCGACGACGTGCCGGAGCCGTTTCGCGCGCTGCTCGTGCATCAGGACGACATGACGCCCACGCTGGAGAAGTTCCACGGCGACACCATTCACATCCGCGTGCTGCGCCGGCGGCAGCGTGACGACTTCTACTTCCGCGAGGTGCTGCTCGTGATGGACAAGGACGAGCGGCCTGTCGAGTTTGGCGCCATCAAGATCAACCTCGCGCTGTTCCCGCCCGCGGCGAAGGCGGACATCCTCGCCGAGCGCCTCCCGCTCGGGCACATCCTGACCGAACGCGCGGTCACGCACACGAGCCGGCCGAAGGGGTTCCTGCGCGTGCAGTCGGACGCGTTCATCAACTCCGCGCTTGGCCTCACCGGCGCGCACACGCTTTACGGCCGCCGCAACACTCATTGGGATCCGCAACAACGGCCGCTCGCGGAGATCGTCGAGATCCTCCCGCCGGCGGCGAAGTGAACTGAAACCACGAATGGACACGAATCAACACGAATGGGAGAGCAGACCGCGCTGCTCATCCGTTGAATTCGTGTGCATTCGTGTCCATTCGTGGTTCTTCGACTCCCTCTGCTCATGATAGCCGGGAACACCTACGACACCCTCATCATCGGTGGTGGCCCTGCCGGCTCGAGCGCGGCGGCGGTGCTGGCGGAGTTCGGACATCGCGTGCTCGTGATCGAGCGCGAGAAGTTCCCACGCTACCACATCGGCGAGTCGCTCATCCCGTTCACCTACGGCCCTCTCGAGCGCCTCGGGCTCATCCCGCGGATGAAGGCGTCGTGCTTCCAAAAAAAATACAGCGTGCTGTTCGTGCAGCCCGACGGCAAGGCGAGCCAGCCTTTCTACTTCTTCAACCGCTACGACCTCGAGACGGTGGCGCAGACGTGGCAGGTGCTCCGCAGCGAGTTCGACCAGATGCTCCTCGATCACGCGCGGGCCAAGGGTGCCGAGGTGATGGAGGAAACCACGGTGAAGGAGTTGCTGCGCGACAACGGCCGTGTCACCGGCGTTCGCGCGCGGTTGAAGTCCGGCGAAGTGACTGAGTTCCGCGCACCAATGACACTCGATTGCACGGGCAAGGAATCCTTCACAGCCGTGCGCAACGGCTGGCGCTTGAAGGATCCGTATCTGAACAAGGTCGCCGTGTGGACCTACTACAAAGGCTCGAAGCGCGAGCCGGGCATTGACGAGGGACAGACGACGGTGGCGTTCGTGCCGGACAAGGGCTGGTTCTGGCACATCCCGATGCACAACGACATGGTGAGCGTCGGAGTCGTGGCCGAGGGCAAGTATCTGGCGCGCGGCGGCGTGAAGGATCCCAAGGCCATCTTCCACCGCGAAGTGGAGGAGAACCTTTGGATCAAGGACCACCTCTCCACCGGCGCGTCCACGGGCGACTACCACATGACGAGCGAATACAGCTTCCACTCGCGGCACTGCGGGTGCGACGGGTTGCTGCTCGTGGGCGACGCGTTTGCGTTTCTCGACCCGGTGTTCAGCAGCGGGCTGATGCTCGCGCTCAAAAGCGGCGTGCTCGCGGGCGAGGAAATCCACCGCGCGCTGGCCGAGTGCGACTTCTCACCCGCGCGCTTCGCTCCCTACGCGGCGACCATCCGGCAGGGCGTCGAGAACATGCGCAAGCTCGTGTATGCGTTTTACAACCCGAACTTCTCCTTCAAGGACGTGATCACGCGATACCCCGACGCCGCGGGCGAAATCACCGACTGCCTGAGCGGCGACGTGAACAAGGACTTCACGAGCCTGTGGAACAAGGTCCGCGAGTTCGCGCCGCTGCCGGAGGATTTGCCCGTGGGCGGGCCGCTGGTGAACTGACGGATTCGGCAGTCGGGTGAGATAATCAGCTTCCAATGTCGCCCCAGGGCCGCATCCTTTCCGCAACATGAACCGTGAGCCGGACGGCCACCTCACGTGGGATTTGGCGGACATTGCGCAGGCGCTCAAGATCAGCGCCGACGACGTGCTGGAATACTTCACCGATGGGCGCCGGGTGTCATTTATCCTCGAACGACGCATTGCCCGCGAGGTTCTTCGGGGCACATTGGCCAAGAGTGAAGGCGCAGGATTTGACCTCATGGACGCACAAGGCCGGAAGTGGGAAGTCCGCAGCGTCTCGCAAGGCGGCGTCTATTTCTGCCCGAGCTACATGGTCGGTTCAGGGCGGTCGTTCGAACTGAGCGGCTTCCTTGCGAAACTCGACGACATCGAAGGTTACATTCTCGCCGACATTGAAGCGTTTCCGCGTGTTCCATTTTGGACGGTTCCATCCAAGGAAGTTCGGGCGTGGTGGAATGCCGGCGAATTGGGCAGGACCACCAAGGTATCCCGCAAACGGGAGCTTGAGTTGGTTCGGAGGCCAGCGAGATGATTGCTGAAGCCGTGCCAACCGGAGTGAAGCGGGCCCGGACCACGCGGAGGAGCGCGGCGGGCGGCGGTGGAGCGCTGACGAGTTCCGTTCCGGTGGTGGTGGGTGAATTTTGGACTTCCCGACAACGCGCCGCACACAGCCTGCACGAAATTTCCTACAGGGCGTGCTTCAAGCCCCAACTGCCCCGCTACTTCATCGAGCGTTTCAGCGAGCCAGGTGGCCGCGTGTTCGACCCGTTCATGGGACGAGGCACGACCCTCGTTGAAGCAGCGTTGCTGGGCCGCGTTCCGCTCGGCACGGATGCAAACCCGCTGTGCGCCCAACTGGTGCGCCCTCGACTGGCTCCGCCGATGATCGAGGCAGTCGCACGGCGGTTGGACGAAATTGACTTCGCACTCAATGCGCCCGGCCTCGAAGACCTGCTGGTCTTCTTTCACCCCGAAACCTTGCGCGAAATCTGCGCGTTGCGGGCCTACCTGCTGGAGCGGGCTGGGGCGCAAACTCTGGACGGAACGGATGAATGGATTCGCATGGTCGCGCTCAACCGGCTCACCGGCCACTCGCCGGGTTTCTTCTCCGTCTACACCCTGCCGCCGAATCAGGCGGTGTCCGTGCTGGCCCAGCGCAAAATCAACGCGCGGCTGAAACAGCAGCCGCCGCGACGGCATGTGCCCGCGCTCATTCTGAAGAAGACCCGCGCGCTGCTGAAGGACTGCACCGAGGAAACTCGGCGTGTGCTGGCGGAAGTTCGCCCGAGCGCGCGGGTGCTGACTGCGTCGGCCGTCGCTCTGCCCGCGCTGGCGGACGAGTCGGTGAGTTTGGTTGTCACGTCGCCGCCGTTTCTCGACACCGTGGATTACGCGGCGGACAACTGGCTGCGCGCCTGGTTCGCGGCCGTCAGCGCGGAACCGGCGGAGTTGTGCGTGTTTCGCCAAGCTGCCGACTGGGTGTTGGCAATGACAAAGGCGTTGGCCGAATGCGGTCGCGTGTTGCAATGCGGCGGGCACTTGGTTTTCGAGGTGGGTGAAGTGCGCGGCGGCACGGTGCGCCTGGAGGAACAGGCCTTGGAAGCAGGTGCGAAGGCGGGGCTGCAACCCGTCCGTGTGATGATAAACTCGCAACGCTTCACGAAGACTTCCAACTGCTGGGGCGTGACCAACGGCACCAAGGGCACCAACACAAACCGCATCGTCGTCTTCCGCAAGGCATGAACCTCGTCCAAATCACCCCCGGCGCGGGCGGGATGTATTGCGGGAATTGCTTCCGCGACAACGCGCTCGTCGCGGCGTTGCGCGCGATGAGCCACGACGTGCTCATGGTGCCGCTTTACCTGCCGATGACGCTCGACGAGGAGGACCAGTCGCGCGGGACGCCGGTGTTTTTCGGTGGCGTGAGCGTTTACCTCGAGCAAAAGACCGGGTTCTTTCGCCGCGCGCCGCAATGGCTGCACGGGATGCTCGCTTCGCCCGCCGTGCTCAAGTGGGCCGGGTCGAAGGCCGGCAAGACGCGCGCGGCGGATGTCGCCGACCTCACCATCTCGATGCTGCGCGGCGAGGAAGGCAACCAGGCGCGCGAGCTTGACCAGCTCATCTCCTTCCTCAAGTCACAGCCGCGGCCCGACGCTGTCTGCCTCTCGAATGCCATGCTCGCGGGGCTCGTGCGCAAGCTCAAGTCCGGGTTGCGCTGCCCCGTCGTGCTCACGCTGCAGGGCGAGGATCACTTCATTGACTCGATGCCCGAGCCGGCGCGCACCGAAGTGTGGCGCACGCTCGCGGAGCGTGCGTCGGAAGCCGACGTGTTCGTCGCGCCGACGCGCTACTTCGGCGAGCGGATGCGCGAACGCCTCGGCTTCCCCGCGGCCAAGCTGCGCGTGGTCCACAACGGCATCAACCTCGACGGCTACTCGATGGTGAGCGACGCCGAGGCGCACGTGCAGGGCGCGGGTCCGCCGGTGCTGGGCTACTTCGCGCGAATGTGCCGCGAGAAGGGGCTCGACGTGCTGGTGGACGCGTTTCTCCACATCCGCGAGCGCGGCAAGGTGCCGAACCTGCGCCTGCACATCGGCGGCGGCTGCGGGCCGGGCGACGAGGAATTCGTGGAGCAGCAGACCGCGAAGCTCCGCGCCGCGGGAGTGCTCGCGGACGTGGAGTTCCATCCCAACCTGTCGCGCGAGAAGAAGCTCGAGTTCTTCCACGAGCTGACCGTGTTCAGCGTGCCGGCGCTGTATGGCGAGGCGTTCGGCCTCTACTTGATCGAGGCGATGGCGGCGGGCGTGCCGGTGGTGCAACCGCGCGTGGCGGCGTTTCCCGAGCTGGTCGAAGCGACCGGCGGCGGCAAGTTGTGCGAGCCGGAGCCGCTCGCGCTCGGCCAGGCCATCGAGCGGCTGCTGCTCGACGAGGACCGGTTGCGCGCGCTCGGCGAGAAGGCGCGGCACAGCGTCTATGCGGGCTTCAGCGTCGAGCGGATGGCGCGGGAGATGGTGCGGGTGTTCGCCGACGCGAGTGCCCGGTGACGCGCGGGCGAAACTTTGAACCTTGAACTTTGAACTTCGACATTCGAAGTTTCGCCATGCCTTACGAGTTCAAAGCGCACCGGCGAGTGGAGTTCAGCGAGACGGACATGGCGGGCATCGTCCACTACTCGAACTTCTTCCGCTACATGGAGACCGCAGAGCACGCATTCTTCCGCTCGATCGGCTTCAGCATCGCGATGCAGCACACCGACACGCCGATGGGCTGGCCGCGCGTGCACGCCTCGTGCGACTTCCGGCACCCGCTGCGTTTCGAGGACGTGTTCGAAATCCGCATGCTCGTGGCGGAGAAGAAGTCCAAGGCGCTGACGTATCTGTTCAAGTTCACCAAGCTGAACGCGACGCCGCAGGTCGAGGTCGCGCGCGGCCGGCTCACGGTGGTGTGCGTGACCCGCGACGCGACGGGCAAGATGTCCGCCGCGCCGATTCCAGAGTTCATCGCGTCGCAGGTGGAGGTCGCGCCGGAGGAGGAGTTGAAGTGACGAGAAACGACTCTCAACGCAGTGCGGTTCAAACTAGTTTCGCGACTGAAATGAAGGATCGCTTCCATGCACCCGTGACGCGGCGGGCATTCCGCGCGTTCACGCTCATCGAATTGCTGGTGGTCATCGCCATCATCGCCATCCTCGCGGGGTTGCTGCTGCCCGCGCTCGCATCCTCCAAGGCGAAGGCCAAGTCCACCAAGTGCATGAACAACATCAAGCAGATCGGGACCACGTTCCTGCTCTACGCCGAGGATTACGACAACCGGTTGATTGACCTTTATTCGTTTGCGCCCGGGGTGGCTGGCGGTCGGTGGTATTATGATACGCTTGCGCCGCTTCGGTATCTACCCTCTTACACGAATCGCAACGGCATCTGGCGCTGCCCGGCTGCGACGGACGAGCAAATCCGGCAGGGCTGGGGCGGCACTTGGGAGGGCTATGCACCGATCGAGGACACCATCATCCGCTATGCAACCAACGGCATCGGCGGGCCGATCCTCAAGAGCCGGCGGCTCGATGAAATCCTCCGCACCACGCAAATCTGGCTCATGGGTGACGCAGGCCGGGCCTTGGCGCAGAACGACCCCAAGGCGGGTTACAAACCGTGGGTCGCGATTCGCGGTGGCGGTGCGCTGGACACCACAGGGCCGTGGGCGGGAGCGCCGACGGTGTGGACCTTCAACACGGGAACGGGTGAACCGGAGCAACAGCCTGCGGCGCGCCACATCGGATTCCGCTGCATCATGACGTTCATGGACGGCCACGCCGAGACGTGGACGTATTCCGAAGTGCGCTCGAACAAGTTCAACTTCATCGGGAACGTCAACGGCACGCCGAGGAATTTCTGAACGGCCCGCGCTTCACTTCGGCGCGAGCGTCACTTCCATCTTCTCGAAGTTCAGCACGAAGCGCTTGCCCTTCGGCGGCACCGGCATCGTCTTCAGGCAGCCGCGCTTCACGAGGATGTCCAAGTTCGCGGGCGGGCTTTGCGTTTCCTGCCAGAATTTCCGCATCGCGGCATTCAGCGCGGTGAGGTCCGGATTCTCGTCCTTCGCGGGAATCGGCGACTCCGAGCCCGGAGACGGCGGCGCGACAGGCGCGGCAGCCCATTCGGCCGGCTTGGGCGGAGGCGCGGCGACAACCGGCGCAGCCGTTTCGGAGGAATCCTTCTTGCATCCCGTCAACGACGCTGCAAGCAAAGCCGCGACCATCAGGCGCATCGAGTTCATGCACAAAGTCTAGTCCGGCCCCGCAAGGCAGCAACGCGAAATCCGCTGTGGAGAAATCCGCGCCCCTCCGCCATCCTCCCGCGCGATGAAGATTGTCGTGCTCGACTCCCACACGCTCAACCCGGGTGATTTGAGCTGGGACGACTTGCGCGCGCTCGGCCCGTGCGACATCCACGACCGCACACCCGCCGCGCTCGTTGTCGAGCGGGCTGCGGGCGCGGAAGTCGTGCTGACGAACAAGACGCCGCTCACGCGCGCGAACCTCGCGGCGCTGCCCGAGCTGCGCTACATCGGCGTGCTGGCGACGGGCTTCAACATCGTGGACACCGCGGCGGCGCGCGAGCGGGGCTTCCCCGTGTGCAACGTGCCCAACTACGGCACTCGTTCCGTGGCGCAGCACACGCTGGCGCTCGTGCTCGAACTCTGCAACCGCGCCGGCCATCACGCGCAGACCGTTCGCGCCGGCCGCTGGGCGCAGTGCCCGGACTATTGCTATGCGGATTTCCCGCTGGTGGAACTCGACGGGCTGACGATGGGCATCGTGGGCTTCGGCCGCATCGGTCGCGCCACGGCGGAACTCGCGCTCGCCTTCGGGATGAAGGTGCTCGCCTTCACGCGCACGCCACCGAGGGACGCGCCCGCGGGCGTGGAGTTCGCGGACGTGGAGACGCTGTTCCGCCGCAGCGACGTATTGAGCCTGCATTGTCCGCTCACGGCCGAGACCAACCAGCTTGTGAACGCGCGGCGGCTCGCGTGGATGAAGCCGACGGCCTTCCTCATCAACACCAGCCGCGGCCCGCTCGTGGACGAACCGGCGCTCGCGGACGCGCTCAACTCGGGCCGCATCGCGGGCGCGGGGCTGGACGTGCTCTCATCGGAACCGCCGCCCGCGGGGCACGCGCTCTTCGGCGCGAAGAACTGCCTCATCACGCCGCACAACGCCTGGATGTCGCGCGCGGCGCGGTCGCGGTTGATGAAGACGGCGATGGACAACCTGCGGGCCTTCCTCGCAGGGAAGCCGCAAAACGTGGTGAACTGAACACCATGAACGCGCTCACGTTGGGCCATTCGCCGGACCCGGATGATGCCTTCATGTTCTACGGGCTTGCGAAGGAACTCGTGCCCACGCACGGGCTTCGCTTCGAGCACATCCTGCAGGACATCCAGACGCTGAACGAGCGCGCCACGCGCGGCGAACTCGACATCTCGGCCATCAGCATCCATGCCTACGCGCACGTGTGCGACCAGTATGCGCTGCTGCCGAGCGGCGCGAGCATGGGCGATGGCTACGGGCCGATGCTCGTGGCGAAGCGCGCGCTTTCGCGGGACGAGATTCTCAAGTCGCGCATCGCCGTGCCGGGCACGATGACGAGCGCGTTCCTCGCGCTGCAACTCTGGCTCGGTGAAGTGCGGAATGCGGAATGCGGAATGCGGAATGGCGGACCTGGAACTCCGCACTCCGCACTCCGCACTCCGCATTTCGATCATGTCGTCGTGCCCTTCGACGAAATCTTCGAAGCGGTGCGCGCGGACGCGGCGGACGTGGGGCTCATCATCCACGAAGGCCAGCTCACGTTCGCCAACGAAGGGCTCGTGTGCTGCGCGGACCTCGGCGCGTGGTGGGCTTCGGAGAACGACGGCTTGCCGCTGCCGCTCGGCGGGAACGTGATTCACAAGCGGCACTCGCCGGAATTGCGGCGGCGGATTTCGGGCATCCTGGAGGCGAGCATTCGCTACGGGCTCGAGCATCGCGCGGAGGCGGTGGCGCACGCGCTGCAATTCGCGCGCGACATGGGGCGCGACCTCGCGGACAAGTTCGTGGGGATGTATGTGAACGACTGGACGCTCGACTACGGTCCGCGCGGGCGCGAGAGCATCCGGCGCTTCCTCACGCGCGCGCACGAGCGCGGGCTCACGCCGCGCGCGCCGGAGCTGGAGTTCGTCGTCTGACGCGCGGACGGCCGCATCGCCGCTTAGCCCGAATTCCGAAGTTGAAGTGGTTCCAGCAAAGCGTAGCGCAGGCTTCCAAGCCTGCTGTATCGCGGGTTTCCAAACCCGCGGCGCGCGAACCCCGACTCCAAGTCGGGGCTGTGCGCGCCCGACCCAGCCCAGCCCGCCGACTTGGAACTCGGCGACACAGCCGGCTTGGAAACCGGCGCTACGTGCCTCGGCGGGGCCAGCTTCGGATTTCGGCCTCAGAACTGGACCTTCGGCGCTTCCTTCTGCGCGTCGGGAGTCTCGAAGAACGGCTCTTCCTTGAAGCCGAACATTCCCGCGATGAGCACGGTGGGGAACGTCTGCACGGCCGTGTTGTATTGCTGGACGGAATCGTTGTAGGCCTGCCGCGAGAAGGTGACGCGGTCCTCGGTCGAGGAGAGCTCCGTCTGGAGTGACATGAAATTCTGGTTCGCCTTCAACTCGGGATAGGCCTCGGACACGACGAGCAGGCGCGCGATGGCGGACGAGAGTTCACCCTCGGCCTTGATGGCGTCGGCGGGCGTGGCGGCGCTGGTGGCGCGGGCGCGCGCGTTGACGACGCGATCGAGGGTGTCCTTCTCGTGGGCGGCGTAGCCCTTGACGGTGTTGACGAGGTTGGGGATGAGGTCGTGGCGGCGCTTGAGCTGAACATCAATCTGCGCCCACGCGTTGCGCACGGCCTGACGGAGCCGCACGAGGCCGTTGTAACAGCCCATGAGCCAGAGCCCGACGATGATGGCCAAGCCGACAACCGCGACCACGATGATGAAGAGTGTCGTCAACATGGCCGGAGTGTAGTGCGGGCCGCCCGCTCCGCAACACCGGCGATTTTACAACGCCATCCGGAGATTGTAACCCGGCGGTCACCTCGCCGGGGCGCCGGCAGCGAATCAGGGAGGCAAAAAAACGGGTTGTCAGCCAGCCAGCCGATGCTAGGATTTCCCCGCAAGTGAGCCTTTTCTGGCGGCACAATGAAAGAGTCGGATGCCACGAAAGGTGACGATTTGGTGAAGAATTCGTCCCTCTACCGCGAGTTCCAGGCCGAGCGGGAAGAGATAATGCGACACAAATGGCTTGAGTCGGAAAAAGCCGGTTTTGACATCGGCTTCGAGCGCGCGCTGACGGATTGGATCGTGAAACACCGGTCCAAATGGCGCAGAGGCCGGCAAGCCCAGTCGCAGCCTTCCTGAACGGACGGAGCCCGAGTGTCCTTTAAGGCGGTCCGGTGAGGCCGCCAAGGAAGATGTGTGTTCCAACCCAAACCGGCGGTCGCCCCACCCTGCGCGGGCGGTTCAGGGTTTCTTATGCCTGAATCCCAAGTGCTCCTGACCGCCGCCGCGATGGACCGCGCGCTCGCGCGCATCGCGCACGAAATCGCCGAGCGCAACGAGAGCGCGGGCGACGTCGTGCTCGTGGGAGTGCAGACGGGCGGCGTGCACCTGGCGCGGCGGCTCGCCGCTTTGCTGGGCGGCCTTTGGAAGCAACCCGCGCCCGTTGGCGCGCTGGACGTGAGCATGCACCGCGACGACCTCGACCACCGCGCCGCGCCCGAGGTGCGCGCAACACAAATCCCCGCGGACATTTCCGGGAAGACGGTTGTGCTGGTGGACGACGTCCTCTTCAGCGGGCGCACGACGCGCGCGGCGCTCGATGCGCTGAACGACTTCGGCCGGCCCGCGCGCGTGCAACTGGCCGTGCTCGTGGACCGCGGCCACCGCGAACTGCCCATCAAGGCCGACTTCGTCGGCAAGAACGTCCCCACGCGCGTCGGCGAGCGCATCAACGTGCTCCTGCGCGAGGACGGCGCCGACGATTGCGTCCTTCTCGAACGCCCATGACCTGGAGCCGCAAGCACCTGCTGGACATCGAATCGCTCAGCGCGGAGGAAATCGTGTCCGTGCTGGACACGGCGCGCGCGTTCAAGGCCGTCGGCGAGCGCGCCATCAAGAAGGTCCCGGCGCTGCGCGGCAAGACCGTGGTCAACCTCTTCATCGAGCCCTCGACGCGCACGCGGATCAGTTTCGAGCTGGCGGCGCTGCGGCTCACGGCGGATGTCATCAACTTCACCGCCGAAGCCAGCTCGCTCAAGAAGGGCGAGACGCTCAAGGACACCGCCCGCAACCTCGAGGCGCTCAACGCCGACATCATCATCATCCGCCACGGCGCCGCGGGCGCCGCGCACTTCCTCGCGCGCTTCCTCAACGCCAGCGTGGTCAACGCCGGCGACGGCGCGCACGAGCACCCGACGCAGGCGCTGCTGGACACGTTCACCATCCGCGAGCGCAAGGGCCGCATCGAGGGGCTCAAGGTCACCATCCTCGGCGACATCCTCTACAGCCGCGTGGCGCGGTCGAACATCCGCACGCTCACCAAGCTCGGGGCGTCCGTCACGCTCTGCGGCCCGCCGACGCTCGTGCCGCGCGCGTTCGAGCAGATGGGCTGCCGCGTGACGTGGGACGTGCACGAGGCGATCGCGGACGCGGACGTGATCAACCTGCTGCGCATCCAGCACGAGCGGCAGCGGCGCACGATGTTCCCGAGCCTCGGCGAATACACGAGCCTGTTCGGGCTGAACCGCACGCGCCTCGAGCGCACCAAGCCGGACGCGCTCATCATGCACCCGGGCCCCATCAACCGCGGCGTGGAGATTGACAGCGAGGTGGCCGACTGCGGGCGCTCGGTGATCCTCGAGCAGGTGACCAACGGGCTGGCCGTGCGGATGGCCGTGCTGTTCCTGATCAACGGCGGGAAAGGCCCGCAGGAAGTCGGCGGGTGAGCGCAGGCGTCAAAGCCCGGGGCTTGGGCGTCAGATTTTGTCCGAGACCGGGGCAATCTCGAGTTTGCCATCCTTTGCGAGGCGGAAGGTCACGAGCACGGAGTTGAGCACGGCGCGGGATTGGTCAAACGACTTGGCCAGGCCAACCATCTCGAACTCGACCACACTGGCCAGTGCCGGGATGAACACGGCGCGGGCGAGTTGGGGTTCGCCCAAGCTGTTCCGCAAGGCCAGCTCGAAGGCCTGGCCGGGAGCATCGGCCACTTTCATCGAGAACTTGTCTGTGACCTTCGAGTTGGGATGACGCTGGAGCAGGATGGTCTCGCAGGACTCGGCATCCGGTTCGCGGGGCGGCTGCCCGGCAGGTGGCGGCGGGCCCGGGCGCGGCCCATAACAGCGCATGATGATGTAATCGCGTCCATCGGGTTCGCTGAGCGTCGCGGTCCATTGTTGCGGCTGGACTCGGAGTTGGTAGCCCTTGGGGACAAGGAAGGCCGCCTTGTTGGTCCCGAGTGTGACGTAGGCGCGATCGAATGTGCCCAGTCCGCCGGCGGCTTCGCCGACTGTCTTCACGTCGAATGCGGGCAAGGCGTTGGTCCCCGGAGCAGGCGCGGCAGTGGGTTGCGCGGAAGACTCCGGCGCCAGCAAGAAAGCCGAGGACGCCACCATCAGTCCCAAACCGTGGAGGAGGAAAGTTTCAGCCCGCATAATTGGTGACGTTGGCCATGGGGTTGGACCAGTTGCCGCGGATGAGCGTGCGAAGCGACGGTGTTCCCGGCGGCAGCTTGGTCGAATCGAGGTAATTCTGGTCGAAATTGAAGTCGCGTGTCGGGGCATAGTAGTAAACGCCCGGTGTCTGCCATGGCGCGGTCGCCCGCACGCTGTCGTAGAGATTGATGATGGACCCGTTGAGTGTGAGGGGCACGGCGCCGTTGCCCCAGTCCTCGAGCAGGCGCGGGAGGTTCATGACGCCGCCGCTGAACGGCGTGGACCCATTGGAACCCTGCGAATAAACGATGCCGGTGAGCATGGCTGCGTTGACCGTCGTGGCGGTCGCGTCACGACTGAGGAACGAGCCGCTGCTCGACGAGTCGGTCCACGCCCCGGATTGGATCGTGAGCGCATCCGAGGCGAGCGAGGCGGGCATGGCGGCAGTGGTGTTGGTCGTTCCGAGATGCGCCGCCACGGGACAGTTGTAGTGGCCTTTGACGTAAAGCGGATTCGGCGTGGCCAGGGTCAGACCCCGGGAGGAAAGAGTTTGTCCATTGACGACCCGCACGGCCGGCAAGGTGGTGCTGGTTGCCGTGCGCATATCGCCGACGAAGAGCAGGTTGGGAGTGACGCCCACGCCGAGCGTGCCCCTCACGAGTGCATTGGTCTGGGCCCACGAGTTGAACCTTGCGATGTCCACCTCGGTGGTCTGGATCGTCTTGCCTTCGCGCTGGTCTGTGAACGTCTTGTTGGTGCTGACGAAGTTGGTCAATTGCACCCAAGGTATGGGCGTGGGCAACGCGCTGAACGGCTGCTTGACCTGCGCGGTGACGGTGCTGTTGCTCACGAGGATGGTCAGTTCGGCCTTGTTGTAATATCGCTGCTGCCCCATCGCGCTGGTCATCAGCTCCGTGGCGGGAGGAATGTTGATGACCTCGCGGACCGCCGCCGCGGTGTTGTTGGTGCCGATGGGGAGCGCGAGTGTGGAGACGTTCGTGGTTTTCCCGTCCTGATACGTGATCGAGCCGGTCATGGCGGACAGGCTGTAACCGGCCCACGCGCGCTTTTGCACGACGCCGGTGGCCGTCACCACGTCGTCGAAGAAAAGCGGCGAAGCCGAACCCGTGTAGATGTTCTGGTTGGCATGGACCCGGCCGCGGATCGTGAAGGGCGCGGCCCAGGTGAATTCGAGCAGGCTGTTGTAGAAAATGGCGAACTGAAACACAGGGATGGACGCAAGCTGGAGGTCCTGTTGCACTGCGTTCGTGAGCACAAACCTGCCGTTGGTCTGCTTCGCATTGGAGAGGACGCGGTAGGTCGAGGCGAATCCACTCAGGCCCGCGTATTGTCCGGAGAGGTTCACGTAGCTCTGCGAGGCGATGCGGTCGACGTAAGTCCGGTTCGAGTTCCCAAGCGCATCACTGAAGGCGAAGTTCACCCACAGGGAGTTCTCCGTCACGGTTGGGATATTGGTGCGATAGGAGCCAAGATTCAGATAAACAGCGGACTCGTTGCCTTTCTTGTAGTCATCAAGCATTCGCGTGAGGACCTTCTCCGTGGCGGCCTCGGCGGCGGAGAGCGTGACACTGAGCTGGTTGTTGCGCTCGTTCAGCAGGGCCGTGTTGCTGGTCCAGTTCATCGTGCTGCTCAGGACGAGCAGGGCGATGGCCGCGAGCACCATCACCAGGAGCAGGGCATAACCAGCACTCCGGACTGGGCGGGATGCAAACCGGGTTTTCATGGCGATCAGAGGATGCGACGGGCGATTCTCGCCTGTAACTGGTAGTAGTCGAATGCATTACTCGGGCCAATCCTTGTCATGGGATATTGGAGTTGGTAGAACTGCAGCGTGACATTGATGACCCGGTTGTTCGCGGTTTCGGTGAGGACGGTCCCGCGAAAATCCTCCACCTTGAAAATGGTCTGGTTGGTCAGGTAGCGTGCGACGGTGATCCAGTTCGTCCTGCCGGACTCGATCCGCCGCAGCTCGTTCGAATTGGTGTCGAAGTAGTAGCGCGACCAGATGTTCGTCGCCGTCGTGCGGTAGATCTGCAATGCCATCCCTTGCTGGTTGGTCCCGTCCGGGACTTGCGTGAAGCTCGTGGCCGTCCCTACGCCGATCTTGAGCGTCGTGGCGGAGCGGATTTCGGATTGCAGTTGCGAGAACGCCCGTCGCGCCATGTCGTCCGCGCCCAGTTTGCGCATCGTCCACTCGTTCAGGCGCAGGCCCATCACGTGCGACGCCACGACGCCGCCAATCACCACCGAGAACAAGCCTATCGAGATCATCACTTCGGTAAGCGTGTGCGCTTCGGATGCAGCGGGCCATCCTGCTGGCGTTGCCGTGGTCGGTCGCATTGTCCTCATACATCCGGCGCGCGGTAGGTCACCAGCGTGTTCGTGTAGAGCCGTGCCCGCAGTTGAAAGCGCCACACGCAGTCCACCCGGATCATCTTCAATAGCGGCGGCGTGGCCGACAGTGTGGTGATGGTCGTGAAGTTCGTGGCAAACACGACGTTCGTGCCCGAGATGGGCAAATCCATCACCGTCACCTGCGGAGGGAAGTTGGTGGACACAACCTCATCCACCCCCGCCTCGGTGTCCCATTTGGCGGAGCGGACCTGCTCGATGCGCTGTATGGCCAGCGCCTGCGCCGCATAGGACAGCCCCGACCATTCTGCCCGTCCAGCCGACTGTGAGTAACCCACCATCACCGCGGCGATGGTGATGGCAGCGAGCAACACCGAAATCACCACCTCCGCCAGAGTAAACGCATGCTTGCCGCGGGAGCGGAGTGCTCGGTTCGAAGTCGGGCTGAAGGTCATGGAAACCGCCCGCATTGATGTTGCTGCAATGTGCCCGGTGGCTACTGGGTCAAGAGAACCGCACAGGCCATGCCAAATCAAGGACCAACAGGGGTTACTCGTTGCTCACCGCATTGCAAAGGTCAAACAGCGTTCAGCCGGGCCCAATCAACCGCGGCCTCGAGATTGACAGCGAGGTGGCCGACTGCGGGCGCTCGGTGATTCTCGAGCAGGTGACCAACGGGCTGGCCGTGCGGATGGCCGTGCTGTTCCTGATCAACGGCGGGAAGGGTCCGCAGGAAGTCGGCGGGTGAGCGGCGCTACAATTCCATCCATCCAATCACCACGAAGCCGGCGCCCGGGCCGAGCTTTCCGATGATCTCGTCGTAGTGGAAGTTGAAGTGCCCGTTCATGTCCGCGGTGGAGACGGTCGCAGCGCCCGCGAAGTCCACCACGTTGTTGCCGCCGCCGCCACAACTGAAGGCCGCATAGGGCGCGTAAAGCATGCCCTTGAAGGCGGCGTTCCCGGAAAGGCTGAACGAGGTGAAATTCGACGTGCCGTAGATGAGCAGGTTGAGCGCGTTGCTGTTGGTGGCCTGATTGATCTTCGTGTTGCCCGCCACGGAGAGCGACGAGCCGTTCATGTAAACCACCAGCTTTGCGCCCGTCTCGAGCGTGATGCCGCCGTTAATGTCGCCGTTGACGAGCACGGTCGCCACGACGTTGGACTGCACCGTGAGCGTGTTGGCGAAACCGAGCGACGTGTAATTGCCGCTGGAGATGATGGTGTTGTTGGCGGGGACGGGAGGCGCGCTCGCCAGCATGGCGGGAACGGCGACGTCCGGAATGGAAATGTTCAGGTCCGTCGAGAGCTTGCCCGGCTGAATCCCCAAGCCCGTGTAGGTGAGGTCGCCGACGCGGCCATTCGGGCCGGTGCTGGCGGAGCCGACCGGGCTGACGGCGATGTCGCCGTAGATGTTGCTGTTCTGCACCGACACGCTGCCCGTCGCGGAGCCGACCGTGCCGTTGGCCTTCCGGATGCCGACGTTCCAGTCAATGTTCGTCCCGAGCGAGTCGAAGCTGTCAATCGTCACGTTTTGCCCGACGAAGGTGACGCTGCCCTTGGCCACGAGGCCGCGGCTGAACAAGCCGGAGTTGGTTGTCGCCACGCGCACCACGCGCGAGATCTCGCCCGTGCTCAACGGGATGCGGATGTAGCCCGTGGAGTAGATGACCGGCGGGTTGACGTTGGAAATGGCCGCCGTGTAACGGCCGTAGTCGAAGTAGCGCGTCTTGGAATAGGCGTTGGCGTTGGAGGTCCAGTTGTTGGCGCCGAGGTTGGTGCTGTTGTAGTAGAGCTGCGTGAGCGCCTCCTCCACGCCGGCTTCCATGATGGGCACGATGGAGTTCCACTGCTGCGAGCGCATCACCGCCCTGTTCTGTGAACTCGTCAGGTCGAGGTAGCTCAGGATGGTCAGCCCGATGATGGCCGCGATGAGCAGCGTGATGATCAAGGCGCTGCCCTGCGGGTGGCGACGGGTGCGGACCATAATGCCTCCGATTATTGCTGCCGGATGACGATCTTGGCCGACTGCAAGCTCTCGGTGTTGATCGCGCTGCCGAGGATCGTGCGGACGCACGTCCAGCTCACGCGGATGAGCTTGGCATTGGTCGCCACCGCGGTGGGGAACTGGTCGAACGTGTTGGACATGTTGTTCCGCCCGAAGATGGAAAACGTCAGCGCAGTGCACTCGCGGAGCATCGTCTCGGAATTCGCGCCGTTGGTGCGGACGAGCGTGCGCAAGGCCGGGTTGTAGGTGTAGCTGAGGTTGTTGGAGCCGCCGTTGAGGTTGAAGACAAGCTGCGTGCTCGTGCAGATGGTCAGCTTGTCCGCCTGCCGGACTTCGAGCGACATGCGGTCCAGCGTCTTGCGGCTGTATTGGTCGAGGTCCACGTAGTTGGTGATGGCCGCGAACGCCCGCGCGCTGTAGAGCAGAAGCATCATCACGGCCGACAGCGCCAGCAGGGAGATCGTCACGGCGATCATCAGTTCCACCAGCGTCAAGCCCGACGTGCCGGCGATGCGTGCGCGCCGGCTAGTAGATGTAGTTCTGCATTCCATATTGCGACACGAACGTGCTCATGCTCCGCGAGCGCGGCACGTTGCCGTTGGTCCACTGAACCATCACGAACACGGAGCGCAGGTTGTTGCTGTAGGACTCGGTCATGTTAGGTGCGATGACCGAGATGCTGCCGTAGTAGTTGAAGCCGGCGGTGTTCGTCGAGGAAGAGCTGCTGCCGGAATTGGTCGGATAGAACGACTCAATGAACGTGGTGGGGATGAATGACGTGGACGTGCCCCACGACGTGATTTGCGACCAGTTGTAGAGGCGCACCGTCTCCATGCGGTCGGTCATGATTTGCGTGGCGCGCAGATTCTCGCGGGCCAACGAGATCATGCCGAACCCGGTCGTAATGCCCGTGTAGAGGGACACAAACATCACGCCAATCACAGAAATGCTAAGCAGCACCTCCGGCAGGGTGAATGCCACCACCCGCCGCGGGGGGGGGGGAGCGGCGTCCGCATCCGCAGCGTGTAGAACTCGAATCATCGTGCGCATTTTTCCGTCAGGTTTCTGCGACGTTATGGCCGCCGGCCAATCGCGGTCAAGCGACCGCATTCCTTCAATGCAGGAGCCGTGCCGCAAGGACAGACTTCGGGCGGGACGGACTCGGGAATTGACCCGAGGCGCGCGATGGGGAGGGAAGCGCGGCTTAAGGCCGCGTCGCCGCGAGGGATGGCGGCTCGAGCTTCATGGTGTTGACGAGGTTGCCGAAGCCGTGCACGTGGCGGTTGAACTCGGATGCGGGCGCGCTCAGCGCCAGTTCAAGCACTCCGTGACGCATCGGAACCACCACAACGCGCGTGATCCACGGATCATTGCGCGTGCTCGTTGCGCGCAGCACAAATGCGCGCCCCAGTCCAAGCCCGGCGGGTTGCGCGAATTCCTCCGTCACCGTGCTGCCCGGCCAGCGGGACGCCACATGGTCGCGCGACGGCAGGGCATCGCCATCCCACGCGACGACGGCCGGGTTGGTCGAAAGGTGCACCGTCACAAGCGCGAGGCCGCGCTGCGCGTCAAACGTCACTTTGCGCGCGGCGCCGTCGAGCCGCGCGCTCCAGCCCGCAGGTGGCATGAAGCTGAATCGGTCGCGCGCGGTCTCCAGGACCAGGAGCGCGACCGCGCCGCGCTCCGGGATCTTGGTCGTGGTGCGCGTGAGACGGAAACGCTCGGGCGCCGCTTCCTCCGCCTGCGCCGGCGCGGGCGGGATGAACTGCGCGGCGGCCAGCGCAGCCAGCGCGGCGCCGAAAACTTGTGCGGCGTGTTTCATAAACGGTGTCGGTGAATCAGAACGACGTGGCGCCCGGTCGCACGAGCGACCAGCGGCTGCGGATCGTGGCTTGGATGGACGGCGTGCCCGGCGGCAGCTTCGCCGCGTCGAGGAAATTGCTGTCACAGCCCCACATACGGACGGGTGGCGAATCGACGTCGCCTCCGCCCCACGGCGCCGTCGCCGTGCGGCTGTCGAACATCACCAACATCGAGCCGTTGTAGGTGAACGTGTCGCCGCTCCAGTTCTCGAGGAAGCGCGTGAAGTTCTCCACGCCACCACTGTAAACGCCCGTGACCGTCGGCACGATGCCCGCAAGGAAGGCGCAGTTGATCGTGGTGTTCGCCGCGGACCGCGAGCTGAGCGTGAGCGCGCTGTTCGCGTCGCTCCACGCCGTGGATTGGATGCTGATGGCATCGGCAGCGAGCGACGCGCCCTTGGTGGCGGTGGTGTTGGTCGTGCCGAGGTGCGCCGAGTTGGGGCAGTTGAAGTGGCCCTTGATGTAGGCCGGGTTCGGCGTGGCCACGCCGAGCCCGAGCGAGGGCAGCGTCTGGCCGTTGACAAGCCGGACGCCTGCCTGCGTGCCGGCCGACTGCGAGCGCATGTCGGCGATGTAGATCTGCGCGACGTCGCGGTTGCCGAGCGCCGAGCGCAAGGCGGAGTTGGTGGCGCTCCAGGAGATGAGCTTGCCCACGTCGAGCTGGGTGCACTGAATGGTCTTGGCCTCGCGCTTGTTGTAGAACGACACGTTCGTTGAGATGAAGTTCGTCCATTCGCTGCCGATTGACGTCGCCCCGCCGTCCACGAAGGTGCCGCTGCGCGCCGTGACCGTGGCGTTGGAAACCAGGATCACCAGGTCGGCCTTGTTGAAGAAGCGCAGACGGCCCATGAGGCTCGTGGACGCCTCGCTGTCCGGCGGAATCTCCAGCAGTGCGTGCACGGCGTCGGGGCTGTTGTTCGTCCCGATGGGCAGCGTCATCGAGGCCACGCCACTGTCGTGCTCCCCTTGGAACACCACCGTGCCGTTGCGTGTGAGCGGGTCACCCGGCTTCTTGTCGAGGACGATGTTCGCCGCGGACGTCACGTCGCCCGCGAACGTCAGGGTGGAGCCGGGGTCGAGGTAGACGTTTGCGTTCCCGTGCACGCGGCCTTTCACGGTCATGTTCGGGCCGGGGTTCACTTCCATGTCAATGTTGTAGAAGAGCGCGAACTGGTAGATCGGGATGGACGCGAGCTGGATGTCCTGGCCGACCGCCGAGCGCACGTTGCTGCGGCCATCGGCGTTTCGCACGTTGGCGATGATGCGATAGGTCGAGGCGATGCCCTTGAGACCGTAATACTGCGAGGAGAGCGGCACAAAGTTCGTCGGCGCGATGCGGACCACCTGCATCGCATTGGTCGCGCCAGCGGTGTCGGTGAACACGAACGGCGCCCAATAGGCATCCTGCGCGGAGGAGGGCACGTTCGTGCGGTAGGACGGGAGCGCGGCATAAACGCACGCCTCGCCGTTGAGCTGGTAATCCTGCGACATGCGCGCCACCACCATCTCGGTGGCGGCCTCGGCCGAGGCCGCGGTGACGAAGAACGAGTTGTTCCTCTCGGTGAACCACGCGATGGACGACGACCAGTTCATCGCGCCGGCCAGCACCATCATCGTGAGCCCCATGAAGATGAGGACCATCGGCAGCGCGTAGCCGGCGGCGGCGCGCAACGCGTGGCGGGGGCGACAGCGAGGTTTCATTCCAGTTTCCTCCGGGTGATCTTCGTGTGGAGCTGGTAGTAGTCGAAGTCGTTGCTCGGGCCGATGGACATCTTCGGGTATTGGATGGAGGCGAACTCAAGCCGGACGCCGATGGCCCGGTTGTTGTAGTTGTTTGTCAGGTCATTCCCTTGAAGTCCTCCGAGGAGAACACCAGCACGTTCGTGACTTGGTTGGCGAGGACCATGAAACTGTTGACACCGTCCTCCGTGCGCCGGAGCTGCTGCGAGCCCTTGTGGTGGTAGTAGCGAATCCAGTCGTTCGTGTTCTTGCTCGGGTAAACCATGATCGAGTTGCCCTGCTGCGGCTGGCCGTTGGGCACCTCGTCGAAGCTGTTTAGCTTGCCATCGCCGACGCGGATGACCGTCGCCGCGCGGATTTCGCCCACCCGCTTGTGGATGGCACGGCGCGCGTCGTCCGCGCAGCCCATCTTCGCGCGCGACGGCTCATATATGCGCATGCCGAACACGTAGCTGCAAACGATGCCTCCGATCGCCCACGGTCATCATCGAGAGGCTCATGCTCATCAACACTTCCACCAGCGTGACGGCGCAGAGCCGGCGGCGGTTTGGAGATGGAGTCGGGTGCAGGTTCATGCCCGAGCGGGGTGGTTGAAATGGATTTGGCTCGCCGGTTTCGGTTTCACTCTCACATTTTCGAAACCAGCAGCGCCGCTGCCATTTGCAGTGCCAGAGCGCTCAGGTCCTTCCCTTCCGGCGCGCGCCCTTGAGTGACCCTCACCGCACCGGGGAACGCATCAGGGTAACCGCGACTTCCTGCGGTGGGCGGCACCCCGATGCCCTGCTGAAACGCAAAGACCCAGACCAGCGAAAAATGAGCCGGTCGGGGTTGCGCTGGATTGAAGGGCGCCCGCTACTCCGCGCGCTTGAAGAACTCCGTCTTCGCCGACTCTGCCGACGGTCCCCAAATGCGGATGCGGCCAACCTTGCCCACGTCGTCGAACGAGCCAAACCCGATGTGGCCGCTCGTGAAGGTCTTGTCCTCCGCGAGCATGATGGGCTTGGTCATGTCGTCGAAGTAGCTCTTGATGGTGCCGGCTTTCGTGTCGCGCTCGATGCGGACCTTGTGCCACTCGTTCTCGCCCCACGTGATGCCCTTGGTCGTCTCCTTCGCGAAGTTTTTCCGCGGCGCCTCGTTCACGATGAAAATGTTGTGCGCGTTCGGGTCCGCGGCGACGGCGATGTGGTTGTAGTAGAACTTCTGCGGCGCGGTGAAGCCGAAGAATACGCACATGTCCTGGTGGCCGTAGGGCTTCTTGGTCGAGAGCAACTCGACCTCGATCACGAAGTCGCCGAACTGCCGGTCCGCGATGAGCGCGATGTTCAGCGGCGAACGGTTGGCGGGCTTGTAATCGCTCTGCTTGTGAAGTTCGAGCGAACCCTTGTCGCCGTCCTTCGCCATGCGCCACGCCTTCGGGTCGCTGAACACGAACTGCTTGATCGCGTCGGGCTTCGAGAAATCCTGGTCGTAAAGCAGCTTGAAGCCGGCGGGCAGCTTCGGCACGTCGGCAGCGCGGGAAACCAACCCGGCTCCAAGAACGCCGGCGAGGGCAAGAGCAAGCAACTTCATGGGCGGAGTTTGTCTCAAACCTCGGGTCAGTGCGCAATCTCACAGCGGGCGATTCGCACGGCCCACAGGCTTCAATCCGACGCGCGCGGACGCACCTTGCGCTCGCTCCACTCGTAGAGCACTGGCAGCAGGACGAGGGTGAGGAACGTGGAACTGAGGATGCCGCCGATGACCACCGTGGCGAGCGGACGCTGCACTTCCGCGCCCGCGCCGGTGGCCAGCGCCATCGGGATGAAGCCAAGGCTCGCAACGGCGGCGGTCATCAGCACCGGGCGCAGGCGCGTGAGCGAGCCTTCGATCACTGCGTCCAGCACGTTTCGCCCCTCTTCGCGCAACTGGTTGAAGTAGCTCACCAGCACCAGGCCGTTGAGCACGGCCACGCCGCTCAAGGCGATGAAGCCCACGGCGGCGGTGATGCTGAAGGGCATCCCACGCAGCCACAGCGCCGCCACGCCGCCGGTCAACGCCAGCGGAATGCCGGACGCCACGATGCCCATCTGCCGCAGGCTGCCGAAGGCCAGGAAGATCATCGTGAGGATGAGCGCGAGCGCGGCCGGCACCACGACCATGAGCCGCTGCCGCGCTTCGACGAGGTTCTCGAACTGCCCGCCGAACTCCACGAAGTAGCCGTCGGGCATTTTCACTTGGTCGTGGATCGCCTGGCTGGCGGTGTTGACGAACCCTTCCATGTCGCGGGTGCCGAGGTTGACCATCAGCGCGGCGCGGCGCCGGCCATTGTCGCGCTGGATGGGTTCGACATTCTTCAGCGTGGTAAACTCGACCACGTCGCCGAGCCGGAGCAGGCCGTGTTCGCCCACGCGCAACGGCAGCCGCTTGATCTGCTCGTCGTCCACACGCAACGACTCGGGCATCCGCACCACGATGTCGAAGCGGCGGTTGCCCTCGGTGATCTGCCCGACTTCCTGCCCGGCGAGCGCGGCGTGGACGGCGCGGTTGACCTCGCCCGCCTGCAAGCCGTGGCGCTGGAGCACGTCGCGCTTGACGTTGATCTGCAACTGCGGCGTGCGCCCGTCGGTCTCGTATTCCACCTGCGCTGCGCCGGGGGTCTTTGCGAGCACGGCCTTGGTTTGCTCGGCGAGCTTTTCCAAAATGTCGTAGTCGTCGCCAAAAATCTTCACGGACAATTCGGCCTTGGTGCCTTCCAGCATTTCGTTCGCGCGCATCTCGATGGGCTGGGCGAAGAGCAGGTCGTAGTCCGGGTTGATCTTCTTGAGCGCGGCCTCGATCTGCTCGCGCAACTCCGCCTTGGTGCGCGGGCGGCCTTCGGTCTTGGCCCATTCCGGGATGGGCTTGTAGAAGATGTAAACGTCGCTTTCGTTGGGCGGCATCGGGTCGGAGGCGATGGCGCTGGTGCCGATGCGGGTGAAGATGCGCGTCAGCTCCGGGAACTGGGCGCGCAACTTGTTGGCGACCTCGATGTCGGTGCGGAGCGATTCCTCCATGCTCATGCCGACGGGCTTGTAAAGCATGGCGGTGATGGAGCCTTCGTCCAGCTTGGGCACGAACTCCGCGCCCAGCCGCGTGTAGAGCCAGAGCGAACCGGCGAACAACACCACGGCGGCGAGCACGACGAGCCCACGCAGTTTCAGCGCCGCGTGCAGTGTCGGCTCGTAAAGCCGTTTCGCGAAGCGCACGAGGAAGTTGTCGCCTTCGTGGATGTTTCCGCGCAGCAACAGCGAGCACAGCGCGGGCATGAGCGTGAGCGCCAGGACCAGCGCGCCGCCCAGCGCGAGCATCACGGCCAGCGCCATCGGGTGAAACATTTTACCCTCGATGCCGGTCAGCGCGAGGATGGGGACATAGACCACCGTGATGATGACCACGCCGAAGAACATGGGCGAGCCGACCTGTTTGCTGGCGGAGAGCACGACATGGGCGCGTTCCTCCGCCGTGAGCCGGCGGCCAAGCTGGTGTTGCTTCAAGCCGAGCTGGCGCACGATGTTCTCCACGATGACCACCGCGCCATCGATGATGAGGCCGAAGTCAATCGCGCCGAGACTCATCAGGTTGCCGGAGATGCCGAAGCGCGCCATGCCGGTGAGCGCAAAGAGGAACGACAACGGGATGGCGCAGGCGACGACGATGGCCGCGCGCCAGTTGCCCAGCAGCAGCAGCAGCACGACGACGACGAGGACCGCGCCCTCGAACAAATTGGTCTTCACCGTGCCAACGGTGCGGTCAATGAGTTCCGAGCGGTCGTATTGGACGATGATTTCCACGCCGTCGGGCAGCTTCTGCTGGATTTCCGCGAGCCGGGTCTTCACGTGCGCGCAGACCTCGCGGCTGTTCTCGCCCGCGAGCATCATGGTGGTGCCGATGACCGTCTCCTTGCCATTGAGCGTGGCCGCGCCGGTGCGGAACTTCGTGCCCGTTTTCACTTCGGCCACGTCCTTGACGAGCAGCGGCTTGACCCCGGCGGCGAACTTGATGGGCAGGTTCGCGATGTCCTCGACGTTCTGCACGCGGCTGACGGCGCGGATGGTGAGCTGCTGGCCGCCGCGGCTGATGATGCCGCCGCCGGCGTTCTGGCAGTTTTGCGCGACGAGTTCGGCGAGTTCGCTGAAGGTGAGGTTCACCGCCGCGAGCGCCTCGGGCCGGGGCTGGATGACGAATTGCCGCTCGTAACCGCCGGTGCCGTTGATGTCCGCGATGCCCTTCACGGTGCGGAGCAAGGGCTTGATGGTGTATTCTTGGATTTCGCTTAGCGCGAGCAGTTGCTCCAGCTCGGTCGCGGGCATGTTCGTCGCGCCGTCGCGATACTGCACGTTGTAGTAAAAAATCTCGCCGAGGCTGGTGCTGATGGGCGCGAGCTTGGGCGAAGTGCCGGGCGGCAACTCCTCCAGCACCACCTGCAACCGCTCGGCGACCAACTGGCGCGCGTGATAAATGTCCGTGCCGTCGGCGAAATCCAGCGTGACCTGCGACAGGCCGAATTTGGTGAGCGAACGCATTTCGTCCAAGCCGGGCAGGCCGGCCATCTCGCGCTCGATGAGTTGCGTGACCAGCTTTTCCGACTCCTCGGCGGCCAGCGCGGAGACTTCGGTGTTGATCTGCACCTGCACGCCGGTGATGTCGGGCACGGCGTCAATCGGCAGGTGCGTCGCGGACCAGAGGCCCAGCACGAGCAGCGCGATGGCGGCGAGAAACACCGCCGCTCGCTGGCGGAGGGAGAATTCGAGGATGCGGTCAATCATTGGGAAAGAGGTGGCTTAGTGGCTGATATGGCGGATGCCTTGGATGGCAATCAATAAACCGATGGCCGCGAGCAGGCCGCAACTCGCGTAGGGCAGTCGGCGCGTGAGCGGGCCAAGCCATTTTAACCGCTCGGTGGCGTGCTTCACGGACAACGCGGCCAGCGTGCCCACCGCGACCAGGGTGAACGCCAGCCCAAGGCTGAACGCGAGCACGATGGCAAAACCCAAGGTGAACTCCTTCAACTGGAGGCACACCAGCAGCACCGCGAACGCGGACGGACAGGGCAGCAACCCACCCGTCAGGCCAAACAGGACAATTTGCCAGGTCGTCACCCGGCGGTTGGCGAACCGCTTTGCCAGGTCGGCGGCGTGTTCGCGCGCGTGGGCGTCGTCGTGTCCGTGGTCGTGCTCGTGCCCCGGCCCGTGACTGTGGGCATGGGCGTGGCTGTGGTCGTGGCCGTGATGGTGTTCCTCGGTGAATTGCGCGTGCAGGGTCCGCGTTCCTCCTGCGCCGGGCAGGCGAAGTTCCACGGCGAACTCGTGCGGCTCCGGGATGTCCGTGGTGGACGCGATGAAGTTGTCCCGCGCGGTGAAGGCGAAGGTCTGCCTCGCTCCGTCGGGTCGCGCGGTCACGAGCGAGACGGACTCCGCCGCCGGGGGAGCCACGGGATTTCCCTGTTGGTCACGGAAGTGCAACTCGAAGTGCGGCGGCACGCCATCCTCGAAGACGGCAATTTCCACATCGCCCTTTTCCAGCGCCAGCAAGGTGCCGCCATGCGGGCCGTGCGTGCGGGCTTCATGGGCGTGAGAGTCCTCGCGGGGCAGGAAGCCCTGTTCCCGGCGGATGCGCCGGAACATCCATCCGGCCATCGCCATGACGATGATCCCGGTGGCGAGGGCGAAGTAAGGCTCCGTTTCCTCGACATTGAAGCGGTCCGCATAGTGCAGCCCGATGAACGCCAGCACCCAGATGATGGCCGTGTGCGAGATGGTCGCGGAGATGCCGAGCAACGCCGCCTGCCGGACCGTGCCCCGGATGGAGATGATGAACGCCGCCATGACCGTCTTGCTGTGCCCCGGCTCCAAGCCATGCAGCGCGCCCAGCACAACGGCGGTCGGGATGAACAGCCAGGCGTGGCCCTGCGTGAGGTATTCTTGGAAGGAGGTCATGGCGGCCGACGGGTGAACGGGATGGCCCGCTCACTTCTTGGGCGCGGCGGGCTTCAGCTTGGCTTCCAATGCCAGCACGGCCTCGCCCATTTGCTTCACGCTGGCTTCGGTGGCCTTCTGCGCGCGCGCGGCTCCTGACTTGTCAATCTCGGCGGCCAGCTTGGTGATTTCCTTGGAACCGGCCTCCGCGTCGGCCTTCTGCTCGGGCGCGACCTTGCCGGGCAGGGCCTTCACGAGGTCGCGGATGGCGAACGCGTGGTCGTGCGCCTCGCCGAGGTCCTTCTTGGCGACGGTGCTGACGAGCCGGGCCTGTTGCTTGTGGATTTCCTTCCAGACATCCGGCAGGGCGGCGGGGATTTTCGTGAAGTGGCTGTGGGTTTCGCCGCTCTTTTCCTTCGCGGCCTGCCCGGAGGCGGGGAGGGTGGTGAAGGCGAGCAGGGCGGTGAAGCCCATCGTGATGAGTGCGGTTTTGTTCATGGCTGCTTTTGTTTTTGGGTTTGTGATTCTGATTGGTTTTGCGGGGGAGTTTCGCCGGTCGCGCCCGGCTGCTTCGGCCCGGGGTCGCGCGAGCGGTTCATGTCCTGATGCAGGTGGTAGTGCTCGTCTTTGTTCAGCGGGAAATCATCGCTGAAATGCGCGTGCTGGTAGCCGTGCAATTGCATGAGCAGCAGCAGCCCGCCGGCGAACATCAGCAGGAGATTGGCGACCTTGCTGAACTTCGCGAACGAAGCGGTTTTGCGCCAGCCCGCCAAGAAGACCCACATCCCCGCCAGCGCGAGAATCTGGCCGACCTCGACGCCGACGTTGAAGGACAGGATGCGCAGCACGAGGCCGTCGTGTCCGAGCGGCAACTGTTGCAGGCGCGTCGAGAGGCCGAAGCCGTGGATCAGGCCGAACAGCGTGACCGCGCCGAGCAGGTTGGGCGCTTCGAAGCCGAGGTATTGCTTGAAGCCGTCGAGGTTGTCGAAGGCCTTGTAGCAGACCGTCAGGGCGATCACGGCGTCAATCAGGTAGAAGTCCGCCCGGATGTGGCACAGCGTGGCGAAGACGAGCGTGACGCAGTGCCCCAGCGTGAAGGCGGTGATGAACTTCACGATGTCGCCGAACCGGGTGAGGAAGAACATCACGCCCAAGAGGAACAGCAGATGGTCGTAGCCCGTGAGCATGTGGATGGCCCCGAGCCTGAGGTATTCGAGATTGCCGCCGGCGAGAATCCCCTGCTTGTGGTCGTCGGAGATGCCATGCGCCGCCGCGGTCAACGGGAGCAACAAGCTGGCGAGGAGGAGGACAACGAATTTCATGGCCAGTGTGGAGCTTGGCGGTTCAGCCGCTTCAATTCTTCTTCGGCTGATCGGTTACGGCCGGGCTGCGGCCGGTCAGCAGGTGCAGTTGCTCGCGCGCTTCGAGCGCGCTGCGCCGGGTGTCGAGCAACGCTTCGAGCGCTTCGAGATACTGCTTTTGCATCTCGATGTAGGTGGCGAGCGGCACGGCCCCGAGCCGGTAGTGCCGGTCGGCGAGTTCGGCGGTTTCGCGGAAGTCCTGCGCTGCGTCGGGCCGCGCGTGGGAGATTTCGGCGAGCCGGGCCTGATACTGAAGGTAGGTTTCGCTCACCTTGCGTTCGACCTCGCGTTGCGCCACGTCGAGCGTGGTTTGTGCCTGCTCGCGGCGGGCCTGGGCGACTTCAATGTTGCCGGCGTTGCGGTTCCACAGCGGGAGCGGGAAGGAGACGCCCACGCCCACCGTGCGCTCGCGGTCGCTGCCACGCTCGCCGGAGATGAACGGGCCGACGGTGACGGCGGGGTAACGCTCGTTCTTGGCGAGGTCCACGCGGAAGCCCTGCTGCTCCAGTTCCGCGATGCGCTGCCGCAGCTCGAAGTTGTTCGTGCGGGCCAGCGCCAGGAGGTCGGCGATGTCCGGCGTCGGCCCGAGATTGAGCGGCGACTCCGCAATGCGGACGGAACTGGCGAGCGGCTGGCCGCGAAGCTGGTTGAGTTCGATGAGCACGTTGCGCACGGCGACATGGGCATCGGCGGCGCGCTTCCGGGCGACCACCGCGTTCGCCTCGATGATGCGCTGCTCGAGCTTGGGCGTGACGCCGGCGGGGTCGCGCTGCACGACGACCTCGGCGAGCGCTTGCAGCCGATGGGAGACTTCCAAGGCGGCGTCGGCCTGCTGTTGCGCGGCGAACACGCTGAACGCGAGCGTGCGGGCGCGGGCTGCGAGCGAGGCGCGGAAGTTTTCAATGCCAAGTTCCGCGAGGGCCACCTGGCGGCTGGCGATGGCCTTGCGGAGCGCGAGCCGGCCTGGCCACTCGAATGGTTGTTGCAGCGCGACGGACCACGACGCGCCTTCGCCCAGGACGGCCCCGGCGGCGTCTTTGACGCGCTTGCTGCCGAGCGAGGTGGACAGCTCGGGATTGGCGAGCACGGTGGCGTTGCGCTGCTCGCCCTTCGCGGCGGCTAGCTCCGCGCGGTAAAAGGCGAGTTCGGGATTCTTTTCGAGCACCTCGGCGACGAGGGCGTCGAGCGAGAGCGAGACGGCGGCGGGCTGGGGTTCCGCGGCGCGGACGTTGGACACCAGCAGGACGGATGAAAGGACAAGGGCAGTTCTTTTCATAAGCGGATAAGTTGAACGGACAAAGGACGGACTCCTGCCGTGCATCGGCACGTCAGGCCAGGGGAATGACAGTCCGAACGGACTGCTCAGGAAGCGAACGAAGGCGCGCGAGCCGCAAGCGCAGCGCGCAGGTCGAATTGCCAGCGGGCAGCCATCTCCGGCGGGGAAACGCCATCACCGTGCAACGAGTGGGGCGCGACGCAAGGAACCCGCGGCAGGATCTGAACAGAGACTTTCGCAGCCGCGAAGTCAAACTGGCCCAAAACCATGCCCGGCTTGGGAACCGTCACGCCGCTGCTTGCGAGGCGGCAAAACCCGTCTGCGGCATCGTGGTCTCCCCCGGTGTTGTTCCCGCTGGATTCGCTGCACTCATCGTGATGAATCCAACCCAGATCCTCCAACAGGGAGTGATTGGTCGCCGGCAGCCAAAGCAGCAGCAACAGCAGGCTGATGAGGTGGCCGGCGCGATTCACAATTGGTTAGTTACGACCCACCGTGCATTGGTGCAAGCCAATTCCCGATCGAACCGTGGATTGAGGAGGTGTGACCGAAAACGAGGTCGTCCTTCACACGTTCTCCGGCACGACGAACGGGCGGCGGTAGAGACGGGTGAGCAGCGCGTCGGCCTCGCGGCTGTTGGTGAAGCGCTCGGTCTTCACGTCCATCTTCAGCACGGGGCCGAGCGTGAGGCGCGTCTTGCGCAGGTCCACGTTGTTCGCGGCGAGGTGCTGCTTCATGCGCTCGAAGGCGTCCAGCGCGCCGGCGCTGGCCTTGATGCCCGCGGCGATCTGGTCCGGGTCGAGCTGGTCGCCGAGGCGGTGCGAGATGTTGCCGGTGTGGCAGAGCGCGCTCGACAGGTGGCCCTCGAAGATGTCCGCGTGCAGGTCGCTGACCTTGCGGCTGCGGACGGCCTTGATGAAGTTGGCCATGTGGCTGCCCTCGCGGTCGGCCTTGAAGTCCTTGATGAGCTTGCCCGCCTTGTCGAACGCCTTCGTGCCGGCGAGGTAGCCGCCTTCGCACTCGATGACCTGGCCGACTCCCTGGCCGCGATACTGGTCCATGCCGCGCTGGTCCGCGCCCGCCGGCAGCCCGCGCACCTCGAAGATGAGTTGCGCGTCGCCGTAATCGTGCACGACGAACTGCGTGTTGGGCGTCTCGCCGTCGTCCTCGTAGCCGAGGCGTCCGCCGACGCTGAAGACGGTGGGCGAGAGCGTGTCCTTGCCGAGCGCCCAGCGCGCGATGTCCATCTGGTGAATGCCCTGGTTGCCGAGGTCGCCGGCGCCGTAGTCCCAGAACCAGTGCCAGTCGTAGTGGATGGGGCCAAACTTGCCGTTGCGATACGGCGGCTTCATCGGCGCGGGACCGACCCACAGGTCGTAATCAATCCCGGTGGGGACGGTCTGCGGCCCGCTCGTGCGGCCGATGCTCGGGCGCGGCTTGTAGCAAAGCCCGCGCGAGACCTGGAACTTGCCGATGTGGCCCTGCTTCACCCAGTCGAGCGCCTCGCGCAACGTCGCGTTCGAGCGGCTCTGCGTGCCGGCCTGCACGATGCGGTTGTATTTGCGCGCCGCGTTCACGGCCTGCCGGCCTTCCCACACGGTGTTGGACACGGGCTTCTCCACATACACGTCCTTGCCCGCCTGGCAGCCCCACACGACGATGAGCGAGTGCCAGTGGTTCGGCGTCGCGGTGGTGATCACGTCCACGTTCTTGTCCGCGAGCACTTCGCGAAGGTCCATGTAAGCCTTCGCCTCGGTGCCCTTGTCCTTGAGGCGCTTGACGGCGCCGTCGAGGACGGCGCGATCCACGTCGCACAGCGCGGTGATGCGCGCACCCTCGACGGCGAGCAGTTCGTTGATGTGGCCGCTGCCGCGTCCGCGGAAGCCGATGACCGCGGCGCGCACGGCGCTGTTGGCACCCGCGACCTGCGACCACGACTTGGCGGACCACGCGAGCGTGGCGCCGGTGAAGAGGGAGGCCTTGAGGAAGTTGCGGCGGGATTGGGTTTTCATGGTGACGGGGAGTTAACCACGGATGGACACGGATGAAGACCCGAGGAGACACGAATTTCACGAATTGACACGAATGGGCTCGCGCTTTCGAAGCCTTCAGTCAATTCGTGCGAATTCGTGAAATCCGTGTCCATCCGTGTTCATCCGTAGTTGAAAAAAGAGGGACGGAGCGTGCGCCCCGTCCCTCGCTGAGTTGAGCTTTCGGTCAGGCGATGGCCGGGACGACGAAGGGCTTGCGGTAGTCGCGCGTGAGCATCTTGCTGGCGTCGGCGTTGCCGCTGAAGGTTTCCTTCTTCGGGTCCATGGTGAGCACGGGGCCGAGGGTGAGCTTGTCCACGTTCACGTCCACTTCGTTGGCCTTGAGGTGGTCCACCATGCGGTCGAAGGTGGCCTGCGCGTCGCGGTCGCCCTTGATCTTCTCGCGGATCTCGCCGGGCGCGGCCTTCTGGCCGAGGCGATAGGAGATGTTGCCGGTGTGGCAGAGGGCGCTCGAGAGGTGGCCTTCGAGGATGTCGGCGTGCAGGTCCTCGATCTTCCGGCTGCGGACGGCGTCGAGGAAGTTGGCGAAGTGATCCACGGAGCCGGTCCACTTCTTGATTTCCTTGCCGTCCTTGTCGAACGCGGTCGCGCCGGTGTAGTTGGGCACGAGCACGTGGCCGCCTTCGCAGTGGATGATGACGCCGACGCTGGAGCCCATGAAGTTGTCCATGTTGCGCGCGCCCTTCGCGGAGGGAAGGCCGCGGACCTCGAAGATGAGCGGGGCCTTCTTGTAGTCGTGATAGACGATCTGCGTGTTGGCGGTCTCGCCGTCGTCCTCGTAGCCGAGGCGTCCGCCGGCGCTCCACACGCGCGGGCTGAGCTCCATCTCGCCGGTGAACCAGCGGGCGATGTCCATCTGGTGGATGCCCTGGTTGCCGAGGTCGCCGTTGCCGTAGTTCCAGACCCAGTGCCAGTCGTAGTGGAGTTTCTTGCGGCGAAGCTCGTCCTTGGGCGCGGGTCCGCACCACAGGTCGAAGTCAATGCCGGCGGGGATGGGCTGCGCGCCGTCGGACTTGCCGATGCTCGCGCGCGGCTTGTAGCAGGTGCCACGGGCGATGAGGACTTTGCCGAGGTTGCCGGCCTGAACCCACTTGACGGCCTCTCCAATGCCCGCGCGCGAGGAGCGGCTCTGCGTGCCGGTCTGGACGATCTTCTTGTGTTTGCGCGCGGCGTTCACGATCTGGCGGCCTTCCCACACGTTGTGCGAGACGGGCTTCTCGACGTAAACGTCCTTGCCCGCCTGGATGGCCCAGATGGAGGCGAGCGCATGCCAGTGGTTCGGCGTGGCGATGCACACGAGGTCAATGTCCTTGTCTTCAAACGCCTTCCTCATGTCGGTGTAGGCGGTGACCTTGATGCCCTTTTTGTCCTGCGCGTCCACGCCGCCGCGGAGGATTTTCTCGTCCACGTCGCAGAGGGCGTTGAGGCGGACGCCGCGGTCCTTGAGCGCGTTCATGCCGCTGATGTGCGACTGGCCGCGTCCGCCGAAGCCGACGACGAGCGCGCCGAGGGTGTCGCCGGGGCTCTTCTGCGCCCACGAGGTCGGCGCGACGTAGAAGACGCCACCGGCGGCAGCGGCGGCCTTGAGGAATCCGCGACGATTGAAGTATTTCATGTTGGGTTGGAGTTGTCGGTTGGTTGGACGAACTGAATCTGGAAACGGGTGGAGTTACTTCGCGGGCGACTTGGCGAACTCGGAGAACTTGTCGGCAACCTTGCCCTGCTTCTCGTCGCCCTCGTGGACGACGTAGCGATAGTTCCACGTGAGCGACTTGCCGGCCTCGATCTTGATGTCGCCGGCGCCCTTGGGCTTCTTCGCCTCCTTGGTGCTCTCGAAGTCGTGGACGCCGAAGGGATTCGCGGAGAACAGGCCGTAGTCGCGCACGTGCCACCACGTCGGGTGCTTGGGGTTCGACGGATGGTCGAGGATGGCGACGCCGACGTGCTTGCCTTCGCTGAGGCCGTGGTAATCGCACCACGCGGCGCGCTTGCCCCATGTGCCCGCGCCGGTGACGCCCGTGCTGAGCACAATCTGGCCGGGCTCGGACTTGCCGGCGTTGAACTTGTTCGGCTTGAGCCGCATGGTCTCGGCCACGCGGATGGAGCAGGAACCTTCCTTGGTGTCGCCGAGGACAAGTTCGCCCTCGCTGGCTTTGTAGGTGAGTTCGAGGTCAATGGTGCGGTCCGGATGGATGCGCCATGTGCGCTCGTCGGTGCAGATGGTCTTGCCGCTGAGGGCGACCCACTTGTGCGCGGAGCGGATGACGCCGACCTTGCCCGAACCGACCTCGAGGAACTTCTCGTGGACGGTCTTGCCGGACTTCGGCCCTTCGCTCCAGAAATCCTCGCCGTTGATCTCGCCGTGCGCATACCAGAGCCCGCGGTGGTGCGGATGGTCGCGGTCCTCGTTGTCCACCTGCTTCATGGGCGCGTGGCGGGTCATGTTCACGCCGCCGGGACCGATGACGGGGTAGAAGTAAGGCCGCGGCACGTCCTTGAAATGATACTCGGTGTAGAACTGGCCGTTGATCTCGACACGGACGGACTTCTCGCCCTGCGTGAGCTTGACGGCGTCGGCGGCGCGCGCGGCGGGTGTGAGCATCAATCCCAGCGCGAGCGCGGCGGGGAAAGTGAATTGGAGTCTTGGGGACATGGTGGCGGGATGTTTAGAAACCGGGTTCACCGGGGTCAACACCAAATCCTCGCACTAGTTGCCAGCGGGCTAGTCAGCGCACTTGGATGAGCTTGACCCGCTTCTGCTCGCGGTCAATGACGAGCATGCTGCCCGGAGGGGGCTTGGGCACGGGGCTGATCCGACGGACGGCGCAGAGTTCATTGATGTCCCGGGGGAATCGCTTCTCGGTCATCAGGAAGACCTCAAGGTGCTTGGTGAGGTCCTGAAACGCGGAGCTGCTGGCAAAGTCCAGCTCTCCAGTCGGGTTGCTCGGAGGCGCGATGGTCGTGGCTTGTCTCGGGGTTGGCGCAGGAGCAAGGGTTGGCGCAGGAGCGGGCGCAGGAACGGACTTGGGCGCAGGATTGACCGTCGGCGCTGGCTCGGGGGTTTCAGGCTTGGCGCAACTGGCGAGCACGACAGCGACCACCACCGGCCACGCGACGGATCCGGCAAAACGGCGCGGGTTCACAGCCGGATGGAGGCGCTGTTGCTGAGCCACGCGGAATCGGTCGGGCTCAACATCGTCTGCGCGGTGCCGCCGCCAGGCGGATAGTAGTTGATCGGAATCGTCGTGGCCCGGTCCATCCACTTGTGGGATTCCACATGGCCATCGGCAAATGCAAAGGCGCTGGCGTTGTGATGGTAGTTGGCGGGGAAGTCCACGATGTGCCCCGAGTGCGCCATGCAGACCGCGAAGCCGCCGTCGTTGATGCTCTGCGGATGCTCGTCGGTCAGGACAAACAAGCTCGCCGGGTTCGGCGCGATCAGGTCCGCCTCGCGACGATACTTGGCGAACACCATCGTCGTCCCGTCTGCGAGCCAGCCCGCGTTGACATTGAAGCCGACCGCCTGGTTCATCGAGATGCTCCGCACGCGCGGTGTGTTGCTCGGGCGGTTCACACTCTTGTCGGCCGGGCAGCGGAAGATGCCGGGATTCATGCCGGTGTAGGCGCCGAGCACGAGGTTTTCCCAAATCGGCGGCGACCCCAACAGCGCCGGCCCGGTCACCTGGACCCATTGCAGGTCAATCAAGTTCGCGGGATTGGTGTTGGCGTGCTGGCCTTGGACGCTCGGGCCGGGGCCGATGTCCATGTTGCCGAGCACCCAGCTCGCTGTCGCAGTGTCCCGGTTGTTGATGAGGCGGCCATCGCCCTCCTCGTAATACAACTGCCATCCCAGAATGAGCTGCTTCTGGTTGGCCGTGCACACGGCCCCATGGGAACGACGCTTCGCGCCCGTCAACGCCGGAAGGAGCAGCCCGGCCAGAATCGCGATGATCGCGATCACCACCAGCAATTCGATGAGAGTGAACGCCCGAGGTTCAGCGCCGGGACGGGGTGAGGTCGGAATGGGATTGCACGCGGGCGTCATGGCAGGATTGGGTTTCAGTCGGATACTTCGCCGACCGGGGGGACGAAGTCAACTCCATTGCATCCACCGCCCGCTCACGGGCGCATCTCAGTTTCTTGCAGCACAGAGGGAAGGACGGACGAACTGACAGAAAGAAGCGGGCAAAGAGAAGGACTGGCAAACGGCGCAGCACGGACGGCAGGTGAAAGCAGGAAGGCGCATCCACTCCTTTGGCCGCGCATTCCTTTGTCCCCATTCATTTTGCCAACCTCATGAGTCCTGACATGGGCTCGGACCCCCGGTTTTTTCCGCCTCCTTCTTGCTGTCAGTTTCCGACGCCTGAGTCGCTTGCAAGAAAGTGAGATGCGCCCCCCGCTCACTGGGCGCATCTCAGTTTCTTGCACGCCGGTTCCACCTTTGGGGTCGTTCTCCCTCACCCCAACCCTCTCCCGCTGGGAGAGGGAGGCACTTCGGACGGTGCTGGCGATTCGGGACGGTGTGCGCGCTCTCACCGCGTTCGATTCCACCGAGTGACGGGCGACGATTCCCCTCTCCCTCGGAGGGAGAGGGCCGGGGTGAGGGTGAGAACATGCGAAGTTCACCGGGCTGCCAATCCACGTTCTACCGTTGTCCTGCAAGAAAGTGAGATGCGCCCGCTCACTCGACCGTCACGCTCTTAACGAGGTTGCGCGGCTTGTCCACGTCGCAGCCGCGGGCGACGGCGATGCCGCAGGTGCCGATGACTTCCTTGAGCGCGTTCATGACCGCCTGGGTGAGCGGGTGGACATCCCCGTTGGCCGCCGAGCCCTGAACGTGCTGGAGCTTGGCGTAATGTTCGCCGATCAGGCGCGCGCACCCCGGTGTCCGTGGCGGACTTGAAGGCGTGCCCGTCCTTGGTGAAGCGCTCCTTGAGCCCGAAATCCGAAGTTGGCCTGGCCGAAGAGCGTAGCGCCGGTTTCCAAACCGGCTGTGTCGCCGACTTCCAAGTCGGCGTGCCGGGGTGCGCCAGACGCGCACCGAAGTTTCCACCCGCCGCGGGTTTGGAAACCCGCGATACAGCAGGCTTGGAAGCCTGCGCTACGAGCCCTTGAACGACTCCGGCTTCGGAATTCGGGTTGAGCCGGTCGGAATCTTCGATGACGCCGTTGTGCGCGACGGCGATGCGCGCCGACTGGTCGAGGTGCGGGTGGGAGTTCTCGTCCGGCGGCGGGCCGTGCGCGGCCCAGCCGGTGTGGCCGATGCCGACGCGGCCCTTGACGGGCTCGGCGGCGATGAGCCTGGCGAGGCCCTCGTCAATCTTGCCCTTCTTCTTGCGGGTGAGCAGTTCGGTGTCACAAAGCAGCGCCACGCCGGCGCTGTCGTAGCCGCGGTATTCCAGCCGCCACAGGCCGTCGAGGAGAACGGGAGCCGCCTGTTGCTAGCCGATGTAGCCGATGATGCCGCACATAAGGGAGAGCGTGATGCGTGATGCGTGACGCGGGCTGCGTTGGGCTCGCGCACCGCTCGCCGCGCCAGCCGGAAGCGGCTTGCGCTTCGGGCGCGGGAAGGGTTAAGAACCGCGCGTCCGTTCGCAAGCCCACAGTTGCCCCATGTCCACCACGATGACCACTCTCATCCGGCGTCAGACGCCGAATCCCACCAATGTGATGGCGGTGGTGATGGGCGGCGGGCAGGGCACGCGACTCTTTCCGCTCACGAAGACCCGCTCCAAGCCCGCGGTGCCGCTCGGCGGCAAATACCGGCTGGTGGACATCCCGATTTCCAACTGCATCAACTCCGGCATCCGGCGCGTTTACCTGCTCACGCAGTTCAACTCCGCGTCGCTGCATCGGCACGTGTCGCAAAGCTACAAGTTCGACCACTTCTCCGGCGGCTTCGTCGAGATTCTCGCCGCGGAGCAGACTTTCACCGACACGTCCTGGTATCAGGGCACGGCGGACGCCGTTCGCAAGAACCTCATCCATCTGTTCAACCACGACTGGGACTACGTGATCATCCTCAGCGGCGACCAGCTTTACCGGATGGATTTCCGCAAGATCCTCCAGCAGCACGTCGAGATGGCGGCCGACCTCACCATCGCGACCATCCCGGTGCTGCGCGAGTCCGCGCAGGCGCTGGGCATCATGCAAATCAACAGCGAGCGCCGCATCGTGCGCTTCGTCGAGAAGCCCAAGGACCCCGCCGTGCAGGACACGCTCAAGCTCGACCCGGCCAGCTACGCGGATCTCGGCATCGCGGGCAACGACGAGCTCTTCCTCGCCTCGATGGGCATTTACGTCTTCAACCGCGCCGTCCTCGCCAACCTGCTCGACAACAACCTGACCGACTTCGGCAAGCACATCATCCCCGGCGCCATCAACACGCACCGCGTCTTCAGCCACGTCTTCCAAGGCTACTGGGAGGACATCGGGACCATCCGCGCGTTCTTCGAGGCGAACCTCGACCTCGTCGCCGAGCTGCCGCGGTTCAACTTCTTTGACATGGGCGCGCCGATTTACACGCGCCCGCGTTTCCTGCCCGGCTCGAAGATCAATGGCGCGGCGATTGACCACGCGCTCATCAGCGACGGCTGCATCCTCACCCGCGCGCAGGTCTCGCACTGCGTGATCGGCGTGCGCAGCCTCGTCGGACCCGGCTCGCGGCTCGACCGCGTGTTCCTCCTCGGCAATGATTACTACGAAAGCGCCGCCAGCATCGCCGAGCACGAGGCGCGCGGCCAGCCGCGCATCGGCATCGGCCAGAACTGCCGCATCGAAAACGCCATCATTGATAAGAACGCGCGCATCGGCGACAACGTCATCATCACCCCCGAGGGCAAGCCCGAGAACGTGGACATGCCGCGCTACTTCATTCGCGACGGCATCGTCATCATCCCCAAGGACGGCATCGTGCCGAGCGGCACGGTGATTTGAGCGCGGCCTGCGCTCGACGCAGCAGCCCGCGCGGTGTTTCATTTCTCCGACAATGCCCCACGAACCGCCGCCGCCCGAGTCCGCGCGCGTCCGCTGGCTCTGGACGATCGGCTGTCCGCCAGCGGCGCTGTTCCGGCTTTGGCGGCGTCCCGCCGGAACAGCCCGGAAACTCCTCGTCTCGGTTGGCCTTGTGCTCCTGACGCCCGTCTGGCTCGCCGGCGTCATCGCGCTGCTGGTCGCGCTGCGTCTCGTGGAAATTGAGTGGAAAGGCGGCACCGGTCCGCGCCTCGTGCACCGCCGGACCGTGCCGGACTTCGATGCGCTCGAAGCCAGTCGCCGCGCGCAGGTGAACAACTCCGCGCTGGCCGGGATGCAGACCATCGGCTCGGCCTATTGGACTGGCTATCGCGGCCCGAATCGCGACGGCCATTACACGCAGCAGCCGATCCTCACTGCGTGGCCCAAGGACGGCCCGAAACTGCTCTGGCGCCAGCCGTGCGGCGGCGGTTATGCGTCGTTTGCCATCGCGGGCGGGCGCGCGTTCACGCTCGAGCAGCGCCGCGAGCAGGAAGCCGTCATCGCGTATGATGTGTCCACAGGCCGCGAGCTGTGGGCGTTCGCGTATCCGGGCAAGTTCAACGACGCATGGAACATGGGTTACTTCGGCCCGCGCTCGACGCCCGCGTGGGACGACGGCCGCGTGTTCGCCGTCGGCGCCGAGGGCAGGCTGCATTGCCTCGAGGACGCCACCGGCAGGCTGCTTTGGAAGCGCGACCTCTTCGCCGACAACGACTGCGGGAATCTCGACTTCGGCATGGCCGCGTCACCGCTCGTCGTGGGCGAGCGGCTCATCGTCGTCGCGGGCAAACCCCGGAGCCAGGCGGGCCGCGGGATTGCCGCCTACGACAAGGCCACCGGCGAACCGCTCTGGAAATCGCAATCCGACAAGCAGGCTTACGTGTCGCCGATGCTCGTCACGCTCGCCGGCAGGCCGCAAGTCCTCGTCACCGCCGGCGCGCGCGCGCTCGGCCTCGCGCCCGAGGACGGCCGGCTGTTGTGGGAGTTTCCGTGGTCGGTCTCCTACGACAACCACATCGGCCAGCCCGTGCTGACCGGCGGCGACCGCGTGTTCTTCTCCGCCGGTTACGGCGCGGGCTGCGTGGCGGTGCAAGTCACGCGCGAGGCCGACCACTTCAAGGCCACTGAGTTGTGGCGCAACAAGAACCTCAAGAACAAGTTCACCAGCTCCGTGTCTTGGGAAGGCCACATCTACGGGCTCGACGAGGACATGCTCGTCTGCCTCGACGCGGCGACCGGCGCGCGCAAGTGGAAGGACGGCCGCTACGGCTACGGCCAGGTGCTGCTCGCCAGCGGGCACCTCATCGTGCTCGGCGGCGAGGGCGACCTCGCGCTCGTGAAGGCCGCGCCCGACGCGCACACGGAGGTCGCGCGCGTGCCCGCGCTCAACGGCAAGACGTGGAACGTGCCCGCGCTCGCCGATGGACGCCTGCTCGTGCGCAACGGCGCCGAGATGGCGTGTTACGACGTGAGCCCGCGCTGAACCTCATTGAACCCGAACTCCGAAACGGCATGGCCGCGAAAGAACGCAAAGCTCGCAAAGGGAAGAATCAAGCTCGTGCTTGAAGCTGCAGAGTTTACTCACACCTGCTCCGGAGGCAGTGGAACGTCTGGCTTTGTGTTCTTTGCGTTCTCTTGCGGCCAACTTCGGAATTCGGGTTGAATGGAACCCATGCGCGGCCTGCTCATCACATTCGAAGGCAACGAAGGCAGCGGCAAGAGCACGCAGGCCGCGCGCCTCGCGGAGCGACTGCGCGCGCTCGGCCGCACCGTGCGCGTGCTGCGCGAACCCGGCGGCACGCCCATCGGCGAGGAAATCCGCCACACGCTCAAGCACAGCGCGGGCAATCACGCGATGACGCCCGAGACGGAGTTGCTGCTGATGAACGCGAGCCGCGCGCAACTCGTGCGCGAGGTCATCCGGCCCGCGCTCGCCGCCGGCGAGGTCGTGCTGTGCGACCGGTTTCACGATTCCACCACGGCGTATCAAGGCTTCGGCCGGCAGCTCGACCCCGCGCTCGTGCGGTCCGTGCTCGACATCGCCATCGGCCCCACGCGTCCGGACCTGACCTTGTGGCTGCGCGTGCCGCTGGCCTTGAGTGAATCGCGCCGCGCCGCGCGGCGGGAGCGCCATCCGGACGTGCGCGACCGGTTTGAGGAATCCGACCGCGCGTTCTTCGAGCGCGTCGAGCGCGGCTACGAGTCCATCGCGGCGGCCGAACCGCAGCGGGTGCGATCCGTGGATGCGACGCGGAGCCTTGATGAGGTGGCCGCGGACATCTGGCGGCATATCGAGGCCCTCGTGGAGCGTGACGCGTGATGCGCGACGCGCGAGAACGGCGGCTTTTTGAGTAGAGTAGGCGGAGCGGACGGGTTGAAGAGGCGCAAGGCCAATGACCGTCTCGCTCCGCCCCTCATCAAACCGGACGGGCGGTTTTCCCGCATCCGGCTTTCCGAGGGTCATTCACTCGCTTCGC
>Ga0233424_10000533_pt1 | contig 46440 bp, 37 predicted proteins | sample Watercolumn_Towu_FD_181011 | JGI IMG/M metagenome (GOLD analysis project Ga0233424, IMG submission 181011) | Freshwater microbial communities from Lake Towuti, South Sulawesi, Indonesia - Watercolumn_Towuti2014_125_MG | ecosystem: Environmental > Aquatic > Freshwater > Lake | place: Indonesia...
CGGAAAGAAGCCGTCGTAGCAAACCATCATGCCGACTTTGCCGAAGCGCGTGTCGAACACGGGATAGTCGCGCCCGGGCGTGATGCCGCCCTCGATCTCGCCGCGCGGCAACGCGACCTTGCGATATTTGCCGATGAGCTTGCCGTCCGGCCCGATGAGCACGGCGACGTTGTAGATGAGGTGCTTGTCGCGCTCGATGAGGCCGGGCACGAGGTGCATCCCGTGCTTCTTCGCAAGCGCGCCGAAGAACTCGGTCGAAGGACCGGGAACCGGTTCCGCGCAATCGGCGTAGGTCGCGCCGCCGCCATAAGTGAGCACCTCGGGCAGGACAAGGAAGTCAGCGCGCTGCCTCGCGGCGTCCTGGATGAGCGGCACGAAGGCGTTGCGGCGCTCCTCGGCCGTCCTGCAGTTGCGAGGGACGAAGTGGACCGTCGCGAGGCGCACGATGCGCGGCGTGGGCGCGGGAACTTCCTTCAGCGAAATCTGGCTCCACTCGACGCGCGCGTTCGCGGCCCAGCGGAACTCGAGTTCGACCAGCGCGCGTGTGGCCTTCGAGGGGACGAGGTAGGTGTCGGAAACTTCGGTCCAGCCTTTCGTATCGGTGGACTTGTCGGCGGGCAACTCGGGCTCGGCGCGCGGCTTTTCACCGGGACGATACGAAGCGAACGACGGCTCATCGTGAGTCACGGGCTTGCCATTGTCGTCCTGCCACAGGATGCGCGCGACGGCGGCTTGACGGGGAACCGGGATGTTCGTCGTTCGACGCCAGGCTTCGAAGCGATGATGCGCGCCGCCTTTCACGGGCAGAATCGTTGTCCAGCGTCCGATGAGCCCTTCGCGCGAGTCGCTCCCGATGACGAGCGAGCCTTTGCCATCGCGACCGCCGCGGGTTTGCTGAGTGAAACTCGGCCGGAGTTCCTCGCGCAGCGAGGCGGACTGCCAGACTTCGGGCGACCCGGCGAACAAACCCGCCGCGAGCAGTGACAGCGGGGCAAGCTGGTGCAAGAGGTTCGTTCTCATGTGGAAGATGGAGTCTCGCCCGGAATCCAACACCAACGGTCCCGATCCGTCAAACGCGACCACGGGAAAGAACGACCGGTTCTTCGTGGCCGATCTGCGCGGACAGCGAGTGCCTTTCAGCCCACGCGTTTTCTGCTATGCACTTGGTCGCAACCGCCATCCGATGAACACCACAACCGCCACTTGCCTGAATCGGCGGTGCGAAGTTGAACGCCGGGCGACCGGACTGGCTCACGCAGCCGTGACCGGCGTTTTCACCGCGCACCACCTGCACCTCGTTTGCCGGCGGGAGTGCCACCCATGCTCGCGACGCTGGCTCCTGCCCAGGCGATTGCGCCAAACGACAGCGCCACGGACCCGAACGTGATTCCCATGACAATGGCGTTCAAGCTTCCCCATCCGCCACCGATGAAGCTGAACAGGCTTTTGAAGAACTGCCGGGCCACCGGGTCTTGCGCGTTGCCACCGATTGCGTGCATCCCGAATGCCGCGCCGCCGCCCGCGTAATAGCCGAATACGAATCCACCGATGGCAATGGGCGCGATGCTGACCCCGCCATAGCCCAACAGCAATGCCACCGCAAGCCCTCCAAAGGTCAGCACCCCGAAAGCAAGCCCGCCGAAGGCGAACACACCGATTGCCAGTCCGCCGAACACAAACACGCCCTTTGCCAAACCACCGAGCGCAATGACGCCTCTTGCCTTGTCGCCAATGGCAATGAAGCCGCGGGCCTCGCGTCCAAGTCCGGTCGCGGGGTCCATGCCGGAACAGATGTTCAGGAGCGGCATGCCGAACACTGTGGTCTTGGACTTGTAATCGAAGCCAAACGCGCCGCGCATCGTGGCCGGCAGGTTCGCGACGACGCCACTGATGTTCTCGACCTGCGTTTTGACTTCGCTCGCCTGCTGGTAACGAAGTTGCACGTCGCGCTCCAGCGTTCGCAGGACGACTTCATCCTAGGCGCACGTCCACCTGCACCTTCGCCGACGGCGGCGCGAAGCGACCCACCGGCAGTTCGCCCGTGACCATTTCGTAGAAGACCACGCCGAGCGAATAGATGTCCATGCGGTGGTCCACCTCGGCAGGCAGCGAACTGCTCGGGTCGCCATGCAACGCGGCGTGCCGAGCGTCATGCCCGTGGCGGTAAGCGTAAAGTCGTCCGACTCGGCGCTTACGACCTTGGCAAGGCCGAAGTCGGCGATCTTCACGCGGCCCTTCGTGTCGAGCAGGATGTTCTCGGGCTTGATGTGGCGGTGGACGATGCCCTCGTCGTGCGCGTATTGGAGCGCGTCGCAGACCTTGGGCACGATGGCAAGCGCCTCGCGTGGGGTCATCTCGCCCGCGCGCATGACGGTGCGGAGATTCGTGCCGTCCATGAACTCCATCAGGAAAGAGGCAGTGGCGCCGGCGATGCCGGAGTCGAACACGTTGACGATGTTCGGATGATTCAACTTCGCGAGCGCGCGCGCCTTCGCGTGCGAGGCGCTCGCCGAAAGCCGGGTGGCGGCTGAGTTCTGCGGCATGAGCTTGAGCGCGACGAAGCGGTCGAGCTGCGGCTGCCGCGCCTTGTAAACCGCGCCCATGCCGCCGACTCCGAGCAGTTCGAGAGTTTCAAGCTGCAGGAAAAGCTGCGCGACTTCGGCGACGGACGGCGGCTTCGGTCGCGCGAAGTGGAAATGGCCGGCGATTGCAGCGTGGGCGAGTCCACAGGCGGCGGTGCCTGCGTGGCGATGCCGGCCTGGAGCAGGGATGCGGGGCAAAGGCCGGGGTGCGAGTGGTGCCGGTGACAGGGTGATGCTCGACGGCGACGGAGCCTGCTGCGGAGGCGGAGGCGCCACCTTGCGACGCCGGGAAACCACGACGGCAACGATGACCGCGACCATGCCGGCGATAACCCCGAGCGCAATCAGCGCGAGGATGAGGAGTTCTCCGGCACCGAGGCCGACGAGGGCGAGGTTCGCTTGCATGGGTTTGAGGGGTTGTAGTCGCTTCTGTTCACCCCTGACAGAAAGTAAAGCGCTTGGAGGTTACGCGGGGCGCATCTCAGTTTGTTGCAGCACAGAGGGAAGGACGGACGAATTGACAGAAAGAAGGGGGCAAAAAAGGAAGGACTGGCAAACGGCGCAGCACGGACGTCAGGTGAACGAAGGAAGGCGCACCCACTCCTTTGGCCGCGCATTCGCTTGCCCCATTCGTTTGCCAACCTCATGAGTCCTGACATGGGCTCGGACCCCCGGTTTTTTCTGCCTCCTTCTTTCTGTCCGTTTCCGACGCCTGTGTCGCTTGCAAGAAAGTGAGATGCGGCCGGTTACGCGGGGGGCGAAAGAAAATTGCGGTTGAAATCCCGGTAGTTTGGGGCATCCTTGCCGCGGCTTAGATAGCTTGTCAGTTTCAGGGCATGGTGAATCTCAGGTGAACAATAGTTCAGTGATGATTTGAAACCCGATGGTCGGGAACAGTCCAGAAGCAGAGTGAGTCTAGTCCAGAAAGTCATCAGTGAACACGAAACTGTTCGTAGGAAACCTCTCCTACCAAACCACCGAGAACGACCTCCAGGATTTGTTCTCCCAACACGGCCCTGTCAGCGAGGTCAACCTCATGATGGACCGCGTCACCGGCAGGCCCCGCGGCTTTGCCTTCGTCACGATGGGCACGCCCGAGGCGGCGCAGGCGGCGACGCAGGCGCTCAACGGCGCGAACGTCGGCGGCCGCAACCTCACCGTCAATGAAGCCCGTCCCCGCGAGGAGCGGCCGGGCGGCTTTGGTGGTGGGCGCGGCGGTTACGGTGGCGGCGGCGACCGCGGCGGTTACGGCGGTGGCGGCGACCGCGGTGGATTCCGCCGCGAGCGCGGACCGCGCTATTAACCTCCGGTTAATTCACGGGTGCGGGATGCCGCAAGGCGTCCCGCACCCTTTTTTGTCCGGCCTCCCGCGCGGGACTCCGCCGGCCACTCAAAACCACCCGACGCAACATCCACCCCTCATGGAAGACCACATCAAAACCGAAGGCAAAGTCACGGCCGTGCTCGCCGGCACGATGTTTCGCGTCGAACTCGAGAACAAGCACATGGTGCTCGCGCACATCTCCGGCAAGATGCGCAAGCGCTTCATCCGCCTCACCGTCGGCGACCGCGTGCAGCTCGAGATGTCCCCTTACGACCTCGACAAGGCGCGCATCGTGTATCGGCTGAAGTAGCCTGCCACGGGGACGCCGCTCGTTGACACCCCTCCGCACCGCTCGTAGCGTCGGCGCGTGTTCGCGCTTGTTTCCCCGTATCAGCCCGCGGGCGACCAGCCGCAGGCCATTGCGAAGCTCGTCGCGGGACTGAACGCCGGCGCGAAGCATCAGGTTCTCCTCGGCGTCACCGGCTCGGGCAAGACCTTCACGGTCGCCAATGTCATCGCGCAGGTGCAGCGGCCCACGCTGGTCATTTCGCACAACAAGACGCTCGCGGCGCAGCTCTACGCGGAGTTCAAGGGTTTCTTCCCGAACAACGCCGTCGAGTATTTCATCAGCTACTTCGACTACTACCAGCCGGAGGCCTACATCCCGCGCACGGACACGTTCATCGAGAAGGACTCGTCCATCAACGAGGAGATCGAGCGGCTGCGGCTCTCGACGATGAGCAGCCTCTTTGCGCGGCGCGACGTGGTGGTGGTCGCGAGCGTCTCGTGCATTTACGGACTCGGCAGCAAGGAGGACTACGAGGCGATGGTCATCCCGCTCAAGCTTGGCCCGGGCGTTTCGCGCGACCAGCTTCTCTCGCGCATGGTGGACATCCAATACAACCGCAACGACATCGCGTTCGAGCGCGGCCAATTTCGAGTGCGCGGTGACACCGTCGAGTTGCGGCCCGGCTACACCGAGGACGCGCTGCGCATCGAGTTCTTCGGCGACGACATTGACCGCATCACGCGATTCGAGCCGCTCACCGGCGACCGCATCGAGGAGCTTCGCGCAGTCACGATCTATCCCGGCAAGCAGTTCGTCACGCCGATGGACAAGCTCAAGCGCGCCACGCTGACCATCCGCGAGGAACTCACCGAGCGCATCGCGTGGTTCGAGGCGCGCGGCAAGCTGCTCGAAGCCCAGCGCATCAAGATGCGCACCGAATACGATCTCGAGATGATGATCGAGATGGGCTTTTGCTCCGGCATCGAGAACTACTCGCGCCACATCGCGGCGCGCCCGCCCGGCTCGCGCCCGTGCACCATCATGGATTTTTTCCCCAAGGATTTCCTGCTGGTGATTGACGAGTCGCACGCGACCGTGCCGCAGATTGGCGCGATGTATGAGGGCGACCGCTCGCGCAAAACGGTTCTCGTCGAGCACGGGTTCCGCCTGCCCAGCGCGCTGGACAATCGCCCGCTGCGCTTTGAGGAATTCCAGTCGCTCCAAAACCAGACCCTCTACGTCAGCGCCACGCCGGGCGGGAAGGAGTTCGAGTGGGCGGCGGCGGAGCGCGGACAACCAATCCCGCGTCATGCGGAGTCGGACCACCCCTCACCCGCCCTTCGGGCACCCTCTCCCCTCGTCGGACGAGGGGAGAGGGATGGGGTGAGGGGTCTTCCCGGCATCGCCGAACTGGTCGTCCGCCCCACGGGACTTGTGGACCCGAAGGTCACCCTCAAGCCACTCGCCGGTCAGATTGACGATCTCATCGAGGAAGTCCGCCGCCGCGCCGACCGCAAGGAACGCACGCTCGTCACCACGCTCACCAAGCGTTCCGCCGAGCAACTCACCGATTATCTCCGGGACATCGGCATCAACGTCCGCTACCTGCACAGCGAGATTGACGCCATCGAGCGCGTCGAGGTGCTGCGCGCGCTGCGCAAGGGCGACTTCGACGTGCTCGTCGGAATCAACCTGCTGCGTGAAGGACTCGACCTGCCCGAGGTATCGCTCGTCGCCATCCTCGACGCGGACAAGGAAGGCTTCCTGCGCAGCACGACGAGCCTCATCCAGACTGCGGGCCGCGCCGCGCGCCACTTGAACGGCGAGGTGATCGTCTACGCTGACGTGCAGACCGACAGCATCAAGAAGTTCCTCGCCACGACGGAATACCGGCGGGAGAAGCAACTCGCTTACAACGCCGCGCACGGCATCACGCCGCGCAGCGTGAGCCGCGCCGTCGAAGAGAGCCTCTCGTCGCAGAAGGAAGTCCACGACAAGGCTCTCGCCTTCATGCGCGATGCGCAAGCAGACCTCGACGTGAGCGCCGTGCTGCGCGAGTTGGAGGACGAGATGGTGAAAGCCGCCGACAACCTCGAGTTCGAGAAAGCCGCCCTCGTGCGCGACCAGATCAACGAACTCAAACGCGGCGCGGGTCTCGTGAAGGAACCCGTCAAGCCTGTCACCTACGCGCGCGGAAAGAAGAAGCCGCAGCGCCGGGCAGCGGAGAAGCCGTTTTGAGTTTTGAAACTGCTAGTTCGGACTTGACCAATCCAGAAGCGGCGGGCAAAGGAGAACTGGTCATACCTTCCGTGCCGAGCCATGGACGCATGGCATTGACCGTTCTACGATTACAAATGAACGACTGGGTAGGTGGATATCGAGAGCCAGAAAGGAAATCCGACCAGTATTGGCAAGGTGGGAACTCGTTCGAAGGGTCCGGATTCTACGAATATACTCGGAAAGATCCCGGGAAGCGAAAGACCACGCGAAGGACTAAGATGCGGCTGATGCCGCAAAAGGCAAAAAAGCACCAACGACAACTACCGAGTAGCGAGACATCGTTGGTGGAGTGTCTGAATCTGGCCAAAGGTGGAATCTGGAAACCGATAGCGGAACGTTGCTTGGTAGGCAAACTAAATGCCCTGATTTACAACATCGCGAACAGTTGCCGGGTTTTCACTCGTCGAGCGAAAACACCTGTCGAGATTAAGGAGCAAGAGGTCGCAAGGGACCGTTTTCGCCGTGAAGTCGAGTTTTACAACGCCAAATTGAACTCGGGGGAGATTGTTCTATTGCGAGAACGCCCGATGAAAGTCTGGGGGTTTCGTTCAGATTCCGCGATAACCCTCCCTAGTTAACCGATCGGGGTTTGTAGTTAGTTCCACGACAAGTCCTCCGGCGCGTCGGCGAGGAGCTTGTATTGCCAGCCCTTCTTGAGGATGACCTGTTTCCAGAGGTTGGCGGGTTCGGTCTCGAAGACCAGTTCCAGCGAGGCGGGGTGCGTAAGCCAGGCGTCGCGCTTCATCTCGTCGTCGAGTTGCCCGGCGGACCAACCCGCGTAGCCGGCGAAAATCTTCACCTTCTGCGTGGTCGAGTAGGATTGGCCGAGGTCCACGAGTTCCTCGACGGAGTGGCCGAGGGCGAGGTTGGGCAGCACGTCGGCGTCGGGCAGGAAGGCGTCGGTGTAGAGGTAGCTCAACGCCTGCGTCTGCACCGGGCCGCCGAGGTGCAGCGGGAGTTCTTTCATCACGTCGGGCAGGTCCGCCACAAGGGCGTCGCCAACCTTGGCGTCGGCGGTGCGGTTGAGGACGAGGCCGAACGCGCCTTCGGCGTTGTGCTCGCAGACGAGCACGGCGGTGCGATGGAAGAACGAGCCGCTGAGCTTGCCGCCATCGAGCAAGAGCTGGCCTTTGAGGGATTTGAACGGCTTGTCCATCCGGTCCGTGTGCCGAATGTGGCGCAGGCCGTGCGCGAAGTAAACCGGCGAGTGGAAACCAGGCATGGGCGGCCTTGACACGAATCGGGGGATTGAAGCTCTCCCGATGCGGGAATGCCCGTTCGGAGAATCAGGCCGGCGGTTCCGCCGGTGTCCGTGATAATCCGTGAAATCCAAGTCCCGCCAGCCTACGCTCCCGCCTGCACATGAAGGAACTGGTCCGCAAACTGCGCGACAACAAGAAGCTCATCGTGGCGCTGGGTTCGTTGCTTTGCTCGGTGGGTTTGCTCGTGGCGCTGGTTTACGGCCTCTACAGGCTCAAGAAGCGCATGATGCAGGACGCGGAGGTTTCCAACGAGCCGCCGCCGACCGACGAAGACCCGGACGCGCGCGCATGAAGGTGCTGTTCGATCACAACCTGCCGTTCGCGCTCGCGCACGGCGGCCTGCAGACGCAGGTCGAGCAGACGCGCGCCGCGCTGCTCGGGCTTGGCGTCGAGGTCGAGTGGCTCCGCTGGTGGGACGACCAGCAGCGGTGCGATGTCATTCACCACTTCGGCACCGCGAGCGTCGCGTATCTGCGGCAGGCGCGCGCGATGGGCCGACCGGTGGTGATGACGACGCTCTTCACCGAGACGTGCAACCGCACCGACGCGCGGCTCGTGCGGCAAGGCTGGTTGGTGAGGTGCGTGTTGAAGCTCCCGTTCGGCGAGGGGTTGAAGGAGCACCTGCAGTGGCGGGCGTTCGGGCTGTGCGCGCGGAACGTGGTGGGTTTGGAGGCGGAGCGGCGCGTGCTCGAACTGGTGCATGGAATCGAGCCACGTCTAGTCGCGCTCGTGCCGCTGGGTTTGTCGGAGACGTTTCTGAAAGCGGGGCAGGGGAGTCGTGCTGGCGCGCACCTCGTGAGCACCGGGACCATCACGCCGCGCAAGCGCACAGTGGAACTCGCGCGACTTGCGCGCGCGGCTCGCGTGCCGGTGCTCTTCGCCGGCAAGGCGTATCACGAATCGGACCCGTATTGGCGGAAGTTCCAGTCGCTTGTGGACGGGGAGTTCGTGCGGCACCAACCGCACGTCGAGGGCGAAGCGGCGATGGTCGAACTGCTGCGTGGCGCGCGCGGCTTCGTGCTGATGAGCACGTGGGAAAACTGGTGCTTGTCCGCGCACGAGGCCGCGGCGTGCGGATTGCCCGTGCTGCTGCCGGACCAGAAGTGGTCGCGCGAACGCTTCGGCGCGGAGGCGAACTATTTCACGGGAGACTTGGCGCGGGATGTGGATGTGCTGCGGCGGTTTCACGAAGCCTGCCCGAAGCTGCCCGCGCCTCGAGTGTCAATTGTCTCGTGGATCGATGCCTCTCGCAAACTAATCGCCGTCTATAACGAAGTGTTGAGAACTTCGAGGTAGATCTCCACGTGGCGGCGTGCGATCACGCCAGGTTGAAACCGTGCCAACGCGTGTTCACGCGCCTGGGTCGCCATGTGGTTGCGCAATGTGCCATCCTCCAGCAACTGTCCGATCGCACGACGAATGGACTCCGCGTCAAGGGGGTCGAACAAGAGTCCGGTTGAGCCATGTGCTATCAGGTCCGGGACGCCGCCTACGCGGGACGCCGCAACCGGCACGCCGGAGGCCATCGCTTCGAGCACGGCCATCGGGCAGTTATCCTCGAGTGTAGGCAAGACTAGCATCGTTGCTCTGGAGAGCTCCTTCCGCAACTCCTCGCGTCCTAAGAGTCCGCCATGCCAGCACCATGGGCGCGAGCGCAGCAGATCGAAGAACTCCGAGACATACGGGGTTCCCATCTCGGGATTGCCGAAGAAGTGCACGCGGAAATCAGGACCGGACCGCAACCGGTCTAGTGCGCGAATGAGGGCATTTGTGTTCTTGAGGGGGTTGATCGTGCCAACGCAGAGAATGATCGGCGGCAGCACGCGCACCGGGTCAATCGCGAAAAACTTCTGATCGGCGCAATTAGGCACCAGCCAGGTCCGGCGAGCCTTGGATCGAACGGCTTGTTGTGTGTGTGTGGAAATACAAACCACACCGTCAGTCCGCGGAACGGTGAAGGCTTCCAACCGCGCCGCCAACCAGAGGTAACTGAGCGGACGGGCACAATTCAGCCGCGCAATGAGGCGCATGTTGCCATGGAGTGTAAGAATGTTCGGCCACCCCGAGAACGCTCCGCTAATGCCGCAGTCGCGTTCGGTGCCTTGAGAGTGGACGATGTCAGGCTTCAATTCCCGGAGCTTGCGCCGCACCGCACGAATGCAACCGAGGTAGGCGGTTCGCAGCCAGCCCAGTTTGGGCACATGGAGCGAGTGGAACCAGATGTTGTCCGCCAGTTTCTCGGGCGAGCTTGGCATCGCGCGCTGCGTGCAACTGACCACGTGGACGTGGATGCCGGGCAGTTGCGCGAAGCCTTGCAGCAACGCTTCGGGCGCAGTTCCGAACCATGGCTTTGGCTGGCCGTATTGACGGAACGGCTCGCGGTTGTCCGTGGTGATGAAAGCGACTTTCACCGCGGCGCCGCCTCCCGGTGCAGGAAGAACGAGCACACCGATTCCTCTTCGACGGAGAATCCAAGCGAGCGCAGCCGGCGCAGCAAGTCCTCGCCATCCACACGCCCTGCCGGGTCGGCGTGAAGTTCCAGCGATAGTGCGCGCACTTGCCGCCACGCACCGGAGGGCGTGTGCTCCAGCACCTCGAACTCCGCGCCCTCGATGTCCGTCTTCACCAGTGCCACCGGGGCTCCGAGTTCTGCGAGGATTTCGGCGAACGCACGGATGCGGACTTCAACCCCTTCGCCGCGCGGTTGGAAGAGGCCGGAGCCAGCCGGATTCGCAGCGTCGAAAAACCACTTCGCCGCGCGGGTTGTTCCTCCCACGGCTTCACGGCGCAGTTCAATGCGGTTTGAGAGCGAGGCGTTTGCGTAGAGGTTTTGCTGGAACATCGCGGCATTTGGCGGACCAGGCTCGAACGCGAGGATGCGCGCACGCGAGTGGGCCCGTGCGGCGAGCAGGCTAAACACGCCGACGTTTCCGCCGAGGTCGAGCACGAGAGGTTCGCCGGGTTGGGCGGAGAGCCACTTCAACGCGCGCGCGTATCCGCCCGCGAAGCAGAGCTCGTGAATGACATCCCAATCCCGTGTGCCACCGCGGCAGTGAAGCGCGAGCCCGTCGCGGAAAAGCAGGCGCTGGATTCCCTGCCGGCGCGGGAAGAGCCGCAGCCCCCACGCGGCCGGCCAATTGGAAATGCGCCGCACGATGTCGCACGCGGTGCGCAGCTTGTTGCGGCGGTAAGCTTGCATCAACGGGCAGCGAGGAAGCGCCGAGACACCGCGGTGCCGGGGTCGTCGAGCACTTGCGTGCGATGCCCGTGCGACTGCAAACACGGCACAATGTCGCGCGCAAGCCCGATGTGATGAACTTGAATTGCCAAGCGGACCCAAGGAGAATGCGTGACCGGTTCAAGAGGCAACAGAATTCCAAGTGCACGGAAAGCCCGAGCTCATGAATAGCCACTTCCATCTGGCTGGCCTTCAGCACTTGCCAGTGGTTGTCGCGCCGGTCTCCAGACCGATTCGAGTTAACTATCGAAAGTGGCGTATTGGTGAGAAACTAAGTCCAACTTCCAACCCATGCCGGGTCGAGTAGTGCGCCTCGTGTTCATTGCAAGGCATCCAGCAACAACACTTGCTCTAACGGGGACGAGCGTTGGTGACCCGAACAACTTTACCCGCGATGCCTGCGGTTCAGCCCAACCTACGCATCATCGTTGTGGAGTTCGGGATATGCCTCCCGATTGTCCATCACGAGTGGTGCGGGTTTCATGATCGGAAGACTGCTGAGAGCATTGTTCAGACGCTCTGCAACTCGGTCAGCCGCGGGCGACTGGCGAAAACAACCCGATTACTGAAATGCAGTGATACGGGAACAGTCGGCGGAACGGTCCGGTTTCTAACGCGATGGCAGCACGGTTTCCCAACAGCTTCTGGATCGCCATGCTTAGAACAGGAAGGAGCGTGGCATCCGATGCCCATTCGAGGAGTCGAAGGTCGCAGTGCCGTTCGGCAAGATTGCGCAGGTGCCAGTGGTCCCACCCCTGAAGGTGCCCCTCATTTACTTCGCTCAAGTCAAAACTGCACTCGCGGACACGCTGGAGTTGCCGTAAGTTAGGCACGGCCAGCACGACAAACTGCCTTGCAATACACGCCAGTTCGCCGAGTGTCTTCCTCGGGTTCTCCACGTGTTCGAGCACATGAAAGCAGGTGACTACGTCAAACGACTTGACGCCGAATTGTCCCACGGGGTCAACAGCATCCAGCGGCACCGCGTGGCCGTGCCGCGAGGTGAGGCGCACGCATTCCCCATCCACATCTGCCCCAGTCGCGGCGAAGCCGACTCTGCTCGCCAATGCAACCGTTTCGCCGCGACCGCTTCCGTAGTCAAGAAGCGTCAACCCCGCCGGCAAACAATGCCGAAGCAACAGGTCGAGGGCCGTCTGTTTCCAGTGAGTCTCATAGAAGTGGGCGCGGTTTGACTCAGGGTTGATCTTGTAGGGCAAGTGTTTTGCACTCGTCCCGAAACTCGGTTGGACACGTTTGGGCTGCAACGGCGGGCGATTAGAATCAAACTCGATCCCATCTTCAATCCTCGACTTATTCAGCGGTTGGAAACTCATTCGCGCGGTGTCCCCGCGAAGTAGATGAAACCGCGCCGTGCGCCGCAATCCAGAACTCTCCCGATGGAGGAAGGAATGGACTTGCCGCGCGAATTGGCCGACAACATTGCCGCCTCGCGCCACTTGCATGGAACTTCGCGCCTTCGTCTCCCGCCTGTGGGGCACCGCGGTAGCGTGGACGTGGGCTTTCAACGCGCTGCGCCTCGCGGCGGGCCTCCTGCTGCTGCCGCTGCTGCTTCGCGCGCTGAGCACGCCGGACCTCGGGATGCATTACGTGTTTCTGAGCGTCGCCGGGCTCTCGATGATGCTGGACTTCGGCCTCGGGCAGGCGGCGTTTCGCGCACTGTGCGTGGCGGTTGCCGGTGGAGCCGAGTTGCGCGCAGTTGGTCTCGCGGAACCCGCCGCCACCGGATCCGCGCCGAATGAGAAGTTGCGGTGGAGGATCGTCGTGAGTCTGCGCTCGCTGTATCGCGGCGTGGCGCTTGCGGCGGTTGTGTTGGTGGGGGTCGTGGGCACGGGCGCGCTCGAGGCGCGATTCGGCGAAACCACGTCGCCGTATGTCACGTGGCTGGCGTGGGCGCTCACGATCGCGTCGGTAGGATGGGAGTTGCTCGCGGGCTGGTGGGGGCTGGTGCTGCTGGCGCACAACCAGGTGGTGTTGGCCGCGCGCCTCAACGTTGTCGCCTATCTCGTGAAGCTGGTTGGCGCGGCAGTGCTCCTCGTCGCAGGCGCCGGGCTTGCGAGCGTGCCGCTGGCGGGGCTCGCGGCGAGCATCCTGCAACGACATCTGTTGCGGCGGGCGTGCATGCGGTTGATCGGCACGCCGCCCTCGCCCGAGCCTGCGGACGTGAAGTGGCTTCTTTCCAATCTCTGGCCGACGAGCTGGCGGCAGGGCGTGATCGCGGCCGCGACCTACGGAAGCAATGCCGCCGTTGCGTTCCTGTGCATGGCGCTGTTCGGGCTGGAGGCGAGCGCGCGCTACGGATTGTCGCTTCAAATTGTCGTCTTCATCCAAGGCATTGCGTCGGCGTGGACTCAGGTGAAGTGGCCTATGTTGATGCAGCAGCGGGCAGCGGGCGATTTCGAGGCGATGCGCCGGCTGTTCGGCTCGAGGCTTCGGTGGCAGCTTGCCACGTTCATCGTTCTTGCCGTTGGAGCCGTCGTTCCCGCGCCTGCGCTGGTGTCGTGGGTGAGCTCGACCAAGGAAGTGCTTCCGCCGGCCTGGCTCGGCCTGCTTGCGCTCAATGGGATGCTTGAGATGCACCTCTCGACTTGGGGCATGCTCATCACCACGGAGAATCGCGTGCCGATGCTTCGCGCGATGCTGGTGACGGCCGCGGCCAGCCTCGCAGGCGCGGCGCTGCTCATCAACGGAACGTCCCTCGGCGTCCACGCGTTCGTGCTGGCGCCGCTCGTGGCGGGCGTGGCTTTCAATTACTGGTTCTGGCCTGCCCACGGGGCCAAAGGGCTGGGAACAGGTGTCTGCCATGTGCTTTCCGGCGGGAAAGGATGAGCGGGAATCCGGATGCGAACCGCGCGCCAGCCTGACCTGCGCTTGACCCACCCGCGGCGCTTTGTTGTCATCGCGCCGCCCGCGGCATGGCTGAAGCATCCAAACTCGTCCGCATCCCTTCGCTCAAGAGCGTCGCGAACTTTCGCGCTCACGTGGCTTCCCTCGGCATCGAACTGCCGTGCGAGGACGGCATCGTCGCGGGATCGAAATCGCCCCTGACGCAGCCGCTGCCGGGTTTGCGCGTCAGCGGCAAGTCGCCGGGCAACCGTTGGGCCATTCATCCGATGGAGGGCTGGGACGGCACTCCCGAGGGCGGCGTGACGGATGAAGTGCGCAGGCGTTGGCAGCGTTTCGGCGAGAGCGGCGCCAAGCTCATTTGTGGTGGCGAGGCGATGGCGGTGCGCGCCGACGGTCGCGCGAATCCGAACCAACTTGTCATCAGCGAATCGAACAAGGCCGGCCTTGCCGAACTTGTCTCCATCCTCAAGCGCGCGCATCGCGAGCGCCACGGAACGACGGATGACCTGCTCATTGGATTTCAGCTCACGCATTCCGGGCGCTTCTGCAAACCACACGACACGTTTCGCGGCGAGCCACGTGTGGCGTATCGCCACCCGATTCTGGACCGGCGCTTCGGAGTGACGAGCGATGCGCAGGTGTTCACGGATGCGGAGGTCGAGGAGTTGACCCGATGCTATGTGCGCGCGGCAGTCGTGGCCCGCGAGGCCGGGGCGGACTTCGTGGACCTCAAACACTGTCACGGCTACCTGCTGCACGAGTTCCTCGGCGCGCACACGCGACCGGGGAAGTTCGGCGGGAGCCTCGAGAACCGCACGCGCTTCCTGCGCGACATTGTCGCGGGCATTCGCGCGGATGGAAACGACATTGGCGTGGGCGTGCGTTTGAGCGCGTTCGATGTCGTGCCGCACAAGCCGGACCCCGCGCACTCTCGGCCCGGAAAGCTTGGGCCCGGTGTGCCGGAGGAGTTTTCGCATTGCCTGCCCTATCGCTACGGCTTCGGCGTGAATGCCAGCGACCCGACGAAGCCTGACCTCACGGAGGCGTTTCGTTTCCTCGACATGTGCGCGGATCTCGGCGTCGCCATTCTCAACGTGAGCGCGGGGTCCCCTTACTACACGCCGCACATCCAGCGCCCGGCGGCGTATCCACCGAGCGACGGCTATCAGCCGGCCTACGACCCGCTCATTGATGTCGCGAGGCAGATTGATGCGGTTCGAAAACTCCGGGCGCACCGACGCGACGGTCCCGTGCTGGTGGGCACGGCTTACAGCTACTTGCAGGAATTCCTCCCGCTCGTCGCGCAATTCGCCGTGCGCGAAGGCTGGACGGACATCGTCGGCCTCGGCCGCATGGTGCTTTCGTATCCGTCGCTCGTGACAGATTGCGCTGAAGCCGGCACGCTGCAACCGCGCCTCATCTGCCGCACGTTCAGCGATTGCACGACCGCGCCTCGCAATGGGCTCATCAGCGGCTGCTACCCGCTCGACAAGTATTATTCGGGCCGCCCCGAGGCGCAGGCTCTCAAGCAGGTCAAAAAGGGCGGGGGCGCCTGACCCCCGGCCGTGAAACTTCACGAACATTTCCGGCATTGCCCGCGGTGTGGCGGCGGGCTCGACCTCGGGCAATCACCCCCGCTCACGTGCGGTTCGTGCGGGTTCACGTTCTACTTCAATCCCGCCGTCGCCACGGTCGCGCTCGTCGAGCGCGAGGATGGCAAGCTGCTGCTCGTGCGCCGCGCGCGCGACCCGCATCGCGGCACGCTCTCGCTTCCCGGCGGATTCGTCGAGTTCGGCGAGACCGCCGAGGGCGGACTACAGCGCGAAGTCTTCGAGGAAGTGGGGCTGCAGGTGGAGTCCGTCGAGTTCTTCTGCTCCCTTCCGAACGAATATCACTTCAAGGAGGTCACGTATCAAGTGCTCGACTTTTTCTTCCTCGTGAAGGTGCGCTCGGCGCAAACGGTCGCCGAGGCGGGAGAGATTGCGGACCTGTTCTGGTGCGCGCCCGGGGAGATTGACCTCGGGGAAATCGCTTTCCCATCCGTCGCCGAGGCATTGCGAAGATTCCGGGATGCTCGGGGGCGGGACGGATGACCACACCCACGTCCCTGAGTGACCGTCAATTTCCGGGTTTGCAAGAGCCCGCCCGCTTGTATTCTGCGGGCATGAAATCCGGACTCATCCAGTTCACGTCGGCGCTTCGTGCGTTCGGCATCGCTTCGACTGCCTTTGCTGCGTTCGCTTCGGAGGCCGCACCGCTTCAACTCACACTGCAACAGCGCACGGAATCGAAGGCTTCCTCCGGAGAGTTCCGCGTGGTCACCAAATCCGAGGCTTGGGAGACCAGGCAAACCGCCATCATCGTGTGCGATATGTGGGACCTCCACCACTGCCTCAACGCCGTGCGCCGCGTGCAGGAGATGGCGCCGCGCATGAACGACCTCCTCGTGAAGGCCCGCGCCCAGGGCGTGTTCATCATCCACTCGCCGAGCGGTTGCATGAAGCCTTACGAGGGCCATCCCGCCCGCGAGCGCGCGAAGGCCGCCCCGAAAGCCTCGAACCTGCCCAATGAAATCGGTGTGTGGTGCAAGCAGATCCCGACGGAAGAGCAGGGCAGGTATCCGATTGACCAGTCCGATGGCGGCGAAGACGACGACCCCGTCGAGCACGCGAAGTGGGCCGATGAACTCAAGTCGAAGGGCCTCAACCCCCGCGCGCCGTGGACGCGCCAATACGACGTGCTGAAGATTCAGAACGAGGACGCCATCACCGATTCGGGTGTGGAGACGTGGAACCTGATCGAGCAGCGCAGCATTCAGAACGTCATCCTCGTCGGAGTCCACGTGAACATGTGCGTCTCGGGCCGGCCCTTCGGCCTGCGGCAGATGGCGAAGAACGGCAAGAACGTCGTGCTCATGCGCGACATGACCGACTCGATGTATAACCCGGCGCGTTGGCCGTTCGTGGACCACTACAAGGGCACCGCGCTCTACATCGAGCACGTGGAAAAGTTCATCTGCCCGACGGTCACGTCCGACCAACTCCTCGGCGGCAAGACTTTTCAGTTCAAGGCCGACCCTGCTGCGAAGCAGACGGCTGCGAAATGATCCGCGGTGGCACTGTCCTCAATAACGGCATTCCGATTCAGCCTCTGCGCTTGGGCCGGTTCATCGAGAGGATGCTCAGCCCGCGGAAGCAGTTGCCGCTGCCACCGGTGATGACGCGCTTGACGGGCAGTCCGGTCTCCGGGTCCTTCGTGAGCGGCGGGTCGCTCATCCTCTGCAGGACCTCGAAGCGGCGCGGCTTCTGGCCCTTCTTCTTCGGAATCGTCTCGTAGGTGTAGGTCGTCATGGAAGGTCAATCGTCGCCAAGCTCAACGAGGAAGCCGGGTGCTCACTCTTCAAAGCAGTAAAGTGACTTCGCCGTTCGGATGAAGAGCGACTTGCCAAGCGCCACGGGTGACGCGTTGATCTGGCTGTCGAGAAGGTTCATCGCGAGCAACTCGTATTCGCGGCCCGCTTTGAACACAGCCACGCGGCCTAGTGCCTTCGTGTCGCCGGGCTCGCGAGTCGCCTTCTCGGCGGCGTAGATGCGGCCTTCGGCATACATCGGCGACGCGTAAACAAAGGCGGGCGCGGGGAACACGCGCTCCGCCCAGATTTCCTTGCCCGTCCTGGCATCCAGACAGGAGCCCAGGCCCGAGTTGTCCACCATGAAGATGAGGTCGCCGACGAGCACGGGCGTGTGCGACGCGGGCACGGACTTCGTCACGCGCCACGCGAGCTGCGGCTTGTCCGCCTCGGGCTCGGAGTCGCGCGTGGCGTTGAGCACGCTGCCATTCCACGCCTTCGCAGGCGGCGGCTTGATGGCGAGCAACTGTCCCTTCGAGAATCCCGCGCTGATGAAGATAAGCCCGTGTCCGAGGAACGGCCGGTTTCCAGTCGAGTGGTTCTCGAGCGTCTCGACACGCCAAAGCTCCTTGCCCGTGAGAGGCTCGTAGGCGTAGTGCGCCATCGCGCCGCTGCTCAGCAACACGTCCTTGCCGTCAATCTTGGCGAGATGGCACGTGCCATACGCCTTGCGCAAGTCGCCGTCGAGTTTCGGTTTTCCACTTGCATCGAGGTCGCGGTAATCCACCGAGCGCTTCACGTTCCACACGGTCTTGCCCGTCTGCTTGTTGAGCGCGACGATGAACTGCGCGTCGCTGCCGTCGAAATTCAGGATGAGCAGGTTCCCATGCAGAATGGGCGACGAGCCCGCGCCGCGAAAGTGATTGCACCGAAGGTCGCGCCGCTCCCAGAGCACCTTTGCGGTCTTGGTGTCGAGGCAGGCGGTGCCCGCTTCGCCGAAGGTGACATACACGCGCCCTTCCTCGATCACAGGCGTCGGCGACGCGTAGCTGTTGTATTTCTGCCAGAGATTCGTCTGGCTGGCGGTGAAGGCCTTCACGTCGTGCACGATGCGGCCGGTCTTGCGGTCGAGGCACAAGGCGAACAGTTCGTCGCCGAATTCGGTGGCGGTGGTCAGCCAGATCTGGTCGCCCCAAATCACCGGCGACGACCAGCCGCGGTCGTGAATCGGAGTCTTCCACTTCACCTTCTCCGTGTCGCTGAACTTCACCGGCAGCCCCTTCGCCGCGCTGTGGCCGTCGCCATGGGGTCCGCGGAACTGCGGCCAGTTGTCACCGGCGGCTGAAGCTGCCGCGACGAAAGTTCCGAGGAGTGCCAGCGTGGAAAGCGTTGTTCGCATGGCCGAATTAGACCGGACGCGCCCCGGTGAATTCAACTCCAAAGCCGGGGCTGTAGTCGCCGCGTCGCATCGGTGCTTGCGCGCGTGCGCCGTTCGGCGCAAATGAATCCATGCGCAAGCTCCCGTGTCTGCTCGCGGCCGCATCCCTTCTCACCGCTTGTTCCACCCCGCGCGACGCCACCATGACCTCCCACGACCTCGTCATCCGCAATGGCACCATCTACGACGGCTCCGGCGCGAAGCCATTCGTGGGCGACGTGCTTATCCGCGGCGACCGCATCGTGACCATCGGGCAAGTCCCGGCGGGTGCGGCGAAGCGCGACTTGGATGCGCGCGGCCTCGCAGTGACGCCGGGCTTCATCAATATGCTGAGCTGGGCAACTGGATCGCTGCTGCACGACGGACGCTCGCTCAGCGACATCAGACAGGGCGTCACGCTCGAGGTCATGGGCGAGGGCGAATCCATGGGCCCGCTCAACGCCGCGATGAAGAAGGACATGCGCGACTCGCAGGGCGACTTCAAGTTCGCCATCCCGTGGACCACGCTCGGCCAGTATCTCGCGCACCTCGAGAAGCGCGGCGTTTCGTGCAACGTCGCGTCGTTCGTCGGCGCGACAACCGTGCGCATCCACGAACTCGGCTACGCCGACCGCGAACCCACGCCGCAAGAACTCGATCGCATGAAGTTTCGCGTCCGGCAGGCGATGGAGGAGGGCGCGCTTGGCGTAGGCTCATCGCTCATCTATGCGCCGGCCTTCTACGCGAAGACACCCGAAATCATCGCGCTGTGCAAGGAGGCGTCGCGCTACGGCGGCATTTACATTTCGCACCTGCGCAGCGAGGCGAACAATTTGCGCGAAGCGCTCGGCGAACTAATCACCATCGCGCGCGAGGCGAACATCCCGGCGGAGGTCTATCACTTGAAGGCCGCAGGGCAGGGGAACTGGCACAAGATGGACGGCGCCATCGCCGTCATCGAAGCCGCGCGCAAACTCGGCCTGCGCATCACCGCCGACATGTATCTCTACACCGCCGGCGCGACCGGTCTCGACGCCGCGATGCCGCCTTGGGTGCAGGAAGGCGGCTACACGCAATGGGCCGAACGCCTGCGCCATCCCGAGATTCGCGAGCGCGTGCGCCTCGAGATGATGACGCCCACCGACAAGTGGGAGAGCCTCTACCTCGCCGCGGGTTCGCCGGACAACGTGCTGCTCGTCGGCTTCCGCAGCGAGAAGCTCAAGCCGTTCACCGGGAAGTCGCTCGCCGAGGTCGCGCGCATGTTCGGCAAGTCGCCCGAGGAAACCGCGATGGACCTTGTCATCGAGGACGGCTCGCGCGTTGGCACCGTTTACTTCCTCATGAGCGAGGAAAACGTCCGCAAGCAACTCGCGCTGCCGTGGGTGAGCTTCGGCTCGGACGGCGCGTCGCTCGCGCCCGAGGGGGCCTTCCTCAAGTCGAATCCGCATCCGCGCGCTTACGGGAACTTCGCGCGCCTGCTCGGCAAATATGTGCGCGACGAAAAGCTCATCCCGTTGGAGGAGGCCGTGCGCCGGCTCACGTCGTTCCCGGCGGACAACTTGAAACTCAAGGACCGTGGCCGTCTCGTGCCAGGTTCCTTCGCCGACGTAGTCGTGTTTGATCCCGCGAAGATTCAGGACCACGCCACCTTCGAGAAGCCGCACCAACTTGCGACCGGTGTGCAGCACGTGTTCGTCAACGGTGTGCAAGTGCTGCGCGACGGCGAGCACACCGGAGCCAAGCCAGGGCGCTTCGTGCGCGGCCCTGGCTGGCGTGGCAGGAACTGAAACCAGCAATGGACGCGCAGGGACACGAATGGCAGCGACACAGATTCCACCGATTCACACGGATTGAATCCAAATCCGTGGGAATCCGCGCAATTTGTGTCTCGGTTCCGTCCTGTATGATTTGTGTTCATCGTGGCTGCCATGAGTGATTCCCTCCTCGCCGAGCAAGTCGCCTACTACCGCGCCCGCGCGGGCGAGTATGATGACTGGTGGTTCCGCCGCGGCCGCTACGACTGGGGCGCCGTGTTGAACCAACGCTGGTTCGGTGAGGCCACGCTCGTCCGCCGCGAACTTCACGCGCGCGGACACTTTGAGGACACTCTCGAACTCGCGTGCGGCACGGGCTTGTGGACGGAGCAGTTGCTCACCGTGAGTTCGCGCATCACGGCGCTCGACGCTTCGCCGGAGGTCATCGCCATCAACCGCGCCCGAATCGCTGCCGCTGCACCCGTCGCGTCCGTCACTTACATCCCATCCGACCTGTTCGCGTGGCAGCCCGACCGTCAGTTCGACCTCGCCGCCTGCTGCTTCTGGCTGTCACACGTTCCTCCCGACAAGCTCGACGAGTTCCTCGACAAACTCCACCGCGCCACGCGCCCGGGCGGCACGCTCTTCTTCGTGGACTCGCTCAACCAAAGCACCTCGATGGCGAAGGACCACGACCGTCCCGCCGTCGAGACCGGCGTGCGCGTGCGCAAGCTCGCCGACGGCCGGCAGTTCCGCGTCGTGAAGGTCTATTACGAGCCCGCTGCGTTCACGGCGACGCTCGCCCGCCACGGCTTCGACGCCACGGTGAAGACCAGCGGCGCGCACTTTCTGTATGGCTTCGCCACACGGAAGTGAGCAAGCTCCGCGTCATGCACCCGTCAGCGGATTTCAACGCAAAGACGCAAAGGGACGCGAAGGGCTTTGAGTCTCCGGAATTCCCCGCTCCAACCCTCTGCGCCTCTCCGCGTCCTCCGCGCCTCTGCGTTAAGTCCGCTCTCCGCCGGTTCGCCTTCGCGCTCGTCCTGCTTCACCTGTTGAATCCGCGCGCCTTCGCCCAGCCCACCGACACCTTCGCCTTCGCGGACTTTCTGCTCGTTCCGCTGCGTTTTCACCTGCTCACGGCCACCAACGCGCTGGACGTCCACACCACGCTCACGACGAACGACATCGCGCGCATCCTGCCCAAGATGAACCGCATCTGGGCGCAGGCCGGCGTGCATTTCTACATCGAGTCGCTGCGCTTCGAGCCGGCGGTGAATACCGAGGACTTCTGGGCGAAGCTCCCGACGCTGGAGCGCGCCACGCTGCTCGGCTTGCGCCCGACGAACTCCATCGCAACGAACGCCTTCAACCTCTACTACACGAAGAAGCTTCGCCCGAACGGCATCTACTTCAGCCCACAAGGCATCTTCGTGAAGGACACCGCGGCGCTGCGCGCGATCGAGGGCGGCATGGACGAGCCCATCCCGCGCGTGAGCTCGCACGAACTCGGCCACGCCTTCACGCTCCCGCACCGTCAAAACGTCACCAACCTCATGTCCAGCGGCAACAGCAGCTTCTGGCTCAACGACGAGGAGATTGCCAAGTCCCGCGAGTCGCTGACGAAGCGCGATTGGGTCGAGTCCGCACCTGCCGTGCTCAAGCGCGCCGACGAACTGCATGCTGCCAAGAAATCCGCCGAAGCACGCGCCCTCTACGAACGCCTCGCCACGCTGCCGTTGAAGGCGAAGGAAGTGGAACTGGCAAATGCGCGAGTGAGTAGCGAAGTGAAACTGCCGGCTGGAAAGTAGTGCGCATGCAACTCGCAACGCTTTCTCCCTCACCCCGGCCCTCTCCCGCTGGGAGAGGGGGAATCGTCGTCAGCCGCTTGCGAGCTTGGATCGCTTCAGCAATGGCGGTGACGAAGCCATTCGCGTCCAAACTCGCTCGCACCGGCCGCCACGTCCCCCCTCTCCCAGCGGGAGAGGGCCGGGGTCAGGGAGAACGGCCCCTTTCAGCATTTGCGCTCGGATTCTTTCTGACTCTAGCCCTGCTCGGTTTCTGTGCCACTGCAGCCGAGCCACCGCTGAGCGCAGCCACTCGCGACCGCTCGGCCATGTCCACGGCCAAGCCCCTCACGCCCGCCCAAGCCCTCGCCTCCTTGCAAGTCGAGGCTGGCCTGCGCGTCGAGCTGGCGGCGGCGGAGCCGCTCGTCGCGTCGCCGTGCGCCGTCGCGTGGGATGAACGCGGGCGCATGTTCGTCGCGGAGAATCGCGGCTATCCCGTCGGCCCCGGCACGAACCAGCCGCCCGCCGGTGTCATCGCCATGCTGGAGGACACCGACGGCGACGGCACCTACGACGAGCGCACCGAGTTCGCCACCGGCCTCACGTTTCCGAACGGCCTCATGTGCTGGCGCGGCGGCCTCATCGTCACCTGCGCCCCGGACATTTTTTACCTGAAGGACACCGACGGCGACGGCAAGGCGGACGTGAAGCGCGTCCTGCTCACCAGCTTCGGCACCACCAGCACCACGCAGCTCCGCGTGAGCCATCCCACGCTCGGCCTCGACGGCTGGATTCACGTCACCAGCGGCCTCGTCGCGAGCAAGGTGGCCTGCCCCGAGCATCCCGAGCGCGGCGCGATTGACCTCCCGCGCGGCGATGCGCGCTTCCACCCGGACACCTTGGAAATCGAGCCGTGGCCGGGCGTCGGGCAGTTCGGCCTCGCGTTCGATGACTTCGGGCGCAAGTTCATTTGCTCGAACCGCAACCCCCTCCAGCACGTCGTCCTGCACCCGCGCCACCTCAAGCGCAACCCGCACCTCGCCTTCTCCGACACCGTGCAGGACGTCGCGCCGCCCGGCGACGCCGCGAAGGTCTGGCCCCTGAGCGAGGACCACACCACGGCGGCGTTCATCCCGAGCCTGATGAGCGCGCCGCACGCGGGCACGTTCACCAGCGCGTGCGGCATCAGCCTGTGGCGCGGCGGCGCGCTGCCGGCGGGCTTCGCGAACAGCGCCTTCATCTGCGAACCCGCGCAAAACCTCGTCCAGCGCCAGGTGCTCGCGCCCGACGGCCCCACCTTCAAGTCCGAGCCCGCCACGCCCGGCCGCGAATTCCTCGCCACGCGCGACACCTGGTTCCGGCCCGTCTTCAGCGCCACCGGCCCGGACGGCGCGCTCTACATCTGCGACATGTATCGCAAGGTGATTGACCACCCGCAGTATCTGCCCGAGCACATCCGCGGCAGCCTCGACTACGAGGCGGGGAAGACGATGGGGAGAATCTGGCGCGTGGTGCCGGCCAATCTCAAATCGCCAATCTCAAATCCCAAATTGAACCTCGCCGCCGCGAGCACAAAGGAACTCGTCGCCAAGCTGAACGATGCGAATGGCTGGGTGCGGACGACGGCGTTTCGGCTGTTGATGGAAAAGAACGACAAGACTGCCGTTCTCATTCTTCGCGACCCATCTCTCGACGTGAAGAATGTAACTGCAGAAGCTCGTGCATGCGCGCTCAGCCTCATCGCCATCGGTCCCGAGTCTAAGGTCTGGACACCGCAGCTTGCGCACGGCGCGACGCTCGACCGCAGTGCGGAGATTCGAGAGATGGGACTACAGTTGTTGGAAGCGGATGCGGGCTTGAAACAGGTGTTGGCTCCAACAGCCGTCATTCTAGCCGACGATCCGAACCCTCGCGTTCGATTTCAGTGTGCACTAGCGTTGGGAGAGGTAGTGGATTCCCTGAATGGAGCGTCGGAACTTTTGGCCAAGATCGGCATCCGTGACGCGGACAGCCGTTGGACTCGCGCCGCAGTTTTGAGTTCCTTCGGGAAGTCGCCTTCCGCAACGGACTCCTTTCTTTACGACGCAAAATCTTGGGATTCGGCGAACCGTGCGGATGGACTTCAGGCGTTGTTCTTTGAGGCTGCGCAAGTATTTGCCAGTTCGCGAACAACGCCCAGGCAATTGACCGTGACCCTGTGGACGGCACTCAAGCTTTCTCTCAACGACGATCACAGGCTGGAGAATCTGCTGCAGATGAGATTCGCGAGCGGCGTGGCATCAGCAGCGAGCCGGCGTGGTTGGATGAAGCCGGGTGAATCGGTGCTGCTCGGACTGTTGAGCACAAACACGGTCGTTACGAATGAACCCAATCATCCTTCGGCAATATCCGCTTCGGACCAACTCAAGTATCTATTCCGTTCCGCCGTGGAGTATGTGCGAACACCTTCACTTACGAATTCGGCTCGCCTTACCGCCATTGAGTTCCTCGGTTACAGCGACTTCGCCACGGCGGGCGCGGCCTTGCAGTCGCTCATCGCTCCGCAGGTGCCCAACGACTTGCAGGCCGCCGCCGTGCGCGCGTTGAGCCAGTTGCCCGGCGCGAAGGCCGGCGAGTGGTTCGTCGAGCGCGAGCGCTGGCGCAGCTACACGCCGCCCGTGCGCGACGCCGTCCTCACCGCGATGCTCTCCCAGCCCGCGTTGCAACTCGTGCTGCTCGACGCCGTCGAGCGCGGCGTGGTGCAGCCGTGGGCCGTGCCCGCGAACCGCCGCAACCCGCTGCTCAAGCACAAGGACGCCGCCGTGGCCGCGCGCGCCGCGAAAGCCTTCCAGCCGCAGGGCGCCGCCGACCGCATGAAGGTCTATGAGGATTACAAGGCCGTGCTCGCGCTGCCCGCCGACGCGAAGCACGGCAAGGCCGTCTTCGTGAAGACCTGCGCCGCGTGCCACCAGTTCGCCGGCGAGGGCGCGCGCGTCGGCCCCGAGCTGACGGGCGTCCGCCTCCAGCCCGCCGAGGCCATCCTGCTGCACATCATCGTGCCCGACGCGGAGATTTACCCCGGCTTCACCGCCTACGACGTGGAGACCAAGGACGGCCGTTCCCTCACCGGCCTGCTCACCTCCGACACGCCCACGAGCGTCACGCTCCGCGCCGCGCAAGGCATCGAGGAAACCATCCTGCGCGCGAACCTCGCCAAGCTCACCAGCAGCAGCACCTCGCTCATGCCGAACGAACTGGAGAAGACCATGACCCGGCAGGAGATGGCGGACCTGATGGCGTTCTTGAAGGGGCAGTGAGGTGGACGATGCGGTTGAATCCAACGCCACTTGTGAATCGAAGTCATTCTCCCTCACCCCGGCCCTCTCCCTCTGGGAGAGGGAGAATTGTCCCCAGTCTTTCCGTGAAACCTGACGCGGTGAGAGCACGGACAGCGACACGAATCGGGACGCGCCGACGAAGAGGCGCCCTCTCCCAGCGGGAGAGGGCCGGGGTGAGGGGGAGTGCGTGCATTGTTCTTCACGCTCCCAACTAACCCATGAGCCACCCAAATCAAAGTCCTTCACCTCCCGCGCCGACCCTTCTCCCCGCGCTCGGCCTGTTCACCACGACGATGCTCGTGGTCGGCGGCGTCATCGGCTCGGGCATCTTCCGCAAGCCGGGCGTGATGGCGGGACAGCTCGGGTCGCCGGAGTGGCTGCTGTTCGTATGGGTGCTCGCGGGCGTCATCACGCTCTTCGGCGCGCTTTCGAACGCGGAGGTGTCCAGCTTCATCACCGAGACCGGCGGCCAATACGTTTTCTACGAGCGCATGTATGGCTCGTTCGCGGCCTACATTTACGGCTGGGCGGTGTTCGCGGTGATGCAGACCGGCAGCATCGCGGCGCTGGCATACGTGTTCGCGGAGTATTTCGGCAAGCTCCACGCGCTGCCGGAGCTGGATGCGGCGACGGCGGCGTGGTCGTTCCATCTGCCATTCATCGGCGACATCGCGCCGTTCAAGGAGTTTGGGGTGAAGTGCCTCGCGGTCGCGGTCATCGTGCTGCTCACGGCGGTGAACTATCTCGGAGTGCGCTTCGGCGGGCTCGTGCAGATCATCTCGACCATCGCGAAGGTCGGCGGGATGGCGGTGCTGTTCGTTGCGGCGTTCGCGGTGCCGGGCGTCGGCGGGAGCGCGGCGAATTTCACCACCGACAGCGTCACCCTCAAGAAGGAAGGGTTCGCGCTCGTCGCGGCGATTGCCGCGGCGCTGCAAGGGGCGTTCTGGGCTTACGACGGCTGGGTGAAGACGACCTTCTTCGCCGGCGAAGTGCGCGATCCGCAGCGCAACGTGCCGCGCGCGACCGTGCTCGGCATGTTCATCGTCACGGCGATCTACCTCTTGATGAACGTCGCCTACTGCTGGGTGCTGCCGGTGGATGTGATGGCGCAGTCGAAGCTCGTCGCGGCGGACGTGGCCGACCGCATCATGAACGGCGGCGCGCCGTTCATCGCGGCGGTGGTGATGTGCTCCACGTTTGGCGCGAACAACGCGACCATCCTCGCGAGCGCGCGCGTCTACTTCGCGATGGCGAAGCGCAACGTGTTCCCCGCGATGCTCGGGCGCGTGCATCCGCGCTTCCACACGCCGGCGGCGTCGCTGGTGGTGCAGGGCGTGTGGGCGTCGCTGCTCGTGTTCAGCGGCACGTTCGACCAACTCACCAACACGCTCATCTTCGTGAGCTGGATTTTCTACATGACAGGCGCTTGCGGAGTCTTCGTGCTGCGAAGGAAAGAGCCTGATGCGCCGCGTCCCTACAAGGTGCCGGGTTACCCGTGGGTGCCGGGAATCTTCGTGGTGTTTGCCGCGGTGTTTCTGGTGATGACGATCTACAACGACATCGCGGCTTATCAGGCGGCTGTGGCGGCGGGCAAGCCGGGCCTGATCAACTTTGCCTTCGGTCTCGTGCTCGTGGCCATCGGAACGCCGATTTACTTTTTCTACAAGCGGCGTCAGGCGGATTCGAGCACTGCGAGTTCTCGAGCGATGGCGAGATAAACGCCCTGCACGGCAGCCTCGACCTCCGCAGCGTGTTCGCGCCAGGCGGTCCAGCGCGCAGGCGAGAGCGAAGCGAAGTCCGAGACGGGCGGCACCCAACAGGCGATTTGGTTGAGGTGGTCGGCGGGGAAGGGGAAGGCGCGCTGATGCACCGGCTTCGACGTGGTGGATGACTTGAGCGTCGGCTGCCAGCGTTGCGAACGAACGGAGACGAGCCCGTCGTTGTCGCCTTCAGCAGCTTGAGTGATGTCCCACGATTTGCGCAGCGCGAAGAAGGTCGCCTCGCGCAACTGCGACGAACTCCACACCGAGTAGTGGACGTGATTCGAAGCCTCGACACTTTCAGCGCGCTCATTGAACATGCTGCACGCAGCGGTCGTGAGATCGTGCACGCCCTCGAGTGCAAGGAAGGGTTCGAGCAGGTTCACGACCTTCGTGAAGCCGCGCGCGAGGATGTCATCCGCGATCGGGCTGCCGTGATGTGGCGTGCCGATGGTCGTAAGGCTTGCGACAGATTCCACTGCGCCCGGGATTTGCACAATCATGTGCCGCGCATCAAGCCCGCCCATGCTGTGGCCGATGATGTGGACCTTCGCGCAGCCGAGCTCAGCCCGCAGCGCTTCCACCTGCTGCGAGAGTTCGAGCGCGCGCACCTCGATGCCCGCGGCGAAGCTCACGCGCGTGTGCCGCGTCGTGTAACCGTTCTGTTCCAGGCGGGTCTTGATGAGCCGGAAGTAGTGGCCGCTGTCCTCGAAGCGCACTCCCTTGGGCTCGAGCACGGAGGCGAGTTGCTCGCGCAACGCGTCGAACCGTCCGATGCCGCAGGCGAGGACGATGGGGAACTTCAGCTTGGGTGTCACGGTCAGCGGATCCGAAACTCCAAGGCCATTCGGCAAGGGAACTTTGAACCCTGAACTTCGAACTTCGAATGCTGAACTCCGCACCCGATCACCGATAGCCACCGGCGATGTAATTCTCCATCTGCTGAATCGTCTGTTCCTGCGCGGAGATGGTCCAGTTGATGAGGTCGCCGATGGAGATGACACCGAGCACTTTGCCGTCCTTGACCACGGGCAGGTGGCGGAAGCGATGGCCTGTCATGAGCCGCATGCACTCATCCACAGTCTGCTGCGGCGTGACGGTGATGACCGGCGTGGAGATGACCTCGCTCACGAGTGTCGTCTCCGCCGCGCGGCCCTTGAGCGTGACCTTCCGCGCGTAATCGCGCTCCGAGACGATGCCGAGGAGTTCCTCGCCACGCATCACGAGCAGCGCGCCGACGTTCTTCTCGGCCATCATCTTGAGCGCATCCAGCACGGTGGCTTGCGGCTCGACGGACCAGATCTTGCCCGCCTTGGCGCCGAGGAGGTTGTCAATGGTGGCGCTGGTCATGGCCTGGCGTGAACCCCGGCGACGGGCGCGCTGTCATCCAAATTCTTGAGCGGGTTCACGGCGCGAATCTGCCTCAACTCATGCGGGAAGCAAGATTCGATTCGGCGAAGGAGCCGTCGCTCGGGACATCGCCAGACCGCAGGCAAAACCGGGCTTCTCCGCAGCGCTCAATCCGTCGGGTCGGTGAAACCTGCCCGGGCAAGGACGTCGGCCAGTTGTCGTGCCCGAGCCCGGCGCTGCACAGCAGGTCGCGCCAGTCGGTCTCCGCGAGTTGGAGCGCGCTCTGGAACTCGCTCCACTTACCGTCCGCAACCTTGAGGATGCCGAGCATGGCCCGGAAGCTGAACAGCTTGTCCGCCCAAAGGATAATGACGATGGTGAAGAAGCCCAACCCGTGCCAGACGTGCGCCTTGCGCCAGTGGACTTCCTGTGGTGGAGGCGTGAGAGCCTTGAGGAGGATTCTTCGGCGCTTGGGTTTGGTGGAGTCGTTCATGATATGGGGCAGTAGGAGGAAGTAAGCCGCACTGAGAAGGTGACTGTTTGCCGGGATGCCGCAAGTCCCGGAGACTACGGATGCGGTCGGCCTCACGGCTGTTGTTCGTCCAGGGTTCGAGATTCAGCTCCGAATATTGAACTTCGAGCTTGGAGTTTGTGGCCTGAAGCAAATCGCCCCGACCCCGCAAATGCGAAGTCGGGGCGAGTGAAACGGGGCGGAGACGCTTATTGCGGTTGCGCGTCAGCTTCGGCGGGAGGATTCCCGGCCTGACCTTCGGCCCTGTCGCGCTCTTCCATGGCGGCCCTGCGGCTGAAGCGCAGGCGGCCGCGCTCGTCGTTGCCGAGGCACTTCACCGGAATCTCGTCGCCGACTTGCACGACTTCCTCGGCGCGCTTGGGGCGGAAGTTGGCGAGTTCGCTGATGTGGCAGAGGCCTTCCTTGCCGGGGAGATACTCGACGAAGATGCCGAAATCTTTGATCGAAACGACCTTGGCACGGTATATCTTGCCTTCCTCAGCCTGTGGGCCGGAGTCGTCGCCGTTGGCTTCCTTGCGTTCGCGCCCGCCGCGTCCGCCGCGGTCTCCACGGTCTCCGCGTCCACCGCGGTCGCGTCCGCCGCGCTCGCCGCGCTCGGGACGGTCCCCGCCGGAGGGTTCGCCGGTGTCGGCCCCTTCCTGGGGTGCGCCCATGCTCTCGCCGCGCTCGATCATGGCGGCCTTGCGGCTGAGGCGCACGCGGCCCTTCTCGTCCACGCCGAGGCATTTGACCCAGATTTCATCGCCCATCTTGACGATGTCCTCGGTTTTGCGGACGTGGAAGTCGGCGAGTTCGCTGACATGCACGAGGCCGTCCTGTCCGGGGAGGAACTCGACGAAGCAGCCGAATTCCTTGATCGTGACGACCTTGCCCTTGTAGATCTTGCCGATCTCGGCCTCGGCGGACATGCCCTCGATCTGCTCGCGCGCGATGGCCAGGCCGTCGGCGCTGATGGAGTAGATGTTGACGGTGCCGTCGTCCTCGATGTTGATTTCGCAGCCGGATTCCTCGACGAGGCGCTTGATGTTCTTGCCGCCCGGCCCGATGAGGGCGCCGATCTTCTCGGGGTTGATCTTGATGGTGACGATGCGCGGGGCGTATTTGCTGAGCTCCTTGCGCGGCTCGGCAATGATCTTGGCCATCTCGGCCAGGATGTGGAGTCGCGCGATGCGGGCGCGCTCGACGGCCTCGGCCATGATGGCGTGCGGAAGGCCCTTGAGCTTGAGGTCGAGCTGGAAGCCGGTGATGCCCTTCTCGGTGCCGGCGATCTTGCAGTCCATGTCGCAGAAGGCGTCCTCCCAGCCAATGATGTCGGTGAGGAGCTTGTAGCGGGCGATGTCGTCGTTGTCGTCGTGCTCGGTGCAGATGCCGACGCTGATGCCGGCGACGGGGCGCGTGATGGGCACGCCGGCGTCCATCAGCGCGAGGGTCGCGCCGCACACGCTGGCCATGGAAGTGGAGCCGTTGGACTCCATGATTTCGCTGGTCACGCGCACCGCGTAGGGGAACGTCTCGAACGGCACAACGGGCTCGACGCTACGCTCGGCAAGCGCGCCGTGGCCGATCTCGCGTCGGCCGGGTCCGCTGATGCGGCCGGTTTCGCCGACGGAGAAGTTCGGGAAGTTGTAGTGAAGGATGAACTGCTTCTTGGTCTGGCCGCCGGTCCACGCGTCGAAATCCTGCGAATCCTCCGTGGTGCCGAGCGTGGCGAGCGTGAGAGCCTGTGTCTCGCCGCGACTGAACATGGCCGAGCCGTGCGCGCGCGGCAGAAGGCCAACTTCGCCACCGATGGGGCGCACTTGGTCGAACACACGACCGTCGAGCCGCTTGCCATCGTCGAGGATGAGCTTCCGGACGGCTTCCTTCTGGATGTAATAGAAGGCGTTGCTGATGACGAAGTCGGTGATGACTTCCTCGCCGTGCTTCTCGAGGAGTTTGGCGCCGACTTCCTTCTCGATGGCCTTGCAGGCGGCTTCGCGGGCGAGTTTGCCGGGCGTGAGGAGCGCGGGGACCATGCGGCCGCCGGCGAGCTTCTTGGCTTCCTTGAGGATGTTCTCGGGGACGATGTTGACGGTGATCTCGCGCTTCTTCTTGCCGGCCTTGGCGGCGAGTTCCTTCTGCGCGGCGATGAGCGGCTGGCAGCACTCGTGGGCGAACTTGAGCGCGGCGTTGAAGTCAGCCTCGGCGATTTCCTTCGCCGAGCCTTCATACATCACCACGTCCTTGTCGTTGCCGACGTAAACAAGGTCCAGGTCGCTCTCGGCCTGCTGGGCGTGGGTGGGGTTGGCGATGAACTCCCCGCCGACGCGCCCGACGCGAACCGCGCCGAGAGGGCCGTCCCACGGGATGTCGCTGACCGCCAGCGACGCGCTCGCGCCGATGATGGAGAGGATGTCCGGGTCGTTCTCGCCGTCCGCGGAGAGCAGGACGGTCTGCACCTGGACCTCGTTATACCAGCCCTTCGGGAAGAGCGGGCGGATGGGGCGGTCGGTGAGGCGGCAGGTGAGGATTTCCTTTTCGGTGGGGCGACCTTCGCGCTTGAAGTAGCCGCCGGGGAACTTGCCCGCGGCAGCGGCTTTCTCGCGGTAATCCACCGTGAGCGGGAAGAAATCCTGTCCTTCCTTGGCCTTGGTGGCGGCGACGGCAGCGACGATGATGATGGTCTCGCCGAGCTGGACTGTGACGGCGCCGTCGGCCTGCTTGGCGAGTTTGCCGGTTTCGATGTGGATTTGGGATTGTCCGACTTGGACGCTGACTTTCTCTGGCATGGTGTTCTCAGTGCGCCCCCCGGCCCTGAGTAACTTCAGTGAGCACCTGACTGTTCGTGCGGGTGCTGAATGAAATGACTCCGGCCGGTGGGCGCGATTGGTGGGCGACGGTTTGGGTTGAGGAAGTGATCCCGGGTCGCTCGTTGCCGGGGAAATCCTGCGCCGCAGCAGGGGGACGCCATCGGGGCGCGCTGCTTGCGGCAAATTGGGTTAGCGACGGAGCTTGAGCTTCTTGGTAATGGCCGTGTAACGGCTGGAATCGGTGTCGTGCAGGTAATCAAGCAGTCGGCGGCGCTGGCCGACGAGCTTGAGCAGGCCGCGGCGAGAACCGTGGTCCTTGACGTTGGCCTGCAGGTGCAGTGTCAGGTGATTGATGCGCTCGGTGAGCAATGCGATCTGGACGTCGGCCGACCCGGTGTCCTTCTCGTGAACTCGGAAATCTTCGATGAGCTTGCTCTTGATGGTGTTCGTTTCCATGGTCGGCCGTTTGATAATGGGCGGCCAGAATAGGGACAGGGCAGGGTGGTGTAAAGCATTTCCTCGGAAATCTTGCGCCTTCCCTCGCGCTGCCGGTCTGGTGGAGCCGAGGAGGCTCGAACTCCTGACCCCCACAATGCCATTGTGGTGCTCTACCAACTGAGCTACGACCCCGGACCGAAAGCGCGGACAATCTAGAGGCCAAGTGGTTGATGTCAAAGAGTTTCTCGACCCCACCGGCTGCGGGTGGCGGAAAGTGCTGCTCACTCGCGGGCCTTCGTGTCGAACACGATGGTCACGGGGCCGTCGTTGACGAGCGCCACATTCATGTCCGCGCCGAACTCGCCGCACTGCACGGGGCGACCGAACTGCTTCCCCAACGCGCGCAGGAAACAGTTGTAGAGCGGTGCCGCCACCTCTGGCTTTGCGGCGCGAATGTAACTCGGCCGGTTCCCCTTCTTCGTGCTGGCGAACAACGTGAACTGGCTGATCACCAGCACCTCCCCGCCCACTTCCTGCGCGCCGAGGTTCATCACGCCCTCCGTGTCGTCAAATACCCGCAACCGCGCCAGCTTCCCCGCAAGCCAGTTGATGTCGTCCGCCGAGTCGGCGTCCTCGACACCCACGAGCACGAGCAAGCCGCGACCGATGCGGCCCTTCACCACGCCGCCGATAGAGACGCTGGCTTCAGAAACTCGCTGGACAACGGCGCGCATGAACTGGCAGCGGAGCATGTCAAAGCGCACTGGCGGGAACAAGCTGCCACCCTCCGGCTTGTGCAGCGTTTCGGTTGACAGTTTCGCCGCGCGAGGGCGAGCATCCACGCCACACGCAACGCACGGACACTCCACTTCCATCGCCATGAGCAAGAAATACAACGTCGGCATCATCGGTTACGGCTGGGTCGCCACGGCGCACATCCCGGCCATCAACGCCACGTCGCAGGCGCAGGTCACCGCGGTCTATTCCTCGCGCCCGCAGGACGCCGCGGCGCTCACCGCGAGATACGGCTCGCCCATCACCACCTACACCGACCTCGATGCGATGCTCGCCGACCCGTCCATCCACGCCGTGTCCGTCTGCTCGATGCCCAGCTTGCACACGCGGCACGTCATCGCCGCCGCCAAGGCCGGCAAGCACATCATCATCGAGAAGCCGATGGCGATGTCGTGGAAGGACGTGCAAGCCATGCAGGCTGCCGTGACGAAGGCCGGCGTGCGGACGTGCGTGTGCTTCGAGTGCCGCTACTCCAGCCAGTTCACCGCCGTCAAAGCCGTCATTGACCGCGGCCTGCTCGGCAAACTGCACTACGGCGAAGTGGACTACTACCACGGCATCGGCCCGTGGTATGGGCAGTTCCGCTGGAACACCTTCACGAAGGACGGCGGCAGTTCGCTGCTCACCGCCGGTTGCCACGCGATGGACGCGCTCCTGCTCTGCATGGGCAACGAAGTCACCGAGGTCACCAGCTACGACACGCGCTCGGCCAGCAAGGTCTTCAAGCCCTACGAATACACGACCACGAGCGTCACCATCTTGAAGTTCAAGAGCGGCGCGGTGGGCAAGTGCGCCGCGGTCGTGGACTGCCTCCAGCCGTATTACTTCCACACGCACCTCGTTGGCAGCGAGGGCAGCCTGCTCGACGACAAATTCCATTCGCAGAAGCTCGGCACCAACAAAGCCAAGTGGAGCCAGCTCTCGATGAAGATGCTCGATTCCGGCGACGTGAGCGACCACCCGTATCAAAGCCAGTTTCAGGCGTTCTTCGACGCTGTGGATGCCGGCAAGGAAATGCCGCTCACCAGCCTCACGGATGCCGCAGCCAGCCACCGCGTCATCTTTGCCGCGGACAGGTCGGCCGCGACGGGGAAGACGGTGAAGTTGTAGCGTCGAGATGCACCACACATGCCCACTGTCTTCGCCATCGTCGCGCATCCGGACGACATCGAGTTCCAAGTCGCCGGAACGCTGCTGTTGCTCAGGCAGGCCGGATGGGAGACGCATTACCTCAATCTCTCCACGGGCAACTGCGGCAGTGCGGAACCGAGCCCGGCAAAGACGCGGCGCGTTCGCCTCGCAGAAGCGAAGGCCGCCGCCAAAGTGCTCGGCGCGCGCTTCCATCCGCCGATGTGCGACGACCTCGAAATCCTCTACGACGTGCCGACACTGCGCCGGCTCGCGTCGGTCATCCGCGCGGTGAAGCCGTCGGTCGTGCTCACGCATTCGCCGCACGATTACATGGAGGACCACATGAACACCTGCCGCCTCGCGGTCACTGCGGCGTTCGCGCACGGGATGCCGAATTTCAAGGTCACCCCGCACCGTGCACCGTTCGCGGGCGATGTGACGGTGTATCACTGCATGCCGCACGGGCTGTGCGACGGTCTCCGCAATCCAATCGTGCCGCACGCGTTCGTGAACACGGAGTCCGTGCATGCGACGAAGCTCGCGTCCCTCGCGTGCCACAAGTCGCAGCAGGGCTGGCTGGACGTGAGCCAGGGGATGAACTCCTACCTGCGCACGATGGAGGCCATGTCGCGCGAACTCGGCCGCATGTCGGGGAAGTTCAAGCTCGCCGAAGGCTGGCGTCGTCATCTGCACCTCGGCTTCAGCAGCGCGCCGATGGACCCGCTGCGCGACGCGCTCGGGAAGGACTATCTCGTCAACAAGAGCGCGGCCGTGAAGGAGCATTGAGCGCAGACGCACCCGGAACTCTTTTGCTCAGATGTAATACATTTTCGCCTTCTCCTGGCTGACATCGAGAAGCTTCTGAAAGGTGATGTTGTCCGCGGTGCCTGTCAGCGAGTCGCGCATTTCCTCCCATGCCTCGCGCAACTCGGCCGGGCAGTTTGGGTCGCTCAATGCCGGCGTGTCGAACACCTGCCCGTGCACGCTGCGCATCACGTCGCCGAGCGAGATGGACGCCGGCGGACGCGCCAGCAAATAGCCGCCCTCCTTTCCGCGCACGCTCTTCACGATTTGCTGCGCCTTGAGCTCGATGAGGATTTGCACGAGGTAATTCGGCGGCAGGTCCTGCGCGGTGGCGAGGTCCTCGGCGCGCAGCGACTGGCCGCCGGGGTAGTGGCGTGCCAGTTCGAGCACGGCGCGCGCGGCGTAATCGCTCTTGACCGACAGTTTCACGCGCGCACCGTAGGGGCCGCACACGGAGCCCGCAATGAAAACCATTCGACCGAACTGGCCGACTTGTGACCTCGCTGTGAATAGCAGCGCGCCGGCTGGCATCCGACAAGCAACCATGTTCACCCGACCCCTCGCGGCTGTGCTGTTGCTCACGGCTTTGTCGCCGCTCTCGTTCGCCGCCGATGCGTCCGCGCAACGCCCGCTCCCCAAGCGAATCGTCTTCCTCGGCGACAGCATCACTTACGCGGGGCAATACGTGGAGTTCGTCGAAACCTACTTTCGCCTCAAGTCCCCCGGGCGGGATCTCGAGATTCTCGACATCGGCCTGCCGAGCGAGACCGTCAGCGGCTTGAGCGAAGAAGGCCACGCTGGAGGCAAGTTCCCGCGCCCCGACCTCCACGAGCGCCTCGAACGCGTGCTCTCGAAGGCCAAACCCGATCTGGTCGTGGCGTGCTACGGAATGAACTGCGGCATCTACCTGCCATTCGCCGAGGACCGCTTCGCGAAGTATCGCGACGGCATGGAGCGCCTCCGCAAAGCCTGCGCTGCCCACGGCGCGAAAGTGCTGCACGTCACGCCGCCCGTCTTCGACGAAGTGAAAGGCGGCAAGCCCGGCTACACTGACACGCTCGCGCGCTACTCCGCTTGGCTCCTCTCGCAACCCAAGGCCGGCTGGGATGTCGTGGACGTGAACGGCCCGATGACGCGCCACCTCGCCGAGCAGCGCGCGAAGGACCCGAAGTTTTTCCTCGCCGGCGACGGCGTGCACTGCAACGAAGCCGGCCACTGGCTCATTGCGAAGGAAATCCTGCTGCACTTCGGCGCGAAGGGCATCACGGCCGCGCCAGACCCGAAGGCCATGCTCTCGGCCTTCCCAAACGGCGACGCCGTCCTGAAGCTCGTCCAACAACGCCAGCGCCTGCTCAAGGACGCGTGGCTCACCGAAACCAAGCACACGCGCCCCGGCATGAAGACCGGCCTGCCCCTCGCCGAGGCGCAGGCGAAAGCCGTCGAATTGCAGAAGCAGATCAGCGAACTCACCAAGACCAACCCGTAACCCAGCCACTCCATGAGCCAACCTCCACGCCGCATCCTCTTCGCGCTCCTTTGCGTTCTCTGCGGCCAGATCTCCGCCGCCCCGCAGGGCGAGCGCGTGCTCGTCACCGCGCACAGCTTCCACATCTTCGTCGCGCAGCGACTCGCGCCGCTCGCGAAGGCAGCCGGCATCGAGGGCCACCAGCTTGTCGCCGCGCAGATGATCGGCGGCTCGAAGGTCATCCAGCATTGGGAACTGCCCGAGGAAAAGCAGAAGGCCAGGCCCGCCCTCGCCGAGGGCAAGGTGGATGTGATGACGATGTCGCCGCACGTCTTCCTGCCGGACCCGGGCATTGACCACTTCGTTGAACTTGGCCTGAAGCACAACCCGAAGATGCGCTTCCTCGTGCAGCACTCGTGGACGCCGTGGGACGGCTGGGAAGCGGGCGACAAGGTCGGCAAGAACGAGGAGCGCGACGAGCGCACACTCGACAAAGTCCGCACCGCCAACAAGCGCTTCCGCGAAAACCTGGAGGCGCAGGTTGCACCGCTGAACAAGAAAGCCGGCCGCGACGCCGTGTTCATCACGCCCGTCGGCGACGCCGTGATGAAGCTGCGCGAACTCATCGCCGCCGGCAAAGCTCCGGGTCTCACCAAGCAGACCGACCTCTTCACCGACCCGATTGGCCACGGCAAGGAACCCGTGCTCGCCCTCGCGGCCTACTGCAACTTCGCCTGCATCTACAAGGTGTCACCGGTCGGGCTGAAAGTGCCGAACCCCGCACTCGACAAGCTAGGTCCCGAGCTAGACCCCCTGCTGCGCCAAATCGCATGGGACACTGTCGCCGCATATCCGCTCTCGGGCGTGAAGGCGGATACGAAGAACGCCAAGTGACATGAGTTGCGCGAAACTCCGACCGAAGCTTGGAGCGCTGGCCGTCGCGCTGCTGTTTGCCGCAAACGTCTCCGCCCAAATCCCGGCACCCACCGACGCGCCGAAGCCGCGCACGCCGGAGCAGAGCGCCGCCGCGTTCAAGCTCCCGCCCGGCTTTCGCATGGAGGTCGTCGCCTGCGAGCCGCTCATCGCCTCGCCCTCGGGCCTCGCGTGGGACGAGCGCGGGCGGATGTTTGTGAGTGAGCTGCATGGCTACAACCTCGCCGGCCAGCTCGACATCGAGGAACTCAACAAGACCGGCAAGCTCGATACTCAAGTCCGCCGCGTGCAAGCCGACGCGAAGCACAAGCACGCCGCCGAGAAGGGCACCTTCGGAGTCATCAAGCTCCTCACCGACACCGATGGCGACGGACGCATGGACAAGGGCACCATCTTCGCCACCAACCTCCCGCCCGCCTACGGCCTCGTCCCCGCGCGCGGCGGCGTCATCGTCGCGTGCGCGCCCCACATTCTCTTCTTTGCCGACCGCGACGGCGACGGCTTCGCGGAGACGCGCGAGGTGCTCTTCACCGGCTTCGGCACAGGCGAGCTGGAACGCGGCATCAACGCGCCGCATTGGGGCGCGGACGGCTGGATTTACTTCGGTCGCGGCTGGCCCGGCGGCCCCATCACCGGCCCGAAGCTCGCGCAGCCCGTGACCTTGCCTGGCTCCGACTTCCGCATCCGCGCGGATGGCTCGGCTATCGAGCCGGTGTCGGGCAGCACGGGCACGTTCGGCTTCGCGCTGACCGAGGCGGGCGACCGCTTCACTGTCTCGACGCGCAACAGCTTTTTCATCGCGCCGCTGCCGTGGCATTACCTCGCGCGCAACCCGGACGCCGCCGTCGGCGACCTGCGCTTTTCCACCGGTGACGCGCGCGCCTACTCCATCTCGCGGCCGCATCCGTGGCGGCAGAAACGCGCCGACGATCCGGCCTACTCGAAATACTACCGCGACCGCTACGGTGCGGCGGAGAGCGACCCGACCGGCTGGTTCACCTCCGCCTGCGGGCCGCTCCTCTACCAAGACCACGCGCTCCCCGGCTTGCACGGCCACTACTTCCTCTGCGAGCCGTCGGGAAATCTCATCCACCGCGCGCTCATCGTGCCGGATGGCCCCGCGCTCACGCAGCGCCGCGCGCCGGGCGAGGAACAGTCCGAGTTCGCCGCCACGACGGATCAATGGAGCCACCCGATGCATCTGCTGCCCGGCCCCGACGGCGCGATTTGGGTCGTGGATTACTACCGTGAAATCATCGAGGACTACTCCGCCATCCCGCGCCATCTCCAGCAGCAATACGGCCTCTACGCCGGCCACGACCGCGGCCGCATCTACCGCCTCACGCACGAGCAGAAAGCGCCGACGCCTCCAGCGGACATGAGCAAACTAAACGCGAAGCAACTCGCCGCTGAAGTTGCCAGCCCGCTCCTGTGGCGTCGCCAAACCGCGCAACGGCTTCTCGTCGAGCGCAACGAACAGTCTGCCCCGCCCGTGCTCCGCGAAGTGCTCGCGAAGCCCGCCGCCGAAAGCGCATCGCTCATCACCGCCCTCCGCACGCTTGACCAGCTCCGCGCGCTCACGCCTGGCGAACTGCGTCCCTTCGTCAGGCACCCGGCCGAATCCGTCCGCGTCCACGCGCTGCAACTGGCTGACCGCTGGTTCACCAAGCCGGAAGCCGGGTTGAGCGGCGCGCTCCTCGACACCACGCTCACCGCCGCTGCCGCCGAAACCAGCCCCCGTGTGCAACTGCAATTCGCCCTCAGCCTCGGCGAGAGCCGCGACCCGCGCGCCTTCGCCATGCTCGCCCGCTATGCCCGCGAGCGCCTCGGCGTGCGCTGGATGGACACGGCAATTCTCTCCTCCCTCCACCAACGCGGTGGCGAGATGCTGACCGAACTCCTCCGCGAACCTGGCGAAAGCGCCCCGCTCCTAAACCGCCTCGCGCAAACCGTCGGTGCGCGTCGCGATGAAGTCGAACTCGCACGCGTTCTGCGACTCGTTGCCGAATCCCACTCACTCCAGCCCTCGTCCCCATCGGGGGAGAGGGCCGGGGTGCAGGGGCTTGCGGATTCGCAAGCCACCGTTCTCAACGGCCTCGCACTCGGCCGCAAGAACGCCCCGCGCAAACCGCTTTCCGACAAATCCGCCCGCGCCGCGCTCGCCAAACTCGCCGCCAGTCCCGTGGCCGCCGTCCGCAACGCGACCCGCGCATTGGAAGACACTTTCGTCCCCGCCGCCAGCGAGGGCGAGGTTTTCACTGGCCCCGCAGTCGCCACCACCACCGAAGTCAGCGACGCCACGTTCCGCAAGTTCACCGCCGCGCTCGCCGGCCCGCGCGACCCGAAGCGCGGCCATGAGGTTTTCAATCTCGCCTGCGCGACGTGCCATCGCATCGGCCAGGAAGGCCACGAGTTTGGCCCTGACCTGCTCGGTGAACTCGGCGTGGCCGAGGAAACGCTCGTGCGCCACCTGCTGCTGCCGAACGAGCGCATTCGCCCCGGCTACGAGACGACTGTGGTGAACACGCGCGCGGGCTCGTCCGTTGTGGGCCTGCTCAAGGACGATGGCGCGACCAGCCTCACGCTTGCGCAGCCCAACGGCGCGGAGCAGGTGCTGCTCCGCAAAGACGTGATCGGCGTCCGCCGCGTGGCCGGCTCGCTGATGCCGTCCTTCGCCGAGACGCTCACGCCCACCGATCTAGCGAGCTTACTGGCGTGGCTGCGGAGCAACCTCGGCGCGGACGCAGGCCGGCGCGCAGTGCTCTTCGATGAGGAGCCCGGCTTCGCCGCGCTGCTAAGCACCGAGTCCGGCACCGCGACCATCGAGACCACTGGCGCGGCGTTTGGGAAACTTTGCCTCCGCATCACGCCTCCGCAGCGCGCGTCGGCGAAGATTCCCGGTTGGAACTTCCGCATCGTGGAGAAACCGGCGGCGACGAATGAGTTCCGCTTCCTGCGCCTGAGTTGGAAAGCCAGCGGCGCGGGCGTGATGGTCGAGATGGCGAATTCCGCCCGCTGGCCGAAGGCCGAGGACCGCAACGGCCGCTACCACGCCGGCCGCAACACTACGAACTGGCAGTCGCGCGAGACCAGCCCCACCCCGCCGCGCGAGTGGGACACCGTGACCGTGGACTTGTGGAAGGACATGGGCGCGTTCACGCTTACCGGCCTCGCCCCCACCGCGATGGGCGGCGACGCGTGGTTCGACCGGATTGAACTTCTTCGCTAACCTCCGCCAACACTCCTCACACTCATGAAAACAACTCAGTCCATCCTGCTCCTCGGCGCGACGCTCCTGTCACTGGCCGCCTTCGGACAAAACACCGCCACGCTCAAGCAGGCGCTCACATTCCACGCCTCGTTCGACAAGGGCTTCGACGCCGATTTCTCGCGCGGAGAGAAGGGCGCGTTGGCCCGCACCAAGCAGGGCACCGTGCCGCTCGCGGCGAACGAGGAGTTGAAGCTCGTGCCCGACGGGCGCTTCGGCGGCGCGTTGCACTTCACCAAGAAGGGCAGCACGCAACCGCGCTTCAAGGGCGCGGGCGTGCTCGGCTACAATGACAAAAACTGGAGCGCCACCGTCTGCGTCTGGCTGCGGCTCGACCCGGACAAGGATTTGGAGCCGGGCTATTGCGACCCGCTGCAAATCGTCGGCGACGACACGAAGAAGGGTTTCATTTTCCTGGAGTGGTCGAAGGACGAGACGCCGCGCGAGTTCCGCTTCGCCATCCGCCCCAAGATTGAACTGTGGAATCCGACCGGCCTCGACTGGGCCAAGATGACCGACGCCCAGCGCCCGGCCGTGAACCTCAAGCGCGCGCCCTTCTCGCGCGAGCAGTGGACGCACGCGGTCTTCACGCTGGAAAACCTCAACGACAAGGCGAAGAAGCCCGTGGGCAAGCTCTGGCTCAACGGCAAGCTTATGGGCAAGATCGAGAACTGGGATCTCACCCTCGGCTGGAATCCCGACGCCGTGCAGCTCGTGCTCGGCGCGGCCTACGTGGGCCATCTCGACGACCTCGCCGTCTTCAACCGCGCACTCACCGACGCCGAGGTGACGCAGCTTCACGGGCTGAAGAACGGCGTGCGCGAGCTGCATCCTTGATGCCCGCACTCCCTTCATTCCCGTGAAAAGTCTCCTTGCCCTCCTCGCGGCACTCGTAGTTTCGCATTCCCGTGCCGCCGCGCCCGCGCAGCCCAACATCGTCATCATGCTCGTGGATGACATGGGCATCATGGACACCTCGGTGCCGTTCCTCACCGACGAGGCCGGCAAGCCCAAGCGCTACCCGCTCAACGACTATTACCGCACGCCGAACATGGAGCGGCTCGCCGCGCGCGGCATCCGCTTCAACAACTTTTACTGCATGAGCGTGTGCTCGCCCACGCGCATTTCGCTCATGACCGGCCAGAACGCGGCACGGCATCGCACGACGAATTGGATCAACCCGGATAACAACAATGCCGGTCCGCAAGGTGCGCCCGACTGGAACTGGCGCGGGTTGAAGCAAAGCGACGTGACGCTCGCGTCGCTGCTGCGCGGTTCTGGCTATCGGACGATTCACGTCGGCAAAGGACACTTCGGCCCGCGGGATTCCGACGGCGCGGACCCTACGAAGCTGGGCTTCGACGTGAACGTCGGCGGGGCGTCCATCGGTGCGCCGGCCAGCTACTTCGGCACGCAGGACTTCGGCCTGAAGACCAAGAATGCCAAAGCCGGCGTGCGCGGGCTGGAGAAGTATCACGGCCAGGACATCTTCCTCACCGAGGCACTCACGTTGGAGGCCAACGCGCATGTCGCCGACGCAGTGAAGGCCGGCAAACCGTTCTTCCTCTACTTCCCCCAATACGCCGTCCACGCGCCGTTCAACTCCGACCCGCGCTTCGCCGCGCACTACGCAAACAGCGGCAAGCCCGCCAACGCGCAAGCCTTCGCCACGCTCATCGAGGGCATGGACAAGTCGCTCGGCGACGTGCTGGACAACTTGGAGAAACTCGGCGTCGCGGAGCACACGCTGGTGATTTTCCTCGGCGACAACGGCTCCGACGCGCCGCTCGGCCACCAGCACGAAGTCGCTTGCGCCGCGCCGCTGCGGGGCAAGAAAGGCTCGCACTACGAAGGCGGCGTGCGCGTGCCGTTCCTCGCCGCGTGGGCGAAGCCGGGCGCGGGCAACGCGTTTCAGCAGCGGCTGCCCATCGCGGCGGGCGCGGTGCAGAGTCAGCAAGCTGCCGTTTACGATCTCTTCCCCACGATGCTCGCGCTGACGGGCACGAAGGCCCCCACGGCGCACACCGTGGATGGCGCGCGGCTGGACACGTTGCTCACCGGCAAGCGCGATGCGGGCCGCGCGGAACAGTTCCTCATGCACTACCCGCACGCGCCGCACCGCACGGACTACTTCACCACCTACCGCGACGGCGACTGGAAGGTCATTTACCACTACTTCCCGAGCGCCGTTTCCGAAGGCTCGCACTACCAGCTCTTCAACCTGAAGGCCGACCCCTTCGAGCAAAAGAACCTCGCCGCCGCCGAACCCGCGCACCTCAAGCGCCTGATGCAGGGCCTCGCAGCGGGCTTGGAGAAGCAGGCCGCCGTCCATCCCGTGGACAAGGCGACGCGAACCCCTGCAAAACCTGTCGTTCCATGAGCCCACGCCCAATGACCTGTCCTGCCATAACGAACCTGCAAAAGTGCGCTTCGAGTTGGTTCATACTCGGCGCACTACTCCTTGGCGCAACCGAATCTCTCGCGCAGACCATCGCCGCCACGACCAACGACATCGCCGTGGTGCGGCAGTTCCTCGCGACAGCAACGGCATGGGATGCGCGTGGCAAGAAGTCGCTTGACGCGCCCGTCCGCGCTGAACTCGACTCGCAGTGGCGCAAGGTCGGCGACCCGTTGCTGCGCATTCGACTGCGCGAAACTATTCCCGCCGTGGAGCAAGCCGCGCTCGCACGCAGGCATCCGCTCGACGTGGCCGCGGCGGTGAAGTCCGCGCGGGGCACGGTGCGCTTCGAGGGCGGGGGACCGCAATGGCTGCGCGAGGTCGCTGGCGACGATGCGGTGCGCCTCTTCGACCGCCTCACCGCGATCGACCTCAACGACCGCGGCAATCCGCATGACAAGGATTACAAGCGCAACGCCACGCTTGCCGACGCGTGGCTCACGAACCTTGTAAACCTGCCGGACCTCACCTACCTCGACCTGTCGAACACCGCGATCGAAGGCCCGGGTCTGCGGCACGTCGGAGCGTTGCGCAGCCTCGAGCGGCTGAACCTCACGCTCACGCTTGTCACCGACCCGTGGCTCGAGCACTTGCGCGGGTTGACGAACTGCCGCGTGATCTCGCTCGCGTCCGCCAAGTGCACCGGCGCGGGCTACCGCCACCTCGCAGGACTCAAGCGTCTCGAGTCGGCGAACTTCCACACTGCGCCCGTGGACGACGCGGGCCTCGAGGGCATCAGCAAAGTCCCGAGCCACGAGCGATTGGAGATCGTGCACACGCACTTCACGGACAAGGGCGCGCAGGCGCTCGGCAAGCTCGTGAACCTCGAGCGCCTGCAAATGGGCAGCCGGAAGGCCACCGGCGCCGCGGTCAAACCGCTCACGAGCTTGAAGAAACTCCGCGAACTCGACCTGCACGACGGGCAGGCATCCGTAGAGGGAGTCCGGCACGCGGCCGAGATTCAGAGCCTGCGCGTCCTGCGCGTTTACGGGCCCATCAAGGACGAGGGCGCGCAGCACATCGCACGGCTGAAGGAACTCGAGGTCCTGCTCATTCCCGGCGCGCAGATCACCGACACCAGCCTCGAAGCGTTCGCCTCGCTCACGCGCCTGCGCCGGCTCGAAGTCCAGGGGAACAAGGTGTCCGAGGCGGCCGTGGCGAAGTTGAAAGCGGCGCTTCCTTCACTGGACATCATGCGTTGAGTGAAATCAGAACAGCCCTCGCGTCCCATGAAAGTCACCACAGGCTTGCCGGCATTTTGCAACCGCCAGCACGGTAAACGGTGAATTCGCTCCATCCTCAGTCGTCGCACGTTGACCATGAATTTTCTCCGCCCCGCCCTGCTGTGCCTCTTCTTCACCAACTCGTTCCTTGCCGCCGCACCGCCACTCGCCGAATGGAAGTCTTTCCCCGCTGACGCCAAACCTCCGACCGTCACCGACGCTTCCGCCACGCTCACCGGCGACCAGTGGAGTTCGCTGCGCGCGCCCAAGGAGTTTGCTGATGTCCGCCTCGCTGCCACCGTCACCATCATCGAGCCGGCGAAAAGCACGCGCTTCTTCGGCCAGGGCTGGAGCGCGTGGCCGGATGCGACCTTCAGCGACGGCGGCTTCGATGCGGGCCTGCTGTTTCGCGCGGGCACGAACAGCGGCTTCCGCGTCCAGCTTTCGCACAAGTATCAGGTCGTCGCGCTGGTGAAATGGCCGGAGGGCGGCTACGTGCGCGTGGTGCCGTGCGTGGTGAAGCTCAACCAACCGCACAAGCTCGCCGTCAGCGCGCAAGGCTCGCGCATCAGCGTGCGCGTGGACGACGCAGACCAGATTGTGTGGGACGATGTCTTCCTCCCGCTGGCGTCCGGTGCGGCGGGTATTGCCGTCCACGACAGAGCCAAGGCGACCTTCGCCGACGTGCTGGTGGAGCAGGCTCCTTCCATCTCGCGCCCGCCGCCCGGCCCGCACACGCCGGACTTCTCGGTGCGGCCGTTCCTCGGCGGACGGCTGTTCGTCTTTGACCGCGACGAGCCGATTCTCCAACTGCATTACGAAGGGGACCCCAGCGTCTTCGCCAAGCTCCGCCCCGGCTACAAGCCGCAGCTCACGTGGGATTCGCACTGGGACCTGGCGAACCAAGGCGCGTTCAAGGACGCCGACAGCAAGTGGACCGCGCCCGTGACCAGCGGCGGCGGCAAGTCGGTGAAGGCGACGTGGTCCGCACGCAGCGTGAAGGACCGCTTCACCACCGCGAGCACGCTGACGGTCGGCTACGACGCGCGGCGCGGCACTTACACCTACGACCTCGAGAGCGCGCTGGAAGTGCTCCCCGGCGAGCCCTTCCACTTCCGCTACGGCTTCGACTTCGAGCACCACACGCCGCTCGACCCGTTTCGCTGGCAGTATCTCATCGCCAAGCGCGCGGGTGGCGCGGGCACTTACCACCGGCCCGTCTATCCCATTGACCCCGGCCCGCAGAATGATTTGGAGACCAGCGGCGGCTCGCGCGTGTGGTTTGGCCGGCACCTGGAGCAAATGCACATCGCGCCTTCGGTGGAATACGACATCAGCAGCGGAACGAGCACCGGCCGCAAGCTCAACACCGCCGTTTGCGCTGCCTTCTACGACACGGGCGTCAGCTTCGCCTCTGAGACCGCCAAGCCCGGCACGCGCATCGAAGTGAAGTATCGCTACACCGGCGTGCCCGCCGCCGAGGCGAAAGCGCGCTTCGATGAATCCAAAATCTACGCCTCGCCAACGCTCGACCCGCAGCACCACTACGTCTTCGCCGATGAATGGCCCAAGCTGACCTTCAGCCAGTTCGTGCCGATGAGCGAGACGTGGATCTACGGCCGCACGCCGTTCATGACCGGGCACAACCAGCGCCCGACTTACGAGCTGGAGAAGAACTGCGGCGCGGGCAGCGGTTTCGCGCTGAAGCTCGGCCCGGCGTCGTTCGGCAAAGCGAAGTTGCCCAAGGCCGCGCCGCTGGCGAAGGGCCGCTACGTCGTCACCGCGCTGGTGAAGCTCGCCAACGTCCACGGCCCCGGCGGGCGCATCGAGCTGACCGCGACGCAGGCGAAGACGAACAAGCAGCTCGCCGAGGCGCGGCACCACGTCGGCAACGGCACGCGCGACTGGACGCGGCAGGGTTTCGCCTTCGACGTGCCCGAAGACGCGGGCGCGCTGGAGCTGGCCTTCGGCAACGCGGGCACCGGCGACTTCCTCGTGACTGAAGTGGAGTTCCGCAAGCTCGGCGACGG
>Ga0233424_10000535_pt1 | contig 46243 bp, 52 predicted proteins | sample Watercolumn_Towu_FD_181011 | JGI IMG/M metagenome (GOLD analysis project Ga0233424, IMG submission 181011) | Freshwater microbial communities from Lake Towuti, South Sulawesi, Indonesia - Watercolumn_Towuti2014_125_MG | ecosystem: Environmental > Aquatic > Freshwater > Lake | place: Indonesia...
AGATCAGTTTTGCTTTCTTATTTGCAAACTGGGCTTTTTTTATTGAAATTGTGACCCTCCGTGTTTGGATTTTGCTGATGATTTAAGTTTTATGAGAGGGTACAGCGATCAGAAATTTTAGAGAGCTCTAAACTGCTCGCTCCACTTGTAGTAGGCGCGAATCATGTCCATAGACACGCTTGGTTTTCTTCTTGCCATTATCTCTTTGAAATCAGCTATGTTAATGTCTCTTGGCTGCGGTAATGTTTCGCCTGCAACTGGTTCGTGATAGCCAGGTTGTGTGAATAATTCGTTTACTATCCTTAGCTGTACTGACTGACAGACATCTTTGACATCAGATGCCGAATATCCATCAAATAGTTTTGCTAGCTCTAATGACTTGACTTTGTCGTCTTTTTTTAGTTGTGATGCGTATAGCTCAAACAATGCTTCTCTTGCCTCCAGTGTCGGCAATGGCACATAAACTCTTTTTTGGAATCTTCGCAAAAACGGCCAGTCAAGTGACCAAGGCTTGTTTGTTGCGCCAATCACGTACATTTTGATGTCTTTGCCTTTTCCGTTAATTCCATCCATTTCTGTTAGGAATTGGTTTTTTGTTCTAACCTCGCCGCCAACTTCAGAGTTGCGGTTTCCAAGTAAAGAATCTATTTCATCAATAAATAAAATTACTGGCTTGTTTTCTTTTTCTGCATATCCTCGTGCCATCTTGAAAACTTTGGAGACATTTTTTTCTGCCTCGCCAAGCCACTTTGACATCATGGATGCAGCATCAACTACAATGAAATAGCCATCAATTTCATTTGCAGTAGCAGCAGCTAGAACCGTTTTTCCACATCCTGGCGGTCCATACAGTAAGATTCCTCTTGGCCATCCCAATGGGAATAAATCAGCTCGCTGAGTTGGATAAACAATAGATTCGCGTAGTGCGTTTTTGGCATCATCAAGGCCAATTACTTCCTTCCAAGTAACATCGGGTTTTTCCTTCATAATCAGATCATCAAAAGTGTCTTCGTCCTTTTTCTTCTCTAGCTGCGCCTTTTGTTCAGATGGGGTTGCATTTGGATCTACGGCAGGTTCGATGTCTACACCATGGCTCATCTGTAATGCCTTGATTCTATTTTCATAGGCTCTACATCTTTCAGTGTAAACCCTGTTTAGCTTGTTATCTGGATATAATTGGATTAGCTTTACTAGCGAGTCTATTGCCTTTTGATAATTAGCAATAGCCATTCCTCGTGCGCCTTGTGAATCAAGCTTTATTGCATCTGATGCATATTTTGACGCATTATTCTCTAATTCTTGTGGTGCTAGACTCATACTACCTGCTCGTATGTGGCTTTAGGTTTGCCTTGGTATCCTTGAGGGTTAGCTCCGTTGACAGATTTTGTTAAATTTATTGTACCTTGGTTTTGTTTGCCAAAAGACAGGGTATTGGAAACGTCATGTTTGGCGCTTTCTATTTCAGATACAGAGGATTTGGCAGATATCAATAATTCCTGAATTTGGTCGTTTACCTCGCTAACCGAAACGGACCAATTTTTCATCATGTCCACGAATTCACGCAATAATGAATATGCCTCTTTTTTGGAATGATGTTTTAGAATAATTTGCTCTGCTAACGCAAGGATGCTGTCAAGGTCTTCTAGCTCATCTTTTGATAATTTGTTGATTTTGGATTCATAGTTTGGGTTTGTCTCTAAAATTTTCTTTCTCACTAGCCCAGAAAGATGTCTTATTTTGCCCAAATCACGCTCAAGCTGTGTATTATCAAAGTTCATGTGACGTTTTTCTAGAAATTAAGATTAGGGTAGGACTTGCGGATTTTAGATTCTGCTATCAAATTTAGCTCAGCTAGGATTTGTTTGGATTCGAGGTTGGTCTGCTTGAAATCAAACTTTGATTCCAAAAGACTCCCCGAATCCATAACAATGCTGCCCAAAGAAGTCGAGAGCTCAACTAGGTCATGCCGTGTACTAGGCATAATTCCATAAACGTTAGAGTTTACCATTCGAATTAATGAGATTAGTGGAGAGATCTGTTCGATTCCAGAGATTTGCGATATAGACAGTAGAATATTTCGAATCGACTTGATTGCTTCTAGTGCTACAATAACACTGGATTCAATCTCCGTCTGCTTGGCAAAGTCAGTGTTTTCTAAAGAGTCATTTTGAGAATAGAATTGATGATTTCTATTATGAATTTCAATTCTTGCAGATTCTAGTTTTTCCAGTATTATGCCGGCAACGTAGATGGAATATTCCAGCCTAGGTTTGATTGTCAGAGCATATGGATTTGGCAAGACCTGTACTGAATCATTTACAAATACTGAGCTTGAGACCATACCCTATAACACAGATCTTGGTTTTACTTATCAGGACGGTGTCACAAATTTTCCAGTCACCGCGGTAACAGCGACCAAGGGTTACACTTTTTTTCTAATTGTTTACTGAATTTGACAAGCGCCCTTGACTAGAAACTCGCAAAAGCCACCCATGGCAAAAGAGCGAGAAATTACAGTGAGTCTTGAAGAGTTTGGCCTCTCCCAATATGAGGCTCGTGCCTACGTAACACTAATCACAAAGGGCACAATATCTGCAAGCGATGTTGCCTTTTATGCAGAGCTGCCAAGAACCAAAGTTTACCCAGTTTTACTCAAATTGCAGCAGAAAAAATTAGTAATCATATCCAAGTCAAAGCCGGTAATGTGCACAGCGATTGCACCAGAGGATGCATTTGATGAAATAGTGCATGAACAAATTAGCCGAGTTGAGGCAATGAACACTCTGGTATCAAAAATGAAAAAAATCAGTGAAGATGGCAAAAAAGCCAGAGGCGCAGAAGAAAAGCGATACTTTCACCTAGGCGCAAATTATGTTCCAGACAGAATGCACATGATGATTGATGGTGCAAAATCATCCATACACATAACGGCAGACTCGTGGGGCCTATCCATTTTGGCCGAATGCAAAGAAGAGTTGCTATCAGTGCTAAGACGAAATTTGGATGTCAGATTAATTGTTCCCGTTTCCTCCATTGGCTCAGAGGATTTTAGGAATATTCCAGATGGAGTAAAAATTCGCTCATCTGAAATTGTGCAAAATTGCTTTATCTTTGATGACACTGAACTTTTGATTATAGATAACACTAACGGCAGAGCAGCAGTCCTTTCTGGAACCGATATTCTCAGTGCAAGTCAATCAGGACTATTTGCGCAACTATGGAAAGACGCTCTAAAAATCGACAATTTGTCTGAAATGACAAAAAGCCAGGCACTCGAAGTCTGCAAAATAATCAATGTCATAAACCAAAATGGGCTAGGATTTGCTTTGCATTCTATTTTGAATTCAAAGAAATTTGTAGACTTTACCAAGTTCCTTGACAAGTCCGGCATATCGCTCAAAGATAAAACACTAGAGCAGGTTCTAGACATTGTCAATTCCACCCTAGAGATGACATGTTCTGGACATGTACAATATGATGAGAAAACAAACAATATCATTTTAGAATCAAAGGTAAACTCTGGCCATTCATTACCATGGGCAATGCTCATTGAAAGCTATCTAGAGCAAAAAGGAAATCACCCAAATATGATTTACCATTCAGACCCGCATAAAGGCGAGATGATTCATCTCAAAATTAACTAGTTCAAAATAACTAGTGTTTTATTCATCAGGTCTTTTGTTGGGATCACAATGTTTTCGTTTTTCTCGTTTGTCACTATAACATACAACATTTGCGTTGCAGTTACTACACCGGTAATGTCTCCGATTCTAACTTTTTGGCCCACCTTGAGTATAGTACGTTGATTTGCTGCTCCAATTATAGCAGCAGGCAAAATGTCTTTTAGTGCAAAGCCAAGACCCACTGCAATTGCTGCACCAATTGCCACTGCAATGCTCCACGAAAACGCAGACACTAAAATTGGAATTATTGATTCGCCAACACCAAGTTGTGTAAACCCGATTGCAAAGACTATTCCATATATGACTGCCTTGACTATACCAGTGATTGGCTTTGGTCCGCCAATGTGATGCTCTAATAGTTGGTGCTCCACCCATTTGCTAACAAAGTTTACCACAATAGAGCCAATTACAATAATTAGCACAAATGCAAGCAAGTTTGGTACCCATAGCCATAGATTTGTCAATGCCGATGTTAGCTGCTCAAACTGCATTGCGTTTACTGCGGCTACAATAAAGAACAGATAGACAAACCATCGAATTGTTGCAGAAATTAGCCTAACAGAGTCAAATTTTTCAGGCAGTCCCTCTATTACCTGTGAATTTTCTGTCTGCTGGCGGGTTTTTTGCAAGATATTTTTTGCGACTCTAGTTACTATTCTTCCTACGATTTTGCCTACAATGTATCCGATTATTAGTAAAATCACTGCGGCAATGACTTTTGGAATGTTATTTGCTACATTTACTGCAAATGCGTTTAATGCTTCGCTAGTTGGCCCATAGATTCCCTTGAGTGTATCTTCTTGTGCAAATGCTGCAGGAATTGAAAGTGCAAATAATGTAAATATTGAAAGAATGGCAATTTTGGAATTCATTACTTTTGTCGCACATCATAGTGTCGATTTAAATTCTGCTGGTGAATTATTCTGCACTATAATTCTGTATTAAATTGACATATTTTCTCATCCATTGGTAGTCAAAAAATAATTAACTAACAAGTTTTGTATCATATTGTGATAGACACCAAATTAAAACAACTAAACATTATACTGCCAATACCCCCAAAACCAGCAGGCTCTTACATTCCAGTAGTACAATCAGGCAACTTGGCATTTGTTTCTGGACAAATCCCAATGCAGGATGGCAAAGTCTTGTTTACTGGAAAAGTTCCCTCAGAAAAATCAATAGAAGATGCTCAAAAGGCTGCAAAATTGTGTGCAATTAATCTGCTAGCTCAGCTAAAGGCAAATCTCGGAAGTCTAGATAGAATAACAAAAATAATTCGGGTCTCAGGATTTGTAAACTGTACTTCAGAGTTTACAGAGCAGCCAAAGATAATCAATGCTGCATCTGATCTGTTTTTTGAAATCTTTGGAGAAAAAGGCAGACATTCTAGAATTGCAGTAGGAGTATCAAGTCTTCCATTAAATTCTACTGTGGAAATAGATATGATTGTCGAGTTTTCCTAGTTATTTTTGATTCAGTCTTGAATTGAATTCTTTGATAAATGGTAATATCTTGTCTTTTGGAATGACTGCACCACATGCCTTGTCGTGTCCTCCGCCAGAGCCACCAAATTCAGCAGACAGACCATTAACTAGTCTTCCAAGGTGAATCTTGCAGGATTTAGAGCCTCGAATTGAAACAGCATAGATTCCATGGTCGACTCGTTCTTTGTATGCAACACCAACATCTTTGCCTGATAATCCCAAAACAAAGTTGACTGCGCCTGATGCACCAGCATCTGTTATTTCCATATAGCCAAGGTTCTTCATTGTTTTTAGTGATTTTTTGACCTTGGCAATCATGTCTGCAAGTTTGCCAACTTGAATTTGCGCAAACTCGAACGTGTTTGGAATTTCATGTGGATATTTTGATTCAGATAACATTTCCACCAGGTACAACAAATAGTCTGGGTCTTTTTGATGTCCTACTATGTTGTATGTAAGAACTGTTGCAGAAATCAATGCAAACTGTCTATCATAAATTTGGAGTAGTTTTGCGCCTTTTGGTCTGTCCTCCATGTAATCCGTAATGGCAGCACATGTAGCAACAAATGTTGCATGGTCGGATAGTTTTTTGCGATATGCATCATAGACTTGTACTGTTGTGCATTCATTAGCATCATGATAAATTTTGACTTTGGCTTTTTCCAATTTTTTTATGATTTCAGGATCAATATCATGATGATCGATATAGGTCACTGCTACTTTGCGTTTTCTTAATGTAGACAAGATTTCGACAAATCTATCCTGATTGTTTTTTGCAAGGCCCACGTCACAAATGAATAATGTTTTTAGCTTTTCATCATTGAGTAAGATTTCGATTGTAGGCATCATCCCAGGATAATCAACTAGAACAGTGTCTCCGCCAAATGCCTCACGAATTAAAGCCGCAGAGCAAATACCGTCCGCATCTTCCATGTGGGACAGACACAATACCTTGGTTTTTTTGATTAATTTTTTAGTCACAGACTGCGAATTTTTGGGTCCTAATTTAAATCAAAATTAGTCTTTTTTCAAAATTATGATCTGACGCTTGGTCTCATCAGGTAACTCAGAATACACATCATAAAATGTCCTGCCAGAAAGCTGTGCCTTGGAGTCGATTTCTGCAAGTTTTGCCAATACCTCAGGCGGTGCAGTGAGAACAAGCTGGTCGACTTGTTTCATAAAGTCGCGTTCTATTTGGCTCATAAGGAATAATCAAAAATTGACCTATAGGGCTCAGCTTTGTCAGATTAGACCAATTGCTAAACTTAATCAAGACATGCTACTGCCAAAAACTAAAATTTCAGCGCCCAATCTTTTGTTATTTACGGATTTTACCAAGTGAATATTTGTTTGTTTGATGTATAGAGACCATTTGGCCATTGATGAGTTTGTTGTTCTCATAGATCAGAATTTGTTTTTTTGCCAGCTCATCAAAGAAGGGCTTTGTTGGCACTATGGCCTCTGGAGAAAAACTTCCTCGTTCTTTGATTACGCCTTCTTTGATCATTTGTGCAATTACACTTGCTGGAATTCCCGTGTCTATATTGCAGCCAGCATCTTCCCATCCATCAAGAGTTGGTGCAACACAATCCATCTCGATTAAGCTCTTTTTTCCATCTTTTTCTCCAAATACTTTGAGCCACAAGCATTCGGTTTCTTTGTATCCTTGTGGAATTTCCAGTCTTCGCAATATTGCAGTAAGAAAATCAATTGGTTTTACTTTTGTGTTACGAAACTCTATTTTCTTGGATTTGTTTAGTCCCAAGTCAATAAGTGACTTGATGGTTTTGAATGAGTGATCTGGAAACCCTGCATAAAATCTGACATTTTTTAGGCCCTTGTTTGCAAAATAGTGATAAAATGTGTATGGCTCAGAATGTTCTGCCAGAAAACATTTTTGTTTTCCTATGGATTTATGGTGTTGTTCTTCGATTGTGAGCATTGGTGATTTTTTAATGAATTTACCATTTTCTAGAATTGTTGCAGGATGTACGAATTCGTAGACTACGCTTTCAATAGAAAACGGTACGACGAATTCTTTTTTGTTAGAATCCCACGCAAAACCAACTTCTATTGTATTGATTTTATCTAGTTTCTCAGATGCATGTTTTAACATAACATTGCCAATTCCAGGAACAGAGCCACATCCAGTGATGTGAGTTAGATTTTTTTCTTTTAAAAGACTGTCAACCCCAAGCTGCTTTTTAGTCATGGGTATTGTAGAGCCAAGGTCTATACTGTGAACATTTGCGTCGATGCAGATTTTCAGAGACTTGAAGTTGATATCATCTTCTGCGCAGTTAATTACAACTTTGGCGCCAGAATTTCGAATTATTCTTTGTATTTTTTGCACATCATTAATGTCAACCATAATGAAATGTGATGAATTTTTGTACTTGTTCAACAAGCTTTTGGTTAGTGGTTTTTCTCGGTCAATAAATAAAACTGAATATCCTTTTTCTAGAAGATCCCTGCAAACAATTTTCCCCTGCAAACCAAGGGCCCCAAGAACTACAAAATCATAACTCAACATTTGTTGTGCATTCTTCATATTAGATAAATTTTCTTATAGGAGAACTTTTACGAGATTTTTTAATCCATTGACATGTAGTTGAAACTAGTTTAGGTAGGGTTTGAGCAAAAATTACAAAAGATTATTGTTTTAGGTACATTAGGAATTGTTTTACTGGTTTTGGCACTAGTTGTTCTTCTATCTGGGCTTCAATTGCCTTTGTAATGCCATTTTCTGCATCTCCATACATCTCACGCAGTACCTGCTTTAGGCATTCTGGTTTTGTATAGCAGTCAAACAAAAAGCAGTTGTATCTAGTGTATAATCTATGTACTACCTCTTCAAATATAGGAGTGCCCATCTCCAAAAGCATCTTTTCAACACATTTGGCAACAACTGTTTTTATTTGAGTCATTGTGCAATACCGAGTATACTGGATATGTTTGTTTTAACCCAGATGAGAATTCTCTGACTTCTTTGAATTGGTAGCACTCCAAGCCTTTTGCGGCTTCATAGTAATCGCTTCCTATCACCAATGTGTTTGATTGCGCCATAGGGTTTATTTTGGCACATACGTTTACTGGCTGTCCAAATATGTCCTCTGCTAAAAGCGGGGTTTTGGCAACTGCGACCAGACCATAATCAGCGCTTATTCTATAGTCAAGATGTGGTAATCCCTGGCTCTTTAGTTTTGCATTTAGATAATCATGTATTTGGAGCAATGCAAGATTACACTCTAGGCATCGCGAGAACATAGACTCGTCTGAGGAATCTTCAAAATAATAAAGGATCGAATCCCCTAATTTTTGACTACTTTTCCTCCATATTTCACTATGACTGCTCCTAAGGTGTTCAAAAATATGCTGTAGTATTTTGAGATGTTTTGGTTCAAGAGTCGGGCTGTGATCTTTGTTGAGCTTACAACGTCAACTACGCTAACACATAGGCTTTTTGTGGCATTTTCAAAAATATGTGATAATAAATGCCAAAATTGTAGCAACAAATGCTACTTTAAACTGATACCCAGTGACAACAAATGCAAGGAAAAATCCAACATATGAAGAAAATGGAACCGCATCCCATTTAGAAAAATATTCTAGTTTTGGAATTTTCATTTTATTACAATAAGAAAATCCACACTTCCTAAAAAGAACTACTAATGATCATGATTCGTGATAAGTTTTTAGTTTAGTTATTTTCATTGCATATATTTGAGTGAAGATGACAAATATAGCATAAAAAAACTATGTTCTAGCTGCACTCATCAGCAATGTTGTACCGGCTTTGATGCTCCGATCGTATTTCCAGAAGATCGTGCAAGACTCGAACAGAATGACAAGGCAACATCTGAATATTTAGAAGATGTAATCATAGTAGGCACAAAATTAGAACAGATTAGAAAAAAGCCAACCGGAGAGTGCGTTTTCTGGAATAACAAATGCGAAATTTATGATTACAGGCCTTTTGATTGTAGGATTTTCCCATTCGATATTGATTATATTGATGGCGAGTTTTACTGGATTGTTTATTCCTGTAACAAAGACTCTGATTGGCACTGGGCAGAAGAACACCTAAGGCATCTAGAGCAAGACCCAATGTGGCAAGGCAGAAAAGAATACTTGATGATTTTCAATGAAGCCCCATATTCATACCCAGAAAAAGTGCCATACACAGTATTACGCAAAGTAAATTTTCAATAAAATAATTTCAATAATGGTAATTTATGAAATTACTAAATTCAGCAGATAAATTAATTTTCAGACACTGGTAAGTCTTAGGTTGATTTTCTAGCTGTTAAGTGTCGGTTGATGAATATGTTTTTAGTTTAACCGTTCCATAGACAAACAATTTGGGTAAGGTGAACTGGGATGTTGCAGAAGAACTAAGATGGTCATTATCAATATCCACAGATACACAAATACCGTCAAAATATGAAACCTTATTCTGCGAAGCTACAAAAATTGTAGCCAAGCACGGCGTCACTCCTAAACCAATTACTGTTTTCTTTGTGCGTGATGTACTACAAGTTCATCTAACCATTCAGGATAGAATTGCTGAGTATTGGAGAGATGTATCATATCATGCCGATTTGTAGGTCATGTTTTGATATCGAAGAAATAATCAAGCCAGAATGTCAGTTTTGTATTCAATTAGACTGTAATTGCGATCACATTTGTAGGCACAAATAGCTCTCATCAACCGACACTTAACAGCTAGAAAATCAACCTAAGACTTACCAGTGTCCTCTGCAGAACATACAATTCTAAATCAGTACTATTACGCTGATGACTACAATGAAGTGATTTTTCCACGAGGATACATGCAAATTGCTGACTGCTTGGCAAGTGAGCTCAGCATTAAACATGCAAACGTTACCAAAATAGATTACAGTAGCAAGCCAGTTGTTGTGATTACAGAAAATGGGGAAAGATTTGAGGCAGATTATGTTGTTAGTACCATTCCGCTCGGAGTATTACAAAATAATGAAAATTTGTTTAATCCCAAACTTTCAGAGGATGAAAACAAGAAACAGGCACTAGAAAATCTTGGAATGGGTACAATGGATAAAATGTATTTAATTTTTGACAATGCGTTCTGGGACAAGAAGCAATACAATCCAGGAGATAACAACACCTACATTCATCGTGTTGTTTATCCAGGAGAGAAGTCTACAAAGTCATGGAAATTCTTTCTTAATGTGAACACATTTTTTAAAGAGTCAATTCTGCTTGCGTTTCACACTGGCAGCACTGCAAAAATAATGGACGGCAAGGATGATGATGAGCTTGAAAAAGAATCTCAGCAAATACTACAAAAGATGTTCCCAAATAGTAAAGTCAATGAGCCAAAAATTGTTCGTACTCAGTGGACAGAGGATCCATGGTCATTGGGCTCATACTCATTTGTAAAAACAAGTGGTTCATCAGATGATTTTGATAGATTAGCAGAGCCACTTGAAGACAAGGTCTTTTTTGCAGGAGAAGCCACAGTACGGTGTAGTTTTGGAACAGTTCATGGTGCATATACCTCTGGATACAGAGCAGCACGAGAGATTCTAGCGCTAGAAGACAATATTGATTCTGAAGAAGAGCAATTGAGACACGGAATTGAAAAATGGCAAATTGTCGGTAATCCAAAACCTACTGAAGATATGATTCCAATCAGATGTGGTGGATATGCAGAATAAAATGCTAATAATTAATCTAAGCAAATAGACAGTATAGGCACATAATTGATATTGTAGGTACATTACAACAAGACCATTCAAATGATAAGTCGGAAGCTAATCAAACAAAATTCTGGTATTCACGGTCATGGATTGTTTGCCAGAGACCAAATCAATGAAGGAGAAATTGTTTGGATCGACAATAATGATATGGAATCTATCACATTAGAACAATTTGAGCTACTATCTAAGTGTGAAAAAGAGGAATGGAATCGATATGGATACTATGATTCCAGAGACGGTCTAATAAAGCGAGAAACAGATGACGGAGTCTACTTTAATCACAGTGAAGAACCAAACGTCATTGATGTTGGTGATACGATGGTGGCAAAAACCAATATCCAAATTGGCGAGGAGCTGACTGTTGACTACAGACCATATTATTTACCTGGAGAAAAAATGCCAGCATTTATTGCAACAAACAACCATTCATGTTAACATAAAATCTCTTCTGCATAAACTTAATAGGTAATTTTTGAGCAGAAAGGCCGAATTGGAAACAAAAAACATTGGCCTACGAGACATCGAAGTAGCAGATACCAAGATTTCCGATATAGACGGCGAACATGGTAAACTGATCTATCGCGGTTACGATATTTTGGATTTGACAAAAAATTCTACCTATGAAGAAACTGCATATCTATTACTCAATGACAAGCTCCCAACCAGACAAGAGTTAGAAGAATTCAAACAGCGACTAATCGATGCCAGAGACATGCCACGCCAAATGCAGTCCAACATGAGAAACTGGAAGAAGAATGCAGATCCGATGGTAATGATGCAGGCATTTGTTGTAGCATTGTCTGGATATTATGACGACAAGGGTGCAAACGAAGAGGAAGTCAATTACCAGAGCGCAATATCATTAATAGCAAAAACTCCAACCATCGTAGCAAGCTGGGAACGAGTCAGAACAGGCAGGGAAATAGTAGATCCAGATCCAAGACTGTCGCATGCTGGGAATTTTCTCAACATGCTAGTGGGAGAGAGGCCAGATGCCGAAACAGAGAGAATTTTTGATATTTGCCTAATGTTACATGCAGATCATACATTCAATGCATCCACATTTGCAGCCAGAGAGGTAGCATCAACTGGCGCACATATGTATTCAGCAGTTAGTGCTGCAATTGGTGCGTTATCTGGACCATTACATGGCGGTGCAAATTATGAGGTCATGAAAATGTTGTTTGAGATAAAATCAGCAGATAATGCTGAATCATGGGTCAAAGATAGAATCACCAAAGGCCAAAAGATAATGGGCATGGGGCATGCAGTGTATAGGACTTACGATCCACGAGCCCAAGTTCTAAAGGAGTTATCACGTAAATTAGCAAAAAAGACAGGCGCACCTTGGTTTGATATTACTCAAGCAGTAGAAGAGACCACAATACGAGAAATGAAAAAGCAAAAAGAAATTGACATTTATCCAAACGTGGATCTGTATTCTGCATCACTGTACTATATGCTGAAAATTCCGCCAGATCTCAATACGCCAATCTTTGCTATCTCTCGAGTTGCTGGATGGACATCACATGTAATTGAAGAGAAGTTTGCACAAGCCGCTCCAAAGACAGCATTGTACAGACCAAAGGCAGTATATGTTGGAAAATATTGCGGACCACAAGGCTGTACGTACGAGCCAATCGATCTTAGAAAATAATTACCAGATCCTCTCAAAAACATTAATGGTCTGGATTAGATACTCTGATTACGGCAAGCCAAAAAAGAAAAAAGCAAAAAAGAAATCAAAAATAGAACCAAAAATCAAAATCATTCCAGGAAAACACGAAGTAGAATTCAAAAAAGCATCTGAGCTCTAGTTTCTAGTGTTTAACCATTGTTGTGCACGATTTGTAACATCGTGTTTGTACAAAACTTGGAACACCATCTCATAGAATGTAATTCCTTTTTGTTGTGCCTGCGCATCAAGCCACTTGATTCCCTCTGCTAGTTCAGGATCAGTATCGGAGAACTGGACTAGTTCGTCGACCATCCTTGTAAAGAAGGCAAAGGACTTTTGCATTATGGTTTAGTTTTACGATCGACTATTCAGACCTGAATTCAAATTATATAGACAAGGAAGATGTTTTTGATTGACTATGTTTCACACAATATTTTGTGATGGAAACACCAAAAGAATTTGTTGGAGTATCAAAACCGAAGATTCTATAGCTGATCAATTTCGTGAACATGCAGATATTTACGCAGATAAGGTAACAAATCTGCAATCAAAATACATCGCATTACATGTTGGGATTTTTTGGGGAATTGGTGTTTTCATAATTAAAAATGGCGATATTGTAAAAATTCAGCTAGATTCTGACGAAATGATCAAACATTTATCATCAAATGAAAAATCAGACGATCCTCTAATAGAAGGAAAAAAAGGATTCATCAATCAATTAGCTACACAACGATCATTGATATATCAATACGAAAAAATTTCTAGTGAGCAAAACATATCATCAAAAATGCTTTAGAACGACACCAATATCCAATAGATTTGTGTGAGTTGGGCCTGTTCGTATCAGTCCGCCATGTTTTGTAAAAAATGAATTTGAGTTATTGCTTTGCAAGTACAATTTTGCAACATCTAATGGCACAACATGATCAAAAATTGCGCCAGCATATTTTGTATTACCATCAATACCATCAGTGCCAACAGATGCAACTGTGATATTTTTTTGAGATTTTGACATAACATGTAAAACCAATTCTTGATTTCTGCCACCTCTTCCCTTACCCTTTACACAAACTGTTGTTTCGCCACCAAAGACAAGACATGACTTTGAGTTTTGAAATTTTTTCAAGATTTTTTGTGCAGCTGACTCTACATCTCCAGTCAAACCAGAATACAAACTTGGTTTGTATCCAAGCTGTTTTGCCGTTTTTAGCATTGCATCAAGACAGTCAGAATTTGTCGCAATGATTTGGTTTGGAATTATTGCTTTTTTTGGTGTCTCGGCAATCTTGCCTCGTGCGCCTTGGCGTAGTCTTTCTAGGACAGATTTTGGGATTTTTTTTGCCAAACCATACTTGGCAATTATTCCTAAACAGTCAGAAAATGTCGTTTTATCACAATAGGCAATACCGGAGCCAATAGAACCCAAGTCATTATTTACAACATCAGACATTACATAGGAAATTGCCTTACAATGCAGATTTGATAATAACTTACCGCCTTTGATTGCAGATAGATGCTTGCGGATTGTATTGATTTCAGAAATCGTTGCTCCCGATTCTAGCAAAATCTGCGTTGTCTTGATTTTTTGTCCCAAAGTTATTCCATCTGGTAAACAAACCAAGGCAGAAGAGCCGCCAGAAATTAAAAATACGACCAAGTCATTTTTTCCTGTTTTTTGTAATAGTGCTATGATTTTCTTGGCAGCTAGAACCGAGTTTTTGTTAGGAATTGGATGTCCTGCATGTATAACTTGGAATTTGTTGTTGTCAAGTACATAGTTTTGTGGAATTACAATTATTCCGCCATTTGCAGGTACAATTTTGTGAAACGACTTTGCCATTGCATAAGCTGCTTTTCCCATTGCCACAAGCCAAATCTTGTCATACTTTGATACAAAATATGACCTACCATTACATACAAGACGATTTTTGTTGATAAATTTTAGAATGAAATTATCAGGATTTGCAGCTGTCAGGCCTGCTCGAATTATTTTCATTGCGTTTGATTTGCTCAATATGACAGTCTAGCTTTGCTTATTAGATTAGCATTATGCCCAGAAAATAGTAGAAAGAGTTATCTGTTCTCTACAAAGTAGGCAGTCTACTCTAAAATTGAATAAAAACAAGCAGATTTGTTGGGCAAATTCCTCATTTGATAATTCAGATATTGTTGTACTAGGCATTCCAGACGAGTCAGGCTCGCACGCAATATTTTCTGGCGCATCTGCTGCTCCAGATCATATCAGAAAAATATCAAACTCAAATGATATCTATGTAGAAAAAAAACTGTTGTGTCTTGCCCAACCAACCAAAGGTATAGGGAACGTTCAAGTGCATGATTTTGGAAATATCAAAAAACGGCAGATATCAAACATACTTGAAAAAATCCTTGGCTCCAACAAAATCCCAATTTCTATTGGTGGAGACCACTCCAATACTGTATTACTTTTGAAGGCAATGGCAAAAAAGCATGGCAAAATCTCTTTGATATACTTTGATGCGCATCCAGACTTTGTATCACACACCAGAAATTATTACGGCTCTGTCATTACTGATTCTCTTGACTGTATTGATGTAAAATCCAGTATTCAGATAGGAATCCGCAGTCCAGAGCAAGAAGAGCTAGACAACATCAAAAAACACAAGCTGAAGGTAATTACTCCATTTGACATTATAGAATCAGGCATAAAATCAGTCACAAAAACCATCTTAGACACTGTAAAAGACAATGTCTACGTGTCATTTGATATGGATTGCCTAGATCCATCTTATGCCCCGGGGGTTTCAGTTCCTGTCCCAATAGGAGTAGAATCTCAAGATGCCACATTTGCTCTAAAAAAAATTGTACAAAAAGGAATCATTGGCTTTGATCTAATGGAGGTCTGCCCAGCTCACGATCTAAATGACATCACATCGCATCTGGCATCAAGAATGATAGGCGAAGTCATTTCATCCTGTAAGGTATAAGTAGCCAAAATATACACTCCAAAAACATGCACACAGTAAAAATTCCAAAGATTATCAATTTCGGTAAAGACGCATTATCTCAAGCAGAATATCCAAAAAATGCACTAGTAATTACAACTGCTCCGCCACCAATCTCACAAAAATGGTTAGGCAAAATGGGCATCAAAGATTACATGCTATATGACAAAGTAGAACCAGAACCATCAATTGAAACTGTACAAAAAGTAATTGCAGAGTTCAAACCAAAGAATCCATCTTGTGTTATAGGATTAGGTGGTGGCAGCTCATTAGATGTTGCAAAATATTCCGCAGCTGAGATGAAATTAGAAAAAATACTCATCCCAACAACATTTGGTACTGGCGCAGAAATGACTACATATTGCGTTTTAAAATTTGATGGCAAAAAGAAACTGCTTCGGGAAGACAGATTCCTAGCAGACAGAGCAGTAGTTGACGCATATTTCATGGAGGGCACACCAGAACAAATTGTCAAAAACTCTGTTTGTGATGCATGTGCACAAGCAACAGAAGGTTATGACTCCAAATTAGGAAACGAGTTCACAAGAACAATGTGCAAGCAGGCATTTGAGGTCCTCTATGATGCCATAATCAATGACAAGCCAGAAAACTATCCATATGGTTCAATGTTGTCTGGAATTGGATTTGGTAACTGCTCTACAACACTAGGCCATGCATTGTCCTATGTTTTCTCAAATGAAGGAGTTGCACATGGATATTCATTGTCATCATGTACAACTGTAGCACATAAATTCAACAAGTCAGTTTTCTACAAACAATTCAAAGAAGTAATTGAAAAGCTCAAATTCGATAGAATGACACTCAAAGCACCACTAGACCAAGCAGCGGATGTAGTAATGACTGACAAAGGTCACCTAGACCCAAACCCAATACCAGTAACAAAGCAAGATGTAATACAATGTCTCAAAGACATTGTTGACGGTAAGCTGTAAAATTTTCATTTTTGCTATAATTTTCATTTACGAATTTCGCAGATTTTACTAGACTTAAATAAGACGCATCTGATCACAAAAAAGATGCTAAAGTTTGGAATTCAAAACGGCCTAAACGTCGCACGCGCAGGATTCTCAGAAGACCAGATTTTAACAGCTTGTCTTTTAGCAGATAGAGTAGGATACAATTCCATTTGGTACATGGACCATTCCAATGTCCCACAGTGGACAAAAGCAACAGTGCTAGACCCATGGGTTATGCTTTCTGCAATTGCAGCCACAACCCAAAATGTCGAGCTAGGAACATGTGTAACAGATGCAATCAGACGCCATCCATCAAACATTGCGTTAGCAGCAATCACATTAGACAGAATTTCCAAGGGCAGAGGAACTCTAGGTATTGGCGCAGGCGAAGCACAGAACCTCAAAGAGTTCAACATTCCATTTGAGAACCCAGTTTCAAAATGGGAAGAGCAACTCCAAGTAATCAAGTTGTTATACCAATCATCACCAGATCACACCGTCAGCTTCAAAGGAAAATATTACGAGCTGACAGATGCGTGCCTTCAAGCAAAACCAATTCGCAAGCCGCATCCACCAACATACATGGCCGCAGGTGGACAACGCACTTTACAAATGACCGGAAAATATGGTGACGGGTGGTTACCAATTGGATATACGCCGGAATTGTTTGAAGATCATGCAGCTACAATCAGAAAATCTATGAAAGAAAGCGGTAGAACAAAAGAAGAACAAGAAAACTTCCAGTATGCTTTGGACATTGATGTGTATTTCTCAGAAGACGCAGAAGAATCATGGGCAAAGATGAAAGAAGCAGTCAAAGTATCATTGTTCAAACCCGAAGTATTACGTGTACATAAGCTCAAAGAAATAGAAGGATTTGATTTCAAGAAATATTTCACAGAATACTCCATGTCAAACCAGGACTGGATAGTAAAGATGAGAGAGGGTGCAACCACCATTCCAGACCCGGTGGCACGATCCTCAGTTGCTGTTGGAACACCAGATGATGTAATACCAGTCTTTGAGAGATTCATGAAGGCAGGCGTAAATCACTTTGTAATTCGATTCTGGGGTTCAAACTATTTTGGCTCTATTGACAAATTTGCATCCAAAGTGATGCCACACCTCAAAGGCAATACTCGATAATTCCTTAATGGCCACACTTGACGAGTGCGAGGCCTATGCTCGTGGAAAAGGCGCAGACATTCCATATTGTATGGGAGTTGTTTTTAGACTCAAATCAATTGGGATAACTCATGAGCAGATTTTGTGCTCGGCTATTTTGGCACAAACCAAGTCAACCTTTGATGAGCTGTTTGAGCGGTTTGGTCGAGACGTTGCAGTAATGGTTACCGCTATAACACGTGACGAGGCCTTGCCAAAAAAGAAACAAGAAACACTCTATGTAGAACAGTTACAACAAGCCCCTTGGGAATCTATTTTGATAAAATTGTGCGAAATTTCTGCTAATTTAAAAGTCATCAAGGAATCCGAACTATCAAAAAATAAACGTAGAAAACTACTCAAGCAAAATATTCACTATCTTAATGTATTAAAGAAAAACATTGCAGATAATCGAGATAAAGCACTTGGCTTGCCCAAACTTTTGGATGGTGCGAATGAAACCATTACACATTTTGGACACCGGCCGATCAAATTTGAATGAAAAGTACAAGCTTGTAGATCAGATTTTCTTTGTAGTTCTAACTTAAATTTGGATTTCTGAAAGAATATTCCATGAAAGGAGACATTTTGTTGCAAAACATCCAAGTCAAAGGATTTGTTCCTGCCACAGCAGGCAAAAATGTCAAAGAAGACAAAAAAAAGATCAAAGAAGCAATAGAAACAAAGCTTGGCAAAAACATTGAAAATGTCAAAAAAAGAATTGAAACAAAACCATTATGGATAAATGTTATATTTTATCTGCAAAAAAACTCAGCTCATGCAAAAAAAGATATTGATTCTCTATCTAATGTCTTGTTAGCAGTATTATCTGAAGAAATGTCATCAGGTAAAGGCTCAAAAGGCCTAGGCATCATAAAAGACGACTCTATAGTATACAAGATGGTTTTTGAGAAAAAAATTGTCGAGTCAGAAAAAGACGAAGGTCTTGCTTTTTCGATATACGAGTGGGCACTGTCCTAAGACACTGATAATTCGTACGTAATTGTTTTATGATACAAAGCCAAAACTAGGCTAATTAGGACACATGGATCCTAGAACATACCCAGATGCTTGGGATCATCCCAAGCATCAAACCACTCGTTTTAGATCATATGTAAAATAATGACCGTGTTCTTTGGTTGTTGGTTGAACTTTAATTACACTAAAAATGATTAATTTTGTGCAATTACTAGGTAGATTAGAGATAAAATCGCCTCAAAAGATAGCAGAATTTCTAAACTCAGAACATGTTGGACGAATTGCCTCGCTAGACAAGGATGGATTTCCCCAAATTATTCCAATGAATTTTGCCTTTGTCAATGGAATAATCTACATGCACTCCCACACAAGAGGAGAAAAGCTTGAAAACATCAAGTCAAATTCCAAAGTTGGATTTGAAGTTGATAAGGAAGTGGAATTTCTGCCATCATATTTTAGTTCTCCAACCGATGCATCACAGGCAGATACATTTTACATCAGTGTTGTCATAAAAGGTGACGGAATAATAGTAAACGACAAAGAAGAAAAAACGTTAGCGTTAAACGCATTAATGGAAAAATATCAACCAGAGGGAGGCTATGAAAAGATGGCATCAGATATGAAAGTAATTGATGAAGTAGCAATAATCAAAATCGTACCAAAAACCATGAAAGGAAAATACAAGATAGGTCAAAACCTGAACAAAAACACAAGAATCGATCTGGCAAGAAAAATTTTAAAAAGAAACAGCTCAACTGCAAGACAGACCCTGCAAATGATGGGCTTTGATGTTATTCAAAATGATGTAAAGATGGTAGGCGAACCACTCTGGTAGCCATCCTTTAAATTTGAAAACCATTCTTTAGCACCTAATGCAAATACAAACAAAATTCCAATTATCATCAGAATTTGAGCCTACAGGAGATCAACCGCAAGCAATTGAGAAGCTAGTGTCAGGTGTTCAAAAAAATAAAATTCAGACTTTGCTTGGCGTGACAGGCTCTGGCAAAACATTTGCAGTAGCAAATGTAATTGCAAGGACTGGCAAAAACACATTGATCATATCACACAACAAAACACTGGCAGCACAACTCTACTCAGAGCTAAAACAATTCTTTCCAAAAAATAATGTCGGCTATTTTGTGTCATACTATGATTATTACCAGCCAGAAAGCTATATTGCGCAAACCGATACCTATATCGAAAAAGACACTGAGATAAACGAAAAAATTGAAAAAATGCGACTAGAGGCAACGGCTATGCTTCTCTCAGGCGAGCCCACAATAATAGTTGCAACAGTATCATGCATCTATTCACTTGGAAACCCAAAGGACTGGGAGGAAATGTCAACTACCATTCAAACTGGCTCTGAGATCAGTCGTAGCGACATAATAAAACACCTAATCAATGCAAGATATGAGCGCAATGATACTACCATTGTACCAGGCAACTTTAGAGTAAAAGGCGATACAATAGATGTAATTCCTGCCTACTCACAGGACATAATCAGAATTTCATTATTTGGCGATCAAGTAGAAAAAATCGCAATTTTAGATAATGTCTCGCTAAAAGAAAAACGCAAGGTAAATTCGATCAAAATATTTCCCGCAAAACACTACCTCGTTGCAAATGATGCACGTATCAAAGCAATAAAATCAATCCGTGCCGAGCTAAAAGCAAGACTACCACATCTAAAAGAATTAGAAAGACAGCGCCTTGAGATGCGAACCAAGTTTGATCTAGAAATGATTGAAGAGCTTGGATATTGTTCTGGAATAGAAAATTATTCTCGACATTTTGATGGAAGAAAGCCTGGCGAGCAAGCATTTTGCCTTTTGGATTTTTTTGGAAATGACTATTTACTTGTAATAGATGAATCGCATGTTACAATACCACAACTTCATGGAATGTATGGTGGAGACTATACTAGAAAAAAATCCCTAGTCGAATATGGCTTTAGGTTACCAAGTGCATTTGATAACCGTCCATTAAAATTCGAAGAATTTGAAAAATATATCAAAAACACAATTTTTGTTTCTGCCACTCCGTCAAACTACGAAAAAGAACTGTCCTACCAAATAGTAGAGCAGCTAGTCAGACCAACTGGTCTAGTAGATCCGCAAGTAGAGACTAGGTCAACCAAAAATCAAATGGATGATCTAATATTAGAGATAAAAAAACGCGCAGAAAAAAACCAGCGAGTCCTAGTTACCACTCTAACAAAAAGAATGGCGGAAGACTTGGCAGAATATTTATCCAAAAAAGAAGTTCGTGTAAGGTACCTACATTCAGAAATTGAAGGCCTGCAAAGAACAGAACTGATTCGCCAGCTCAGATTAGGGGATTTTGATGTTCTAGTTGGAATCAATCTTCTTAGAGAAGGACTAGATATTCCAGAAGTAGCCCTTGTTGCAATACTTGATGCTGACAAAGAAGGCTTTTTGCGCAACTATACTAGTCTAATTCAGACATTTGGACGCGCTGCAAGAAACATAGACGGCTCTGTAATTTTGTATGCAGACACTGTCACAAAATCAATGAAACAAGCAGTTGAGGAAACAAATCGAAGGCGTACAAAACAGCTAGAATACAACTCTATTCATGGCATAACTCCAAAGACTATCATCAAATCCATTCCAGAACAAGTTGCTGCACTAGACGATCTCAAAAATAAAACAAAGCATGACCTAAGACGCGAAACTATAGAAATAGAAATACAAATGAAAAAATACGCAGAAGAATTAGATTTTGAAAACGCAATAGCATGCAGAGACAAACTCAGGCGCATTCAAATAGAATTACAGAAAAAATCTACATAAAACAATAGAAACAATTCTAGCCCATGCTAGAATATCTATCATTTAATGGTGGGACATTTCTAAAAAACTTGACTGGAGCACCAGAATCCAGAATCAATTCCGCATTAATTCTCTGTGACACCATTGGTCTGTCACCAGATGCAAATACAAATACTATATTTGCGTGCTCACCCGGATCAAGTATTTCGTTTGTATTCTTTTGTACGCCCCAATAAATGACTGCCTGAGTAGTAGACGGTGCTGTTCCAGCCGAACTGACTGGGTTTGAGCTTATACAGCCAGACGTTACTGCTGCATTCAGTGCAGTTGCCATACTTGAATATGTAGTACTAGTCAGAACACATGATTTCTTTAACAGATTATCATATTGAACTGTTCCAGTGTTCAATCTGACAGTAGCAAGTGTTGCGTTGAGGTTAACACCTGTGCCACCTGCCACAATTTTGATTGGGAACTGGGTTGCATTTACTCTAGTTAGTGGAATGTCATTAGCGCTGACTACGTCACCTGAGACATGTAGTGCGGAGCTAGCCTCTGCCATGCCTTTTGTGACAGTCTCCTTTGCTTGTTGTGTAGATGAGAAACCCATGTTTAGAACCACAAATGATAGTGCGGCAGCTACTATAACAAATGCAATCAGTACAAGAGCTGCTTCAATACCCATGACTCCACGGCTAGAGGTATTTTTCAACATCAGGTTTTGATATTACTAGAACATAGAATATTGTGTGTGTAACTTGCATAAACAGCGTATATGCACAAAACTCGCTGAAAATATGTAAGGAACGATTTTTGTTTTTTATTTACATCTAGTATATGATTTAGTATTTGTTCAAATAATAAGAGGGCAAATATGATAAAATACGTGGTACATTGCATGATAAGCTAAAGATTAGAGGCGCACGCCATCATAATCTCAAAAATCTCAATTTAGACATCCCAAAAAACAAGCTAGTAGTAATTTCTGGTCTGTCGGGGTCTGGAAAATCAACTCTTGCGTTCGATACAATATATGCAGAAGGGCAAAGGCGATACGTAGAATCTCTTTCTGCATATGCAAGACAGTTCTTGGAAATGATGGACAAGCCAGACGTTGACTCAATCGAAGGGCTTTCTCCTGCAATATCCATACAACAAAAGACAACATCAAAGAATCCTCGCTCCACAGTAGGCACCACAACTGAGATCTATGACTATCTTAGATTGCTATATGCAAGAATTGGAATTCCGCATTGCGTCAAGTGCGGTAGGAAAATCTCAAACCAATCAGTTGAATCCATTTGTGAATCAGTGTTCAAGGATTTTGATGAAAGACAAGTGTTGATTTTAGCACCACTAGTCCAAAGAAAGAAAGGAACTTATGAAAAATTATTTGAGCAGATGAAGAAAGATGGCTATTCTCGTGCTCGCGTGAACGGCCAAATTATTCTGCTAGAGGATGAAATTCCAGTACTGGATAGACAAAAATGGCACAACATCGAAATCGTTGTAGATAGGCTAAAGGCCTCCAAAGCAGAAAAAAGCAGGCTCTTTGAGGCAATCCAAACTGCGTTAAAGACAGCAAAAGGCTCGGTTTTGATATCATCAGACAAAGATGAAAAGATGTTTTCCCAAAACAATGCGTGTCCGTATTGTGGTCTGACAGTTGGTGAAATAGAACCAAGAACATTTTCTTTCAACTCTCCTTTTGGCTCTTGCAAGGCATGCCATGGACTTGGTGTCAAAATGGAGTTTGATGAAGATCTAGTCATACCTGACAAGACAAAATCTATTCTAGATGGAGCCATAGTTCCATGGAGTGGAAGATTTTCTGCATTTAGAAAACAAGAGCTACGAGCAGTAGGTAAAAAATTTGGTTTTGATCTGATGACCCCAATGAACAAGCTAAAGCCAGAACATCTCAAAGTTATTTTGCATGGCACAAACCAAATGATCCACTACCAGTATGAATCTCAGACGACAGACTCGCATTGGGCTTATACTAATTCATTTGAAGGTGTGCTCAATAATTTGCAGCGTATCTTTATGGGAACAGAGTCAGAGTCAAAACGAGATTGGCTCAAACAGTTCATGAGAGACATTCCCTGCAATGTTTGCAATGGAAAAAAGCTAAAGCCAGAAGCATTGGCAGTCAAGATAAATGAAAACGGAATATACGAAGTCTGTGATTTATCCATTGATGACTGCTATGAATTCTTTAAAAACATCAATCTCACAGAGACTGAAAAATACATCGCAAAAGACGTTCTCAAAGAGATAATAGAGCGATTGGAATTTCTGCGAAACGTAGGCCTAAATTATCTTACACTAAACAGACAAAGCTCAACTCTTTCCGGTGGAGAATCTCAAAGAATCAGACTTGCAACTCAGATTGGCTCCAACTTGACAGGTGTACTATATGTCTTAGATGAGCCCACAATAGGCTTGCACCAGCGCGACAATTCTAGGCTGATCAAGACTTTGGTCAAGCTGCGAGACTTGGATAATACCGTAATAGTAGTAGAGCATGACGAAGAGGTAATCAAAAATGCTGATTGGATCGTGGATTTAGGCCCAGGTGCTGGAATCCATGGAGGTCAAATCGTCTTTGAAGGAACAGTTCCCCAAATAATGAATAACCATAAATCAGTAACAGGAGACTATCTCAAAAACAAAGACCTCATCAAGCTAGTCGATAAGAAAAGAAAACAGACAGGCAAAATAACAATCAAGGGAGCTGCAGAAAACAATCTCAAAGACATTACAGTTGACATACCATTAGGATTGTTAGTTACAGTGACAGGAGTTTCCGGCTCTGGAAAATCAACTCTAGTAAATGAAATTCTGCTCAAGGCATTGTCATCACATTTTTACAAATCAAATGAAAGGGCTGGCAAGCACAAATCTATTGACGGTGCGGATTTAATCGACAAAGTAATTGCAATAGACCAGTCCCCAATTGGTCGAACACCAAGATCAAATCCTGCTACATATATTGGTGCGTTTACTCCAATTAGAGAATTATTTGCAGCGACTGAATCTTCAAAAGAGCGTGGCTACACACCAGGCCAGTTTTCGTTTAATGTTGCAGACGGTAGATGTTTTGCGTGTGAAGGAGATGGTGTCAAAAAAATAGAGATGCAGTTTTTATCAGATGTATATGTCAGATGTGATGAATGCAAGGGCAAACGATACAATTCTGAAACGTTGTCTGTTTTGTACAAGGGCAAAAATATTGCAGATGTACTAGACATGACAGTCGAAGAAGCATTGGTGTTTTTTGAAAACGTTCCAAAAATCAAAAGAATTTTGCAGACAATATTTGACGTTGGTCTTGGCTACATCAAGCTTGGCCAATCCTCAACTACATTATCTGGAGGCGAGGCACAACGGGTCAAGCTAGCCTCAGAATTATCAAAACGAGACACTGGCAAAACTCTCTACATTCTAGACGAGCCTACAACAGGACTACATTTTGCAGACGTACAAAAATTACTTGATGTTTTAAACAAGCTGGTAAATCTTGGAAACACCATAATAGTAATTGAGCACAACATGGATGTAATCAAAAACTCGGACTGGCTAGTCGATTTGGGGCCAGAAGGCGGGGACAAAGGCGGCAAAGTGATTGCAGTAGGCACTCCAAAACAAATTGCGACAAACTCTAAAAGCTATACAGGACAATACCTCAAAAGAATAATAAATTGACACTAGACATCAAAAAAATTAGTATTCCGACGCACCCTGGAATTTATTTGATGAAAGACAAAGATTCCAAAATAATCTATATTGGCAAGGCAAAAAATCTTAAGAATCGAGTCAGAACATATTTTGTCAAGAACCAAAATTATAAAACACAAAAACTTGTCGAAAAAGTCTCAGACATTGAATTTGTTCTAACAGACAACGAATCTGAAGCATTTTTGCTTGAATCAAACATGATAAAACAATACAGGCCGATTTTTAATATTGAGCTCAAAGATCAACAACGATACACCTACCTCAGAGTTACAAATGAAAAATACCCAAGATTGCTAGTTGCAAGACGAACTCGTAGCGGCAAGTTTTTGGGAGATGGTAAAGTTTATGGCCCATTTACTTCTGGGAGCTCCAAGCTATTAAGCATCGGATCGTTGCGAAAGACATTCAAAGTTAGAATTTGCAAAAGACTGCCAAAAAAGGCCTGTCTTGAATATCACCTTGGCAATTGTGAAGCGCCATGTGAGTTTTCCCAAGCTCAGATTGACTATCAAAGACATGTCTCTGATCTGGAATCAATTCTTAAAGGCAAAAACTTGGATGTGTTCACAAAAAACCTAGAGTCAGAAATGATGCAGGCATCAGAACATCTCCACTTTGAGCGTGCAAAAGAGATTAAAGATACGCTACAAAGGCTAGGGAGCCTCAAAACCAGACAAAAAATGGAAAGCACTACAGGCTCAGATGAGGAATATTTTGGTATCAAAATTCATGACCAGACAGCCCAAATTATGACATTTAAGAAGATAAATGGAGTCATACGGGACAGTAACAAGTATTCATTTGATTTGGTTGGAGATAATTCCTTTACCAATTTCTTATTCCAGTATTATACAACAAACAAAATTCCACCACATATTATAGTAAACGAGATGCCAAAAGATCAAACTTTGTTAGAACAGATGTTTGCAAAAACAGCTGGATTTGCAGTAAGCATAATCGTACCAAAATCTGGTAAAAGAAAAGACATGCTTGATCTCATACTAAAAAACATTGATCTAATACAATCGAGTGGTACAGAGCCAGGGTTAGTTGAGCTCAAAGAAAAACTTGCGCTAAAAAACATTCCAAAAGTAATAGAATGTTTTGACATATCAAATCATGGTACAGCGTATGCAGTTGGCTCTATGTCTCGCGTTGTTAATGGTAGACCAGATAAGTCAGGCTATCGTAAATTCAAGATAAAAACAGTAAGAGGCCAAAACGATTTTGCAATGATAAATGAAATAGTGAAACGACGATATTTCAGACTAGACGATGAAAAATCACAAATGCCTGACTTGATATTAGTTGATGGGGGGCGTGGACAATTAGGGGCTGCAATATCTGCACTCCAAAGCATGGCAATCAGAATTCCATGTGCATCTCTTGCTAAACAAAATGAAGAAGTGTATTTGCCAAACGAAAAAGAACCAATCAGAATACCAAGACAAAATCAATCGCTAAAAATACTTCAGTTTGCCAGAGACGAAGCACATAGATTTGGTGTTGCATATAATAGATCGCTGCGTATGCAAAAAGCCAAATTTGCCTAAAATTTATTTGATTATAACAATAATAAATTAACAGATTGTTAGTTTTGTCATAATTTACAATAAATATGTCAAATCACACAATGTATCATGAAACATGGAGGAATAAAATGATGGCAACTGCATATGTTCTGATCAACTGTGATCTTGGATCAGAACAAAAAGTAATCGACCAAATAAAACCATTAGAGGGAGTAAAAGAAATCAGAGGAGTCTTTGGCGCATACGACATTTTAGCAAAAATAGAAACAGCGACCGCAGAAACGCTACGCGAGACCATAACATGGAAAATTCGCAAGATAGACAGAATTCGCTCCACACTAACACTCATGGGAATAGAAGGCCAAGAATAATTCCCTACTAATTTTTTGTTATAATGTGAATCATTTGTTTGTTATACACATTAAATTGTAAACAATTGTTTAAATCATACAAAGGCAGACTTAATTTGATCCTATCTTTAGTTGTATAAACGGCAGCGTCTAGTATTTACAAATCAATTTTTGAAGCAAATTTAGATGCAAGACTAGAGGAATTGTTAGTACACATGTTAAGATACAATTCCTCTGTAGGAGTACAAGAACCGATAAGAATTTTTTTGTACAATTATCAAATAATGTCAGATAATTTCTGGCAAATGTACAAGCATGCAAAGTCATATGAAGATGTATTGGAATGTTATTACCAATTCTCAAAGAACCAGTGTACCATAATTGAAACACTACTTGAAAACCTCAAAATTACAATGAATGATGACCACCTAAAAGAAGAGATGCACGCAATGCTAAAAGAGGCATTTACATTCTAGATATTGTATAATGGAGAACCATCTGGAATTCAAGCTTGAAGCCACACAAAGATTTCTTGCAAAGATACCAACCAAAATCCCAACTAGTACCAAGCAACAAAGAATTCTAGAGGAAAACTCTGAAGCGTTTTTGTTCTTTGCATCAGGAGTAATTGAGATAGTCAAGCGACAAATAAACGATAGATTTGAGATCTTTGATAAGGAAAATATCTTTTACATTCATGGATTAAGAAAACAGCTATCAGACCAAGGCATTCAAAAAAAGACAAAATCTGCAATATCCCATTATTTTACCACACCAAAATATACCAAGTCCAAAATAAACACCACTAAAAGCAGTCTTTGGAGATTACAATCATTGCGCAATCAGGCAATGCATGGGAATATTATCAAAATTTATGATAATTCTTTGGTGTTTTTGTATACTATTCGTGATGGAAAAACTAGCCGCCAGTTTATTCAAAAAACGACTAATCCGCACAGATATTTTGGGGAAATCTTCTCAGATTTGAGAGGATTTACAGCTAAAATTCATACGATTCTCTAATTCACTTAGCTTTATTTACTACGCAGGATCAATTCCAGCCATGACAGCCGCAGATAAATTCGGCATTGCTTTTTCAATCGGAGTTACTGTAGTGATGATTGCCTTTGCCATGTCATTTTCGGCAGGAGTCAATACAGCACCAGTAGTTCCAGCTCCAATGCCAGTACCTCCAACATCAGAAAAGCCAATGGAAGAGATTCCAGAGGCAATAGTAGAGGAGGAAGTTCCAATTGAAGAGGAGATAGTAGAAGAAGTTACTGAGGAAGAAGTTCCAGTAGAAGAAACTGAGGAAGAAGTAGAGGCAGCACCAATATCTGCTGATGTTTCAATTCCAGAAGGATCTTCGAGTCCTGGATGTGAAGCAGACAATGCTTGCTATATCGAGTCAGATATCACAGTTGCAGTTGGTGCAACAGTCATATGGACAAATGATGACACTGCAGCACACACCGTAACTAGTGGTACACCAACAGATGGACCAAGTGATGCCTTCGATAGCAGCATCATAATGTCAGGTGACACATTTGAGAACACATTTGAAGAAGCAGGCGAATACGATTACTTTTGCATTGTTCATCCATGGATGACGGGTAAAGTTACAGTGGAATAAATCCACCTTTCTTTTCTTTTAATTTATTTTCGAAATTTCAGATTGTAGATTTTGTACTAGAGATTCATAGTCGTGGCGAGACTTGCCTATCTGCTCTAGTTTTTTCTTTTCAACTAAATCAAGATCAGAATTCATCTTGTCCGATATTCCAGACAGATACATTTCTGCCATCATGAATAATCTGTTGTTTTCTTTCCACAAATGTTGGTTCATGTGCTCAATGTATTGTGCCAAGTCAGATATCAGAGCGTCAGATGAGCCAGATGTAAGGTATTCTTTGGCAGAGTCTTCCATATGAACGGCAATTTTACGAGTAATTTCATGCTCCATTAGCATCATTGCTATAGGACCCATCTTTGTTGGCATGCCGGCTTGTCCAAGTGTTGGAAATAAAGACTCTTCTTCTTTGCCATGATGACATACGTCTGTAAAGTTTTTTGTAAAGTCAAGTGTTGGCATCAAAATTGATTCTGGGATTTTTTTTCCAGATTGAAGCATCTGTAATGTTACTTCCATTACTTTTACTACCTTTTCAATGAGGTCATGGTCTTTTCTTAGCGATTCTGTTGCCACAAAAATTTCGCAAAACTATTCTCATTTAAAGCTAGTTTTGTTTGTCAAAAAGAAACGGGTTGTATTGGAATAATATTTCAAGCCTAGAAAAACTCATCTAATGAATTTTCTTTCAAGGCTTGCGCATCATATCCCATTTTTACAAGATCTGATGCAAACTCGTCTACAAACCCATGAATTGTATAGATTTTTTGTGCCCCACTTTTTTTGACTAGATCAATTAATTCTAAATAATCACAATGATCTGATAGCGGAATAGAATAATCGGATTTTCTACCAAACGACATATTTGATTTTGCCCAACCCGAAAACCCAATTGTTATTGCATCATATTTTGACTTCATTTGTTTTATGAAGGGATTGTTCTCAGACATTAATGGGCAGACCATTACCCATGGTTTTTTGTCTAGCAATCCCATTGATTCTGCCTCAGTATGACCAATCGTTTCTTTTAGCGGCACACCTAATCTATTGTGAAGTGAGTTCATCTCTTTAACAGAATCATGATAGTACAGAGGTTCCCAGTGACCAAAAAGATTAGACAGTGTTTGGGCTTTGCCAAGCTGATAACCCATCAATAAAATTGGCTTGCCTTTGTGGTATAGCTCCGATATTATCTCGTTTACTTTTTTGATGGTTTCATCTATTTTTGGAAAGACAAATTCTGGCTTGCCAAATGTGCATTCCATGATTAGCGTTTGGCATTTAGGTATGATTGCGCCCTTCAAAAAACCTCTATCTCTAGTACAGATATCGCCAGTATAGAAAACATCATCAAACAATACCCCTCTCGCGCCTAGAATATGACCTGAATCATACAGCCGAAAATCATCTAAATGTTCAACATGGTTTGCCAACATTTTGCCTCTCAGTGACGCGATCTCTTTTGTCTCTCTTGTTGCCAATATCAATCCATTATCACCATTTGGTAGATGATCAGAGTGTGCATGAGATACAAAATTAATACAATTTGGAATAGTTGCTTTGGGATCTAAATTGACCGTTTTTCCATCAACTTTGCAGACGATCCCAGTCTTTGTCATTTTTATCATTTTGGACAATCAAAGCAGAATCTATATCTGATTTAAGCTTCAACTTTGATTCAATATTAACCAATAGTACAAAATTTTGTATAAAAAAATAAGAAAAATAGAGTGCCCAATTCACTTGGCTAGAATTCGAATCGGTACCATTGTACCGGCGCAAGAGAGCAAAATCAAGTAGCACTTGATGGCTAGCTCAATTGTGCAATTGGACACTTTTCCCTTACATGTTCGAATTAGTGTTTATGCACCATCAAATTATTTAATTAGGATCGTATGTATGATGAAAATTTGTTTGTTAGTAATGTAGAATATACCAAAAAATCACATAATTGTTTAATTTTTCCACGAAAATTGAACGAATGTATAGTGCATTGAGGATATTAGATTCTTACAATATCTATTGCAGATTTGTCGTGGTGGGTTTTTTTTTCTTTTTTGAATAATACCAAGTGACTATACATACCAAAGCAAAGCAGTACATAATTTAGATGAAAGCGCATTTCAACTGGACTTCCAGTATGATATGATTCATCAATATTTCCAAGTAAAAACACAGTATCTGCTGCAAAAAGACAGGCAATGCCCATACAAATCAAAGTCCATGTTAGATTTACCTGTCCTTTGAAGAACATGATTATGCCAATAATTGCTGGAATTATCACTAGAGAGTCAAATGCAGGATAAATTGTTCCAATAATAGTTTCCATAGTGTTGATATCTGCACCATTAAGAATAAAGTACAAACTCGGTATCAAAATCCCAATAGATATACTACAGGCCATAGTAATGGTTTTTTTTTGCTATCCCTGCTCTAATGGGTTGTAAATATGCAACAAAAAACATGAGTAAAAATGGATATCCCATAATCAGAAATACCATGAAAATTCTCAGGTTGAAAAACCCACAGACCGATAGAAAAACTGAGGAAAGTTATGAACGGATAGATAGAGCCATATCAAAAATGTCACGACAGATCAGCGATGTTTTAGACTTTGTTAGAACAAGTAACCCAGTAACAGAAACGACATCTCTTCAAACCATTCTCAAAGATACAGTTAATGGATTAGATATCCCTTCAAATGCAAGAATAATTTTTCCAGATCAAGACGTTGAGGTATACGGAGACTCCAAGCAGTTAGAAACTGTGTTTTCCAATCTAATACTAAACGCAATTCAGGCAAACGATAATGGAGGCAAAGTAATGATTCAAACATCAGAAAGTGACAACCACACCATAATTGATGTAGTAGACAACGGCCGTGGAATAGAAAAGGAAAATTTACAAGGATCTTTGAGCCATTGTTTACAACAAAGCCAGACGGAACTGGTCTTGGTCTTGCAAGCTGCAAGGCAATCATAGAAAATCATGGTGGTACAATTGGGTGCTCTAGTATTGTAAACAAGGGAACAGTCTTTACGATCAAGTTACCAAAATACTAAAACATAAAATCACTCTATGTCACAAGCAAAACATCTTTGAATCTAGGAATTCTTATTTCTGGTCGCGGAAGCAATATGGAGGCAATACTTAGAGCGATAAAAAAGCAGAAAATTCCAATCACGCCTAAAATCGTAATATCAAACAATCCAGATGCAAAAGGACTCAAAATAGCCCAAAAGCTAGGTGTGAAAACAGAGATAGTTCAAAGTAAGGGCTTTGATGGTACACGCTGGCAATATGATCAAAAAATAATCAAGGTTTTAGAAAAAAATGGAGTTACTCCAAAAAATGGTCTAATTTGTCTGGCCGGTTTTATGAGGATAATTAGTTCAGAATTTAGTGCAAAATACAAAAACAAAATCATAAACATCCATCCCGCGCTTTTGCCAGCGTTTCCAGGACTGCATGCTCAAAAACAAGCATTGGATCATGGCGTAAAATATTCAGGATGTACAGTACATTTTGTAGATTCTGGGATCGACACTGGTCCAATCATACTACAAGAAATTGTACCAGTAAAAGACAATGACACCGAACAAACATTGTCCAAGCGAATTTTAGCTAAAGAACATGTAGCTTATGTCAAGGCAGTAAAGTTGATTGCCCAAGGAAAACTAAGGATTGACGGCAGAAAAACTAGGAATCTGGCCCGCTAAAAAAATACAAAACAATTAGCTGTTTTTTGTTGCCAAAGAACTTGTGTGGTATGTTTTTTTGTACATAGTATGCCAATCCGTCGGAGATTGAATAGTCCTTGTTGTTTATTTTCAAAAAACCATCGCCTTTTATGACATAGTATAATTCATCTGAATCGTGCGGCGTTTGTGTGTCCTCTTCTCCAGGCTCTAAGACCAAGACTCCTGCTGCAATGTTTTCTTTGTTAATGAATGTGTGAAAATACTCGTCAGAGTTTTTTATATCATCAATGTATTTTTTGACATCAAATTCTAGTTTCATTATTTTTTCCTCTTGGCTTTTTTCTTTTTTTGCAATCTATGCACAAGTAATGAAAATAGTGCACCTGCAGGAATTCCAACTATAGTACCAATACTGACATAGGGTGCTAAAAAAAAGCCCCCAAGCCAAAGTCCACCATCCGTAGTAAACTCCATAAATGTTCGAGGTCGAAGCAAAAGTGAAACTGTTTTTGATGTAGTTTTTGTCTCACCCGAATCGTCCTCATATGTGGCCTTGACCTCAAATGGAATCTTGTGCTCAGATGTTACCTCTTCTGGAGTAGTGATGATCTGAGTTCGAATGAATATTGGAGTGGCTTTTTCAATTATCGAATATGTGTAAGATGTCTGGCCGCGTATGCTTATGCCGGAAGGGGCGATGATTTGCACTTCAACATTGCGTAGTGATATGTCTTTTGATGCAATTTCAACGTCAAATGGAAATTCTGCATTTGGAAATATAGTACTTGGTGCAATTGTGTTTAGTTGGATTTCTGGCTGGCCCTTTAGTGTGATTGGAATTGCAATATTTTTTTGAAATTGTAGTTGCGGTATTTCGTTGTTGCTCAATAAAATGTGTGAGTATAATCCATTGAGATAGTGTGTGCCAATTTCAGATTCTCTGATAGTTGTAAAGTCTAAGGTTCCTCCAAATGAGCCTCCTTTAGATAGACGCTCAACTGATACAGACTGATTTTGAGCCATAATGGATTGGCTTTGCGACTCTACAAAAAATGAAACGTCTTTTTTGTCCTCCCAGCCATTATTTTGTACAAACACAGATATTGTAAAATCACGCCCTGCAATCAAAGAATCCGGATATTCTACAGTAAGGTCAACTGCACCATCCAGTGTTTGTTTTACGGTTGCAGCATCTACGGAAACTATTCCAGATAAGGCAAAAACGCCAATTAAAACTAGGTATAACGGTGTCAAATTATTTCAAATCAGACTGGTTGTGTTTTTTTCTTAGGTGTTTTTGTCGATTCGCAAATTCTGAAACTTTGTCGTGCTCTTTTCCCAGCTCCTCAAAAAACTTGTTAGAAAATCCATTTTTATCAATAGAATTAACGTCTTTTTTCATATATGATAAAAACGTCCAGTCTCGGATTTAAATTAATTTGCAGGTCTTGCATCAAGGGTTGCTGTGATTTCCACGAGATCCCCTGCGCGATTGATAGTGATTTGCACGGTATCTCCGACGACTTTGTTTTCTGCCAGATAGATTATCAGATCATCAATATCACGCACAGAATTACCATCCAGAGATACAATTACGTCTCCGCCCTTTAGCTCCCTGTTTGCATTGTATGTTGCTTCTTGTACTCCTGCCTTTTGTGCAGGGCCATCTGGAACTATAGTAGTTACAAAAACACCATGATAGTTTTTGGCCAAGCCAATCTGTTTTGCGATGTCTGGAGTCAGACTAGTACCAGATACACCAAGCCATGGATGTGAGTACTTTCCATGTTCAATTAATGCTGGAACAAGTCGTTTTATTGTGTTTGAAGGAACTGCAAATCCGATTCCAGAAAACTCACCAGTGGTGGATTGAATTGCGGTGTTTATTCCAATTACTTGGCCTTCCAAGTTAAGCATTGGACCACCTGAATTGCCAGGATTGATGGCAGCATCTGTTTGAATCACACCTGGTATAGAATATCCAGCATCTCTGTTCGGTAGCAGCCTTCCAACTTGACTCACAATTCCAGTAGTCATTGTGTTGGACAGACCAAAGGGATTGCCAATTGCAACTATTTGCTGGCCTACCTCAAGATCAGCGGAATTTGCAAGTGGTAATGGAGTCAAGGTTTCTTCAGAAAAATCATCAGTTATTTGCAGTACTGCTATATCGTTGAATGGATCAGTGCCAATCACTTTGGCAGAATAGATGTTACCGTCAATAAATCTTACATCCACTTCTTGTGCATCAGATATTACATGATTATTCGTTATTATGTGACCTTTAGTATCGTAAACAAACCCAGAACCTAGCTTTGTGGATTGGCTTTCGAGTGGGGAGCCATTAATTATGATGTTTCTGTTTATTACGGATGCCTTGGTAGTTATTTGTACTACAGAGTTTTCCACCTGTTTAAACAATACTGTTAATGGTTCACTTTTTTGATTTGTATCGCCAGATATTGCGGCATATTCTAGCTTCGGTTGTGGTGCAGGAGTTAGCTCATCGACTATTTTGGATTGTTGTGTGTTTTGCGAAATAATTGGTTTGTCTGTAAAATCAAAGTTTGTTACAAGTCCTGCTGCTACAACTAGTGCAAGTCCTGCAATAACTCCAACCAGTATCTTTTCTCGTGGATTCATTTCTCTCTAGTAGATTTCCTTTCTGCCTCACATTGCCTATAACCATTACGTAGAATTTGTAAAGTTAAATTAGAATTATTTGTCAACATGATTATGACTGGTGTAAAGATCGATGGGCTGGCAGTTTCTGCTGCAGTAAGGGAACGAGTAAAAAAAGCAGTAGACGAGTTAAAGACGCAGGGAATTCGGCCATGCCTTGCCACAGTTCTGATTGGAGACAACCCAGCATCTGCTACATATGTTAATAACAAGCAAAAGGCTTGCGCCGAAGTAGGAATAAAGACCAAAGACCACAAACTACCTTCCATCATTACTCAAGTAGAGCTAAATTCTCTAATTGATACACTAAACCAAGACTCTGAGGTTCATGGAATTCTAGTCCAGCTGCCACTACCATCACAATGCAACGAATTTGAGACCACATCTAGAATTTCACCACTAAAAGATGTTGATGGTCTAACTCCACATAATGCTGGATTACTTGCAGTGAGAAAAGCAATGCTCAGAGCATGTACGCCGTCTGGCATAATGGAGTTGTTTGAGCATTATTCCATATCACTAGAAGGAAAAAATGTTGTAATAATAAACAGAAGCAATCTTGTTGGAAAACCACTAGTTCACATGCTATTAGAAAAAAATGCCACAGTCACAATAGCACATTCCAAAACCAAGAATTTGGCAAATGTTTGCAAAAATTCCGACATTATAATCACGGGGGTTGGCAATAGAGCAAAATTCACATTAACACCAGACATGATTCGAGATGGTTCTATAGTAATTGATGTTGCAACAAACAAGCTTGATGGCAAACTAGTTGGCGATTGCGATTTTGAAAAGATAATCCAAAAAGCATCGTTTGCATCACCAGTTCCAGGAGGAGTTGGCCCCATGACAATTGCAATGCTTTTAAAAAACACAGTAACTGCGGCATCAATGAGTAAACTTGGCAGAAACTAAGGAAAACATTCGCAAGCAGTTTTTAGAAAAGCGAGATTGGCTATCAGCTGATCTAATAGACATTGCAAGCAGGCAAATTAGAAAAAGCTTGGGTAAAATAGAAGAATATCGCAAAGCCAAAACCATTGCATGTTATCATTCTACAGGAAGTGAAGTTAGAACACATGAAATAATGCAGGAAATTCTCAGTCACGGTAAAACCCTCGCTTTGCCACGAATAGAACAAGAGAACTTGGTGTTTTGTGAAGTCAAAAAATTCGAGGATTTGGAAAAAGGAGAATTTGGTATTATGGAGCCAAAACAGTACTGCCCCATTGTAAAAAAATTTGATTTAGCCATAGTTCCGGCAGTTGCCATGGCAAAAAACGGCCAAAGATTAGGATACGGAATGGGTTTTTACGACAGATTTTTGGCAGATAAAAAAATTCCAACAATTGCATTGGCATTCTCTAAATCAATTGCAAAAAACATTCCACACTCTAATGAGGATGTTTTAATTTCTATCATAATAACAGAAGATGAGATTATTCGCTCAGACGTATCTTAGGCCTTTCTTTCCAATATCCATTCTACAGTACTTGCTTTGCCATTGGATTTTTTGCACTGCTAAATATGCATTTGATATGGCATCAGAAAGAGATGGACCAAGTGCTGTAACCCCAAGTACACGTCCTCCACTTGAGAATACCTCATTATTCTTCAGCTTTGTTCCTGCATGAAATATCATTGTGGTACTATTATTGATTCCATTAAGTCCTGAAATTTTTTCATTTTTTTGATATGAATCTGGATATCCTTTTGATGCCAGCACAACACATACTGCTGTTTGATTTTTCCAAGAGATTTGTGCTAGTGAACTTAGTGTGCCATGAGACGATGCAAGTAAATACTCGTACAAGTCTGAATCCATCCTCATCAAAATTGGCTGGCATTCAGGATCGCCCATTCTTGCATTAAATTCCAGCACATATGGCTCGTCATTTTGTACCATTATTCCAGCATACAAAAATCCAGAAAATGGAATTCCCTCTTTTTTCATGGCTTGAACTGTTCTTTCAATAACATTTTTTTGGATTTTGTTGGCCAAAGAGTCCGTGATTATTCCAGTAGGAGAATATGCACCCATTCCGCCGGTGTTTGGTCCTTTATCATCATCAAGTATTCTCTTGTGGTCTTGGCTTGTAGCCATAGGAATTGCGGTTGTGCCATCACATAATGCAATGTAAGAAGCTTCTATACCATCAATTCTTTTTTCTATTACTATTTTTGCGCCTGCTGAGCCAAAGGTGTTTTTTACAAGCATTTCATCTATTGCCGATAATGCATCTTTTGCGTCATCACATACAATGACGCCTTTGCCTGCTGCAAGACCGTCTGCTTTTATGACGACGGGATAATCTAGGGAATTTACATAGTTTTTGGCATCATTAGCGTTATCAAATATACCAAATGGTGCGGTAGGGATGTTATTTCTTTGCATGAACTGTTTTGCCCAGATTTTGCTTGATTCTAATTGTGCTGCATTTTTTGTTGGGCCAAATATTTCAAGATTTTTTTCTTTGAATTTATCCACTATCCCTTTAGATAATGGAGCTTCTGGACCTACTACAGTAAAGCAATTATTGCTTTTTGCAAATTCAGCTAAACCATCAATGTCATCTGATTGTATGGGGAGATTGTTTTTTGTTCCGCCATTTCCTGGTGCAAAAAACACTTGGCCTACATGTTTTGATTGTGATAATTTCCATCCGAGTGCATGTTCACGACCGCCAGAGCCAACGACTAAAACATTAACCAACAAATGCAAGCTCGTATTCTTGTATATAATCGCAGTTTTAGTACAAAATCTAGCTTGCTTTATAAAATCAGATCACGAATTCCACAGCATTGCAATTAGACAAAGAATTCAATTCCAAAAAAATTGAGGAACAGGTTCGTACACATTTATCAAAACTGGATTTACAAAAAATGATTACAGATACAAAAAATGGAAAAAAACTAGTCTTTATCGAAGGACCTCCAACAATGAACGGAATTCCTCATGCTGGACACCTTCGTGGTAGAATAATCAAGGATTTATGGTACAGATACAACACACTCAAAGGCCATAAAATCACATTCAATGCCGGCTGGGACACACAAGGATTGCCAGTTGAGCTACAAGCGGAAAAAGAGCTTGGGATAACAGGAGGCAAAACAGAAATTCTCAAGTCATTTGGAATTGAAAAAATCGTTGCTGAATGCAAAAAACTAGTCCACAAATATAATGAAAAATGGGTTGAAGTTGACAATCTTCTTGGCATGTCGTTTAACCAAAAGGATGCATATTGGACCTACAAAGACGAATTCATCGAGCGGGAATGGCAGTTCCTAAAAAAAGCACATGAGATCGGAGTTCTCACCGAAGGATATCGAGTTGTAGCATATTGTCCAAGCTGCCAGACATCCCTATCAGATGCAGAGGTAAACCAGGGATACGACATGATTCAAGACCCATCGCTGTACTATAAAGTCAAGCTGGAATCAGAAGACGCGTTTTTGATAGTGTGGACTACAATGCCATTTACTCTGGTTACAGACGCAATGGTTGGCCTCAACCCAGAAGAAAATTATCATTATGTCAAAGTGAAAAACGAGACATGGATTGTTGGAGAAAAGAGACTAGAAGAATTTGCAAAAGAAGTCAAGCTAGAAAATTATACTATAGCAAAAACCGTCAAGGGTTCAACCTTTGAAGGTAAAAAATACATTCACCCATTATTAGCAGAAATCCCAAAACTTGCCGAGCTTGCAAAAAATCCACAATACCACATTGCAATATCTGAAGACTTTGTTGACCCAACTACTGGAAGTGGACTGGTGCATTTAGCTCCTGCAAATGGAGAAGAAGATTACAATATTGCACAAAAGAGAAAAATTCCAATTTTTTCTCCAATTGACGACGAAGTCAAATTTACTTCTGATGCTGGAAAATATGCATCCATGTTTGTGCGTGATGCAGATAGACCAATCGTAGAAGATGTAAAGAATAAAGGTGCTCTAGTCAGACTAGGCAGAATAAAACACAAGTATCCCCTTTGCTGGCGTTCACACCACCCAATTGTATGGCTTGCAAGACGCGAATTTTTCTACATGCTGGACAAGCTGGATGACAAGGCAATCCAAGCAGCAGAAAACGTAGAATATTTTTTTGATCAGCCAAAGAATAGGTTTTTGGGAATTATTAAAGAGAAACACCCATGGTGTATTTCTCGTGAAAGGTTTTGGGGCTGCCCCCTACCAATTTGGAATTGCAAGTGTGGCCATGTAGAGAGGTTATTTTCTAGAAAGGAAATAGTGGATGCTGCAAATGATTTACCAGATGGTCCAAACTTTGAGTTACATCGTCCATGGATTGACAGAGTTGGAATAAAATGTAAAAAATGTGGTGCCCAAATGGAGCGAGAAAAATTTGTCTTGGACACATGGCATAACAGTGGTTCTGCCCCATATTCTTCGCTATCAGACCAAGAATACGATCAAGGAATTCCAGCACCATTTTTGACAGAGGGAATTGATCAGACCAGAGGCTGGGCCTACACTTTGTTAATCGAAAATGTCATACTAAACAACAAGTCAATATCACCATTTTCTGCATTTTTGTTTCAAGGCCATGTTTTGGACAAAAACGGAAACAAGATGAGTAAAAGCCTTGGAAATGTAATGGATGGACAAGAACTACTAGACAAATATCCAGTTGATTTGGTTCGTTTCTATTTCATCTGGAAATCTAGTCCTATTGAACCAATTAATTTCAGCACAGATGAGCTCATGTCACGCCCATACCAAATCATAAACACGTTATACCACATTCACCTGTACTATAAGCAAAACAGCGAGTACGATAAATTTGATCATGCCACTCATACAATACAATGGTCAAAGCAAAAGAACCTTTTAGGCTCACCAGATATTTGGATTTTATCTAAACTGCAAAAACTAATCAAAGACGTCCAAGAAAATAATGAGTCTTGTAAATTTCATGAATCAGCTCGCGCACTAGAAGACTTTATCATAAACTCGTTAAGCCAAGTTTACATTCCAATTACAAAAGCAGAGCTCTGGGATGACGATAATTCCAAAACAGACAGACGTTTTGCAATTTATTCCATATTGCATAAGATTCTCAAAACACTAGATGTTTTGATCCATCCGCTTTGTCCATACACTAGTGAATATGTGTACTTGTCAGTGTTTGGTAAGGACAGTATTTTACTGCAAAACTGGCCTGCGCCAGAGTCTGATCTAATCAATAACATAATTGAAGAATCTTTTGATCTCATGAAGGAGGCAGTGTCAGTATCTGCTGCTGCCAGAATGAAGGCAAAGCTCAAGCGGCGCTGGCCACTAACAGATGCAGTCATTTGCGTTACACACGGACAAAAACAGAAGCTAGAGTCACTATCAGAATTATTGCTAGCACAGATGAATGTAGAGTCTTTCAAATCAGTTGAGTTGAAAAACTGGTCAGGCCTCGAACTAGTCTCAGAAATGCAGCAGCTGAAATTGCCAGTAAAACCCCTAGTCGAAATGGATAGGAAAAAAATCGGTCCTAAAGCAAAACAACACATGGGTGCATTATTAACGGCATTTGCAAATACCAAGCCAGAAGACATAGTCGCAAATCTTCTAAAGCAAAAATCGCATACCTTTGATGTAGGGGCTGAAAAAATTACCCTTGATTTGGAGGACTTTGTTCTAGGCTTTGATGCGCATGACGGTTATGCGTATTCACAGCGTGATTCTCTAATTGTATTCATGTCTACGGCTAGGAACCGTGAGATGATGGCACGGGGACTAGTCAAGGATCTGGCCAGAAGGCTCCAAACTCTACGCAAGGAGCGAGGCTACAATCCAACAGACGTGCTAAGATGCGCTCATGTCTTGGATCTAGATTCAGAATCACTTGAAATGGTAAAAGAAAAAGCTAAAGATTTGGCATTTTTGGTTCGGGTAAAATCAGTAGAGTTCGATTCTGCACCACAAACAAAAGACGATGACATTGACGGTCAAAAAATTCGCATTTGGATAGAGTAGTAAGCTAGCTTTTGACAAATATCTGGGGTTAAATAGCAAAATCGCGATGTATAATCATGGTAAAGCAAATTAGCCTAGATGCATGGCAGACACAGCACCTAGAGAATCTGCTAAGAAAAGGAGCGAATATTGTAACCAAGACCGGCACTCCGATTATTCTGTATAGACAAACACTAGAAGAAGAGGAAGACTCGTATGAAGAAATTGTTTGCTCACTAACAGATAAACACGTAGTTGAACAACTAGTGGTTTCTGGTGGCGGAATTCCTCCTACATTTCGACAACAAATGATCTATAGCTTGGATGAATTTCCGCAAAGACTAATTCGAAAAAGTAAAGACTTGTTTTTGCAAACAGTTGAGCTGTTAGAAGAACAAATGAACTAACAAATTATAAAGACCCAATAAAAAAATCCCTCCATGCGACTTCTAGAATTCCAAGCAAAAGAATTGTTTGGCCAATATGGCATCAAGACCCCAAAGGGCAAATATTCTAAAAACATCAGCGAAGCCAGAGAGCACGCAAAAGAATTAGGATTTCCATTTGTCATAAAATTCCAAGCTCCAGTTGGCGGTCGTGGAAAAGCAGGAGGAATCCAAATAGTCAAAAATCAAGATGAATTTGAGCTCAAATACCCACAAGTAGCAGGCATGACCATCAAGGGCGAGAAGGCTCGTGCCATTTTACTAGAGAAAATGGCAGAATATGAAAAAGAAATCTACCTGTCATTGTTTTTGAATCGTTCCAAGCGATGCTATACCATCATAGCGTCTGGCGAAGGAGGAGTCGAAATAGAATCAGTCAAAAATCAAACAATTCGTGAAGTTGGCCTAGGAGATGTGACAGCACAAGTAGCTGAAGAAGTTGCAAAATCAATTGGATTAGAAGGAAAGTCAGTTTCAGACTTTATAGACATGTTGCAAAGACTATCAAAATTAACTATTGAAAAAGAAGCAGAGCTAGCAGAGATAAATCCAGTAGCATTACAAAAAGATGGATCGTTGTTAGCACTAGATGGCAAAGTGATCACCGACGATAATTCCAATTTCCGACATGCAGAGATGGGAAAATACCAAGAAAAAACTGAACTAGAAGAACGAGCAGAAAAATCTGGATTTACTCTAGTAGAGCTAGAAGGAAATATCGCAGTGGTAGGCAATGGGGCAGGTCTTGTCATGTCCACACTAGACATGTTAATTGATAATGGTGGAAAGGCTGCATGCTTTTTGGATGTAGGTGGTGGAGCAACAACTGAATCTGTATACGAAGCACTGACATTAATTTCAAAAATGAAAAAAGTCAAAGCTATTTTGGTGAATCTGTACGGCGGCATTGTAAAAACTACAACAGTTGCATCTGCTTTTATCAAAGCATATGACGACAAGCTAATCGACTTGCCAGTTTATGCAAGATTGATGGGTGCAGAATCTGAAAAATCTAAAGAAATGCTCAAGAGCACTAAAACCAAAATGTACGATTCAGTAGAAGAAGCAATTTCTGGTGCAGTGTTAGGAGTTTCAAAGCATGGCTAACATTTATGAAATTTTGCGGGGCAGCAAAGATTCTTCTGGTAATTATCAAAAAATGCCAGTCATTGTACAGGGAATAACAGGCACGTTTGGCTCACTTCATGCAAAAATGATGATGCAATACGGCACAAACATTGCAGGAGGCGTAACTCCTGGAAAAGGGGGGCAAAAATTCGAAGGAAAGGTGCCAATATTTGACACTGTAAAAGAGGCAGTTAATTCAACAGGTGCAAAGATATCCATCATGTTTGTTCCAGCAAAATTCTTTTTGGGTGCAGCAAAAGAAGCACTAGATGCAGGAATCAAGCTTCTAGTTGCAATACCTGAACACATCCCAATTAGAGATACAATGCAAGTACTAGAGTTGGCAAAACAAAAAGACGCAATAGTCATAGGTCCCAATACACCTGGAGTAATGATTCCTGATTTGATCAAAATAGGCATAATGCCTGCAAGTCCATTCAAGCCTGGTAATATTGCAGTACTATCAAAAAGTGGTACATTACTATACGAGATCTCAAATGCTCTATCTCAAGCAGGGTATGGTCAATCCATCACAATTGGAATTGGCGGAGACCCAGTAAATGGAACAAGGCTCATCGATGCATTTGAGATGATAAAAGATGATCCAGCCATAGAAGGAATTGTTATAGTTGGTGAGATAGGTGGAGACTCTGAAGAAATACTAGCACAACACATCATAGATACAAATTTCAAAAAGCCAATTGTTGCGTACATTGCAGGACGTAATGCACCAAAGGAAAAAAGAATGGGACATGCAGGTGCCATAGTCATGGGAACATATGGTTCGGCGGAATCCAAGGTTTCAATGTTTAACAAGGCAAACATTCCAGTTGGAAAAAGACCAAACGAAGTTGCCATGCTTTTGTCAGGCAAGTTGGGATCCAAAGACTAAAAAGGACATACAATCGAGTTTTTTCAAATGCCAATTACAGATCCAGAAAAGAAACGAATTGCTCAGGCAGCAAGATTACACATGAAAATATGCCTAAACTGCGGCGTTCGCAATTCAATGGCTGCATCAAGATGCAGAAAGTGTAGAGGACAATTCCTCAGACTAAAGAATCGTACCCTGGGCGCAAAAAAGTAGCTAATATCTTAGTATGTATGATTTTCTCGGTAATTATTCTGGATGTTTTTTTGCACGAATAAACGACATCAACAGCGCAATTCCCAAAATTCCCATAACCACTGCAAGCGATACCGGAGTTGGAATATCGAGGATTTCAGAAATTATCATCTTTATTCCAATGAATATCAGAATTGCAATCAGTCCTGGCTTGAGATAATAGAATTTTTCCATCACTCCTGCCAATAAAAAGTAAAGACTACGAAGACCAAGAATTGCAAAAATGTTTGATGTTATCACAATAAACGGATCTGTTGTAATTGCTAAAATCGCAGGAATAGAGTCTAATGCAAAAAGCAAGTCAGTAAATTCTATTATGACAAGGGCAACAATAAGAGGAGTTGCATGCTTGATTCCTTCTTTTATTATAAAGAATTTGGGTTCTTGGATGTTGAGCTCAACTGGCATTATTTTTTTGAGTGCACGAACCGCGATATTTTTCTCGACTTCAATTTTCTTTTCTTCTCTTTGCGCAAGCATTCTTAGAGCAGTAAATATCAAAAAGCCTCCAAACAAATAGATCATCCAGTGGAATTCTTCCAAAAGATGCGCTCCTACCATTATTAGTGGAACCCTCATCGCTATTGCACCAAGTATACCCATAGACAAAACTCGATGTTGGAATTTGTGAGGAATGTTTAGTGTGGTAAAGATAAGCAAAAAGACAAACATGTTATCGACAGATAATGATTTTTCCAGTGCATAACCTGTGATGAATTCTGCTAGCTTTTCCTCGCCCATATCAAAATAGATTATTCCAGCAAAGATTCCTGCTAATGAAATCCAGACTATGGTCCAACGCAATGCAGTCTTAAATGGTGGAACTTCTTTGTGAGAGTCTTTTTTGCGTAATTTGGAAAACACACCAAGATCTATTGCTAATGACACACCAACAAATATTGAGAACACTATCCAGAGAAGAGCAACATCATTCATGTGTTAAACTTGACACACAGTAGGCTTGTAATATACCTGAGCCTTTATAGTGCTTTCATTGATTTTTGAAAAAGCATTGATGTTTTGAAATTAGATTCTAGTTCATCTTTTTTGTCGTGGGTCATCTGTATTCTTCCACGTCTATATGGATCGTCTAGGTCTCTAACACACATTACAATAATTTAGATCTGACACTATAAGAATTTTAGATCAATAATCACGGCTTCATTATTATTTTGCCAAAGAGATTTCCCTTTAACATTTTTGTGTGTGCTTCCGATGCTTGTTCCAAAGAATATACCGAATCAATTACTGGTTTTATCTTTCCTCTTGCGACCCAATATAGGGCATCTTCTAGATCGGATTTTGAGGCCAGAGTAGAACCCAAAATGTTTGTTCCCTTGAAAAAAATATGTCGAAGGTCTGATGTCACATCATAACCAGTAGTAGCACCAGTTGTGACTAGTGTCGCACCATACTTGAGCAGTGTTAGCTCCTTGTTCCAGTGTGAGCCACCAATGTGCTCAAAGATCACATCTATTCCTGCAATTCCATCTTTGGATTTTGCAAATTCCTTTGATATTGAAAATGCTTGCTTGTGCCAGTCTTTCTTCCTATGGTCAATTGCATAGTCGGCTCCAAGCTCAATGCATTTGTCAAGCTTATCACCAGATGCAGTGGCTATTACTGTACAACCAAATAATTTTGCTATCTGTATTCCAAAGATCCCCATTCCAGAACCACCACCCATTATCAGAACTAATTGTCCTGGCTTGATTTTAGCACGTCCTACCAACATGTGCCAGGCAGTCATTAGTGTCATTGACGAAGCGGCAGCTTCTTCGTATGATACTCCTTCTGGAATCTTGACTACATTTACTTCTGGTAAATGAGTTATCTCACAATAGCCGCCCCAAAGAGGACCAGTCTCAAATCCCCAAACTTTGCGTTTTTTGCAGTCAAATTCACGGCCAGAGGTACAGCTCTTGCAAATTCTGCACGACATGTTTCCATGAGATACAATTCTATCGCCTACTTTGATGCTAGCAACATCTTCGCCTATTGCAATTACATCTCCGGCAACATCAGAGCCAGAGATGTGTGGCAGCGGTACCTTTAACGGAGCACCACGCATTCCCCAGATATCATCGTAGTTTAGAGCAGCTGCCCTGACTCGAAATAGAACTTCGTTTGATTTCGGTATTGGCTCGAGTATGTCTTTGATTTGTAATACTGATGCAAAATCATCGTTTTTACAATACTGATCATAAACCAGTGCTTTCAATACGATTTTTTTGAACTTGTCGGTTTTATGTATTGTTTGAGATATTTATCAGAAATACTATTGCAAGTCATTGAATCAAATAAGAAAAAATGGACCGGGTGGGATTCGGACCCACGACCCTTGCGGGATTATACCAATCCTTACGCAGTGTGAGTGCGTCATCCTAACCAACTAGACAACCGGTCCAACTTGAAACAAAGTTTTGCGCTATTTAGTC
>Ga0233424_10000539_pt1 | contig 46036 bp, 49 predicted proteins | sample Watercolumn_Towu_FD_181011 | JGI IMG/M metagenome (GOLD analysis project Ga0233424, IMG submission 181011) | Freshwater microbial communities from Lake Towuti, South Sulawesi, Indonesia - Watercolumn_Towuti2014_125_MG | ecosystem: Environmental > Aquatic > Freshwater > Lake | place: Indonesia...
CGGCGTCAGCCTGCTTGATGAACCCGATGACTTGCTCGTCTGTGAATCTGCTCTTGCGCATCGCGCTTCCTCTCGGTTGCGCGGATTCTTCTCTATTGCCGTGGTACGGGTGGCGGGTTGCAGGTCAAGAGGCCCCAAGCAACAGGTCGAGGCGAGGATGGCGGCCAGCCCTCCGGCGGCCAGAGCGCCACGCCCTGCTTGCGGTTGCGACATCGTGTTTTCCTTTCGAGATTTCGCTTGAAGACTTAATCTTGCTTCCGTAGTCAAGTACGGAGTCAAGCGAAGTGGAAATCCATCTGAAGAACCTGACGATCGGCGCTTTTGCCAACGCCGCTGGGGTCAATGTCGAAACGATCCGGTTCTACCAGCGCAAGGGTCTGCTGCTCGAGCCGGACCGGCCTTACGGCAGCATCCGGCGTTACGGCGGCTCGGACGTGGCGAGGGTGAAATTTGTGAAGTCAGCTCAGCGCTTGGGCTTCAGCCTCGACGAGATCGGCGAGTTGCTGAAGCTCGAAGATGGCGCGCATTGCAGCGAGGCATCAGAGATCGCGGCGCTGCGTCTGGTCGACGTGCGCGCCCGCCTGACGGATCTTGCACGGATGGAAGCTGCCCTGTCGAAACTGGTGGACGAGTGTTGCGCGCGTCATGGCCAGGTGTCGTGCCCGCTGATTGAAGCGTTGCACGGTGACTGAACAATGCTCATGCGACCGACGACACGACGTGTTGGGTTCGTTGGAATTTCCGAAGTTCAGACTTCGTTTTGCCAGGGTTCAAATCGGCGACCGACGCGGGCCATCCCCGGGGGGGTGACGATGGCGCCTCGTTTGATCACGAGTCTCAGGGCATCACCGCCTCGATGGTGAACTGGTAGGCGTTGCCGCCAATCAGCTCGAACGTGGGGCGGTACAAGCCGGGCAACGAGCCGCTCTTGAACTGAACAGTCAGCAGCCCGGGGTTGGGCTTCCCGCCGCCGACCGCAGCCGGATAGGCAGCGTTGCGCTGCACTTCGCCCGACAGCACCGGGCGGCCGTCTGCCCCGATCGGACTGGTGGCTGCCTGCCCGGTGGCGCCTTGGGGTGCCGCGCCAATGATGCCGCCGACGACCTTGTCGACGGCTGGGTCGAGCCGGTGATCCCCGTTGGTGTCCTGCACGAGCAAGCCACCCGTGTACTTCGGGTATCGCGTGAGATCGCGCGCAGCGATGCCCACGCCATTCAATGCTGCACCGTTCGCACCCCACAGGAGCAGGCCCAAGGTCTGCGGCGCCACGGCGCCGGTTGCCACCTTCTGAAAATCGCCGTTCACGCCGGGTGGGAGTTGAAAGTTGGACGGCGCCAGACGCGCCGCAGGCGCTACATCGAGGACTTTGAGCTGGCCCTGCCAACGAGCGGTCGCGCCTCCAGTCGCCGACACCTGAGACACCGAGACCGGGTAGTCGCCCGGCATCGGGTTGAGAAAGGTTCTACCGCGCAGGTGGATGACCTTGATGCCGGGCGCGTTGGCGCCGCTGGCGGGAACATCCACCAGGGCTGTCACTCTCATCGCGTGAGCTGCTTCGTCAAAAGACACGCGGTACTGCCCCGCCAGTCGGACAGCACCCTGGGCCCAGCCCTTCGTGAGCACCAGGTTCGCATCGGTATCGGCCGACACGGACGTCGCCGCGTTGCGCTTGAACGCAGAAGGCATCGACAGCAGCAGGCTGTCGCCGGCACGCAGTGCCAGGCCCGGGGTCGCCGGATTGGCATCAGGAATGAGCATGAAGACAAAGTCTGTAGCCTCGCCCGCGACATTGCCTGCGAACGTGACCGGTGCCGGTGCGGTCATCAGCTGATTGGGGGCGACGGGCGGCACGGTGGCGCAGCCCACCATGAACGCAGCCGCAGCCGCCGAGGCTGCGGAGGTGGAAATCAAGCGAAAGCTCATGGAATTAGCTCCTGTGAAAGTCGTCAGATGCCAACGGTCAGGTTGACCCACGCATCGGGCAGCACGCGCAGCACCTGCGCCTCCAACCACTTGTCGCCACCCGTCAGGATGGCCACGCCCACCAGCCCCAACAGCAGCGCGAAGCCGCGCCGCACGCGGTCGATGCGGGCCAGTACCCAGTCACGCACGCGGACAAAGCCCTTGCGCGAGGCGTAAGCCACGGCCACGAGCGGGAGGGCGGCACCCAGCCCGAAGACGCCGAGCACCACACCACCGCGCGCCACGCCGCCCTCGCTCGCGACCAGGCTCAGCGCCGAGCCCAGCAGCGGCCCTGAGCAGGGACTCCAGACGAGCCCGAGCACGGCGCCCAGCAGCAGCGCACTGGTCAGCGTGCGGCCATCCAGTCGCGACGAGGCGTTCTGCGCCTGGCTGGCGATCGGCAGCATCCACTGGCTGAACCGGTCCCCCAGCGCGGGTACCAGCATCACGACCGCGAAGGCGATCAGCATGGCGGCCCCGGCAACCCGCACGGTGTCCCCATCGATGCCGAGCGCCGGCCCGAGGGCGCCCAGCACCATGCCGATCAACGCGAAAGACAACGTCATCCCGGTGCCCATGGCCAGCGGCGCCAGCCGGTTGCCCTGCAAGGCACTGCCCACCACCAACGGCAGCAGCGGCAGAACACAGGGAGATAGTGTTGTCAGGCTGCCGGCTGCCAGGCTCAGGCCCAGTTGCGGGACGGAAAGTGCGAGGCTCATCAGATCGTCTCGCTCAGAGCGCGGCCTTGAGCGCGTTGCGGATGCCGTCCGCGCTGGTGTCACCGGCCAGGCGGGCGACTTCCTTCGCCCCCTTCAGCACCACCATCGTCGACTGAACACGGATGTTGAAGCGCTTCTTCAGGTCCTTCTCGGTGTCGTAGTTGACGGTAAGCACGGTGAGGTCCAGGCCTTTCTCGTCCTTCATCGACTGCAGTGCCTTGTCCTGGGCGCGGCAGGTCGGGCACCAGTCGGCGTGGAAATGCAGCGCGACGGGTTGCCCCGCCTTCTCAGCCGCAGCCAGGCTTTCGGCCGAATAGGGCTTGATATCCAGGGCATGGACCCACGACACGGCGCCGAGCAACAGCGAAGAGACAATGATGCGAGCGAACTTCATGGATGGACCTTTCATGCGACGGTTGAGTGACAAAACCTTCGACGTGCGGTGCAGGTGCACACGACAGACGTTGCGAAAGGGGAAGTCGTTCGACAGCCGCATGGGGTTACAGCGAAGCGAAATATTTTTTGCGCTGTAACCCCGCAGGCAGATCTGACGAACTCACCGATGAGCGACCCGCGTGACTCCGTTGAGCAACGGCTGCGGCCGCTGTGGCTGGCGGCGCAGGCGGGTGACGAGGCCGCGTACCGGAAGTCGCTCGAGTTGATGTCACAGCGCCTGCGGGCGTACTTCCGGCGTCGCATGTCTGACGCACCGCATGACCTGGAGGATCTCGTGCAGGAAACCTTGCTGGCCGTTCATTTGCAGCGTGGCACGTTCGATGCAGCCGTGCCGGTGACTGCATGGCTGCATGCGATCGCCCGCCACAAGCTGGTCGACCTCTGGCGACGTACGGGTCGCAAGGGCGCCGTGACCGACTCTTTCGATGATCTTGACGAAGCCGCCCATCCGGTTGCGCCCTCTGCAGCGCCGTCGCGCGACCTTGGCGTTCTGCTGGAACGACTGCCACTGGCCATGCGTCGGTCGATCGTGAACACGAAGATCGAAGGGCTGTCGGTGGCCGAGGCGGCGCGGCTGGAGGGCGTGTCGGAATCGTCCGTCAAGGTCAATGTTCATCGCGGACTGCAAAGACTGGCGAAGCTGATCCGGGGAACGCCTTGAGAACGGACGAACTGATCGCTGCACTGGCGACGAACGCGGGGCCGGCTCCCACTCGACGCGGGCCAGCACGCATCACCATCGCGTTGATGGGCGGTGTTTCGGCCAGCACGCTCGCCTGTCTCACCTGCCTGGGCGCCAATCCGGCACTGTTGACGATGGGAACAGGGCTGGCCGTCAAGCTGGCTTACGTGATCGGCGTACTCGCCACAACGGCCTGGTGGCTCGGCCGTGCAGGCAGACCGGGTGCCGACTGGCGCCGCGCTGCGAGCGCTGCGCTGGTCGTCGCGGCCGTCATGGCGTTTTGGGCTGCGATCAGCGTCTGGCAGGCGCCTGCCGACGCCCGCAGCACACTTTTGCTGGGACAGTCCTGGACGTCCTGTCCATGGCGCGTGGCTGTGCTCTCGGTGCCAGCCTGGGCACTGGCCATGTGGGCGCTGAGCGGCATGGCGCCGACCCGACCGCATCTGGCCGGATTTGCTGCGGGTTTGTTTGCCGGCAGTGTCGGCGCCCTGGGCTACGCGATCTTCTGCCCGGAAGTCTCGCCAGCCTTCGTGTCGGCCTGGTACACGCTGGGCATGCTCATTCCTGCCTTCATCGGTGCGCTTGCCGGGCCACGTCTGTTGCGCTGGTAGTCACAGGCCGCGACGAGCGGCCTCTGCTTCGATGGCGTCGAGGTCGGCGGCCCAGTCGATCCGCCTCAAGCTCAGCACTTCGAGGCGGCGATCATCCAGTGCCGTCGCTAAAGCTCTGCGGCGCTCTAGGCGCTTGTCCCTCGCTTCAAGCAACAGCTCGATGCGCGCTTGATAGAAGCGCACGAAGCCGTTGATCCATCGAATGGACGAGGCATGCTCTCCTTCGGGACTCAAGGCGAACCGCTCAACGAAGGACATCGTCGTCTTCGCGTCGAACCAGTGCCCATCGGTCACCCAACGATTGACCGTGAACAGGCCAACGGGCAAACCCCGAGCGTCTAGCGAAATTGCCAACAGATGAGAGGGTGTTGACGCTCGCCGAAAACTGACCCGCAAAACGGGGTGATGCTCGCGCAAAACTGACCCACGCAAAACACACTGACCTGCTCAACGGATGAGCAGGGGAAGCAGGAGTGATCAGCGTGGGCATGTTGGCCAAGATCAGACGGATGCACCTGCGCGATGGACTGTCCATCCGCGAGGTGAGTCGCAGGACCGGGTTGTCCCGGAACACCGTTCGGCAGTGGTTGCGCCAGGACGGCGTGACCGAACCCAAGTACCCCAAGCGAGAGGCCGCCAGCGCGGTGGACGCCTGGGCTGAGCATCTGGCGTCGGCGCTCAAGGCCGACCAGCACCGACCGGTGCGCGACCGGCGCACGGTCAAGATGCTGTTCGAGCAGATACGCGCCCTGGGCTACGCCGGCAGCTATGCCCGCGTGACCCGCTGGGTGCGGGCTTGGCGCGCTGAGCAGGACGCGGCGCCGCGGCGTGCCGCCTTTGTGCCGATGAGCTTCGAGCTCGGAGACGCCTTCCAGTTCGACTGGAGCTGCGAGTACGTCTTCGTCGGTGGCCTGCGCCGGCGGCTGGAAGTCGCGCACACCAAGCTCGCCAGCAGCCGCGCCTTCTGGCTCACGGCCTACCCGACGCAGAGCCACGAGATGCTGTTCGATGCGCACGCACGCGCCTTCCAGGCGCTGGGCGGTGTGCCGCGTCGAGGCGTGTACGACAACATGAAGACGGCCGTCGACAAGGTCGGCGTCGGCAAGCAGCGCTCGGTCAACGCGCGCTTCCAGGCCATGTGCTCGCACTACCTGTTCGAGCCCGAGTTCTGCAACCCGGCCTCGGGCTGGGAGAAGGGCATCGTCGAGAAGAACGTGCAGGACCGCCGACGCCAGGTCTGGCGTGAAGCCAGCGAGCGACGCTGGTCAGACCTCGCCACGCTCAATGCATGGCTGGCGGAGCGCTGCCGCGCTTGCTGGGCCGAGACTGCGCACCCCGAGTGGCCGGCGCTGACGGTGGCCGAGGTTCTGCAAGACGAACAGGCGCGGCTGATGCCGTGCCCCAAGCCCTTCGACGGCTACGTCGAGCAGCCGGTGCGTGTCTCCGCCACAGCGTTGGTGCACTTCCAACGCAACCGCTACAGCGTGCCGACGCGGCATGTGAACGCCGTGCTCAGCCTGCGCGCCTACCCCGACACCCTGGTGCTGGTGGCCGACGGCGTCGAGGTGGCCCGGCACACCCGCAGCTTCGAGCGCGACCTGACCTTCTACGACTGGCAGCACTACATCCCGCTGGTGCAGATCAAGCCCGGGGCCCTGCGCAACGGCGCGCCGTTCAAGGCCATGCCCGAGGTGCTGCAGACCCTGCAGCGGCACCTACTGCGCCACGCGGGCGGCGACCGCGTCATGGCCCAGGTGCTGGCGGCCGTGCCGGTGCATGGCCTGGAGGCGGTGCTGGTGGCCGCGGAGATTGCCTTGGAGGCTGGACGCCCCAGCGCCGAGCACGTCCTCAACGTGCTGGCGCGGTTGAAGGACGGCGCCACGGCCCTCCGTGAACTGGCCCAACCCACACTGGCGCTGAAGGAAGAACCCCGCGCCGACGTGCAGCGCTATGACGCGCTGCGCAACCCACAGGAGGCACGCTCATGAGCACCGAGATCGTCACGCGCCTAAAGGCGCTCAAGCTACACGGCATGGCATCCAACTGGCCGGAGCTGGTGGCGCATTGCCGCCACGCGGCGCTGGAGCCCGAGCAGCTGATCGAACAGCTGCTGGACGCCGAGGGAGCCGAGCGCAACGTGCGCTCCATCGCGTACCAGATGACGGCGGCGCGCTTCCCGGCGCACCGCGACCTGGCCAGCTTCGACTTCGAGGCCAGCGCGGTCGATGAGGCGCTGGTGCGCAAACTGCACACGACGCAGTTCACCGAGGCCGCGCACAACGTGGTGCTGATCGGCGGGCCAGGCACGGGCAAGACGCACTTGGCCACGGCGCTGGGCATCGAGGCCATCCAGCGACATAGCAAGCGGGTTCGCTTCCAGTCCACGGTGGAACTGGTCAACGCGCTGGAAGCGGAGAAGGCGGCCGGCAAGGCCGGGCAGATCGCACACCGGCTGATGTACGTGGACCTGCTCATCCTGGACGAGCTCGGCTACCTCCCGTTCAGCCAGGCCGGCGGAGCGCTGCTGTTCCATCTGCTCTCCAAGCTCTACGAGCACACCAGCGTGGTCATCACCACCAACCTGAGCTTCGGCGAATGGGCCAGCGTCTTCGGCGACGCCAAGATGACCACGGCGCTGCTCGACCGGCTCACGCACCATTGCCACATCGTGGAGACCGGCAACGAGTCCTGGCGCTTCAAGCACAGCAGCACCACCGTCGCGGCGGCTCGCGCCCGATCCACTCAACGCAAGAAAGGAGGCCTCAGGACCTCAGAGATATCCACAGACACGGGCTCCCTCGGGTAGCCTTCAGGGGTGGGTCAGTTCTGCACGAGCGCCCCGGGTCAGTTCGCTGCGAGCCTCAACAGCCTGAACCTATTTGGAACGACGAACTGATGTGCAACTGGTTCGGCTTGCTCGTGCCGGAGCCGGGTCACGTGGTGCTGCTGATCAAGCCGGTGAACAGCACCGATATGGCGGGTGCGATCAAGGTTGCGACCTCCGTGATGCCTGATGTTCGCCACATCATCGTGGCGGTCGGCGGGACGGGCGAGGTCGATGTTGTTTACGTCTTGTCCGATGGCGAGTGGAAGGCAGGCGATCCTCCGCAAGGGACTGTGTTGAAGCAGGCCCTGGCTTTTCGCCTGGGGTCCTGAAAGCTGATCGACAAGCGGATCCAACTCACATCAGACCATGGTGGGCGTGAAGTCGGCGCCGCTACGCCAACAGGTTGTTCGACCGATTGGTGGGCAACTCTGTTGATAACCGCTGGCGGCCGGCGCTAAGCCGTTGTCGCCCGTAGTCGAGGGTCAGTCTGCCCAGAAAAGTAGCACCGCCAGGCCACAGGCCCTCGCCCTTGAAGGCCTCAACGTTGCGGCCGCAACGTCAGGAGCAGCAGGCCGCCGAGGGCCGCGGTGACCAGGGACGCGGTTCCGGAGCCCAGCAACGGGTGTCGCAGCACCGCGGTGATCTCGCCAAGCTTGATCGCCTGGCCCACGGCCAAGCCGAGGAACGCCAAGCCGACAACGGCGGCAACCAGCAACATGGAGACGAAGGCGCGTTCGGCGTTCATGGTGTGAGACCTCTCGACAGCAAGTCCAGGCACCAGTTTTAGCAGCGGGCGGTGCACTCGCCACCCTCACTCGCGGGAAGTCCGACTTCCGTCCGTGGGAACGTTGACGAATTTTCGATGCAAACCAAGGGTTTGTACGGTGAGGAGGCGGCAGACCTGATCCGTCATCGAATTGAAGGCCTCAGAACTGCACCGGGCGACGAGGACGACGTGCAGTGGGCTGCGAAGGCCTTGGGCCTCGCCTGCGATGCAACTACGTGCATGGGAAACTTGCCGGCTCAACAGTGAGGCCGGGATGAGCTTGTCGACTGACATCGCTGGACCTCTTGACGTCAGAACCGAGGACCTGAAGCAGATCGACGCCGGCCAGGCCGTCGACCTGTTCCGCCAGCTCCTGGTCATCGAGGCGGCCAAGGTGGGCGCGCCCATCACCGCCGTCAACGTGCCGGCGGACATCAACACCGCGGACGGCGGCATCGATGCCGATGTTGCGACACACTTTTGCAAACTTCGACCCGGTCGCCCAGACCGGAACAGCCGGTTCCAGTACAGCGCTGAGATCGATCAACGCTGGGTATCTCTTGACCCATGGCGATGCACCGGATCAACGTTTGGCGCGCATGAACGATTGGATGTGCCCGCCGTGGGTGCTCAAGCGCCTGAGCGCAACTGAGGAAGGCTGAGCGTGCGAACTATTTCCTCGGCGTTGTCAGGGCGACCACGGCTGACGACCTACGTACACAGACGCAACAGGCCGGGCATCAGTACGAAGCCCTTCAGTAGCACAGGAGGGCTGGAGAAGCGCAACAGGGAGCTGGAGCGGCTGCTGGCGGTCGCCGAGGCCGCTGGCACAACTAGGAGATCACAGGCTGTTTCGACGCTTGACGGCGCACAGCGCGCTCGACAATTGACCACGGCCATGGCCATGGCCGGCATCCACAGACGGAAACCGAAGCGCGGATGAGGTGTCACTGTTTGGCGCCGCCAGTCCTTAGAGCTTCAAAATCATGCGACTTAGCCCAATCGCTCAGCGCGGCCCTGTAGCGCCTGCGTGCCTCGGGAATCCAGAGCGAGAGCAACTCGAGGTTCTCCGGTGTGAGGAACTCGTGCGCTGCCGAGATCGCGTCCTCCGCTTCGCGGACCCGCAGCTCCCAGCCATTGAGCGCTCTGACCCGCTGGCGTAGAGCGGGCATCTCGAGCATTTCAACGTCGAGGAACTCTAGGTCGCGAAGGCGCTCCAGCGTTTCTGTGATCAGCGTGCCTTTGAAGTCGAAGACGAGCCACGGCATCGGCTTGAGACTGCCCACGGTGACGGTCTCAAACGTCAGATCGCCTCTTTTCCTGTGGGTCTCGGCGACGAGGCGATCAATCTCTTCCTCGCTGCGTCTCCTGGCCTGTTTGACTGCGTGCTCGTGTCGACGCTCCGTCGCTTCGAGGCTGCTAAGAAGGTCATCGCCGATCACCTTATACAGGGCCGATTTGATTCGCTCGATCCACTCGACGCCAAAACGCGACTTGTAGACATCCCTCACCATCTGGCTCGCGAAGTCAACTTGTCCTTGGAGCTGTTTCGCCCTATCGACCAGGTCCTGCAATTCTCTTTTTCGCTCGTAGGCAGCTCGTTCGACATCGAACTTCGTGCCAAAGGCATTCCGACCGCACACGTGACCCACATTGGTCTCAAGGCCGTCCTCGGTCTCTACCAAGAACCCGTCTCGATGCGGTGTACGGCAATCGGCCAAGCCACATTGAACCAGTGCCTGGAAGCTATACCCGGACAGAACCCTTTTGAGCTTGTGCTCCTTGCGGTCGAGCACCTCTCGGAAGGCGGGCCTCTCCAACAGGGCTGCGTAATCGCGTGGGCGCTCGATGAGCCGCGCTGGCTGTGAAAGCAGGGGATCAGTCACACGGCAAGTTTACTGGATGCAATGCCAGTGCCGCGCTTGGACCGAGCCACGGCTGCGCACCGGCGTTGTGTGATGGCAAGCTTCCGACCGAGGGGCGTCCGGCGTCTGTCAACCTGCAGCGACCAGGGGGGCCGCCAAGCGGCAGGCTCGGGGCTCAGCATCTCGAGGGTGCCGTGGTTGGTCGTGCAAAAACTGGCGCTTTGGAAGGAAGCGCCATTGCAGATCAAGCACTTACAGGTGCGGTGATTTTGAATGCGCCTGGTTTTCGGTGCAAAAACTGGCGGTTTGGAACAAACCGCTGGCAGACGCTGCTGGCACCTTGACGGGCCTGCGGCTCGGCCGCGCCGCGGAGAACGTCGGCCCCGGAGCATCGGGTTTACGCTACCTTTAAACCGCCAATTCCTGCATCGAAACCAACATCACCCCTGGGAGGGCTCGAAGCGGCGCAGCCGATCCTCGGGCAGGCTTTGCACCTGCACGCGGTGCACGGCGAGCAGGTGGCCTTCCAGCTTCGGGGCCAGGTCCTGCGTGCTATCGGCGGCATCCAGTTGGAGCGACAGCGCTTCGGCGGCGCGGTCCAGCTCGTCCATGTGGTTGTGATGGGCGTAGAAGAAGTCTCGTACCTCTTCATGCGGCCCCTGGCTGGCTGTCAGCCCACCGTCGCGGTCGCCCATCCCCAGGCTGGCCAGGCGCTGTTCGGCACCGCGCGCGCGGCTCTGCAGGCGCAGCAGCAGCTGAGCCATGGCGGGCATCTGCTGCGCGAGCGTGCGCAGCTCGGCGTCCGGCACGCCGCCGGGCACACCTGCCTCGGCCACGATCTCGTGCAACTGCGCGAACAGCCGGGCCTCGTCGTCCTCGGAGAAGAACTGCAGGTCCACGCCCAGCGCCGACTGCAGCCGCAGCAGCACCTGCACGCTCAGCGGCCGCTCGTTGTTTTCGAGCTGGTTGACGTAGCTCGGGGAGAGCTTGAGCACCTGTGCCAGCGCTGCCTGCGTCAGGCCGCGCTGTTCTCTCAGGGTCTTGAGCTTCACGCCCAGGAAGGTCTTGCGCATCGAACTAAAAACTTCGCAAACTTTGCAAATCAGGTCTTCGAGATTCGCAATTCATTGCCAATTTAGCCATTGAGCGCCAAGGCCGTCACTGCAAAGATTGCGAACAACGACGACTATCCCACGCAACCATGGACTGGATCAAGGCCTTGGCCGCCGCGCCCTTGAACGAACTGACGCGCACTGAACTCGTGCTGCCCCAGCAGGCCAACCACTACGGCACGCTGTTTGGCCCCGAGGCTCTGGCCATGCTGGGCAAGACGGCCTACCTGGCCGCTGCGCGCTTCAGCCAGCAGTCCGTCGTTATGGCCGCGTCGCGCGGCATCGAGTTCTTGGCGCCGGTGGCCATCGGCTCGCTGCTGCACTTCCACGCGCGCGTCGTGCGCCTGGGCCGCAGCTCGATGACGGTGGACGTGCGCGCGGCGCTGGACGCCGCCCCCGGTACCCGGCCGCAAGAGGTGCTGCGCGCCAGCTTCGAGATGGTCGCCGTGGATGCCAACGGCCGCCCTGTCCCGCTGGCGCCCCGCGATGACGCGCTGGCCCCGGCCGCCCTGAACGATCAAGTCCTGTAATCCCCGAGAGACCTTCCCCATGAGCGATACCTCGACCACCGGCTTCAAGCCGAAGAAGTCCGTGGCCCTGTCGGGCGTGATGGCCGGCAACACCGCGCTGTGCACCGTCGGCCGCAGCGGCAACGACCTGCACTACCGCGGCTACGACATCCTGGACATCGCCGAGGTCTGCGAGTTCGAGGAGATCGCCCACCTGCTGGTGCATGGCAAGCTGCCGACGCGACCTGAGCTGAAGGCCTACAAGGCCAGGCTCAAGGCCATGCGCGGCTTGCCCATCAACGTCAAGGAGGCGCTGGAGCGCCTCCCGGCGAGCGCGCATCCGATGGATGTCATGCGAACCGGTGTGTCGACCCTGGGCTGCACGCTGCCCGAGAAGGACGACCACAACCTGCCCGGCGCCCGCGACATCGCCGACCGCCTGATGGCCAGCCTCGGCTCCATGCTGCTGTACTGGTATCACTGGAGCACGCAGGGCCGCCGCATCAACGTGGAGACCGACGACGACTCCATCGGTGGCCACTTCCTGCACCTGCTGCACGGTGAGAAGCCCTCCGACGCGTGGGTGCGCGCCATGCACACCTCGCTGAACCTCTACGCCGAGCATGAGTTCAACGCCTCCACGTTCACGGCACGCGTCATCGCCGGCACGGGCAGCGACATGTACTCGTCCATCGCCGCCGCCATCGGCGCACTGCGTGGCCCCAAGCATGGTGGCGCCAACGAGGTGGCTTTCGAAATCCAGAAGCGCTACGACAACCCGGACGAGGCCGAGGCCGACATCCGCGCCCGCGTCGAGCGCAAGGAAGTGGTCATCGGCTTCGGCCACCCGGTCTACACCGTCAGCGACCCGCGCAACGTCGTCATCAAGGGGGTGGCCAAGAGCCTGTCCGAGGAGGCCGGCTCCACCAAGATGTACGACATCGCCGAGCGGCTGGAGTCGGTCATGTGGGAGGTCAAGAAGATGTTCCCCAACCTCGACTGGTTCAGCGCCGTCAGCTATCACATGATGGGTGTGCCCACGGCCATGTTCACACCGCTGTTCGTCATCTCGCGCACCAGCGGGTGGGCCGCGCACGTCATCGAGCAGCGCATCGACAACAAGATCATCCGTCCCAGCGCCAACTACACCGGCCCCGAGGACCAGCGCTTCGTGCCCATCGACGAGCGCGCATGAACTCCCAGTTCCGAAAGTCCCTGCCCGGCACCTCGCTGGACTGGTTTGATGCCCGTGAGGCCGTCGATGCGCTGAAGCCCGGTGCATGGGCCATGCTCCCGTACACCGCCCGCGTCCACGCCGAGAACCTGGTGCGCTGCGCCGACCCCGCGCAGCTCAACGACTATCTGGGCCAGCTCATCGAGCGCAAGCGTGACCTGGACTTCCCCTGGTTCCCAGTGCGGGTGGTCTGCCACGACATCCTGGGCCAGACGGCGCTGGTAGACCTGGCCGGCCTGCGCGACGCCATCGCGGCGCAGGGCGGGGACCCGGCCGCAGTCAACCCCGTCGTGCCGGTGCAGCTCATCGTGGACCACTCGCTGGCCGTGGAGTGCGGAGGCTTCGACCCTGATGCCTTCCGCAAGAACCGCGAGATCGAGGACCGCCGCAACGAGGATCGCTTTCACTTCATCGAGTGGACCAAGCTCGCCTTTGACAACGTCGACGTGATCCCCGCGGGCAACGGGATCATGCACCAGATCAATCTGGAGAAGATGTCGCCGGTGGTGTACGTCAAGGATGGCGTGGCCTTTCCCGATACCTGCGTTGGCACGGACAGCCACACGCCGCACGTCGACGCGCTGGGCGTCATCGCCGTGGGTGTGGGCGGCCTGGAAGCCGAGAACGTCATGCTGGGTCGCGCGTCGTGGATGCGCCTGCCTGACATCGTGGGCGTGGAGCTGACCGGCCGGCGCCAGCCTGGCATCACCGCGACGGACGTCGTGCTGGCGCTGACCGAGTTCTTGCGCCAGCAGAAGGTCGTGGGCGCCTACCTGGAGTTCTTCGGCGAAGGTGCGGAGAGCCTGTCCATCGGTGACCGCGCCACCATCGCCAACATGTGCCCCGAGTACGGCGCCACGGCAGCGCTGTTCTACGTCGACCAGCAGACCATCGACTACCTGAAGCTCACCGGCCGCGACGACGAGCAAGTGCGCCTGGTGGAGCACTACGCCCGCACGGCCGGCTTCTGGGCCAGTGAGCTGACGACGGCCCAGTACGAGCGCACGCTGAGCTTCGACCTCGGCACCGTCGTGCGCAACATGGCCGGCCCGTCCAACCCGCACCGCCGGCTGCCGACTTCCGCCCTGCGCGAGCGCGGCATCGCCGTGGACCTCGATAAGGCGCAGGCCCAGGAGGCGCAAGGCCTGATGCCCGATGGTGCGGTCATCATCGCGGCCATCACCAGTTGCACCAACACCAGCAACCCGCGCAACGTCATCGCCGCCGGGCTGCTCGCAAAGAAGGCCAACCGCCTGGGCTTGGTGCGCAAGCCCTGGGTCAAGTCATCCCTCGCACCCGGCTCCAAGGCTGTGGAGCTGTACCTGAAGGAAGCCAACCTGTTGGGCGAGCTGGAGAAGCTGGGTTTTGGCATCGTCGCCTTCGCCTGCACAACCTGCAACGGCATGAGCGGCGCGCTGGCCCCCGCAATCCAGCAGGAGATCATCGACCGCGACCTGTACGCCACCGCCGTGCTGTCGGGCAACCGCAACTTCGACGGGCGCATCCACCCGTATGCCAAGCAAGCCTTCCTGGCGTCGCCGCCGCTGGTGGTGGCCTATGCGCTGGCCGGCACCGTGCGCTTCGACATCGAGAACGACGTGCTGGGCGTCGTCGATGGCCAGGAAGTACGCTTGAAGGACTTGTGGCCCAGTGACGAAGAGATCGACGCCGTGGTGGCTGCGGCCGTGAAGCCCGCGCAATACCGCGCTGTGTACGACCCGATGTTCGCCATCCGTGCCGACGACGGCCAACGCGCCGCGCCGCAGTACAACTGGCGCCCGCAGTCCACCTACATCCGCCGCCCACCCTACTGGGACACCGAGGGCGTCGGCGCGCTGGCCGCCAACCCGCGCACTCTGACCGGCATGCGCCCGCTGGCCATCCTCCCGGACAACATCACGACGGACCACCTGTCGCCGTCAAACGCCATCCTGCTGGACTCTGCGGCCGGCGAGTACCTGCACAAGATGGGCTTGCCGGAAGAGGACTTCAACTCCTACGCCACCCACCGTGGCGACCACCTCACCGCCATGCGCGCCACCTTCGCCAACCCGACGTTGAAGAACGAGATGGTGAAGAACGCCGATGGCAGCCAGCGTGCCGGCTCGCTGGCCCGCGTGGAGCCCGAAGGCCAGGTGATGCGCACGTGGGAGGCCATCGAGACCTACCTGAACCGCAGCCAGCCCCTCATCGTCATCGCTGGCGCCGACTACGGTCAGGGCTCCTCGCGCGACTGGGCGGCCAAGGGTGTGCGCCTGGCGGGCGTGGAGGTCGTCGTGGCCGAGGGCTTCGAGCGTATCCACCGTACCAACCTGATCGGCATGGGCGTGCTGCCGCTGGAGTTCCAGCCCGGCATCAGCCGGCTGACGCTAGCGCTGGACGGCACGGAGACCTTCGACGTGGTCGGCGAGCGCAAGCCGCGGGCCGTGCTGACGCTGCGCATTCACCGCAAGAACGGCGAAGTGGCCTATGCGCCGGTGAGCTGCAGGCTGGACACGGCCGAAGAGGTGTCCGTCTACGAAGCCGGCGGCGTACTGCAGCGCTTCGCGCAGGACTTCCTTGCCGAGAATGCCGCATGAGCACCGCACCGCAAATCCGCATCCCCGCCACCTACATGCGCGGCGGCACCAGCAAGGGCGTGTTCTTCCGCCTGGAGGACCTGCCCGAGCGCTGCCAGGTGCCCGGCCTGGCGCGCGACCGGCTGTTCCAACGAGTCATCGGCAGCCCCGACCCCTACGCGGCCCAGATCGACGGCATGGGCAGCGCCACGTCCAGCACCAGCAAGTGCGTGATCCTGTCGCGCAGCACGCGGCCCGGCCATGATGTGGACTACCTGTACGGCCAGATCGCCATCGACAAGGACTTCGTGGACTGGTCCGGCAATTGCGGCAACCTGTCCACGGCGGCGGGCGCCTTCGCCATCCACGCGGGCTTCGTCCCGCCCGAGCGGCTCGCGGCGGACGGCATCTGCACCGTGCGCATCTGGCAGGCCAACATCGGCAAGACCATCGTGGCCCACGTGCCGGTGCGCGGCGGCCAGGTGCAGGAGACCGGCGATTTCGAGCTGGACGGCGTCACCTTCCCGGCCGCCGAGATCCTGCTGGAGTTCATGGACCCAGCAGACGATGGCGAGGACGGCGGCGCGATGTTCCCGACCGGGCAACTGGTTGATGAGCTGGATGTGCCCGGCATCGGCGTGGTGAAGGCCACGCTCATCAACTCCGGCATCCCGACCATCTTCGTCAACGCGGCCGACATCGGCCACACCGGCACGGAGCTGCGCGAGCAGGTCAACGGCTCACCCGAGCTGCTGGCGCGCTTCGAGGCCATCCGCGTGGCCGGCGCGCTGCGCATGGGCCTCATCAAGACGCCCAACGAGGCCGCCACGCGCCAGCACACGCCCAAGGTCGCTTTCGTGGCGCCGCCGGCCGACTACAAGGCATCGAGCGGCAAGCAGGTGAAGGCCCAGGACATCGACCTGCTGGTGCGAGCCCTGTCCATGGGCAAGCTGCACCACGCCATGATGGGCACGGCCTCGGTGGCCATCGCAACCGCAGCAGCCGTCCCCGGCACGCTCGTCAACCTGGCGGCCGGCGGTGGCGAGCGTGACGCCGTGCGCTTCGGCCACCCGTCAGGCGTGCTGCGCGTCGGTGCCCAGGCACGCCAGGTCGATGACCAGTGGACGGTCACCAAGGCTGTTATGAGCCGCAGCGCCCGCATCCTGATGGAAGGCTTTGTCCGCGTTCCTGGCGGCAGCTTCTGATTCGAGAGTTCCCCATGTCCACCCGCAAGCAACTCAAGTCCCTCGTCGAAGCTCGCCGTGGCGTGCTCGTGCCCGGCGCGTTCAATGCGCTGTCCGCCAAGGTCATCGAAGACCTCGGCTTCGAGGCGCTGTACGTCACCGGCGCCGGCGTCACCAACATGTGGTTCGGCATGCCCGACCAGGGCTTCATGGGCCTGGCCGAAATCGCCGACCACACAGCCCGCATCCGCGATGCGGTAAACCTGCCCCTCATCGTCGACGCCGACACCGGATTCGGCAACGCGCTGAACGTCATCCACACCGTGCGCACGCTCGAACGCGCCGGCGCCGACTGCATCCAGCTCGAAGACCAAGTCGCGCCCAAGCGCTGCGGCCATTTCTCGGGCAAGGAGGTCATCTCCACCGAGGAGGCCGTGAGCAAGATCAAAGCCGCCGTCGACGCCCGCCGCGACGCCGACTTCATGGTCATGGCCCGCACCGATGCCGCCGCCACGCTGGGCTTCGAGGCCGCCATCGAGCGCGCGCAGAAGTTCGCCGAGGCCGGCGCTGACATCCTCTTCGTCGAGGCCGTCACGAAGGAAGACGAGGTGCGCGCGCTGCCGCAGCGCCTGGCCAAGCCTCAGCTGATGAACATGGTCATCGGCGGCAAGACGCCCATCTTCGGTGCCGAGGAGCTGGGCCGCCTAGGCTACGGCATCGTGCTGTACGCCAACGCCGCGCTGCAGGGTGCCGTCATGGGCATGCAGAAGGCGCTGACCACGCTGCGCGACGAGAAGCAGGTGCTGGAGTCCAGTGGGCTTGTCGCGCCCTTTGCCGAGCGGCAGCGCCTTCTGGGCAAGCCGGAGTGGGACGAGCTTGAACGCCGCTACACCTGAGCTGGGCCCGCTGCAGCCGCGTGCGCTCTACGAGGTGATTGCCAATCACCTGCGCGAACGCATCCTGCAGCACGACCTGGCGGCCGGCACGCCGCTCGACGAAGCCGAACTGGCGCGGCACTACGGCGTCAGCCGCACACCGGTGCGCGAAGCCATCAAGGTGTTGACCTTCGAGGGGTTGCTGGAGAGCCCGATGCGCCGCGCAGTCACGGTGCGTGCCGTTGACCATGCCCTGCACGACGAGGCGCTGGCGTTGGAGGCGCTGCTGCAGTCTTACGCTGAGCACAACGGGCTGCTGTCGACGCGCGCGGGCGCGCTACTTCCTGTTCTCGTGAACCTGGTCGAGCAGAGGCTGCGCCATACAAGGCCTCGACCGGCAGCTCCTACTTGAGGCCGGGTAGGCTCCCGGCTCCACGACATCGTGTGCAGCGCTGCCCATTTCATGCCATCCCATTCCGCCCGCGCCTGGATACGCCTGCCCTCCGGCGCAGCCCTGGACCTTATCAATCCGTCGCCCGATGCTTGGACCGATGAAGACTTGGCGCTGCGCTTGGCCCGCACCTACCGCTGGGGTGGGGAGTCCACCTGGACCTGGCCGCTATCGGTTGCCCAGCACTCACTGCTCGTGCTGGCTCTGCGACGCCAGTGGGCCGAGGTGCCGTTGACGGCTGGCGAAGAGCTGGCCGAACTGTTGCACGACGCTGAGGAAGGCTTTCTTGGCTTCGACTGCATCTCGCCGCTGAAGCGCGTGCTGGGCGCGCCCTTCCAGGCCGTGGCCGAGCGATTGATGCAGGCCATCACCACGCGCTACCGACTGCCCGACTGGACACCAGATGCGTACGTCCAACACAAGCATGCAGACAGCGTGGCTGCCGCATCTGAGGCCGTCTACTGCACCGGCTGGTCACGGGACGAGGTTCGCGAAGTGCTGGGCATCAGCCATCCGGTGCTGGACACTGATCCGCTGCAGGTCGTCTACGGCGGCGCGGCGTGGGAACCTTGGCCATCGGATGTGGCTGCAAGGCGATTTCTGGAAGAGTTGCTTCGCTTGACCGGTCAAGACTGCTGATGCCGACGTTCAAGTTGCCATCAGCCGCTTCGCACCAGTACGTTGGCTGACGGCAAGCCGGCAAGCAACGCAGCAGCTCTTGCGAGAGCCAACTCAATGCGAGTTGCATCGGCGCGCTGCAACCGCAACACGCGGGCCAATCCAGTCCAGACTTCGACCTGCTCGCCGAGTTCAGCGTCTTCGACCTGAGTCAGCTCCGCGAATTGTTGTGCCGCCTTCTGCAACATTTCCTCGTGCAGTGCCCATGCCCCATGCCGCCCGCGCGGGAGCCGCAGCGACTCGGCCGTGGTCAATGTGACCTTGGCCATATTCAATCGGTCTGCCGTCGAGAGCGCGCGATGTTTGTCCGCCTTCTCAAAGAGCAGGCAGGCCACCTGAGGGCGCTCCAATACTTGCGCGAGCCGTGCCGCTTCCAGGTCTTGCGCGTTCGGCGCGGCGTTGGCCAATCGCCTCAACCAAGCCGCAGCTGAGGAGGTACGCCCTGCCGCATGGCAGGCTTGCGCGAGCATCAGAAGAGCGGGGGCCATCGCCGATGACACCCCGCTCTTGGCTACTTTGGAGCACAGCTGCTCAGCAGCGTCCAGGCGCCCCTGTTCCAGCAGCGCCTTCACCCCGGCTTCGGTCGCCGGTCCTTGTCCCATCCCAGACACCGCGAATCAAAGGCCCTTGGTGTCGAAGCGCAGGCCCACCCAAGCCTGGCGGCCCAGGCCCTGGTAGTCACGGGCAGGTTCCACGCGGCGGTCGGCGGCGTTCAGCACCTTGGCCTCCAGGCGCCATTGCGGCATGAAGCGCCAGGTCGCGCGTAGGTCCAGCAGTGCATAGGCACCCAGCGTCTTGCCACTGTCAGGGCGGGCGCCAATGTCGGTCAGCGACGCGCCGGCGGTCCAGACGCCAGCGTCGTAGTCGGCGCTGAGGCTTTCCTGGTGCGCGGCACGGCGGCTCAGCCGGGTGTGGGCTGTGTCGTCCTGGGCGTCCAGGAAGTCGACCGTCGCGCGCAGGCTCCAACCGCCCCAGCGGTGGGCACCGTTCAGCGTGCCGCCCTTGAGGGTGGCCTTGGAGACATTGTTCGCACAGCCGAAGTAGCCGGCCGGGCAGTGGGTTCCGGTCGGGTCGGGGTCGTAGCCGATCAGGTCGCTCACGCGGTTGCGGTACACCGTGGCGCTGGCCGAGCTGTTGCCCGAGGCCCAGGCCAGGCCCAGCTCGCCGCTGCGGCCCGACTCCGGCCGGATGGTGGGCACGCCGTAGCCGGGATAGTAGAGGTCGTTGAAGGTGGGCGCGCGGAAGGTTTTGCCAGCGAGAGCTCGGACCTTCAGCGTGGAGGTAAGCGCATAGCTCGCGCCGACGCTGCCGGTGGTGTTATTGCCGTAGGCCGAGTTGTCGTCACGGCGGATGCTGGCTTCGAGCGCGGCGGGGCCGAACTGGCCCGAGTAGCCGGCCACGACAGCCTTGTTGGTGCGCTTGAGCTTGGTGCTGAAGGCATCGGCCATGACCTCCTCGCGCAGGTGCTCATAGGCGAGCACGAGCTGCTGGTCGGGGCTGAACTTGATGGCGTTCTGCCAGGTGAGCTGGTCGCGGTCCGTCTTGTAACGTGCCGGGTAGGTGCCGCCGCTAAGCGAATCGTCCTTGCTGTTGGACAGCTGCAGCGTGGTGGTCCACAGGTCCGACAGCACGCCGCGGTAGTCCGCAGCGACGAGGGTTGTCTTCAGGTGGTTGCGGAAATCAGGCGAAGGGTCGGGGTTGTAGTCCGGCGGCAGGTAGTCGGCGCTGTCGTACTGGCTGTTGACCTTGTTCTGGCTCGCGTTGAGGCCGATGCGGTGGCCTTCGACAGGCGTGAAGCCCAGGCGAACGGCACCACTGGTGCGCTTGAAGCCGTCCTTGTCGGGGTTGTAGTTGCCGAACTGGTCTCCGGGGCGCAGGGCAGAGACACCGTCGCTCTTCTCGTGCGCGATGCTGGCCGAGTAGTCGAACGCGCCCTGCGAGCCGCTGATGGCCACGTTGCCCTCGTTGGAGCCGTACTCGCCGAAAGCGATGGCGCCGCTGACCTGCAGCGGACCCTTGCCACGCTTGGTGAAGATCTGGATGACACCTCCCACGCCGTCAGCGCCGTACAGGCTGGAGGCTGGGCCACGCAGCACTTCGATGCGGTCGATGTTCGCCAGGCTCATGGACTCGAATTCGGCCTGGCCCAATGTGGCTGAACCCACGCGCACGCCGTCCACCAACACGATGGTGCTGCTGGTGCCAGTGCCGCGCACGAAATAGCCCGAACTCTGACCAGGGCCACCGTTGCGGATGATCTGCAGCCCGCCAAAGCGGCGCAGCGCGTCTTCCACCGTGCCCACGCCGCTGTCGCGCAGCGTGTCGTTGTCGATCAGCACGATGTCGGCCACGCTGTTGCGCAGCGGCTGAGCCTCGCGCGTGCCGGTTACGACGACCTGCTCCAACTGGTTCTGGGCGTTCGCGGCGACGGGGAACAGGATGGCAACGGCAGCGGCCGTAGCGGAAAGGCCAAGGCCGAACACGCGTGAGCGGGAGATGTGCATGATGTATCTGGACAGACAAAAAGCAGCGACCGCTTCCCCGCGGCTGCGTGCGATATGAGCGCGCCCAAGGCACGCCCGCCTGTTGGCCGGTATCCGGGCTGGCGAGAGATGAACCCGTGTTTCCTTCCCAGGGCCCAAGGGCGCCCAGTGGCTCAGACACGTGTCGCGAAGCACGGCGTTGTGACCGACCTCGCCTCTCGCTTACCGTTGCGGGGGCAGCTCAGGTTGGGGCCTGATCCCGTCGATTCGGGTCGGCCCTTCCTGATTCCCGTTGAACTGCGTCTGGCTGAGGGCCGGGCGCGAGCACCAACAGGCAGGATGATAGTGGGTGCCATCGACCGAATGCACACGCAGATGGCCGATGAACACACGTGAAGATCCATGAAAGCCCGCAACCCCATCGTCATCCACTACGTCCACGACATGGAGCGAGCCAAGCTTTTCTACACGGCGGTCTTTGGCGTTTCGCCCGCCTTCGAGTCGCCCGACTGGACGACGCTGGACTTCGACGCCGTGCAAGTCGCTCTGCACATGCTGTATCCCGGCCACACCGAGGCCGAAGGCCCACTGCCCCATGCAGGGCTGAACTTCGAGGTCGACGATATCGAGGCGATGCAGGTCGACATCGAACGACTGGGCGGCCAGATGATCGAGCTGCGCGAGCCCGGCACGGGCGTGCCCGTGCGTGTCGCGACGTTCCGCGATAGTGAGGGCAATGGTTTCGAACTGCGCCAGCAACCGCGTACAGCCGCTGGCGCGTGAGCGGCTAAGGACGGAGCGCAATCAGCGTTTCATCTCGCCATGCGCCTGGCGCCAGCCCCTTGAGTGTGTACGGGCCGATGGCCACGCGGATCAGCCTGAGCGTGGGAAACCCGACCGCCGCCGTCATGCGCCTCACCTGGCGATTGCGACCTTCGCGGATGACCAGTTCCAGCCAGGTGGTCGGGGTGGACTGGCGTGTCCGGATCGGCGGCTCTCGCTCCCAGACCGCGGGCGGCGCATTGAGCACCCGCGCCTGCGCCGGCTTCGTCATGCCGTCTTTCAGAGGCAAGCCGCTGCGCAACGCCGTCAGTGCCGCATCGTCCGGAACGCCTTCGACCTGCACCCAATAGGTCTTGGGCATCTTGAAGCGGGGATCGGCGATTTGTGCCTGGAGCCGACCGTCATCGGTGAGAAGCAGCAGGCCTTCGCTGTCGGCATCGAGTCGGCCCGCGGCGTAGAAGTCAGGAAGGTCGATGAAGTCCTTCAAGCCACGCCAGCGTCCTTCAGCCGTGAACTGACTGAGGACACCGTAAGGCTTGTTGAAACGGATCAGCGGCAAAACGCTCATGCCGCGCTACGCGCGGTGAGGTTGCAATACTGTCCTTTGAAGTACAGCAGGGGCTGCGTTGCAGCGATATCTCGCGGGTTCAAAGCTTTCACTTCACCAATCACGATCAGGTGGTCACCCGCAGCGTGTTCGGCGTGGATTTCGCAGTCAAGCCAGTGCAGGCTGTCGGCAATGATGGGATTGCCCAGCGGCGACTCCTGCCACTCGACGCCGCGCCACTTGTCCTCGCCTTGCCGCGCGAACTGGTCGGAAATCCCGACCTGCTCGCCTGACAGGATGTTGACTGCGAATCGGCCGGCCTGGCGAATTCTGGGATAGCTGTACGAGCTGCGCTTCACGCTGAACGAGACCAGCGGTGGGCTCATCGACACGCTGTAGAAGGACTGGCAGGTGAAGCCGATAGGCTCGCCATCCACGTGCGACGTAATCACCGTGATGCCTGAAGCGTAGTGCCCGAGCGCTTCGCGAAAGCGCAAGGGCTCGATGGCGGAACGGGTCAGCGACACGGTCAGGCCGAGAGTTCCTGCCGGACGATCTCCGCGCCGGCGTTCAGTGCCTCCAGCTTGGCGCGGGCGATGGTGCGAGACAGCGGCGCCATGCCGCAGTTCGTGCAGGGGCACAGCTTGTCGGCATCGACGAACTGCAGCGCCTTGCGCAGCGTGGCGGCCACTTCCTCCGGCGTCTCGACGGTATTGCTGGCGACGTCGATGGCGCCCACCATGACCTTCTTGCCGCGAAGCAACTCGATCAGCTCCATCGGCACGCGCGAGTTCTGGCACTCCAGCGACACCATGCCGATGTTGGACTTTTGCAGCTTCGGGAAGATGCGCTCGTACTGACGCCATTCGGACCCCAGCGTCTTCTTCCAGTCCGTGTTGGCCTTGATGCCGTAGCCGTAGCAGATGTGCACGGCGGTCTCGCACTTGAGCCCTTCGATGGCCCTTTCTAGCGTGGCGATGCCCCAGTCGTTGACCTCGTCGAAGAACACGTTGAAGGCGGGCTCGTCGAACTGGATGATGTCGACACCGGCCGCCTCAAGCTCCCTGGCTTCCTGATTGAGGATCTTGGCGAATTCCCAAGCGAGCTTCTCGCGGCTCTTGTAGTGGGCGTCGTAGAGCGTGTCGATCATCGTCATGGGACCCGGCAGGGCCCACTTGATGGGCTGCTTGGTCTGCTGGCGCAGGAACTTGGCGTCCTCGACAAAGACTGCCTTCTGGCGAGACACGGGGCCCACGACGGTCGGGACGCTCGCGTCATAGCGATCACGGATGCGGACGGTCTCGCGCTTCTCGAAGTCGACGCCGTCGAGGTGCTCGATGAAGGTCGTGACGAAGTGCTGGCGGGACTGCTCGCCGTCGCTGACGATGTCGATGCCGGCGTGCTGCTGCTCGTGCAGCGACAAGCGCAGGGCGTCACGCTTGCCGTCAGCCAGCTCTTCGCCTTGCAGCTTCCAGGGCGACCAGAGCTTCTCGGGTTCGGCGAGCCAGGAGGGCTTGGGCAGGCTGCCGGCGGTCGAGGTGGGGAACAGTTTCTTCATTTTTGGCGGACTTGTATTTTTATAAATCAGTGAGCGTATTCAGCGGACCACTGCTCGAGAACGGCCTGATAGGGTTTGATGAAGTGCTCCTCGGCAAACCTTCCTTGCTCAACAGCCAGCCTGCTGCGTTCTTCCCGGTCGTAAACAATCTGTGTCACCGAATGGTCCTGATTCTTCAGGTTGGGTCGATAGCAGGCGCCTGCGGCTGAATTGGCGTTGTAGATCTCGGGCCGATAGATCTTCTGAAAGGTCTCCATCGTGCTGATGGTACTGATGAGCTCAAGATTGGTGTAATCGTTGAGCAAATCACCAAAGAAGAAGAAAGCCAGCGGTGCCACGCTGTTGGGCGGCATGAAGAAGCGGACCTGCAGGCCCATCTTCCTGAAATAGCTTTCGGTCAGGGATGACTCGTCGGGCTGGTATTCGACCCCCAACACCGGGTGCCGGTTCTCGGTCCGGTGATAGGTCTTGCTGTCCGAGACGCTGAGGCAGATGACGGGCGGCTTGGCGAAGTGCCGCTTGTAGGCGTCCGAGTTCACGAAGTGCTGGAAGAGCTTTCCATGCAGGTCGCCGAAATTGTCCGGAACGCTGAATCCCGCTCGATCCTTGTTGTGCTGCAACAGCAATACGCTGAAATCGTAGTCCCGAACATAGGAGGAGAAGTTATTCCCCACGATGCCTTCGGTGCGCTTGCCCGTCTTGTTGTCGACGATATAGGTTTTCAGTATCTCGATCGCCGGGAAATTGCTGCCGCCGCTGTCAGAGCCAACATTCATTTCGACGGAGATGATCTCCAGCTGAACGGAATAGCGATCCCCTTTGGGGTTATCCCAGCGCGCCAGAGCGTTGAAACGGTTGTCAATCATCCGCAGGGCGTTGCGCAGATTCTCCTGACGCTTCTGCCCACGAGCCAGATTGGCGAAATTGGTGGTTGCGCGCGTACTGTCCGATGGGTGATAGTTCTCATCGAAACAAATACTCTTGATGGCGAATGCAAACTGCTGATTCATCGCGATAAACACCTGAGCTGTTGCAGGCGTGTATGGGTGCGCCGTCGTCCGGAGACCTGGCAATGGCGGCATCCTAGGGATCACGACCCATGACGTAAAATGGTCTTTTCTCAACGATCCATCGAATTCGCTCATGATTGAACGCTCGCACCTGGCGGTCATCCGGGAAGTGGACCGCAACGGAACGTTGACGGCCGCAGCCGAGGTGCTGTGCCTGACCCAGTCCGCGCTCAGCCATGCGATGAAGAAGCTGGAAGACAACCTGGGCACGCAGATCTGGCTGCGGGAGGGGCGTTCGCTGCGCCTCACGCAGGCCGGCGAATACCTGCTGGCCGTGGCCAACCGCATGCTTCCGCAACTGGAACTGGCTGAGCAGCGCGTGCGCCAGTTCGCCGCAGGTGAACGCGGCACGCTGCGCATCGGCATGGAGTGCCATCCCTGCTACCAATGGCTGCTGAAGATCGTCTCGCCCTACCTCGCAGGCTGGCCCGACGTGGACGTGGACGTGAAGCAGAAGTTCCAGTTCGGTGGCATCGGCGCGCTGTTTGGCTACGAGATCGACCTGCTGGTGACGCCGGACCCGCTGTTCAAGCCGGGCCTGCACTTCGAGCCGGTCTTCGACTACGAGCAGGTGCTGGTGGTGAACAGCCGCCACGCCCTGGCCGGCGCCGACTATGCCAAGCCGGAGCATTTGACGGGTGAAACGCTGATCACCTATCCGGTGGACATCGAGCGGCTGGACGTCTACACCCAGTTCCTGATGCCCGCCGGCATCTCTCCGCGCCGACACAAAGGCATCGAGACCACGGACATCATGCTGCAGATGGTCGCCAGCGGCCGTGGCGTGGCGGCCCTGCCGCGCTGGCTCGTCGAGGAATATGCGCAACGAATGGATGTCGTGCCCGTGCAGCTGGGCAAGAAGGGCGTCGCCAAGCAGATCCACCTCGGCGCCCGCGACAGCGAACTGCACATCGATTATCTGAAGGCCTTCATCGAGTTGGCACGCAAGGGCGTTGCCACCGAAAGCAATCCATGACCGACACCGCCAACTTCAAGCGCGAACCACTGCCCTTGCCGACCTACATGCAGGAAGGCCCGCGCAAGGTGCTGCTGCATTCCTGCTGCGCGCCCTGCTCGGGCGAGGTCATGGAGGCCATGCTGGCCACGGGCATCGACTACACGATCTTCTTCTACAACCCCAACATCCATCCGCTGAAGGAGTACGAGCTGCGCAAGCAGGAGAACATCCGCTTCGCCGAGCAATTCGGGGTGCCCTTTGTCGATGCTGACTACGACCGGGACAACTGGTTCGAGCGCGCCAAGGGCATGGAGAACGAACCCGAGCGCGGCATCCGCTGCACCATGTGCTTCGACATGCGCTTCGAACGTACGGCCTTGTACGCGCACGAAAACGGCTTCCCCGTCATGACCAGCTCGCTGGGCATCTCGCGCTGGAAGGACATGGCGCAGATCAACGACTGCGGCGTTCGTGCCGTCGAGAGCTATCCCGGCCTGCACTACTGGGACTACAACTGGCGCAAGTGCGGCGGCTCGTCGCGCATGATCGAGATCAGCAAGCGCGAGGAGTTCTATCAGCAGGAGTACTGCGGCTGCGTCTACTGGCTGCGCGACACCAACCGCCACCGCGTGGCCCAGGGCCGGCCGCGCATCGAGTTGGGCGTGCAGTTCTACGGCAAGGATGATTCGCCGCTGGGCGAGTGAGGCCGGATCGACCGTCGCTATCCAGCTCAACTGAAAGGGAAGCCCGGTGGGTGATGAGCCGTCGCTGAAAGCAAGTCCCATGGATGTCTTTCAGCGCCCCTGGTACCGGCTCAGCTCTTGTTTTTTGCCGTATATCTGGTGGTGCTCTGGTTCGTCCTCGGACCGAGCAATCCGGCGTACGCAGTGAGTGTGGCGGCAGGAACGTTCGCGCTCGGGCCGGCGGTAGCGATCTCCCCCTTTATGCGGCGCCTGCCGCGGTGGTACTTCCGCGTGTCGGCGGGCGAGCGCGTGCTTCACCTCATCGTAGGCATCGGCGCCTTTGCCTGGCTGCTCGATATCTCCGGATGGAATCGTCGCGTGGCCGAACCCTTACGCAGGTTCACAGGCAAAAGGACAGGCTTACGGGCCTTGGAAGACTCGCTGCGACGCAATGCCGGCGCCCACGGAACCTGTTTCGTCATCCACGTCCTGTTGGCCATCCTCGCGATGTTCACTCGGCACCCATGGGCCGGCGCGCTGTGGATGCTTTTACCGGGCGTCGCCATTCATCTCTACCCGGTGCTGCTGCAGCGCTCCATCATGCTGCGACTTCAGCCGCTGCTGGACAGAGCTGAATCCTGAAGATGCCGCCATCGCTACGAACGCTGCGTCAACGTGGCGATGACGAAGTGCACGCGGCACTGGGTGCTGTGATCAGCTGAGCCAAGACAGGCCAGCAAGTCATCGGCCAGCGATGGGCAATCCTGCGCAGCGCGCTGCCGTAGTAGGTGCATGCGCTGCAGCCGCGCCGCCCACGCCTGCAGCACCTCGGGTTCGGCCGGCCCTTCGAACGACAGCTCGCGGTCTGCCAAAGTGCGCTGCAGCGTGACGGCAAAGCCTGCCGCCGACAGAAAGTCGGTGAGCTTGGCGCCCATGTCGAAGTCATAGCGGCCAGCCGCGGCGCTTTCGCGCGCGAAATGGCGCAGCAACTGCTGAGCGGCCACGGGTATTGGTTTGTGCTCGAACAGGCCCGAGACCTCCGTCAGCGCAATCCAGCCACCGGGGCGAAGCAGTTCACTCCAACGCGATAGGACGTGCCCGAAGTCCGGGAAGTACGCCGCGGCGAAGCTGGCCCAGATACCGTCGAAGCCATCGCCCACCTGTGGGTCGCGAAGGTCGCCGGCATGGAAGTCGGCGCCTTCGATCCCTCGCGCTTTTGCGAGCGCTAGCAGTTGCTCGTTGCCATCGACCCCGACAACTTGCGCGCCTCGCCGGGCCAACGCGGCCGCTTGGTCGCCCACGGCGCAGCCGAGGTCCAACACTCGCGCCCCGGCCAGCTCAGGCAGTGCGTCGTAGGCGTCAGCCCATGCGCGCCAGCCGTACTGGCGCCTGTACTGCTCAGCGAGATCCATTCAGTCAGGTGTTCTTCGCAGCCCACTCTTCCATAGCTTGCTTAAACGCCTTGCTATGCGGTGTCGTAGCGCTGTGCAGCATGCTGCTGGCGAACTCGGCAAAGTGCTCCAGCACATCGATTGGCGCGTCACTTAAGGGCGTTTTGTCATCTTTGTGCCCCCACACCCGCATCATCTTGAAAACGTCTTGGGACAAGAAGACCGTTCGGTCCTCTTCAGTCACCTCTGCCTTGAGGTTGTGCGCGAGGCGATTACGGATCTTGTTGAGATGCCGGATGCCGCCGATCAACCGCCAGACGGCGACATCGCCCCGGTCCGTGAGCAAGTTCGCCTTTTGAGCAAAACTCAGTCGCGATCCGTCTATGTCGCCAAGCATCGGATTCATGTGCTGCAAGTGCTCCGTGAGGTAGTACTCGACATGCAAATGCGCGCGCAGGATTCGCCCGATCGTGTCCACGTCCTGCTTCCATCGCTCCTTTAGAGCGTGGTACTCCGCTTCCATCGATGCGATGGCCGCTTCGCGCCCGCCTAATAGCTCGAGAACTCGGTTGGCAAGGAATTCGGTCTGTGCGTCGTTCATCGTGTCTCGATGGCTCAAGCTATCGCCACTGTCCAAGGGTGAAAACTACGTCGAATTGAAACGATACGACACCAGCGACTCTCGGTCGCTATCCGCTACCAGCAGCTTTCCTGCCGGCGGAAACGCCCGCTGCACGCAGTGCTCTCGTGGGCACACGCGGCAGCCTGGCCCGATGGGCACGGCCTGCGCGGCGTTACCCAGGTCCAGCCCGTCGGCATAGACCAACTCACGCGCATGCGCCAGGTCGCAGCCCAGGCCGATGGCGAAGTGCTTGCGCTGCGCCCTGTACCCGCCGCTGCCGTGCCGCTCGATGGTGCGCGCGATGCCGAAGAAACGGCTGCCGTCGGGCATCTCGGCCACCTGAGTCAGGACGCGGCCGGGCTGGGCAAAGGCCTCGTGCACGTTCCAGAGCGGGCAGGCGCCGCCGTGGCGTGAGAAGTGGAAGCTCGTGGCGCTCTGGCGCTTGGAGATGTTGCCGGCCTGGTCCACCCGTACGAAGTAGAACGGCACGCCGCGGGCGCCCTGGCGCTGCAGCGTGGACAGCCGATGGCAGATGGTCTCGAAGCTGACGTGGAAGCGCTGCTGCAGAAGCTCCACGTCGTAGCGGCATTCGCGCGCGGCATTGAGAAAGGCTGCGTAGGGCAGTAGCACGGCCCCAGCGAAGTAGTGGGCCAGGCCCTGGCGAGCCAGCGCGCGGGTGGCGTCGTCGGAGAAGCCGGCCTCGCGCACCTCGGCGGCAACCGCGTCCGCCGCGACCAACAGCGCGTACTGGGTGGCCATCTGGAAGGCCTGCTGCGCGTCGGTCAGGTGCGGCGGCAGGTGCAGCCGGCGACGGCGTGCGTCGTAGTGGCGCAGCAGGCCGGCATCGCCTGGGTCAGCCAACGGCTCCACCGTCACCCCGCATTGCTGCAGCAGCGCCTCGCGCAGCGGCGCGGCGCGCTGAGCGGGTTGCAGCGCCAGGCCTTGCGCCAGTGCTTCGGCCAAGCGGTCCAGCGCGTCGATGTAGTTGTTGCGCCGGTTGAAGAAGTCCCGCACCTCCTCGTGCGGCAGCGGCGCGGCCCAGGCGCGCGGCTGGCCGGTGCCGGGGTCCCGCCCCTGTTCGCCGTAGAAGCGGTCGATGAGCTGCGCATGCTCGTCCTGCAGGCGCTGGTGGCGCTGGTACAGCGCCACATAGGCCTCGGCCAGCTCGGGCGCCTGCTCGACGAGCCGGGCAAGCTGCGCGGCCTGTGGCGGCTCGTGGCCCAGCGTACGGTCGTTCAGCGCAGCGTCCAGCTCGGCCAGCAGGCGCTTGTCCTGCTCCTCGGAGAACTGCGCCACATCGCCGCCGAATACCTCGGCCAGCTTCAGCAGCACGGCGGCCGTCACGGGGCGCTGGTTGGTCTCGATCTGCGAGACGTAGCTCAGCGACAGCTCCAACCGAGCGGCGAGCTGGGTCTGGTTCCAGCCCAGTTGCTCGCGCAATCGACGAACGCGCGGCCCGACGAAGAGTTTGCGGCCCGCCGATTCGATCTTTGCAAAGTTCGCAGATTTCACTATTTGCTTGCGAAGTGATTTGCAGTTTTTCCTTTTCACATCAACCACTTGTTGAGCGATGTGAAGCCTGTGGATAGATTCTGTGTGAAATCAATCCGAGCGTCCAGGAGACCTGTTCATGACCCGCGACAACCTGCCCCGCGTGCCCTTGCTGATCAACGGCGAGTTCGTCCAATCCCGCACGACCGAGTGGCGCGACGTGGTGAACCCGGCCATCCAACAGCCCCTGGCCCGCGTGCCGATGGCCACGGCCGACGAGGTGGATGCCGCCATCGCCGCCGCCCAGGCCGCGTTCAAGACCTGGAAGAAGACACCCATCGGCCAGCGCGCACGCATCTTTCTGAAGCTGCAGCAGCTCATCCGCGACAACATCAAGTCGTTGGCCGCCACGCTGACCGCCGAGCAGGGCAAGACACTGGCCGATGCTGAGGGCGACGTGTTCCGCGGCCTGGAGGTGGTGGAGCACGCCGCCAACATCGGCAGTCTGCAGATGGGCGAGCGCGCCCACAACGTGGCCGGCGGGGTGGACACCTACACGCTGCTGCAGCCGCTGGGCGTGTGTGCCGGCATCACGCCGTTCAACTTCCCCGCCATGATCCCGCTGTGGATGTTCCCGATGGCCATCGCCACCGGCAACACCTTCGTGCTCAAGCCCTCCGAGCAGGACCCGCTGGTGACGATGCGCTTGGTGGAGCTGGCGCTGGAAGCCGGCGTGCCGCCGGGTGTGCTGAACGTGGTTCACGGCGGCGAAGCCGTGGTGAACGCCATCTGCGACCACGCCGACATCAAGGCCATCTCCTTCGTCGGCTCCACCAAGGTCGGCACCCACGTCTACAACCGCGCCAGCCTGGCCGGCAAGCGCGTGCAGTGCATGATGGGCGCGAAGAACCACGCCATCGTGCTGCCCGACGCGCACAAGGAGCAGACGCTCAACGCGCTGGCTGGTGCCTCCTTCGGTGCTGCGGGTCAGCGCTGCATGGCGCTGTCGGTGGCCGTGCTTGTGGGCGCCGCCCGCCAGTGGGTGCCTGACCTGGTGGAGCGCGCGAAGCAGCTGTCCGTCGGCGCTGGCGACTCGGCGACGACCGATGTGGGCCCCCTGATCTCCTGCGCAGCGCGTGAGCGGGTGGAGGCCCTGATCGCCCGCGGCGTTGAGGACGGTGCCAAGCTGGAGCTGGACGGCCGCCTGCCCCCGCTGACCGGCGTGCTGAAGGAGGGCAACTTCGTCGGCCCGACCGTCTTCAGTGGCGTGAAGCCCGGCATGTCGGTCTACGAGCAGGAGATCTTCGGTCCCGTGCTGTGCATCGTTGAGGCCGAGACGATGGACGAGGCCATCGCCCTCATCAACGCCAACCCCAACGGCAACGGCACGGCCATCTTCACGCAGTCGGGTGCGGCGGCGCGCAAGTTCGAGGAGGAGATCGACGTCGGCCAGGTCGGCATCAACGTGCCCATCCCCGTGCCCGTGCCGCTGTTCTCCTTCACGGGCTCGCGCGGCTCCAAGCTGGGCGACCTCGGCCCCTACGGCAAGCAGGTCGTCATGTTCTACACGCAGACCAAGACGGTCACGGCGCGCTGGTTCGAGGACGACGTCAGCACCGGCGTCAACACGACCATCACGCTGAAGTAATCGGCCGGGCCGCATCGCCATGGAATTCGAGCTGAGCGAGGAGCAGCGCGCCTTCGGCGAAGCCGCACGCGCGTTCGCCCGTAGCGAGCTAGCCCCGTTCGCGGCCCAGTGGGACCGCGAACAGGCCTTCCCGCGCCAGGCCATTGCGGCCGCGGGCGAGCTGGGCTTCTGCGGGCTCTATGCACCCGAACGCATCGGAGGCCTCGCCCTACCGCGTCTGGACGCCACCGTGGTGTTCGAGGAGCTGGCGGCTGCCGACCCCTCGACCACCGCCTTCATCACCATCCACAACATGGCGACGTGGATGCTGGGCACCTGGGGCAGCGACGTGGCCTGCGAGCGCTGGGGCTATGACCTGGCCAACGGCCGCAAGCTCGCCTCCTATTGCCTGACCGAGCCCGGTGCCGGCTCTGACGCTGGTGCGCTGAAAACACGCGCCGAGTGGGACGGCGAGCACTGGGTCGTCAACGGTGGCAAGGCCTTCATCTCCGGCGCCGGTGCGACCGACGTGCTGGTGTTGATGGCGCGCACGGGCGGCGTGGGGCCAGCGGGCATCTCGGCCTTCGCCGTGCCCGCGGACGCACCGGGCATCAGCTACGGCAAGAAGGAGCACAAGATGGGCTGGAACAGCCAGCCCACTCGCGCCATCGCCTTCGACAACGTGCGCGTCGGCCCTGAGTGCCTGCTCGGCGAGGAGGGCCAGGGCTTCAGGATCGCGATGAAGGGGCTGGACGGCGGGCGCATCAACATCGCCACCTGCTCTGTCGGCGCCGCCCAGGGCGCGCTGGACGCGGCGCGGCGCTACCTGCACGAGCGCGAGCAGTTTGGCCAGCCGCTGGCCAGCCTGCAGGCGCTGCAGTTCCGCTTGGCGGACATGGCGACCGAGCTGGTAGCCGCTCGGCAGATGGTGCGCCTGGCCGCGTCGAAGCTGGATGCCGCACACCCCGAGGCCAGCACCTACTGCGCCATGGCCAAGCGCTTCGCCACCGACACCGGCTTCCACGTCTGCAACGAGGCGCTGCAGCTGCACGGTGGCTACGGCTACCTGAACGAGTTCCCGCTGGAGCGGCTGGCACGCGACACCCGCGTGCACCAGATCCTCGAAGGCACCAACGAAATCATGCGCGTCATCGTCTCTCGCCGCGTGCTGCAGGAAGACGCAGGCGACGCCATCCGCTGAAAACGAACGCCCGCTCAGCCAAGGTTCTTGGTTGCGGGGGCGCGATTTGAACCTACGACCCTCACCGGCCATGACCACACACGACTACCCCGGCCTGCAGCTCGAAAAGCGCGGCCACACTGCCCTCGTCACTCTGCACAACCCGCCGGCCCACACCTGGACGGCCGAGAGCCTGGCAGGCTTGACACGCCTGGTGCGCGACCTCGATGCCGACCTGGACATCTACGCGCTGGTCATCACCGGCGACGGCGAGAAGTTCTTCAGTGCTGGTGCTGACCTAAAGCTCTTCGCCGATGGCGACAAGGGCCGAGCCGCGACGATGGCCAAGCGCTTTGGCGAAGCCTTCGAGACACTGGCGGCGTTTCGCGGCGTCAGCATTGCGGCCATCAATGGTTATGCGATGGGCGGCGGGCTCGAATGCGCGCTGGCCTGCGACCTGCGCGTGGTCGAGTCGCATGCGCAGCTTGCGCTGCCCGAGGCCAGCGTGGGCCTGCTGCCCTGCGCGGGCGGCACGCAATGGCTGTCCTGGACGGTGGGCGAAAGCTGGGCCAAGCGCATGGTGCTGCTGGGCGAACGTGTGGACGCGGCAACGGCGCTGCGCATCGGCCTGGCCGACGAGCTTGCCGAGAAGGGCCAGGGCCTGGCGGCTGCGCTCGCACTTGCAGATAAGGTCGCCAAGCAAAGCCCCAGCGCGGTGCGTGCCTGCAAGCAGCTCATCCAGGGCGCGCGCCACGCGGCGCCGCACGGGCAACTGCCCGCCGAACGCGAGGCCTTCGTCGCCCTGTTCGACACCGAAGACCAGCGCGAAGGCGTGGGCGCTTTCCTGGCCAAGCGCGCACCGCAGTGGAAGAACGGCTGATGAGCGCCGCACCCGTTCTTTTCTCCGAGATCGCCACCGCCGGCGGCCATCGCTTTGGCCGCGCTACGCTGAGCGCGCCTGCCAGCCTCAATGCGTTGTCACTGCCAATGGTGGATCTGCTGGACGCGCAATTGCGCGCCTGGGCAGCAGACCCTCAAGTCGTAGGCGTGTGGCTGGACGCGGCTGGCGACAAGGCCTTCTGCGCTGGTGGCGACGTGGTGGGCCTCTACCGCGCCATCAAGGCCACGCCTCAGGGCGAGGTGCCCGCCGAACCGGCCGCCTTCTTCGAGCGCGAGTACCGGCTGGACCATCTCATCCACACCTATCCCAAGCCCGCCGTCTGCTGGGGCCACGGCATCGTCATGGGCGGTGGCATCGGGCTGATGTCCGGCGCCTCGCACCGCGTCGCCACGCCGAAGACGCGCTTGGCCATGCCCGAGATCACCATCGGCCTGTACCCGGACGTGGGTGGCAGCTGGTTCTTGTCGCGGCTGCCCGGCGGCCTGGGCGAGTTCCTCGCGCTGACCGGCGCGTCGCTGAATGCGGCCGATGCGCTGGAAGTGCAGATGGCCGACTTCGCGCTGCGCCACGAGGACCACGGTGCCATGCTGGAAGCCATCGCCGTCACCCAGTGGCAGGCTGACGCTGCAGCCGACCGAGCCGCGCTGAGCCGCCTGCTGCAAGCCCACGCGCTGCCTGAGACCGACCTACCGGCGTCACCCGTCCGGCAGCATCGTGCCCGCATTCGCGAGCTGATCGGCGTGCACCAGCGCGTGCAGGACCTGGCGCCGCGCTTGTCGGCATTGGCCACCGATGCAGACCCGTGGCTGGCCCAGGCCGGCACTGCCTTCACCAAAGGCTCCCCGACGTCGGCCGCTCTAGCGCTGGAGCTGCAACGCAGGCTTCGCCATGCCTCGCTGGCTGACGTCTTTCGCCTGGAGTGGCAGGCGTCTGTCGGCTGCTGCATGCACGCCGACTTCGCCGAAGGCGTGCGTGCGCTGCTGGTCGACAAGGACAAGCAGCCCCGCTGGCAGCCCGCAGCGCTCGATGCGCTGGACGAAGCCGGCTGGCGTGCACACGTCGCCGCCCATCTGCAAGCGCACGGCACCAACCCGCTGATCGACCTGCGCTGACCCCAACAACTAAGGAGACAAACCATGACGCAACGCATCGCCTTCCTCGGCCTGGGCAACATGGGCGGCCCGATGGCCGTCAACCTCGCGAAGGCCGGCTACGCGGTCAACGCCTTCGACCTGAGCGCTGAAGCCTGCGCCAAGGCAGCCGAGCAGCCTGGCGTGCGCATCGCAGCCTCGGCTGCTGCGGCCATCGACGGCGCCGAGGTCGTCATCTCCATGCTGCCGGCCAGCCGGCACGTCGAAGCGCTCTACCTGGGCGACGAGGGCCTGCTGGCAGCCATGCCTAAGGGCACGCTGGTGATCGACTGCAGCACTATCGCCCCCGCCTCGGCCTTCAAGGTCTCGCAGGCCGCCGCCGCGCGCGGCATCGTGATGCTTGACGCACCGGTCTCCGGCGGCACCGCAGGCGCTGCGGCCGGCACGCTGACCTTCATCGTGGGCGGCGAAGCCGAGGTGCTGGAGCGTGCCCGCCCGGTCTTCCAGGCCATGGGGAAGAACATCTTCCACATGGGCGCCAACAGTGCCGGCCAGGTCGCCAAGCTGTGCAACAACATGGCCCTGGGCGTCATCATGGCCGTCACCGGTGAGGCACTGGCGTTGGGCGTCGCGCATGGACTGGACGCCAAGGTCCTCTCCCAGATGATGGCCGTCAGCACCGGCCGCAGCTGGGCCACCGAGGTCTGCAACCCTTGGCCCGACGTGTTGCCCAATGCTCCAGCCTCGCGCGGCTACACAGGCGGGTTCTGCAACGACCTGATGCTGAAGGATCTGGGCCTGGCCGTCGAGGCCGCGATGGGCGTGGGGGCAACCATTCCACTGGGCGAACTGGCGCGAAACCTCTACGCGCTGAACAAGCAAGCCGGACGTGGCGGTTTGGATTTCTCAAGCGTGGTGAAACTGGTTGGTGGCGCCGCCTGACCTGCCCGAACGCAGCGCTCAGCGCGCCCTCTGCGTGAGGCTGGCTAAGAAGCAGTCGGCAAATTGCTTCTGCGACCTTTCGTCCGCTACCGGCCAAGCTCGGACGCGGGCATCGATGCCTTGAAGCTCTCGCAGCGGGCAAGAGCGGTCGTTCCGCTCAATGCTTACGTCGCGGTCGAGCGACCGGTTCGGGGGAAAGCTGCCAGTTACCGCCTGCAGCCTTCAACGACCGGATTTCGTCGGTTGCTGTCACTCAGGCGCTTGTCCGCGAACGACCCAGATCAGCCTGAAGCAGCCCGCATCTCCGCACCCGGCGCTGAACCGAGTGGTCATGTCGCCGGACACGCTGTCCTGCGCGACATCTCCGGACAAGGTGCTCATTAGGCGCCGGATTCCGTGCTCAGAAGACGCTGGACCTGGTGCTCAGGTCGCGTCGGAAAATGCAAACGCATCGCACATACATCAAGGGTGGCGGCGACGCGTCGACCAGGACGCCCGACCGGAGATTCGACGCCATCACTTCGATCTTGTTTCCCGAAATGCGGTGGCGGCTCCGGAGCGAGGCAAATGGCGACTACGCGGGTTGACGGTAGCGACCTCAACCGGGCACGCGCGCATCGTTCAATTCTGTCGTTGAAGAGCGCTTTCCGGCGAGGCGGTGAGTGGTCGAGTGGCAACGCGGCCGGCACGGAAGGAAAACATTGCCGCGGGAAGGACGGCGCACCATAACTTTGCCGCCTGCGGTGTCGAGGCGACTTTTAGCGGAAGGTTCTCGGCAAACAAATGCTTCCGGAAGAGTCCGACGTGAACGCCTGAAGAACGGTTTCCCAGGCCCACACTTATGCGTCTAGCTACCAGGCAACGTTATGGATCAATGCGCAAAGCTCTACGAGCACACCAGCGTCGTCATCACGACCAACCTGGACTTCGCCGAGTGGAGCACCGTCTTCGGCGACGCCAAGATGACCACGGCGCTCTTGGACCGGCTCACGCACCACTGCCACATCGTGGAGACCGGCAACGAGAGCTACCGCGTCACGCAGGCCACGGCGGCCACGCGTAAGCGCATCAAGGCGAGGGAGCAGGAGCGACGCAACAAGGGCGACGAGGCGGGCTGAACGAGCTCACCGCTACAGTTGTCCACAGCCGGCATCACGCGATGCCGGCCCCAAGCCCTGGGTCAAAGTTCAATCGGCAGGGTGGGTCAAATTTAGATCGGCGCCAACAGTCGACTGCTGCTCCGTGGCGATGAACGCGTCTGCCGCCCGCCCAAATGCTTGTCGTTCGTCCGCCGATGCAGCGCTGATTTGCTGCGAAGAAAAGCCGATGATCCTCAGCAACTGCGCATGCACCTGGGCCGTGTATGCCTTGACGACCCGAGCGGGGTCGAAAGGGTCTGCCGACGCGCCGAGGTGCAACTCGACCTGGCGAAACAAGCCTGCTAATTCACCGATCAGCCCGTGGACGTTGTTCGGATAGGCCAGGCCACCACCGACCGGATCAAGGTTCATGTGTCGATAGGACGGGATCGAGCTAGCGGCGCCGAAATCGAGGATGGCCCCGTTGCAACTCCAGTTCGACAGCGTGGGACTTCCCTGGTTCAAGCGGTGTGCAAAGAAATAGCCCAGCTGCATCGCCGCAGCCTCGCCAACGCGGTTCAACCAACGAAACACACCGTCGCTGCCCTTTGCCTCCCGAAAGTGCATGAGCATGTGTTCAACGCGCGCTTCATCCGCAGAGCCGTCGCGCTCGACGACACTCTTGAATCCCAATGCCCGGGCGAAATGACCGATTCGGGTGAACCTGCGGCGAATGACCAGCGCTAGTGTCTCGGTCTTGTCGACGGCATCCCAGAAGACCGATTGCCCATACGTCATGATCGCCAACGTCCGGACCGCGCCGAACGGGCACTCGGCATGGAAAATCTCGGCGAAGATCGCTTCCCTGACCGCCTCTTCCAGGTAGGCATCCCCGGAAGCATGGCTGAAATCGTCGCTGAGTCCCAGCAGCGGTGTCCGGCCCACGCCCTTCACATAGTATTGATTCAGGAATGCCGCGCGGCCCGCGCCGCCGTTACCGGCGAGCCCGCGGCCGCCGTAGCGATCCGCCGCTGCGAAGTGCTCCCCGTGCCCGGGACTCGTCACCCTATAGGCGCATTGATCGATGAGGTGACTCCTATACGCATCCTCATCCCGGCCGAGGGCGCTGAACACAGGGTCTTCCTCCGCCAGCGCCCAGTTCACCCACGCCAGGCTGGCGTGCTCGACGCGAGCCATTGGCATACGAACGGATGCTGCGACGGGCCAGTCTTTATGCAATGGTGGTTGCAGGATGTCCAGCTCGCCGTGTTCAACCATATGTCCGATGGTTCCATACCATTCTGATGGCCAACGCCGGATCGGGCTTTTGGCAGGGCCGGGTCCGATACCCTTCGCCTAAAACGCGGGCGACGGCGGCGACAGGAGTCAGGAGCCAATCGCGGAGGCCCTTCGGGATGAGCGTCAAATGGCGCATCCATCGCGGCCAGCGGCGCGCCATGCCAAGCGCACCGAGAATTGCGTCCGAATCCGTGTCGATGCGCTCGGCCGACAGTAGGACGAACCTGGCATCCGGTGCGCGCCGCCGCAATGCCACGCCCATCTCGGATTCTGCGGACGTAAACAGAAGTTCACCGCCGGTGGCTGCGGCGAGAAACTTCACCCAGATATTGCAGGTCGCGCACCTGCCATCAAACAGGAACACCTTTTCGGCGGGCTGCAGGACGACCGCGACCGGGGCGAAGGCGGTGAGTTTTCGCAATGGCCTCATTGCGCGCAATCGTTTGTCAGAATCGCCTGCGCCTTTTCTGCCATCGATTTGAGCAGCGCCGTCGACGTGGGAAACCTGCATTCGCCCAGCGCCTGGTCGCCGCCGACAAACAGGAACGACGGTATGGACGTCAGAGAAAACGCCTCCCAGACGTCGGGCATCGTGTCGGTGCAAACCGTTCCGAAATTAATCGGCAAGCTAGCAGCCTTCAATTCGTCATACAACGGCTTGGCCACGCTACAAGCTGCACACGATTTGGAGTAGATATACAACAGCCCAACTTTATCGCGGGCCCCGATCATTGAATTGACCTGCTCCATGTCGAGGTCGTCGCCGAATGCCATCCGCGCTCCTACTTCTCGCCTGTTACCGGGCAGTTGTTGTGTTCGTATATCATTTTCTTGTACACATCAAGGCTTGGCCAACCGATTCGGGCACGGCGCGCGTTCACGGCATCCAGGTTGTCGTATGGTTGAAATCGCAGGTCACATTTCCCGTGGACGGCAAGCTGTGTTCCATATTGCTGATGTTTCCCCTCGCTCACCGCGACGCGGTCGACGAGAAATGCAAGCTGTTGGCGCTGTTGCGTGTCGCCTTTTGCAATTGCGTTCTCAATTAGGCCAATAACCTGCTTCTGCAACGCGGCGTCTCGATCTGCGTGCTGCGTGATCAACCATGCGTTGTCCACATCGGCATCCGAATGCACCGGTCTCGCCGGCCATCCGCATGCTGACAACAGCGTCTGGAGCCGCCGCGTGTTTTCTCGATCCACGATTTCCGTGAGATTTAGAAACCGCGGCGTGTTCTTAGCGGTGGCCAGTTCGTCAAGATCCCATGTGCTACGTACGGCTTGATCGGAACTTGCCATCTGCGCGAGATCGGCGCTGAAGTTCTTGCAATCAGGTCGGATATTGGCGGCGGAAATGGATTGGCTGAGCGCCACTAGGAGACTTGCATACATTCAATCGGCCTCGCCAGAGGATGCGTAGTAGATTCTGGCAGCGTTCCGCGCCGTCGGACGCGTTGAACTGCCTTAATGTTAGGGATGGCAAATATTCACCTCGATCGCGCCACCTTTCGTGGAGACCAGTTGGTGTGAGTCAGGCCTCGCCGCTGCCAGCCCTCGTCGCGGCGCTGCTCGGCATTCGCGGCGGCTCTCAGAAACTCTGCTGGACGGCTTTCTTCGGCGCGCTCTGCGACCCCACTCAGTTCGTGCGCCGCGTCTCGGATCGCGCCTTCGCCCAAGCCCAAGCCCGGCTGCACATACCCGCGCTGAGTTGGCTCAATGACCAACTCCTGGCCCGCGTGCAGACGCTGGTGCCCGTCGCGCGCAGGCATCGCCTGCGCGTGGTGGCCGGCGACGCTTCGGCGTTGATCAGCGAAGACGAGGTGCGCGCCGGCTTCGGCGCGGGTCACGGCGCGACCGGCCTGGTCCAGGCGCAGACGCTGGATCAGCTGCTCGTGGCCCAGCCGTCGAAGACCGTCTTCGTCAAGGTCAGGGGTGAGTCGATGGCTGATGCCGGCATCCTCAGCGGCGACGTTGCGGTTGTTGAGACCACCAGTCAGGCTGTACCGGGCGACATCGTCGTCGCCGAGACCGATGGGGACTGCACCATCAAGGAACTGCAAGTTGACCGACACGGTGCGCGTCTTGTGCCGCACCAGGCCGGATTTGTGTCCCGACGCCCAACGCGCACATTCAATGTCCTAGGCGTGGTGAAGGGGATCATCAGGAATCTAGCGAATCCCTCACCGAGGGCTAAGTGGGAGATTGCCTCCATTGGGAGGCGATAGCGGGCCCCAATGGAGATCAACCACCAGTAGACATCAGGTTGAAACTTAATATCATTTACAACCATCTGTTGTAGATGGCTAGCATGCCAAACGCCATGCGAGAACTCAGGGCACTTGCCACGTTGTTGAAGGCCGCCGAACTCGGCAGCCTCACCAACGCCGCCGTCGATCAGGGCATCACGCCCCAGGCGGCGAGCAAGACGCTGGCGCAGTTGGAAAGGCAGCTCGGCGTGAAGCTGCTGGAACGGACGACGCGGCGGCTGGCGCTGACGCCCGAGGGCCAGGTGCTCGTCGACGCATCCCGGCCAGCGCTGGAAGCGATGAACGCGGCGCTGAACGCCGTGCGCAGGGCCTCGTTCAAACCGCTCACCGGCAACCTGACCATCGCGGCGCCCCGGGTGGTGGTCTCGTCCGTGCTGGCGCCCCTCGTGGACGCCTTCAGCGCCTTGCACCCCAAGCTGACCCTACGCGTGAGGTCGGTCGACCAAGCCACACCTGTGATCCAGGGCGACGACGAGGTCTGCTTCAGCTTCGGGCCGGTGCTTGAACCCGACATCACCAGCTCGGCCCTGATGGAAGTCCTGATCCTGTACTGCGCTTCACCGAGCTATCTGGCCAAGCACGGGGTGCCACAGTCCGTGGAGGCCCTAGCCGCGCGCCAGGCTGGCGCACTGGCACAGGAGGCCCGCGAAGCGGTAGGCGGCATGCAGCGCACGCCGATGCTGTCGACCAACGACGACCAACTGGAACTGCAGATCGCCCGGTCCGGCCGGATGGTCATGGAGCTGATCTCGCTGCTGGCCATGCCTTACATCGAGGACGGCACCCTGGTGCCGCTGCCGTCGCTGGGGTTCAACTCCACCACCTTATTCCTGTGCCGGCACGGCGACGAGGTGCTGCCGCAGGTCGGGGCCTTCGTGGAGTTCGCGCTCGACCGGCTGGAAGGCAGCCAGGCCTTCGCACCCACCGAGACCCGCCTGGCCGCGCTGGAACGGGCTGCAACGCGCCGTCGGTCGGCGCCGAAGTCATTTCGGCGGTTGGACGTCATTCCGACGCCATGAGCAACGCCGTCGAGCAATACGTCCTCGCGGCCGACCGGGACAACACGGTCAAGACGTATGCCGCTGCACTGCGCAATTTCGAGGAGGTCTGGAAGGGGTTGCTGCCGGCCACCGCCGACACGGTGGCGCGCTACCTCGCCGAGCACGCGGAGATCTACCGCCTCAGCACGCTGAGGCTGCACCTGGCCGCGCTGGCGCGATGGCATGCCGACAATGGCTTTGCCGATCCCACGCGCTCGCCCCTCGTGCACAAGGTGCTGCGCGGCATTCGCGCCAAGCATGCGGTTCCCCAGAAGCGGGCGCGGCCGCTGCAGCTCGACGTGTTGGAGGGTGTGTCGGACTGGTTGTTGAAGGCGCAGGCCTCGGCCCGCAAGCATGGACGCCGGACCGAGTTGCTGCGCTGCAGCCGCGACCGGGCGCTGCTGCTGCTGGGCTTCTGGCGAGCCTTCCGGTCGGACGAGCTGGCCAACATGCGCATCGAGGAGGTCGAAGCCCTGCGCGGCAAGGGGCTGACCTGCCGTCCGCGCAAGACCAAGACCACCGACGAGGGCGAGGACCGCGCCTTCCATTGTCCGGCCCTGTCGCGGCTTTGCCCGGTGGACGCGTATCTCGACTGGATCGAAGTGAGCGGCTTGAGGACCGGGCCGGCTTTCCCGGGCATCAATCGCTGGGGGCATGTGTCCGGCGAGCACATGCTCAGCAAGGCCGTGCTGCCGCTGCTGCGCCGCATCCTGCGCGAGGCCGGGGCCGAGGAAGCGGCCAGCTATTCCAGCCATTCGCTGCGGCGCGGCTTCGCCAACTGGGCCAGCAGCAATGGCTGGGAACTGAAGGAGCTCATGGAGCATGTGGGCTGGCGCGATGTCAGCTCGGCACTGCGCTACGTCGACGTATCTCAGGTCGCGTTGAAGGGCAAGTTCGAGCGCGGCCTGGCCAATAGCCCGCCGACGTCAGCACATGGCGCCACGGAGCCGAACAACTCGATGCCACCGAATGGCGGCGATGATGCGCTCGCGCAGCCCGACGAGCGGCTTCGCGATCCTCAGCACTGAATGTCGACGGCCGCCGACTCGCACCGCCTCGCGCTACTCAGCGCCGCGGAAATCGAAGCCCTGTATGGGTTCCCGAATTTTTCCGAGGAGGATCGGCAGACCTACTTCGAAATGTCCGAGCAGGAATTGGCCGTCGTCGAGGCGCGATATCGATCCGTCGGGCTTTTCTTGGCGTTGGAACTCGGCTACTTCAAGGCCAGGCAGCGATTTTTCGACTTCACGTTGGAGCTGGCTCAGCAGGACCTGCGCTTCCTCGCAGCCCGCTATTTCCCAGACTTCTCCCTCAAGTCAATCAAGCTGCCGTCCAGGCCGACCCGAACCGGGCTGCAGCAGGACATCCTCAAGCTGACCGGGTACCGGCTGTGCGACGCGCAAGGCATGAAGGACCTCGAAGCGCGGGCCGAGCGCCTGGCGACGCGCTCCACGCAGCCGCAGTACGTCCTTCGCGAGCTGATGCAGCATCTGGCCAACGAGAACGTGGTTCTGCCCGTATACACGGCGCTCCAGGATCTCATCGGCCGGGTGTTAAACCGGGAGCGCCAGCGCGTCATCAGCCGGCTTGAGACGAGCCTTCCGCGCCGCGTCAAAACCCAGTTGATGGGCTTGCTCGCGACTGGCGACGACGACAGCCTGTACCAGATCACCGCCCTCAAGAAGGAAGCCCGGGACTTCAGCCGCCGTGAGCTCAAGCAGGAGGTCCAGCGGCGCCAGGTGTTCAAGCCCTTGCACGATTTCGCCACCCAATTCCTGGTAGAGGCCGGCCTGTCCAATGAGAGCAGCCGCTACTACGCCTCGTTGGTCAGGTTTTACACGGTCTACAAGCTGCGCCGGCAGCCCCAAGGCACCTCCAGGCTGTACCTACTGTGCTTCGCACATCAGCGATTCCGGGAGATCAACGACAACTTGATCGAGGCCTTCATGCACTTGGTCTCGACCTACAAGAAGGAAGCCAAGACTGCGGCTGACGACGCCATGCGGCAGGCCCAGGTGGATGCCGCGAAGAATCTCGGTGCGGCGGGCCAGGTGCTGCGCCTGTTCATCGATCCGGCCACCCGCGCCGAGACCCCGTTTTCCAAGGTCCAGGCCAAGGCCTTCAAGCTGCTGGAGCGAGAGCAGTTCCCCACGGTCGCCGACTACCTGCTCAACATCGACTTCGACCGGACCGCCTACCAGTGGGCGCAGTACACCAAGCTCTCTAGCCGGTTCAAAATCAACCTGCGGCACCTGTTCTGCGAGCTGGAATTCGGCGTCCGGGTGGACAACGCTCCGCTGCTCAAGGCCGTCGAATTCCTGCAACGCGTGTTGCGCGAGGGCAAGTCGCCACAGCAGATTCCGGCGCAGGATTTCCCGCAGCGCTTCATCGCGCAGGTCCACCGACCGTACCTGTACCAGGACGCGGAAACCTTGCGCGGTAAGGCCCGGGCCAAGCGGCTCATCGTTGATCGCTACGAATTCCTGGTCTACCGGGAGCTGTGCGATGCCCTGCAAGCAGGCAATGTCTTTGTTCGCCACAGCAACGAGTACAAGCGCTTCGAAGACGACCTCATCAGCGATGAGCGCTGGGCAGCCAAGGACCAAATCCTGAAGGACATCGGTGCGCCTCTGTTGACCACACCGATCGAGACGACGTTGGCCACGCTGCATCAAGCGCTGGTGAATCGTTTCGACGAGGTCAACCAGCGCATTATCGACTCGACAAATGAGCACATCCGTGTCCGCGGCAAGGGCGAGAACCGGCGCTGGACACTGGCCTACCCGACGTCCGACGAGCCGGTGAACAGTCCCTTCTACACGCAGCTGCCGGGCATCGATATTGCCGATCTGCTGTGGTTCGTCGCCGGGCGCACGCAGTTTCTGAGCAAATTCACCCACGTCTTGGAGCGCTACGTCAAGCAACCTCCCGATCCGCGTCTGATCCTGGCCAGCTTGGTCGCCATGGGCACCAACATGGGCCTGGGAAAGATGGCCGAGGTCTCCGGCCTTGGGCTGGCGCCCCTGCAATCGGCTTCGCGCAACTTCCTGCGCCTGGAGACGCTGAAGGCGGCCAACGATGCGATCAGCAACGCTACTGCGCAGCTGTCGGCCTTCAAGCTCTACAACATCCAGGACAAGTTGCACTCCAGCAGCGACGGCCAGCGCTTCGAGACGCAGATCAATACCTTCAACGCCCGGTACTCGCCAAAGTATTTCGGGCTGAAGAAGGGCGTCAGCGCCTGCACTCTGGTCGCCAACCATGTGCCCATCAACGCCCGCATCATCGGCACCCAGGAGCACGAGAGCCACTACGTCTTCGACCTGCTGTACAACAACACCTCGGACATCAAGCCCGAGCGCCACTCGACCGACACCCATGGCACCAACCAGGTGAACTTCTGGATCTTGCAGGTGTTCGGCCACGGCTTCGCGCCACGTTACAAGAACCTGCGCAAGAAGACCGAGACCCTGGTCGGTCCCGAGTCGCCGAGCCACTACGCTGACAAGCTCATTCAGCCGCAGCGCAGGTTCAACGAGAAGTTGATCATTGCGGAGTGGCCCAACATCCAGCGCATCATGGCCTCGCTGGCCGACAAGGACGTGAGCCAGGCCACCATCGTGCGTAAGCTCAGCAGCTATGCGCTGCAGAACCAGACCAAGAAGGCGCTCTGGGAGCTGGACGACATCTATCGCACGCTCTACGTGCTGGACTTCATCGACCATGCTGACCTGCGCCAAGCCGTACAGAAGGCGCTCAACCGCGGCGAGGCCTACCACCGCTTCCGCAAGGCCGTGGCCTTTGTGAACACTGGCGCGTTCCGGGTCAAGACCGAAGCGGAGCAGGCGCTGTGGAACGAATGTTCCCGGCTGATCGCCAACGCGGTGATCTTCTACAACACAGCACTGCTATCCAAGATTTACGAGCAGAAGCTGGCTGCCGGCGATGACGCTGCAATCCAGATCCTGCGCGGCATCTCGCCGGTGGCCTGGCAGCACATCAATCTGTTCGGCAGCTTCGAGTTCAGCGAAACGCCGGCGACAGTTGACCTGGACGGCCTGGCCGCACTTTACGAACGGGCCGAATACTGGCAGCAGGCGATGGCCGCCGACGATGCAGCCCCCGAGGTCGGATGACGAGATTGGGGGAAAGAGTGGTCAGCACCGAGATCTTCACGGCCCGCGGCAGGTCGACCGGCATGGCATTGAAGCCAAACCAACACTTTGGCGGGCCATACGGGCGTGTGCAGCCGCGTGCGCAGGCGACTCCCATCCTCGCGTTTCGATCAGATCCGCTGGAGGGCAAGCTCGCATCGTAAGTTCCTGCTCGTACAGAGCGAGGGGGGCGAGTGCTACAGAGACGGTCGCTGGATCGGGCGTCGGAGGCCAATTTTCGGAAAGCCTGGCACATCAAATCCATGGGGCGTCCGCGCACATCAAAATGAGAGCGAAAGCCACTTTCAAGTGGAGAAATTGTCGTTCTAGGTCAGTCACTTACGACAATTCTTTTGTTTTCGGGGGTTGGGCAAAAATAGCC
>Ga0233424_10000540_pt1 | contig 45947 bp, 41 predicted proteins | sample Watercolumn_Towu_FD_181011 | JGI IMG/M metagenome (GOLD analysis project Ga0233424, IMG submission 181011) | Freshwater microbial communities from Lake Towuti, South Sulawesi, Indonesia - Watercolumn_Towuti2014_125_MG | ecosystem: Environmental > Aquatic > Freshwater > Lake | place: Indonesia...
GGTATAGCCGACTTCTGCCGGGGCGTACGCACCCATGCCGCCGGTGTTTGCACCGGTGTCTGCTTCGCCGACGCGCTTATGATCCTGGGAGATCGGCAATGGCCGCGATGTGCGACCGTCGCACATGCTGATGAGCGAGCACTCGGGGCCGACGAGTCGTTCTTCGAGCACTACGTCGTCGAGTGCGATGAGACGGCGCAACGCTTCAATTGTCTCGTCAAGTCCCTCGGGCACGACTACACCTTTGCCGCCGGCGAGACCCGACTGCTTCACGACCACCGGTGCGCCGAAGTCGAGCAGCCAGCGCTGCGCAGATTCGAACTCGCCGTGCGCGAACGATGCGTGACGCGGCGACGGAATGCCGAGGCGCAACGCCAATTCGCGGGCGAATGCTTTCGACGACTCGAGCCGCGCGAGTTCTTGGGTCGGGCCGAACGCCGCCACGCCAGCCGCACGTAAGACGTCGACGACTCCGGCAGCGAGCGGAGCCTCCGGGCCGACAATCACCAGATCGATTCGCTGGCGTCGGCACACGTCGAGCACCGCCGCGGCATCGCACGGGTCGACGGCCACTCGCATGCCCGGCATTCCGGGGTTGCCGGGCGCCACGAAGAGCGCCGAGCAATCGGCCGACGCAGCGATCGCGGCGGCAATCGCGTGCTCGCGCGCACCCGAGCCAAGCACGAGCACGCGCACAGGAGCGAGTCCAGTGCCGACCGCGGTATCGCCGATGCGGCGCGCGCCCGACTCGGTGCTCATGCCAGCACCTGGTCGAACTGCGACTTGCTGTGGCGCCGCGTGATCTCCACCGGATACTCGCCGGTGAAGCACGCATTGCAGTAGCCGTTGCCGCGCTCAAGTGCCTTCATCATCTCGCCGACGGAGATGAAGGCGAGCGAGTCCGCGCCGACGTGGCGACACAACTCATCCACGTTCATGCGCGCAGCGATGAGGTCGTCGTCGTGACCCATGTCGACACCGAAGTGGCACGCCTCGATGATGGGTGGACACGTGATGCGCAGGTGCACCTCGCGCGCGCCTGCTTCGCGCAGCAGAGTGACGAGCGGGCCGGCAGTGGTGCCGCGCACGAGCGAGTCGTCGATGAGCACCACGCGACGACCCGCGAGATTCTCGGGCAGGCTGTTGAACTTCATCGCGACGCGGCGCGAGCGCATCTCCTGCGTCGGCTCGATGAACGTGCGGCCGATGTAGCGGTTCTTGATGAGCCCGTCGTTGTACGGAATACCGCTCACCCGCGAGTATCCGATTGCGGCAGGTATCGACGAGTCGGGCACAGGCACGACGACGTCGGCATCGGCCGGATGCTCGGCAGCGAGCCGCTCGCCGAGTCGTTGGCGTACTTGGTGCACATTCATCGAGTCCCACTCCGAGTCGGGGCGCGAGAAATAGATGAACTCGAACGTGCAGCGCGACAACGTCGTCGCTGCCGGCACCGCTTGCACTCGACGAATGTCGGCGCCACTCATCACCACGATCTCGCCAGGTCGCACCTCGTTGATGTCGATGCATCCGAGCGTGCGCAGCGCGCACGTCTCCGACGCCACCGCCTGCCCGCCGTCGGGCAGGCGACCGACCGAGAGCGGACGGAAGCCCCACGGGTCGCGCGCGGCGAGCACCGTGTCGGCCACGAGCACCACGAGCGAATAGGCACCGATCCAACTCGGCATCAACGACGCCAATCGTTCTTCCCACGTGGCACCTTTGGCGGCGGCGAGCATCAGCGTCATCACCTCGGTGTCGGATGTGGCGGTGAGGCCGAAGCCGCGCGTCAACAACTCGCTGCGCAGGTACGCCGCATTCACGAGATTGCCGTTGTGCGCGACCGCGAGCGGACCATACATCGTCTCGACGAGGAACGGTTGCGCGTTGCGCGCACCCGAGGCTCCGGTAGTCGAGTATCGCGTGTGTCCGATCGCGTGTTGTCCTTCGAGCGGCGCGAGACGCTCGGGCGTGAACACTTGGCCGACGAGCCCGACGTCTTTGTGCAGCCGAGCCATCGCGCCGTCGGCGACGGCGATGCCCGCTGCCTCTTGTCCGCGGTGCTGCAGGGCGAACAGTCCGAAGAACGCCTGCTGCGCGACGTGAGCGTCGGGCGAGCTCACGCCAATGACACCGCACTCTTCGTGCGGAACGTCGTCAATCTCATTCGTGCCCATCACACCACCTCGCTCAGTGAGTTCATGACATCGTCTGCACTGGGCACGACGGCCGGCTCGAACCGCGAACGAGTGATCCGCTCGTACGCGCTCACGTATCGCGCCGACGTGGCGGCAATCACCGACTCGTCAAGTTCGGGTGGCGTGCCGTCGCCGCGATATCCGGCGACGGCCAGCGCCAGGCGCACCGGCTCTTTGTCGAGGCTCTCGGGTTCGCGTCCTTCTGCGAGCCGTTGCGCGAGAGTCTCCGCCACCCAGTAGCGCGAAGAGTCGGGCGTGTGCATCTCGTCGATGAGCAGAAGGCGTCCGTCGCCGTCGACACCGAACTCGTACTTCGTGTCGGCCAGCACGAGGCCAGCGGCAGCGCCCACTTCGCGCCCGCGGGCAAACAGCGCGAGTGCTGCCGCGCACACCGCGCGCCACATGCCCTCGTCGACCAGGCTTCGTTGCACGACTTGCGCGCACGAGAGTGGTTCGTCGTGCGCGCCATTCGGCGCCTTGGTGGTCGGGGTGATGATCGGCTCGGGGAGCGACGAGTGCGCGGCGAGACCGTCGGCGAAGCGGTGCCCGTAGATCTCGCGCTCGCCGGCGCGATACCGAGTGAGAATCGCGGTGGAGGTGGAGCCGGTCAACGCGCCGCGCAGCACCACTTCGACCGGAAGCGGCGTGGCGTGCGTGACGATCATCGAGTGCGGCTCGGGCACGGCGATCAGATGGTTCTGCACGACGTCGCGTGTGGCGTCGAACCACCACGCCGACAACTGGTTCAACACCTGACCTTTGTGCGGCACGACTGCGACGACATGATCGAACGCCGACAAACGGTCGGTCGTAACGATGAGCCGACGGTCGTGCGGCAACGACCACGAGATGCGCACCTTGCCCTCACGGCGATCGGGCAGATCGAGTTGCAGGTCACGCAACGGCATGCAGCCTCCCGTTGCGCAAGAGATGCAAACCAAGTCGAGCGGGTTGGTTCGACTGCGAGTCACGGCGCAAGTCGAGTTGTGCGTCGTGACGCGGATGCTGGCGCGCGAGCACATGGTTCTCCGGATGCGGCATGAGACCGAGCACCAATCCGGTCGGGTCGCAGATTCCGGCCACGTCTCCGCGCGATCCGTTCGGATTTCGCGACTCGTACCGCAGTGCGATCTGCTCGTTGTCGACCAGCGACTGCCAGGTGTCGTCGTCGCAGGTGAATCGTCCTTCGCCGTGCGCAATCGGGCACTCGATGCCGTCGTCGAGCCCGCGCGTCCACACGCATCGCGACGTCGGAGCGCCGAGCCGCACCCAGCTGCACTCGAAGCGGCCCGAGTCGTTGTGTCCGAGCGCCACTCGCCTGCCGTCGCCGGGCAAGAGCCCGAGCCGCACGAGCACCTGGAAGCCGTTGCAGATGCCCAGCACCGGCGTGCCGCGCGCGACTGCCTCGTGCAACGAGTCGCCGAGGGCGTGCTGCATCTCAAGTGCAAACAGGCGTCCGGCTCCGAGCGCGTCGGCATACGAAAATCCGCCGGCGACCACGATCGCGGCGGCGTTGTGCAGATCGCGCGGCGACACCGTGCGCACGTCGAGTCGCTTCGTGGAGAACCCTGCGAGTTCGAGCGCGAACGTCAAGTCGTGGTCCCGGTTGGTGCCGGGTGCGGTGAGAATCGCAGCGAGCGGAGCGGTCATGTCGCCACCTCGCAGAAGGCCGACACCATGTCGTCGAGTGCGATGCGTTCACCAGCGATCGCGAACTCGTCGTCGTCGGTCAATGTCGCAACGACGCTCACGTCGTCTGCGCCGAATGCCGCGCGCACACGGTCGAGTTCGCCAGGTGCGTTCTCGAGCACGAGTCGCCCCGCACTCTCGGCGAACCACCAGGTGTGCATGTCGATGCCAGCGGAAGCGCTCGCGGCAGACGGATTCTCGGCGTGCGCGCCGAGTCGCCCGCCGATCAGCATCTCGGCCACTGCCACCGCGAGCCCACCCTCAGACACGTCGTGGCAGGCCACGATGGTGCCGTTAAGAATCAAACGATGCAGCACCTCGTATCGCGCGGCTGCATCACGATCAGGTTCGGGCACCACGCGACCGCTCGTCGCGCACACGCGGGCGGCGTGGCTGCCGTTCCACTGCGACGCGACACGACCGACGACGCACAACAAGTCGCCCGACTTGCGCGCGGCAGATCCGATGACGCGTCGTGCATCGGGAACATGCGCGACTGCAGTGACCACCAACGTGGGCGGCACGCTGCGACGCGTCGCGTCGCGGTCGACCCACTCGTTGTTCAACGAGTCTTTGCCCGAGACGAACGGGCTCGCGTAGTGCTGTGCAGCGTCGACACATCCGTCGACGGCTGCGACGAGTTGTCCGAGCGTCGTCGCGCGCCGCGGGTCGCCCCACGAGAAATTGTCGAGCAAGGCGATGCGACGCGGATCGGCGCCGACGGCGACCGCGTTGCGAATCGCCTCGTCCACCGCCAACCACGCCATTCGCTGCGCATCCGCCTCGCCGGTGAACGGCGAGACACCGATACCGACGGCAATGCCCGAGTCTTCGCCCGGCTCGACGAGCACCGAACCGTCGCCCGGCGCGTCAGCGTGCACGCCGACGAGCGGACGCTGCAGCGTGGCACCACGAATCTCGTGGTCATATCTGCGAATCACGCCGGCTTTCGATGCGATGTTCGGATGCGCGAGCAGGGCGAGCAGAAGTTCACCGAGGCTGCGGCGCGCGACCGCCTCAGGCACGTGCTCGCTCGCAGCGCGATCGGGGCGCTGCGCGATTGCATCGAGACGCCGTTGCGGGCGCCCGTCATGCAGGAATTCGGTGTCGAGTTCGAGCACCACGGTGCCTGCCGCCGCGACACGCAGCATCTTGTCACCAGTGAAACTTCCGACATCCGTTGCTTCGACTCCATGGCGCTCGCACACCGCGCAGAAAGCATCGAGATTGCGCGGGTCCACCGCAACCACCATGCGCTCCTGCGCCTCCGACAACCACACTTCCCACGCCGACAACCCCGGATACTTGAGCGGAACTCTCGCCACGTCGACGTGCGCGCCGACGCCGTCGGCCAATTCGCCGATTGCCGACGACAATCCACCGGCTCCGCAGTCGGTGATGCTGCGGTAGAGACCGCGCGACTCGCGCAGCACGTCCATCAGCAGCTTCTCCACGATCGGGTCGCCGATCTGCACGCTCGCGCCCGCGACGTCGCCCGTCATCGCATCCATCGTCATCGACGAAAACGTCGCGCCGCGGATGCCGTCGCGACCAGTGCGCCCACCGAGCACGATGCATCGGTCACCGGGCTGCGGCACTTGCGCGGGTCGCCAGTCGCTCGCGACGCCGATGCAGCCCGCGTACACGAGCGGGTTCGCGGCGTAGCCACGGTCGTAGAAGACCGCACCAGCGATGGTCGGCAGGCCGATTTTGTTTCCGTAGTCGGCGACGCCCGCCACCACGCCGTCGCGTACTCGCCTCGGGTGCAGCGTGCCTTCGGGCAGGTCGGCGAACTTCGTGTCGGGCTCGCCGAAGCAGAGAATGTCGGTGACAGCAATCGGGTCGTGGTCGGCACCGAGCACGTCGCGAATCACTCCGCCGACACCGGTGTTCGCGCCGCCGAACGGCTCGACGGCACTCGGGTGGTTGTGCGTCTCGCACTTCAGTGCATACGTGCGCTTGGCATCGAAGCGCACCACTCCGGCGTTGCCATCGAACGCACTCACCACGAAATCACGCGCGATTGCGGTGGTGCTGGCACGCAACTGCCCGAGCATCGTGGACTCGCGTTCGACACCGTCAAGCACGATTTTCGCTCGGAATGTCTTGTGTGAGCAGTGCTCGCTCCAGGTTTGGGCGATCGTCTCCACTTCAACGTCGGTGGGCAAACGACCACGCGCGACGAAGTGGTCGCGAATGGCGAGCAATTCGGCCGGGTCGAGGGCGAGACCCCGCGACTTGTTGATTTCGTGCAGCGACTCGAGTGTGGCGGTCGCGTCGAATGCGAGTCGCTCGGCGTGGCTCGACATCTCCCCCGTCGTCGGCACGAACGAGGGCTCGATGGGTTCGTCGATGGCCCATCGCTCGATGATCGGGTTGGCGAGCAAGCGCCCGTCGAGTCGGTGCAACTCTTCGGCGGTGAGGCGTGCATGCACGACGAAGCGACGACCAGTCGCAACCCCTGCGACCATCACACCTTCGCGCGCGGCAACTCGAGCAATCTCGCCAGCGACCGGGTCGGTGACACCAGGCAACAGCGCCGATTCGATCACGTGGCGGTCTGGCGCAACAGTCGGCGGGTATTCGCTCGACTCCCACGCGCCGTGTTGCAACAGTGGATCCACTAGCAATTCGTGCATCGTGCGGCGCGCCGCGTCGTCGAGCGCCGCCTGCAAGAACACCATGTCGCTGACTTCGATTCGACGAATGCCCGAGATGCCGAGATCGCCAGCACCCCCAAGCAAGGCAGGTTCACGCGGGTCGGGTGCGCGCGATGTGAGCGTGATTCGCTCGAGTGCCGCACTTGTCGCGAGGGCACTCTTCATAGAAAGAAACTAGTTTTCGTGCGCGCCACGACGACCACCGTTTGACAAAAAGTCAACGGTGCGTCGACGCCTAATCTTGTCGCGTGACGACTTCTTCGCCGCCGAACGCGCGCGTCGCCGTCGTGATGGGATCGCAGAGCGATTGGCCCACGATGCAACGCGCAGTCGAGACGCTCGAGCGATTCGCTGTGACGCCGCACACACAAGTTCTTTCAGCGCACCGAATGCCCGACGAGTTGTACGAATTCGCCGAGTCGGCCGCGGCGCGCGGATTCCGCGCGATCATCGCGGGGGCGGGCGGTGCCGCGCACTTGCCAGGCATGCTCGCCGCCAAGACGCACGTGCCCGTGCTCGGGGTTCCCGTGCCGACCAAGCATCTCGCCGGCCACGACTCGTTGTATTCGATCGTGCAAATGCCGGCCGGCACGCCCGTCGCCACGTTCGCCATCGGTGACGCCGGCGCCGTGAACGCCGCACTCTTTGCGCTGCAGATTCTCGCCCACGACGACGCAGATCTGCGCACTCGCCTCGCCGCGTATCGCCGCGATCGCCACGACGACGCGGCATCGTCGAGATTGCCGCCCACCTGATGGGTGACGCGCTCGGTGTCGTCGGCGGCGGGCAACTCGGTCGCTACTTCGTCTTGGCTGCACAGGCGCTCGGGTACACGGCCGTGGTGCTCGAGCCCGACCCGCTCTCGCCGGCGGGTGCAGTGGCCGACGAGCACATCGTCGCCGCCTACGACGACGAGTCGGCGCTCGATCGGCTCGCAAGCTCGTGCCGGGCCGTGACTGTGGAATTCGAGAACCCGCCCGTTGCCGCGCTCGAGCGATTGGCGCGGAGCCTGACGGTGCGCCCGTCGCCGTCGGCAGTGGCAATCGCGCAGGATCGGCGCAGCGCGAAGCAGTTCTGTCGCGACACCGGCCTCGCCGTGGCACCGTTCGCGGAGGTGAACGACGAGAGCGACGCGCGACGCATCGCCGATGGTGACACGGCAGCGTCTCTTTTCCCCGCCATCTTGAAGACGGCCCGACTCGGCTACGACGGCAAAGGGCAGCGACGTATGGACGATGCATCGCAACTGTTCGACGCATTCGTCTCACTCGGGAGTACGCCGTGCGTGCTCGAGCAGGTAGTGCCGCTCGACGCCGAATTCTCGGTGGTGGTCGCGCGCGGTGCCGACGGCGAAGTTTCGGCGTTCGCACCGACACACAACGTGCACGTCGACGGAATCCTCGACGCAAGTACTGCGCCATTTTCTGCACCCGTGGTCGAGCAGGGCCACGACGCCGCCGTGCGCATCGCGTCGGCACTCGACTACGTCGGCGTGCTCGCTGTGGAGTTCTTCGTGTCAAACGGTGCATTGCTGGTGAATGAACTGGCACCGCGCCCGCACAACAGCGGACACTGGACGCTGAATGCCGCGCGCACGAGTCAGTTCGAGCAGCAGGTGCGCGCGCTGACCGGCATGGCACTCGGTGACGCGACGATGACCCACCGTGCGGTGGCGATGGTCAACTTGCTCGGCGACCGCTGGCAACACGGCGAACCGCGCTTCGCACTCGCCCGCGAAGTTGACGGGGCACATCTGCATCTGTATGGCAAGCGCGAGGCGCGCGCGGGGCGCAAGATGGGCCACCTCACCATGGTCGGTGACGACACAGATTCCGTGCTTGCCCGCGCACGAGCACTGCGCGCCTCGATGACGCTCAGTGACGGAAGTGGCGCACCCCGGTGAAGATCATCGCGATGCCGTGCTCGTTGGCCGCAGCAATCGACTCGTCGTCGCGCTGACTGCCGCCTGGTTGCACGATCGCTGACACTCCGGCAGCCGCGAGCGCATCGGGGCCGTCACGAAACGGAAAGAACGCGTCGCTTGCCGCCACTGCACCGCGCGCCCGCTCTCCCGCGCGCGTGCACGCGATGCGTGCGGCATCCACGCGGTTCTGCTGTCCTGCACCGATTCCGACGGCGCAGGCATCGCGCGCGAGCACGATGGCATTCGAGCTAGTGGCAGCACACGTCACCCACGCCACCACAGCGTCGCGCAACTGGGCGACAGTCGGCTGCACGGTGCCGGCAACCTTCCACGAAGACGTATCTGCCGACGGGGCGTCGTGATCTTGCACAAGCACTGCTCCGTCGACGCCGCGCAACGAGCGGCCATCGCGGAACGGCGCAGGTGCGCGCAACACTCGCAGATTCTTCTTGGTCGACAGCACGTCGAGTGCGCCCGGTTCGAAGGAAGGAGCAATCACGACTTCGGTGAACACGTTCACCAGAGCCTCGGCAGCCGCCGTGGTCATCGGGCGATTTAGGGCGACGATGCCGCCGAATGCGCTGAGCGGGTCGCACTCGTGCGCGCGCACGTAGGCGGTCGTGATGTCGTCGGCCACTGCGAGACCGCACGGGTTGGCGTGCTTGATGACCGCTGCGGCAGGCTCATCGAAGCGGTGCACGAGCGACCATGCCGCATCGGCATCGAACACGTTGAGATACGACATCTCTTTGCCGCCGAGTTGCTCGCTCTGGCTCCACCAACTGCGCTCGCCGACCACGCGGTAGCGCGCGCCGCGTTGGTGCGGGTTCTCGCCGTAGCGCAGCGTCGACTCGCGCTCGAGTCGCAGCGTGATGGTGCCCGGCAGTGCAGTCTCGCCCGGCGGTGCTGCCTCATCCGGCTGCTCTGCTGCTTGCTCGGCAAACCACGCCGCAACTTGCGCGTCGTACGCGGCAGTCACTGCGAACGCGCGCGCCGCAAGGTGACGGCGCGTGCCCGAACTCAGCGCACCCGCGCCGCGCAACTCGTCGAGCACCTCGGCATACTGCGAACGATCGGTGACCACCGCGACGCGCGCGTGGTTCTTTGCCGCACCGCGCACGAGCGAAGGCCCGCCGATATCGATCAACTCGATGCTCGGCTTGCTCACGAACGGATACAGGCTCACCACCACGAGGTCGATCGGCCGGATGTCGTGGCGATCGAGATCATCGAGATGCGAAGCATCACTCGTGTCGGCGAGGATGCCGCCGTGCACCGCAGGGTGCAGCGTGACGACGCGGTGGCCGAGAATCGCCGGGTATCCCGTCAGCGTGGCGATGTCGATGACGGGAAGACCAGCGTCGCCGAGCGTCTCTGCGGTGCCACCGCTCGCGAGCAGTTCCCATCCCGCGTCGTGCAATGCGCGCGCAAAATCGACTACACCTGTCTTGTCGTAGACGCTGAACAGGGCGCACGGCACGCGCCAGAGTCTGTCACAGGGCGCGCGAGAAAGTCAGGTGACGAGGCGCTTGGTGAGCGTGCGCACGCTCAACGTGCCGGTGACCATCGCAAATGCCACCAGCGCCGCCACGTGCCACCACGCCGACATCGAGAGAGTGCCGAAACATGCGTCGCGCACTAGCTCGATGCAGTGATACACCGGGTTCGCGTTGCTCAGCGTCTGAGCCCAATTGGGAAGCCCGGTGATCGGGAAGTAGGTGCCGGAGACGAAAAGTAAAGGCGTGAGCAGGGCCGACTGAAAATACGAGAACGAGTCGATCACCTTCACGACGCCCGAGATGAACTGCCCGAGAAACGTGAGACCGAGCGCGGAGATGAACGCGATGGCGGGCACGAACAGCATCGTCCAGCGAGCCTGCAGTCCGAAAGGAATCGTCGCGATCATCGGCACGCAGCCGTACACCGCGGTTCGCGCAGCGATCCACACCGCTTCGCCGATCATGATTTCTGCGGTGGTGGTGGGCGTCGAGAGAATGCCGTCGTACACCTTCTGGAACACCCTGGCGATGAAGGTGTTGTACATGCCGGGGAATACCGAACTGAAGAGCACTGCGGTCGCCACCGCGCCCGTGCCGACGAAGACCACGTATTTCATGCCGTCGATCTCGTCGACGAACGCACCGACACCGAGACCGATGCCGAACAGATAGAGCAACGGCTCGAGCACAGATGTAAACGTGGTGCCGCGCCAGTACCGCTTGAAGATGATGAGCTCGCGGGTCCAGATGGCAGGCAGCGAACGCACGTCGAAGTCACGCATCGAGCGACTCCCCCGTTAGCAACACGAACACGTCCTCGAGGTTCGTCGGTCGGCGCGAGTGACGGCCCCACGACTCGAGCAGGTGCTGGTCGGCCGACTCGACGCCGAGCACCGAGATGCTGAGCCCCGCGCGACGCGACTTCAAACCGGCGGCGGTCGCCTTTGCGGCGATTTCATCGAGCGCTGTTTGCGGCCCGAAGTATTCGACGGCCTCGAGACCAGCGTGTAATTCGCGCAACTGCTTCGGTGTGCCGCGGGCGATGATGCGTCCGTGGTTCACGATGGCGATGTCGTCGGCCAAGCGCTCGGCTTCTTCGATGTAGTGCGTGCTCATCACCACGGTGACGCCGCTGCGGCGCATCGAGTCGATCATCAACCACAAGTCGCTGCGTACCTGCGGATCGAGCCCGACGGTCGGCTCGTCGAGCAGCACGAGCCGCGGCGAGTTGATGAAGGCGCGACCGAGTAGGAGTCGCCGTCGCATTCCGCCCGAGAGATTCGCCACGCGCTCGTCAGCGCGCTCGACGAGTTGCGCGGTGGAAAGAGCCCGTGCCACTGAGTCTTTGCGTCGCGCTCGCGGCACGCGGCACAACGCCGCCCACAACGAGAGGTTCTCGCGCACCGTCTGTTGCTCGTCCATGTTGTCCTGCTGCGGGCACACGCCCAATTCACTGCGCGCCGCACGCGACTCGCGCGCCACGTCGAGGCCGAGCACCTCGATCGAGCCTGCAGTGAGCTTGGTTTGGCCGGTGATCATTCGCATCAGCGTGGTCTTGCCGGCGCCGTTGGGCCCGAGCAGACCCAGGCAGGTGCCGGCTGCGACGTCGAGCGACAAGCTGTCGACGGCGGTGAAGTCTCCGAATCGTTTCGTTGCGTCGGTGATCGTCAGCGCTGACGATCTCGGCACCCGCTCAGACTAGGTTTGCCGCATGAAAATTGGCGTACAACTCCACCCGCAAGCCACCACTGTGAAGGCCATGCGCGACGCGTGGCGCGCCGCCGACTCGATCGGCGTCGACAGTCTCTGGACGTGGGACCACTTCTATCCGCTCTACGGCAACCCCGACGCCGAACACTTCGAGTGCTACACGCTGCTCGCCGCGATGGCCGCCGACACCAAGCACGCCACCATCGGCGCGCTCGTCACCTGCTACTCATACCGCAACTCGCAGCTGCTTGCCGACATGGCGCGCACGATCGACCACATCAGCGACGGACGGTTCGTGCTCGGCCTGGGCTCTGGCTGGTTCGAGCGCGACTACAAGGAGTACGGCTACGAATTCGGCACCGCGCCCGGCCGCCTCAAGATTCTCGAGAAAGGCCTGCCGGTCATCAAAGAGCGCATGAGCAAACTGAATCCCGGACCGGTCAAGGGAAAGATTCCGCTGATGATCGGCGGCAGTGGCGAAAAAGTCACGCTGCGACTCGTCGCGCAGTACGCCGACCAGCTCAACACCTTCGGCCCGCCCGACAACTTCAAGAAGAAGAACGACGTGCTCAACGAGTGGTGCAAGAAAGTCGGGCGCAACCCGCAAGAAATCGAGCGCACCGTCGCGATTCGACCCGAAGAACTCGAGAAGGCGTCGGAGTACGCGGCAGCAGGTGCCGACCACCTGATCGTGATGACCGGCGCGCCGTACGACCTTTCTGCTGTGGAGAAGTTCGTAGCCTCTAGGTAGTGAACGAAGTTCTGCAGCGTTCGGCGTTCGCCAGGCTGCAGGTCGCGAATCTCGCGTCGGGCGTCGCCAACGGCGTCGTGATGATCACCGTGCCGTGGTTGGTGCTCGAACGCACGGGTTCGCCCGCGCGCGCCGGTCTCTTGGCGGCCCTCGTGAGCCTGCCCGGCATCTTCGTTTCTCCGGTGGTCGGCGGGCTCATCGACCGCGTCGGGCGACGCGCCGTGTCGGCATTGTCGGACGTGATGTCGTGCCTGTCGGTGCTGCTCTTCGTGGTCGGCGAACTCGCCACCGAGCTCTCATACATATGGATCGCGCTCTTCGCCGTGCTGGGCGCGGTGTTCGATCCGGCGGGCTACACCGCGCGCAAGGCACTGATTCCCAACGCAGCAGAGTCAAGCGGCATGGTCGTCGAGCGTGCCAACGGACGACACGAGGGCTTCTTTGCCATCGGATGGATGCTCGGACCCGCGCTCGGCGCATGGTGCATCGACTTTGGCGGGCCGACCGTCGCCTTCGCGGCAACCAGCGGATTGTTCTTGGTGGCGGCATTCGCCGTGCGATCGATGCGCATCCGCGAGCACCGCGGCGACCACGGTGGTGTGCCCGAGCCGTTCTGGCGCGCGTTGCACGGTGGCTGGTCGCTGTTGCGCAACGACCGACCGCTGCTTGCCTTCACGCTCGGGCTCACGGTGATGAGCGGCCTCTACATGCCGATCGACACGGTGATTTGGCCCACGCACTTCGAGTCGATCGACAACGCCGCCGGTCTCGGCGCGGTGATGTCGGCGGTGGCCCTCGGCGTGGTGCTCGGCGCCTTCGCCTACGGGCGACTCGCATCGCGCCTCCCGACGAGCGTGCTCTTGCGCTGCATCGTGGTGTTGTCGACGGCGACGCTCCTGCCGATGGGATTCCTGCCCGACACCGCCGTGTTCGCGGCGCTCGCCTTCGTGACGGGTCTCGCGTGGGGGCCGTTCAACCCGTTGTGGAACACCGTGGTGCAACGACGCATCGAGCCCGCGTCGCAGGGCCGCATCTACGGCCTGCAGATGTCGCTCGTATACGCCGCACCGCCGGTCGGCCAGATGCTGGTCGGTTGGGGCATCGAGTCGTTCGGTCTGCGCGCGACGTTCAGCGTGGTGCTCGGTGCGTTCGCGATCACGTCAGCGACGATCGCCTCGCTGCGTTCGCTGAGCAAGTTGTAGAACGCACGGCTGCACGTAACGGCAACCCGGTGCGGCTACGCCGCCGCCCAACATGCGTGCGTGCCGCTCGAGATGCGCTCGGGCAGACGAATGCGCGCGATCGCCCCATCACCGAGACTCTTTGCGTCGTAAATCTCGCAGTGCGACTCGTCGTTGCCGACATCTGACGTGAACGTGACGAGCCACGCGTCGTCTTCGTCTCTCGCGTCGGGCTTGCGCGCCACCACCGTCTCGCTGCCAAACACACCGTCGCCGAACAACACGGTCTCCTCGCGACCCGCAACAACGTCGTGCTTGATGAGCCCGTCGAAGGTGAACATGCCCTTGGTCGGCACCACGGAATACACGTATCTGTACGGCAAGCCCGCGTGCTGCTGGTCGATCATGCCGAACTCGGTGATCGTGTCGCTCAGGTATCCCTCTTGCATCGTCCCGGTCTTCAGATTGAATCGCCACCGGTACGGCCTCGACTTCATCGAGTGCAAGTCGAGGAAGCGGAACATCTTCGCCTCGATCGTGGCGTCGGTCGCCACGCGCGGTGACGGATCGTCTTCGAAGTAACCGTCGACCACGACTTCGTCGCCGTCTTCCCACGCGTTGATCCAATGCAGCACGAACGTCGGTCGGCACTCGAACCAGCGGACTTCGGACGACGCGCCATAACGCGGGATGATGCCGATACGCATGGGCATCTCGCGGTGATAACGAGTGGCATAGATGCCGCGCTCGATGAGGTCGGCGTCCCAGAACAGCGGGCAATCATTGAGAATGGAATAGTTCGGCGTGAACGCCATGTCGTGCGGTAGCCGCGCGCCAGGCAGCTCGACCGGCACGTAGTGCGTGAGCCGTCGATCGGCCGAAACCACGCCGTAGTGCAGGTACGGCGCGGTGGTCTGGTAGTTGAAGAACAACAACTCGCCGGTGCGCTCGTCCACCTTCGTGTGCGCCGACACGCCCGCTGCCGGAAACTCCCCACCCCAAGTTTCTTTGCCGAGATCGGCGAGCGTGCGCGGATCGAGTCGGTACAAATCGCCGCACTGGTAGAAACTCGACAGCGCGACGCCCGCGTGCACGACGACGTCGGTGCTCGATGCATCTTTCATACGCCCGCGCGCACATGCACCGTCGCGCAACGACCTGCTCGGCGGTTCGGCAAGGCCCGCCCACAGAGCACCGCCTGCGTCAATCTCTGCGCGCAAGCCGTCGGTCTGCACGAACCGATTGCGGTACTCCACTTCGCCGTCGCAGAACGACATCATGTGCATCATTCCGTCGCCGTCGAACGGGTGGTAGCGACCGATGGACTCGTGCAGCGGATTCTCGGTGTTGCGCAGGTACACGCCGTTCAACTCGCGCGGTATCTCGCCTTCGACCGCGAGATTGCGCGCGGTGTGCTCGGTGACCTGCGGCCGCCAGGCGCCGCTGCGATACGGATGCGAGTCGCCGGCAGGCAACGTGGATGCGTACGTGCGGTGCGTCGTCACGAGACGAGCGTAAACCCGCCGTCAATCACGAGCACCTGGCCGGTCATGTGCGGATTCCGCACGATGCCGAGCACGGCCTCGGAGCAGTCGCTGGCATACGCCGAACGCTTGAGCGGCGACGCCTTTGACACGAAGTCATGCATGGTGCCCCAGTCCTGGGTCCACGGAGTCTGCACGAGGCCCGGCGCGACGGCGTTGAACCTGATCGGGCCGTACGACTTGGCGAGCAGCACAGTCATGTGGTTCAGTGCCGCTTTGGTCATCGCGTACGCCATCGAGCTGCCCATCGGTCGCACTCCCGCGATCGACGTGATGGTCACGACGTTGCCGTCGTCGCTTTTTCGCAAGTGCGGAATCGCCGCCTTGGTGAGCCACCACGTGCCGTACACGTTCACCTTGAACGTCTTGTCGAAGATGTCGTCGGTGAGCCCGTCGAGATCACCGTGCGGCACGAGCGTCGTCCACCCGGCGTTGTTGACGAGGATGTCGAGTCGGCCGAACGTCTTCAGCGTCTCGTCGATGAGGTGCTGGCCTTGCGCCTTGTCGCTGATGTCTGCTTGCACGTAGGCACCCTTGGTGGCGAGCGCAGCCGCGACTTTCTGGCCGGCTTCCACCGACGTGGCGGAGTTGACCACGACGTGCGCGCCGAGTTCGGCGAGTCGAAGCGCGGTGGATTCTCCGATGCCGCTCGAAGAGCCGGTGACGATGGCGACTTTTCCTTTGAGTTCGCTCATGTTGACGACACTAGGTGCGACGGCGCAGTTTCGAGAGGGCGAAGCGGACGACGAGTAGAACCACGGCGGCGATCACGGCGTATTGCAGCACCGACACGTACGGCTCTACGCGTTCCCACTGGTCGCCGAGAATCGCGCCTGCACCGATGAGCGCGGTATTCCACACCGCACTGCCGAGCGCAGTGAACACCACGAACGGCGCAAGCCGCATACGGCGGAACCCGGCCGGCACCGACACCACCGAGCGAATGAGCGGCACGCAACGACCGAGCAGCACGGCAGCGACCGCGTGCCGGTCGAACCACGCCTCGGCGCGCGCCAGATCGGCGGGCTTCACGCCGAACCAGCGACCAAAGCGCTCGATGAAGTGCGAGAGCCGCACGGGCCCGATCGACGCCGCGATGCCGTAGAGCACGAGCGCGCCCACGACGGCACCGATGGTCGCTGCGACGATCATCCCGAGCACCGAACCGTCGCCGCGTTGCGCGACGAAACCGGCGAAGGGCAGCACGATCTCGGAGGGAATCGGCGGAAACACGTTCTCCAAGACGACGAGCAAGGCCACCCCGACGGCACCGAGACGCTCGATTACGTCTTGCACCCAGGTTGCGAGATCACCGAGCACGGCAAACGAACCTAGTTGAACCTGCGAGGTGGAGGCGCGTCAGTTGCGCGCGAGTTCTTTGCGATTCTTGAACTTCGCCGCGCGGTAGTCCTTGTTCATGAGCGCGATGACGTCGAGCGAAATTTCCTTGGGGCACGCAGCGGAGCACTCGCCGTGGTTCGTGCACGATCCGAAGTGCTCGTCCATCGTGTCGACCATCGCCTCGGCACGCTTGTAGCGCTCGGCCTGGCCCTGGGGCAGCAGATTGAGGTGCGAGATTTTGGCGCCGACGAACAAGTTTGCCGCGCCGTTCGGGCACGCGGCCACGCACGCACCGCAACCGATGCACGCGGCGGAGTCCATCGCGGCGTCGGACACGGGCTTGGGCACCGGGATGAGATTCGCGTCGGGCGCGCCGCCGGTCGGAGCAGTGATGAACCCGCCTGCCTCGACGATGCGGTCGAACGCCGATCGGTCGACCATCAGGTCCTTCACGATCGGGAAGGCGTTCGCGCGCCACGGCTCGATGACGATCGTGTCGTTGCTCTTGAACGAACGCATGTGCAACTGGCAGGTGGTGGTCGCACGCTGCGGGCCGTGCGCCTTGCCGTTGATCATGAGCGAGCACGTGCCGCAGATTCCTTCGCGGCAATCGTGGTCGAAGACGACTGCTTCCTTGCCTTCATTGATGAGCCGCTCGTTGAGCACGTCGAGCATCTCCAAGAACGACGCCTCGTCGGTGATCGACTCGATGGTGTGCGTCTCGAAACGCCCTGGCGCATGGGGCCCGGCTTGGCGCCACACCTTCAGCGTGAGGTTGGTGATCTGGTGCGTCACTTGTAGCTCCGTGTCGCAAGTTGCAGCGTCTCGAACGAGAGCGACTCTTCGTGCAGGTTCGACTTGGTGGCATCGCCGGTCCATTCCCAGGCCGACACGTGGCAGAAGTTCTCGTCATCGCGCTTGGCTTCGCCGTCGTCGGTCTGGTACTCCACGCGGAAGTGACCGCCGCAACTTTCTTCGCGCGTCAAGGCGTCTTTGCACATGAGCATGCCGAGCTGGAAGAAATCGTCGACGCGGCCGGCCTTCTCCAGCGTCTGATTGACGCCCTCGGCAGTGCCTGTGACGCGCAGATCTTTCTTGAACTCGTCGTGCAGCGCAGAGATCTCGCCCATCGCCTTCTCGAGGCCGTTGCGGTCGCGCTCCATGCCGCAGTAGTCCCAGATCATCTTGCCGAGTTCGCGATGGAACCAGTCGGGCGAGCGCGTGCCTTTGACTCCGACGTACTGGCGGAATCGGTCGCGCGCCTCGGCCTCGACGCGCTTGAACTCGGGGTGGTCGGTGCCGGGCACCGACTTGTTGAGCAGCGGAGCCAGACCGTTGCTGATGGTGTACGGCAAGACGAAATATCCGTCGGCGAGACCCTGCATCAACGCGCTCGCGCCGAGACGGTTGGCGCCGTGGTCGGAGAAGTTCGCCTCGCCCGCCGCGTAAAGACCGGGAATCGTCGTCTGCAGTTCATAGTCGACCCACAAACCGCCCATGGTGTAGTGCGTGGCCGGGTAGATGCGCATCGGCACTTCGTACGGGTTTTCTCCGGCGATGCGCTCGTACATCTCGAACAAGTTGCCGTAGCGCTCCTCCACCAGGTTGCGTCCGAGTCGCTTGATGGCGTCGGAGAAATCGAGGTAGACGCCGTTCTTCAGCGGCCCGACACCTTGACCCTTGTCGACGAGTCGCTTGGCGGCACGCGACGAGATGTCGCGCGGGGCGAGGTTGCCGTACGACGGATACAGACGCTCGAGGTAATAGTCGCGGTCGGCATCGGGGATGTCGTGCGCGGCGCGCGACTCATCGGCATTCTTGGGCACCCACACGCGGCCGTCGTTGCGCAACGACTCGCTCATGAGCGTGAGCTTCGACTGCGTCTCGTCGGCCTGCGGAATACAGGTCGGGTGGATCTGCGTGTAGCACGGGTTGGCGAAGTACGCGCCGCGACGGTGCGCACGCCACGCCGCGGTGACGTTGCAGTTCATCGCGTTGGTGGAGAGGAAATAGACGTTGCCGTAGCCCCCGGTGGCGAGCACCACGGCGTGCGCGGCGTGGCTCGCGACTTCGCCGGTGAGCAGGTCGCGCACCACGATGCCCGCGGCGCGGCCGTCGATCACGACCACGTCGACGAGTTCGCAGCGATTGAAGAGCCGCACGCCGCCGAGACCGATCTGGCGCGCGAGCTGCTGGTACGCACCGAGCAACAACTGCTGGCCGGTCTGGCCGCGCGCATAGAACGTGCGGCTCACTTGCGCGCCGCCGAAACTGCGGTTGTCGAGCAGTCCGCCGTATTCGCGGGCGAACGGCACGCCTTGGGCGACCATCTGGTCGATGATGTTCACCGACACTTGCGCCAGACGGTGCACGTTGGCTTCGCGCGAACGGAAGTCGCCGCCCTTGATCGTGTCGGTGAACAGGCGGTGCACGCTGTCTCCGTCACCGCGGTAGTTCTTGGCCGCGTTGATGCCGCCCTGTGCCGCGATGGAGTGCGCGCGGCGCGGCGAGTCGTGGAAGGTGAACGCATCGACCTGATACCCGAGTTCGGCGAGCGTCGCGGCGGCGGAAGCACCCGCGAGACCGGTGCCGACCACGATCACCTTGAACTTGCGCTTGTTGTTCGGGTTCACCAACTTGGCGTTGGCCTTGAAGTTGTCCCACTTGTCGACGAGCGGGCCGCTCGGCACCTTCGAATTGAGGCTCGCGCCGGCGGCCGGACGTTCTTGCAGCATCGTCATACGCTCACGACTCCGATCAGTACGGCGACCGGAAACGAAACGTTGCCGATCACGACCACTGCCGCAAACCCGCGCGCGAACGCGCGGCGCCACGCGTTGAAGCGCGGGTTGCTCCAGCCCAACGACTGAAAGATGCTCCATGCGCCGTGCGAGAGGTGCAGGCCAAGAAGCAGGTTGGCGACGATGTAGAACAACGCCACCGGCCAGCGCTCGAAACTGCGCACCACGTTGGCGTACACCTCGGCGCGCACGAACTCGCCGTCGGTGCCGACGGTGTTCACCACGCCGAAGGTGAGATCAAGCAGGTGCCACACGAGGAATGCCACGACGACGATGCCCGAGAGGCGCATCGAGCGGCTGGCGAGCGACGCTTCTTCGTAGTCGCGCGCGCTCTGGTACTTCACCGGGCGCGCGGCGCGATTCAGCATGGTGAGCGACCACGCGGCGTGCAGATGCAGCACGAGCATGCCGAGCAATCCGGCGCGCAAGATCCACAGCACCGACTCCTTCGGAGCGAGCGGGTACAACAATTTCTTCAGGAACTCGGCGTACTCGTTCAGTTCGGCTGCGCCGAGGTACATCTTCAGGTTGCCGAGCATGTGGAAAAGCACGAAGCCCATGAGCGCAATGCCAGAGATCGCCATCGCGTACTTCTTGCCGACGGCCGTCGAGTACAGATCGAGGAGTAAGGCGCGACGACGGCGGACGACGGCGGCGGTCGCAGTCACCGGCGGCCGACTGACGGGCGGCGTTCTGGTGGCGGTGGTGCTCATACAGGCGGGAAGACCCGCGAGAAACGCTAGTTCTGGCGCGTGCCGCCCGCGTGCCCAGCGCACCGCCGTGCGGCGTGGCGCGCGTCTCAGCAACGGCACGTGCGGCAACACACGATTCCGGCGCGACGAGGCGATTACGTGGCGACGGCGCGGTTTTACTACGCTCATTCGGACCCATAAACACGGGATTTGCCCGCATCGGCACCCCACAACGAAGTGAGGAAAGATACACGTGATTGCTCTCTTGGCATCAGAAGGTGGCTGGCAGGACTTCACCCTGAAGGGTGGCGAATGGCTGGTGCTTGCGCTCTCGGGGGCCGCGTCGCTGCTGGCCATCGCCGTCGGCTTCTTCCTCGCAAAGTCGGTCATGGCTCAAGATGAAGGCACGGACAAAATGAAGGAAATTGCCGGTGCCATCCAGGTCGGCGCCCTCGCCTACTTGAGGCGCCAGTTCCGCACCATCGGCATGATCCTCGTACCGGTTGCGGTGATCGTGTTCGTCACCTCGGTGGCGATCGAAAGGCCGGACGGCGAAGAGGCCCTCGGGTTCGTCGCGTCTGGTGCCTTCCGCACCATCGCGTTCCTGCTCGGATGCGTGGCGTCGGGCCTCACCGGCTACATCGGCATGACGCTCGCGACACGCGGCAACATCCGCACCGCTGCGGCAGCGCGCCGTGGCTCGATGCGTGAAGCCCTCAACGTCGCCTTCCGCACCGGCGGCGTGGCCGGCATGTTCACCGTCGGTCTCGGCCTCCTCGGTGCCACCATCATCATCTCCCTCTTCCAGAACACGTCGTCGGCGATGCTCGTCGGCTTCGGCTTCGGTGGATCGCTGCTCGCCTTGTTCTTGCGCGTCGGTGGCGGGATCTTCACGAAGGCGGCCGACGTCGGTGCCGACCTCGTCGGAAAGGTGGAAGCCGGAATCCCGGAAGACGACCCGCGCAACCCCGCCGTGATCGCCGACAACGTGGGCGACAACGTCGGCGACTGCGCCGGCATGGCGGCCGACCTGTTCGAGAGTTACGAGGTCACGCTCGTCGCGTCCATCATCCTCGGCGTCGCAGCGTTCAACTCGATCGGTCTCAACCCCGCACTGGGCCTCGTGTTCCCGCTCGCCGCGCGCGCCATCGGTGTCATCGCGTCGATTGCCGGCGTGTTCGCCGTGAAGGCCAAGGATGGCGAGTTGAACGCGCTCAAGCCGATCAACCGCGGCTTTCTCACCGCCAGCATCATCACGGTGATCGGCACGCTCGCGCTCGCCGTCACCTACATCGGCAACCCGGACAAGGGCAGCATCGGCCACGACGGCGCCGAGGTCACGATGTCAGGCATCGGCTGGCGCGTGTTCGGCGCGGTGCTGATCGGTCTTATCCTTGCGCAGATGCTGAGCCGCCTCACCGAATACTTCACCGGCACCGAGTACGGCCCGGTCGAAGAAATCGCGGAGTCTGCCGAAACCGGCCCTGCAACGGTCGTCTTGTCGGGCACCGCGGTCGGTCTCGAGTCGTCGGTGTACGCGATCATCTGCATCGCAGTGTCGCTCGGCGCAACATTGTGGCTCGGCGGCGGCAATGTGATGTTGTCGCTGTACCTCGTGGCACTCTGCGGCATGGGCATGCTCGCCACCACGGGCGTGATCGTCTCTGAAGACACCTTCGGCCCGGTCGCCGACAACGCGGCAGGCATCGCCGAGATGGCCGGCGAGTTCCAGGGTGAGCCGCGCAAGATCATGGTGAGCCTCGACGCGGTGGGCAACACCACCAAGGCAGTCACCAAGGGCTTCGCCATCGGTTCGGCAGTCATCGCGGCAGTCGCGCTCTTCGCGTCGTACATCGAGACGATCGCCGGCCAACTCAAACTCACGGACGACAACGGCGAACTACTGAAAGGCGACGCCATTTTCAAGGCCGTCGAAACGCAGATCAACGTCGCCGACGTGAAGACCTTCATCGGTCTCCTGATCGGTGGATCGATCGCCTTCATGTTCTCCGCGCTCGCGATTCGCGCCGTCGGCCGCTCGGCCGGCGTCGTCGTGCAAGAAGTGCGCAAGCAATTCAAGGACGGCGGCATCATGGCGGGCACCAAGAAGCCCGACTACGGCCCGGTCATCGACATCTGCACGGCGTCGTCGCTGCGCGAACTCGCCACGCCCGCGCTGCTCGCCGTGCTCACGCCGGTGATCGTCGGCTTCGGTATCAACTACTTCGCGCTCGGCGCGTTCCTGGCCGCGGTCATCCTCACCGGTCAGCTCATGGCCAACTACTTGAGCAACGCCGGCGGCGCGTGGGACAACTCGAAGAAGTACATCGAAGACGGCCACCACGGTGGCAAGGGCTCCGACCCGCACAAGGCGGCGGTCATCGGCGACACGGTCGGCGACCCGTTCAAAGACACCGCAGGTCCGGCACTCAACCCGCTGATCAAGGTGATGAACCTCGTGTCGCTCTTGATCTTGCCAGCAGTGATCAACCTGCGAGACAACGACAGCGCGCGCTACGCGATCGCCGGAGTTTCGCTGCTCGTCTTGGTCGTCTCGATCTTCCGCTCGAGCCGCAAGACCGCGAGCCTCGTCAACGCCTGACATCGGGCCGGCGGCGGCGCAACAATCACGGCGGCACACGAATCGTGTCGGCGCACCATTCGCGGCATAGATACGCTCATTCGTCGTGCGCTACCTGAGCGACGAATGGATCTCGGCGGTTGCCGCCGAGATCGCCGGCGACACCGCGCTCGCTGATGTGGCGCGCTCGCATTCGGTCGCAGTCATGCAGGTCGTCAACGACACGCCGTTCGGCCAAGTCATCTACCACTTGGTGTGTCGTGACGCGAAGGTGTCGTTCGGCAAGGGTGCGGCGCCATGCGACGTGACCTTCACGCAGAACTACACGACCGCAGTCGACGTTGCCCTGGCACGCATCAATGCGGCTGATGCGTTCATCAGCGGCAAGGTGCGCTTCTCGGGCGACCACGAGAGGGTGATCGCGGCACAACCGTTTTTTGCCGCACTCGACGCGGTGTTTACGCGGGTGCGGTCCCGCACGCAGTTCGAATAAGTCAGCGGCGCGCGTGCACCGCCTAGTTCAGACGAGCCCGAGGGCACTGACCGCGTCGCGCTCTTCTTTCAACTCGGCGACCGACGCGTCGATCTTGGCGCGACTGTAGGCATCCACCGACAGACCCTGCACGATCTCGTACTTGCCGTTCTTGCACGTGCACGGGAAGCTCGACACGAGACCCTCGGGCACGCCGTACGAACCATCGCTCGGCACCGCCATGCTCACCCAGTCCCCCGCCTGAGTGCCGAGCACCCACGACCGCACATGCTCGATCGCCGCGTTGGCAGCCGACGCCGCCGACGACGCGCCACGCGCCTTGATCACCGCAGCGCCGCGCTTGGCGACGGTGGGGATGAACGTCTCGTCGACCCACTTGTCGTCGTTGACGAGCGACCTGGCGGGCTTGCCGTCGACTTCGCAGTGCGAGAGATCCGGATACTGCGTGGTCGAATGGTTGCCCCAGATCGTCATCTTCTTGATCGACGACACGGGGCGCCCGACGCGCGCCGCGAGTTGCGACACCGCGCGGATGTGGTCGAGGCGCGTCATTGCCGTGAATTGCCGCGGGTCGATGCCCGACGCGTTGCTCAGCGCGATGAGCGCGTTGGTGTTGACCGGGTTGCCGACCACCAGCACCTTCACGTCTTTCTTGGCGTTCTTGGCGATCGCCTGGCCTTGCGGCTTGAAGATGCCGCCGTTTGCCGAAAGCAAGTCTTTTCGTTCCATGCCGTCTTTGCGCGGCATCGCACCGACCAGCAGCGCGACGTCGGCATCGCCGAACGCCACGTTCGCATCATCGCTGAGCACGACCGAGTCGAGCAACGGAAACGCGCAGTCGTCGAGCTCCATCTTCACGCCTTGCAGAGTTCCGAGAGCGGGCGTGACTTCGAGCAGCTGCAAGACGACCCTCGTATCGGGCCCGAGCATCGCGCCCGAGGCGATGCGGAAGAGAAGGCTGTATCCGATTTGACCTGCTGCGCCGGTGACGGCGACTCGAACGGGGTTTGCCACGGGCTGACACGCTAGACGATGCACCGAGCGGGGTCTCGGCCGCGGCATGAACGGTGCGCGAACTCCTACAGTCGCCCGACCGCCTGCATGATGATGTCGGCGTAGAACCGTGCCCCGGCGGGTCGCAGGTGCGTGTCGTCGCCGTAGAGATATTCCGGATACTGCTCAGCGATCGCGTACCAGTCGAGCACTTTCACGTTGGCATATCGCTGCGGTAGCGCGTTGATGAGGCGGTTGTTGATCGACTGGCGCGGCTCGCTCGGTACGTGCACGGTGAGGAAGAGCACGAGCGGCGTGTCGCTGAGCGACGTCATGATCTCATCGAGCGTCTCGGTCGCCGTGGTGCTGTTGGTGCCGAGGTGGATGACGACGATCGAGCCGAGTCGGCGCACCGACTTCAAGTAGTTGACGATCTCCAGCGCCTGGCGCACCGAGCGGCTCTTCATCGCGTCCACCGTGGCACCGCGCGAGGAGAGCTCGCGGGCGGCACCCAGCATCACCGAGTCGCCGATGGCGAGCACGTCGATGAGTCGTCCGTCGAGCGTGGTGGTCTGCGTGACGCCGCCGACGATCACGGGTGCAGCCACCGTGGTGGGTGCGGGATCATCGAGCAGGTTCACGGTCGCCGACTCGCTGTCCGCGAGGCTCTGGCTGATGTCGTTCAGTTTCACTTCGGCAGTCGCCATGCTGACGAGCGCAAATGCCGGCAGCACGGCAGAGAGTGCGACGGCTGCGGCACGTCGCACTTGCGCGCGCGGCTCGGTGTCAACGCCGTTCAATCGCTCGTCGCGCCGGCGCTGTCGCCACGCCGCGAACCTGCCGTCGCGCACCGGCATCTCCACGTAGCGCCACGACAACTCGGTGATCGCGAGCGCGAGCAAGACGAGCAACACGAACTCGTACGGGGTCAAGCCCTGCCCCGCGAAGCGGCGGTACATCTGGAAGATCGGCCAGTGGTACAAGTACAACCCGTACGACCGCTGACCGATGTAGGTCATCACTCGGTTGCCGAGCAGATGGTGCGTCATCGTGGCGGTCGGATGCACTGCGGCGGCGATCACCGCAACGCTCGCGACTCCGACCAAGAAGAACCCGCCGCGGAAGAGCAGGCCGTAGCCCGTCGTGCCGACGTTGGTGACTTCGACGACGTCACGGAACACGGCCGCCGAAACCGCGAGCGCGCCGAAACCTGCGAGGAACACGCCGTCGAGCAACTGCCCGCGCGTGCCGATCGGCGACGACGCGAGCAACCACGGGCGCCAGAACACGGCGAGCGCGGCACCGACAAACAGGCCACCTGCGCGCGTGAACGTGCCGAGAAAGAGAAAGTCGATGCGCGACACGGGGTGGCCGAGAAACCCCATGTATTGCGCGGGCGTCTCGCTGATGGTGCCGATCTGACCGCTGCGGTACGTGAGCGCAGTGGCGACTGCAATCGCTATCGATGTTGCCATGAACAGCACGCCGACCACGGGCAGTCGCTTTCTGCCGAGCCGCGCGACCACGAACATGAGGAGGGGCCAGAGCACGTAGAACTGCTCTTCCACTGCGAGCGACCAGAGATGGCGCAGCGGCACGAAGTCGAACGCGGTGAAGTACGAAGTGCCGACCCAGATCTGGAACCAGTTGAATCCATACACGAGCGCCGCCACGATGTCGCCGCGCAAGTTGCCGAGCATCTCGCGCTGGAACAGCGAGCAGTAGACCGCGACGAGAAGGAGCAGTGTCCAGAGTGCCGGCAGCAGGCGCCGCGCTCGGCGCAGCCAGAATTGCTTGAGGTCGATGGTCCCGTCGCGCTGCGACTCGGCGATGAGCAGCGACGTAATGAGAAAGCCGCTGATCACAAAGAACACCTCGACGCCGAGGAATCCGCCGCCGAGCCACTTCTTGTTCGCGTGGTACACGATCACCGCCATCACGGCGAGCGCGCGCAGGCCGTCGAGCGCAGGCAGGTAGCCGAGCAGGCCAGGCCGTTGGGTCATGTAGTGCGTTGCGTCATGTGGGGTGTCGTGTCAACTTCGGTGTCACGTCATCTTCGGTGTCGCGTCACCCTTGGGCGAGACCGAGGTTGGTGTAAACCTCGCGCGTCGCGGTGCTGCGGTTGAGCGTGTAGAAGTGCAGCCCCGGTGCGCCGGCGACGAGCAGTTCGTTGCCCAGTTGCGTGGCAACCTCGACGCCGACTCGACGCACGTCGGCGGGGTCGTCGAACTTGGCGAGGCGTTCGGTGAGCCAACCCGGAATCGCCGCACCCGACATCTGCGCCATCCGCACGATCTGACCCTTGTTGGTGACCGGCATAATGCCGGGCACGATCGGCTTGTGCACGCCGAGCGCGGCGAGCTCGTCGACGAGCCGCGTGTAGTGGCCGACCTCGAAGAAGAACTGCGTCATCGCGAAGTCGGCACGGCGCAGCTTTTCGGCGAGATGCCGCCGGTCAGACTCGCGCGACGGCGAGCGCGGGTGCACTTCGGGATGCGCGGCGACACCGATCGACACGTCGAAGGTGGCGCGCAGATGCTCAACGAGATCGAGCGCGTAATTGAACTCACTCGGGCCGAGTGTCGACAGGTCTTCAGGAAGATCGCCACCGAGCGCCAGGATGTTCTCCACGCCGGCCGCCTTGTATTCGCCGAGCAGCAGGTCGATGTCGCTGCGAGTGTGCCCCACGCAGGTGAGGTGTGCCATCGGCGGCACCACGCCGCTGCGTGCCAACCCCACCACCACGTCGCGGGTGCGACTGCGCGTGCTGCCGAGCGCGCCGTAGGTGACGGAGAAAAAACTCGGCTTGAGGGGGGCCAGGTCGGCGATGGTGGCGGCGAGTTGCGCCTGTGCCTCGTCGGTCTTGGGCGGGAAGAACTCGAACGAGAATGTGCGACCGTGCGCCAGCAGTTCGGCAATGCGCATGATTGCCCTGAATGCTACGGATTCGCCGCGACTGTGCCGCCTCGTCAGGCGAGCGCGGCGATGATCTGCGCCATCAACTCGCCGGCCTCGGTCGGGTTGGCACCGATCTTCACACCAGCTAGGCGCAGTGCATCCATCTTGCCTTGCGCGGTGCCTTTGCCGCCCGAGACGATGGCACCGGCGTGACCCATCTTCTTGCCGGCAGGCGCGGTGACGCCGGCGATGTACGAACTCATCGGCTTGCTCACGTTCGCCTTGATGAACTCAGCGGCTTCTTCTTCGGCTGACCCGCCGATTTCGCCGATCATGAGAATCGCGCTCGTCTCGGGGTCGCGCTCGAACTCTGCCAGGCAGTCGACGAACGACGTGCCGGGCACGGGGTCGCCGCCGATGCCGACGCACGTGGTGACGCCGATACCGCGCTGCTTCAGCTCGAACAGCGCCTGATACGTGAGCGTGCCCGAACGCGACACGATGCCCACGTTCTTGCCGCCGCGCGTCGGCGGTTGCGCGATTTCACCCGCAGTGATGCCGATGTTGCAGCGACCAGGGCTGATGATGCCCGGGCAGTTTGGCCCGAGCAGGCGCGTCGACTTGAAGTCGCGCTTCAGCGTCGCGTACACGCGGGCTTCGTCTTGCGCCGGAATTCCCTCGGTGATGCACACGATGAATCGCACGCCGGCTGCTGCGGCTTCGAGGATCGCGGCCGGCGCAGCCTTCGGTGGCACTGCCACGAACGACGCGTCGGCACCAGTGGCGCGCACCGCGTCAGCCACCGAGTCGAACACGGGAGTGCCCTCGACGTCTTGACCGCCCTTGCCGGGCGTGACGCCGCCGACCACCTTCGTGCCGTAGGCGCGGTTGCGCAACCCGTGGAATTTTCCTTGGCCGCCGGTCAACCCCTGCACGATCACTTTGGTGTTCTCGTCGACGAAGATCGGCATGGTCAGCCCGCCTTTCCGTTCGCGATCGCGACCGCCGTGCGCGCTGCGGCCAGCATCGTGGATTCGCTGCGAAGTTTTTCGGCGGGGATTCCGGCGTCGGCGAGAATCTGGCGCCCGGCTTCGGCGTTCGTGCCGTCGAGTCGGATGACGATCGGCGCGCGCAAGTTGACTCGGCGCATCGCCTCGACGATGCCCATGGCAACCTCGTCGCCGCGCGTGATGCCACCGAAGATGTTGACGAAGATGCTGCGCACGTTGGCGTCGGAGTTGATCACTTCGAGCGCCGCGGTCATGAGCTCGGCGTTGGCGCCGCCGCCGATGTCGAGGAAGTTCGCCGCTTTGCCACCCGCCTGGTTGACGACGTCGAGCGTGCTCATCGCAAGGCCGGCGCCGTTGGCGATGATGCCGACGCTGCCGTCGAGACCGATGTATTGCAGGCCCTTTTCGCGCGCGAGTTTCTCGCGGCCGTCGAGTTCTTGCGTGGCGGCGAATTCCTCCCACTCGGGATGGCGGAAGCTCGCGTTGGCATCGAGGCTCACCTTCGCGTCGAGCGCGTGCACTTCGCCGGTCGGCTTCAAGATGAGCGGGTTGATTTCCGCCAAGTCGCAGTCACCCTTCACGAAACATCCGTAGAGCTTCACGAGTATCGACGCCACGCCCGCCTGCGCCTTCGCCGGAATCTTCGCGTCGACCGCAGCCTTCGTGGCGGCGGCTTCGTCGAGGCCGACGACCGGATTCACGTGCAACTTCACGATGGCCGACGGATCTTTCGCGGCCACTTCTTCGATGTCGACACCACCCTGCGCCGACAACATGAGCAGATGTTGCTTCGCCGCGCGGTCGAGCGTGAACGATGCGTAGTACTCCTCGGCGATGTCGGATGCGCGTTCGATCCACACGCGCTTCACGACGTGGCCCTTGATGCTCATGCCGAGGATGTTTCCGGCGTGCGTGCGCACCTCGTCTTTGTTGTTGGCCAGCTTGATGCCGCCCGCCTTGCCGCGGCCGCCCACCTGCACTTGCGCCTTCACGACGACCGGGTAGCCGATGCGCTCGGCGATCGCGAGCGACTCGTCCACCGTGCGCGCGACGTCGCCCGGCGACACCGGAATGCCGAACTTGGCGAAGTACTGCTTGCCCTGGTACTCGAACAGATCCACTATGCGCCGACTTTTTCGCGGGAGTCGAGCGTGGTTTCCAGCCACTCGGCGATCGCCTTCAGCGACGAACCCGGCCCGAAGATCGCGCTGACACCCTGCTCTTTCAGTACCACCGCATCAGAGTCGGGAATCACCCCGCCGCCGAAGATGAGCACGTCGCCCATGTCGCGTGCCCGCAGTTCTTCCATCACTTTGGGAAACAGCGTGAGATGCGCGCCCGACAGCAGCGAGAGCCCGACGCCATCGACGTCTTCTTGCAGCGCAGTCTCGGCGATTTGTTCGGGCGTTTGGTGCAGGCCGGTGTAGATGACTTCGAACCCGTGGTCGCGCAACGCTCGCGAGATCGTCTTGGCACCTCGGTCATGGCCATCGAGACCCGGTTTTGCAACGACGATGCGATATGGCCGCTTCACGAAGAAGGCAGGCTACGCCGTGATTCAGCATCGGCGAAAATTGGGGTGACGAGCGCGATGCCTAAGCCACGATGGCTGGCATTCCTCCAACGGGCATCGATTGGCACACTTGAGGTGATGATGCGGCGTCCGGCGATGCGAACTCCCCTGGCGAGAGCCGTGGTGCCGATCGTCGGCGGCCTCGCCTTCTTCGCAGTCTTGTTCGCCGTCACCTGGTGGTTCGCCGATCGAGCGACCGACAACCGCAAGCGCGAGGTGCGCACGGGCGACTACACCTTCCGCGTCGGCCCGGTGGAAGACATGGCGGACATCGTCAAGCGTGAGGGGCCGATTCTGTATCCCGACTTGCGCGACACTTCGTACGATCGCACCATCGTGGTCGACCACACCGGCGACGATGCGACGCGCGGGTGGCAGGTGTACTACGCCTACCCTGCCGACCGCGGGCCAGAGTGCCTCGTCACGCACATCGAAGGCACACGCGACTTCGTCGACTGCGACGAGCGCACCCTGCCGGTGGAGCAACTGCATAGACCTGTCGACGCACGACCCGTCGTGGAGAATCGCACCAACTTGTTGATCGATCTGCGCGCACCCTGACGTTCACGCGCACTACCCCGCGCCGCTGACCTCGCTACCGCTTCGTCAGCGGCGACATTTCATCGGGCTCTGCTGACCTCGCTACCGCTTCGTCAGCGGCGACATTTCATCGGGCTCTGCTGACCTCGCTACCGCTTCGTCAGCGGCGCCCATGCCAACGCGAGCACCTTCGTGCCGCGGTCGACGAAGCGCACGGTGGCCTCGGCCTTCTCGCCCGTTCCTTTCAGGTCGATGATCACACCTTCGCCGAACACCGGATGCGACACGTCGTCTCCGATCGCGAAGTTGTGCGTGACGTTGGGCTGGCGCTCAGGCGCCCGCAGCGTCTCGCTCGCGCGTGATGCGACACTGCGACCCTTGCCGCGGAAGTCGGGCACAGGCGTCGTCTTCCAGTCGCCGCGCAACTGTCCGCGTCCTTCGTCGGCACCCGTGTCGACGCTGCCCTGACGATCGACCAACTCACCCGGGATCTCGTCGAGGAATCGCGACGGCGGGTTGTATTGCCGCGAACCGAACAGGTTCCGGCTCCATGCGTGCGTGAGATAGAGCCGTCGCTCGGCGCGCGTGATGCCGACGTAGGCGAGGCGGCGCTCTTCTTCCATCTGCGTCGGGTCGAGCAACGAACGACCGTGCGGAAACACTCCCTCTTCCATGCCGACGATGAACACCGTCGGAAACTCGAGGCCTTTTGCGGAGTGCAGCGTCATCATCATCACCTTGTCGTCGCCGGCGAGTTCGTCGGTGTCGGAGACGAGCGACACTTTCTCGAGGAAATCGTTGGCGTCGGGGAACTCCTCGGCGGCCGCGACGAGTTCGTCGAGGTTCTCCAACCGACCCTGCGACTCGATCGTGTCTTCGTTGCGCAACTCCGCGAGATAGCCGCTGCGCTCGAGCAGCTCGCGCAACAGATGCGCGGGGCCGTGCACGACTTCATCGGCCAGCGAGTCGACGAGCGAGACGAATTCTTTGATACCGCGCAACGCCGCACCGCCCACGCCCGCCGACTCGGCGCGGCGCAACGCGATCGAGAACCCGATGCCCTGCGCCGTCGCGAGAGCGGCCACTTTGTCCACGCTCGTGTCACCGACGCCGCGCTTGGGCACGTTCACCACGCGACGGATGCTGACCTCGTCGGCCGGGTTCATCACGCAGCGCAGGTATGCGACGGCGTCCTTCACTTCTTTGCGGTCATAGAACTTGGTGCCGCCGACCACGCGATACGGAACGTCGCCGTCGATCAGGCGTTCTTCGAGCACGCGGCTCTGGGCGTTGGCGCGGTAGAACACGGCCATCTCGCGCCAGTTCACCGCTTCGTGCCGGTGCAGGCGCTTCAACTCCGACACCACGAAACGCGCCTCTTCGTCTTCGTCTTCGGCGTAGTAGCGCACGATCTTGTCGCCGGTGCCGACCTGAGTCCACAGATCTTTCGGCTTGCGCTCCACGTTGTTGGAGATCACCCCGTTGGCAGCATCGAGGATGTTCTGCGTGCTGCGGTAGTTCTGCGCGAGCACCACCGTGTACACGTCGGGGAACGCACGCTCGAACTGCAGGATGTTGCGGTAGTCCGCCCCGCGGAAGGCGTAGATCGACTGGTCGGTGTCGCCCACTACGCACACGTTGTGGTGCGCGCGACCCAACAGCAGCACAATCTCGTTCTGCGCGAGGTTCGTGTCCTGGTATTCGTCGACGAGCACATGCTTGAATCGCTCTTGGTACGACGCGAGCACGTCGGGATGCGTGCGGAAGAGCTTCACCACGTTCACGAGCAGGTCGTCGAAGTCCATCGCGCCGGCTTGCATGAGGCGGTGCTGGTACTCCTTGAATATCTCCGCGTACTTCGTCTCGAACGGTCCGAACGCCGACTCGGCGGCACCCGCGGCATCGACCAACTCGTTTTTCCACAGGCTGATGCGCACCTGCGCACCTTTGGCCGGGTACCGCTTGGGGTCGAGGTTCAGGTCGCGGATCACCTGGGCGATGAGCCGCTGCGAGTCTGCCGCGTCGTAGATGGTGAAGCTCTTCGGGTATCCGAGCCGGTCGCCCGTCGAACGAAGGATGCGCACGCACGCCGAGTGGAACGTGCTCACCCACATGCGGTCGGCGACCTCGCCGACGAGCGACCTGACACGCGAGCGCATTTCCTCGGCGGCTTTGTTGGTGAAGGTGATGGCGAGCACGTTCATCGGGTGCGTTCCCGACGCGATGAGGTGAGCGACCCGGTAGGTGAGCGCCCGCGTCTTGCCCGAACCGGCACCCGCGACGATCAACAGCGGACCACCCGCGTACTCGACCGCGTCGCGCTGGTCGGGGTTCAGTTGCGTCAGGTCGAGCGTGACGCCGGACTCGCGGGTCACTTCGCGCGCGCCGCGCGGCGCGACACGATGCGAATCGGCAACACTCGCGGCCCGCGCACCTGCCCGACGCTCCATGCGACGGCGGATGCGTCGGCCAACTCGAACTCTGGGAACCGCTCAACGAACACCTCGAGTGCCACGCGCACTTCCATGCGCGCCAGGTTCGATCCCACGCAGCGGTGGATGCCGAGACCGAACGCCGAGTGACGGTTGATCTCGCGGTCGATCACGACTTCGTCGGCGCGCTCGAACGCCTGCGGGTCGCGGTTGGCGGCTGGGAACGGCAGTAGCACCCAGTCACCTTCTCTCATCGGGCATCCGCCGATCTCGACGTCTTTGGCCACCACACGAGCCATCGTGACGGGCGCGTAGGCGCGCAGCATCTCTTCCACTGCGGTCGGCAACAACTCGGGTTCGCGCACGAGGCGCGCAAGATCGTTGGGCGACTTCGCGAAATGCCAGAGCGTCGAACCGATCGCGCTCCATGTGGTGTCGATGCCGGCGATCAGCAAGAGCGCCACCGTGCCGCGCACGTGCTCGGGTTGCAGGCGCTGGCCACCGAGCTCGGTCGTGAGAAGGAAACTCAACAAGTCGTCGCCGAGGTTCGCCGAGCGCTCGGAGATGCGCTGGTCAAGGTACGCGTCGAGTTTGTGCCATCCGGCTTGGCGGACTTCTTGGTCTTCGGCGATGCCTTCGAGCGCGGTGTGGATGAACTCGCGGAAGATCTCGCCGTCGGCGAGCGGCAAGTCGAGCATGTGCGCGATCACTGCGGGCGGAATGTGCTTGGCGTACTGGTCGGCGGCATCGATCAGGTCGGCGTCGCCCATCTTGTCGATGAGCCCGTGGCAGAACGCACGCGTCTCGGCTTCCATCGCTGCGATCTTCGGCGGGGCGAACGCAGGTAGCAACACGCGACGCGCATGATGATGGAACGGCGGGTCGGAGGTGATCGGCGGCGCTCCGCCATACGGACGGCTCTCCCCCGTCGGCTTGATTCGTTTCACGACGACGTCTTCTGAACTGAAGTGTTCGGTGTCGTAGGCGATCGCGGTCACGTCTTCATGCCGCACCGGCAGCCACGTGCCGCCGTAGCGGGGCGAGTGGGCGACCGGGCAGCGCTCGCGCAACTCGTCCCACACCTCGGGTGCGTTCGCGTTGTACGCGGGGTGCATGTGGTCGAAGTCGGTGGTCCAGTCGGCGACGGGCGCGACCAACGACTCGTAGAACGCATTGCGCTCGGTCGCGGCCTGCTTCGCGTCGTGCGCGAGTTCGGTGTTCGCGTGGCCGCGATTGGAAGTGGTCATGCCAGCAGTTTTTCCCGCAAGAAGTCAACCACGCGCCGCACGCCTTCCTCCTGACGCTGCTCGGTGAGCACCGAATGGTCGCTTTTTGCGCTGGATGCGAACTCGACGGCGATGAACGCGTCGCCGAGCATCTTGCGCAGCGTGTCGAAGCGGCTGCCGACGAGCCGGTCGCCGCTGAAGCGTAAGCCGAGCACCTGGCAGCCTTCTTGCGCGCGGCGCTGCACCGCCAGTTGGTCGTCGGGCGAGAGATTCAAGTCTCCAGCGCGTGCCGTGCCGAACGCGAAGGGAAGCGATGGTTGCGACAACACGGGTGCCACCATCACGTCGTCGATCATCATTCCGAGGGCGAAACCGCCGCTGAAGCACATGCCGACGGCACCGACGCCCTTGCCGCCGACCTCACGGTGCAATTGTTTGGCGAGCGCGCGCAGCCACGCGATGATCGGCGAGGTCTTTCGCATCGCGAGCACCGTGAATTCGCGCGATACGCACATCTTGCGCATCGACGACGCCATGTATTTGTTGTCGGGCGATCTTCCGACTTCGCCGACGAGCAACGGCATCACCACGGTGAACCCGGCGGCGACGACTTCTTCGGCGAACTTCATCACTGTCGGGGTGATGCCGGGAATCTCATGCACCACGACCACGCCCGGGCCGACCCCTTTGCGGTACGTCTCGTGGGTGATGCCGGCGGCGCTGAACGAGTCGCGCTTCCAGCCGGCGGCCACGGCCGCATCGGGCGACGAGCCCAACAACTTGTGCGACGAGCCCTGCGACGTTTTTGGCGAGCCCGGCAACTTGTCCGACGAGCCCGGCGACATCGAGCTCATCTCCGAAAGGTTACTTGGGGCGCCCGACGCCAATCACACGGGTCCACGTCACGGTGCTGATCTTCACTACGTCGCCGGTGCGCGGCGCATGAATCATCTGTCCGTTGCCGATGTAGATGCCGACGTGGAAGAAACTCTGCTGGCTAAAGAGCAGGTCGCCTGGCTGGGCTTGTGAGATCGGCACGCGCAAGAGAGCGGAGTATTGCGAGCGCGAGACGCGCGGAATCGACACGCCGGCCTTCGCCCACGCCCACTGCGTGAGACCCGAGCAGTCGAACGCAACGCCAGGGCTCACGGCACCCCAGCGATATCGAATGCCGAGCTGCGAAATCGCGGCCTTTATCGCCACGCCCGCCTGCGGTGATGGCGCGGCAACTTTGATGCTCGCCTTGAACTTCTCGGCCTCTTTCTTCGCGAGCGCCTCGGCTTCTTCGGCGCGGCGACGTTCTTCTTCGGTCAAGAGGCTGCCGAGATCGCGCAACGACTGGGCACGCAGACCTTCGTATTGATCAAGCAGTCTTTCGCTCGCCGCGAGCCGACCGGCAAGCACGGTTGCCGTAGAAGCGAGTTGCTTCTTCTGGCGCTCGAGCGTCGCTTTTTCTGCAGTGATGTCGTCGATCAGCCCTTGCATTGCGTCGGTGTTGGCAGCGCCGATATTTGCGGCTGCCGACCCCAAATAGGCGCGCTTGATCGAATCGGTGAGCGAGCCGCTGCTGCCCAAGATGCCCGAGATCGTGCCGGCCGAGCCGCCCGACACGAACGAACGGCGGGCGGAATTGACGAGGCTCGCCTGCATCGCCGCCAATTGCTTCTGCAGCTCGAAAATCTTCACTTCGGTGGCGTCGATCTCCGCCTCGATCGAGTCTTTCTCGGCGAGCGTGTCGGAGTATTTCTCGCCCAGCGCGTCTGCCTCGGTGGCGAGACGTTCGAGTTCGTCGACGATGGCGGCCACCTTGCGGCGCTGGTCGTCGATGGTGTCGGCGTGCGCGGCAGCCGGCACGACGAGGGGGGCGAGCAGACCCGACAACGAGAGAACGAACCAGGCAAGGCGCGTTCGTGGGCGGGAAGATCGCCGAACGGCGGGCCGAATCACGATGCCCCCACCCTACCAATCTTTACAGTTTGGTTACAGAGGCTGTTAGTGCGGCTTCGCTGCGCACGAGTCATTCGTTCGCTGCGCTCACTCCCACACGCGTCACTTGTCGCGGGAGTCCGCTCCGCTCACTCCCACACGCGTCACTTGTCGTGGGAGTCCGCTCCGCTCACTCCCACACGCGTCACTTGTCGTGGGAGTCCGCTCCGCTCACTCCCACACGCGTCACTTGTCGTGGGAGTCCGCTCCGCTCACTCCCACTCGATGGTGCCGGGGGGTTTGGAGGTGATGTCGTAGGCGACGCGATTCACACCGTCCACTTCATTCACGATTCGCGACGACATCGTCGCGAGCACGTCGTAAGGAATCCGCGCCCAGTCGGCGGTCATCGCATCGTCGCTCGTCACCGCGCGAATGATGATCGGTCGCGCATACGTCCGCTCGTCGCCCATCACGCCCACCGAGCGAATATCGGCAAGCACGGCGAACGCCTGCCAGACGTCGCGCTCAAGCCCGGCGCGGCGCAATTCTTCGCGCACGATCGCGTCAGCTTCTTGCAAGATCTTCACTTTGTCGCGCGTCACCTCGCCGATGATGCGCACGCCGAGGCCCGGCCCGGGGAACGGCTGTCTCCACACGATCTCGTCAGGCAAACCGAGCGCGGTGCCCACCGAACGCACTTCGTCTTTGAACAAGTCGCGCAACGGCTCGCACAACTGCAGCGTCATGTCTTCGGGAAGTCCGCCCACGTTGTGGTGGCTCTTGATAGTCGCCGAGCCTTCGCGGCCGCCGCTCTCGATCACGTCGGGATACAACGTGCCCTGCACGAGGAACTTCGCGTCTTTGACGCCGCCGGTGTAGCGCTCGAACACCCGCACGAACGTCTCGCCGATCACCTTGCGTTTGCGCTCGGGGTCGGTGACGCCCTGCAACTTGTCAAAGAACTCGTCGCTGGCATCCACATGGATGAGTTCGATGCCGAGATTGCGTTTGAACGTCTCCACCACTTGGTCGCTCTCGTTCTTTCGCATGAGTCCGGTGTCGACGTACACGCACGTGAGGTTGGCACCGATGGCGCGGTGCACGAGTGCGGCTGCGACGGCCGAGTCGACGCCGCCCGACAGTCCGCATATCACGCGCTCGTCACCGACTTGCGCGCGCACCGCCGCCACCTGTTCGTCGATGACCGACGACATCGTCCAATCGGCTCCGATGCCGGCGAGCTCGTGCAGGAATCGCCGCAGTATCTGCTGGCCGTTCGTGGTGTGCACGACTTCGGGATGGAACTGCACCGCCCAGATCCTTCGTGCGTCGTTCTCCAACACGGCAACTGACGCATCGGGAGTGCTCGCGGTGACGCGAAAACCCGGCGGAGCAACCGACACGGCGTCGAAATGGCTCATCCACACGTCGAATTGCGGCTCGGTGCCCGACAAGAGTCGCGATTCGCCGTCACGCGCGAGCACCGTGCGACCATATTCTCCTTTTTCGCCGCGCGCCACGACCCCGCCCAACTGTTGCGCAACGAGCTGACAGCCGTAGCAGATGCCGAGCATCGGAATGCCGAGTTCGTAAATCGCCGGGTCGAGTCGCGGCGCACCATCCACATGCACGCTCTTGGGTCCACCCGACAAGATGAGCGCCGCCGGGCGACGCAGTCGCACTCCGTCGGCAGACACCGTGTGCGGCACGATCTCGGAGTACACATTCGCCTCGCGCACGCGTCGCGCGATGAGTTGTGCGTACTGCGCGCCGAAGTCCACGACCAACACGGTGGGCCGCGCGTCGGACTTCACACCGACAACGGTAGTTCTGCGACATTGTGCGCGCCGATCCGTGTCAGACTGAATGCGCGATGCAAGACGATTCCGCCACCACCGACAGCACCGTGTTCGTGTATCCGCTCGAAGGCGACGTCGATTCGTGCATCGGTCTGCTGCCCAAACCCGGCTGCGGCGTCGAGCCGACCCAAGCGGGTGACCGCGGCGGCGGGCTGCAATTCGCCGTGTTCGGCTTGGTGATCGTCGGGCTGGCGGTGGTGTTCACCGTGGTGTTCCGCAACGTGATTCGCCGCGACAGAGAGCGAGCCGCGCGTGTCGAATAGCGGCACGTCGAGTGCGCGCGCATCGACCGGGGTGCGCGCCAATACTCGTGTCTTCGGCATCGCGCTCGCCGTGTTGTCGTGCACGCTCTACGGCATCAACCCGCTCTTTGCCAACGGCGCGTACGACGACGGCGCGAACAGCCGCGGATTAATGGTCGCGCGGTTCCTGATCGCTGCACCGCTCCTGCTCGCCTACCGACTCGTCGCCGTGCGCGGCGCAAAGTGGCCACGCGGTCGCGACCTCGCCGAGATCTTCCTCTTCGGATTCCTCGGCTTCACCTTCCAATCGTTCTTCTACTTCGGCGCGATCGAACGCATGGCGTCGGGGCTCGTGTCGGTGATCTTCTATTGCTTTCCCGTGATGGCCGTCTTGCTCGCATGGTGGCTGCTGAGGCACAGGCCCAGCCGCGTGCTTGGCGTGTGCGTGGTGCTCACGGTGGTCGGCGTGGCGCTCACCGCAGGCGAAGTGAGCGGTGCCGAAACCACGGGCATCGCGCTCACGCTCGCTGCCGCGCTCACCTACACGTTCTATGTCGTGCTGTCTTCGCGAGTGATGCCGCGCTACGACGGCATCACCGGGCTCGTCATCGTGCTGTTCGGCGCGATGTGCGGCTGGCTCATGCTCTGGCTGGTGTCGCCGTTCGGAATGGAAGTGAAGTTCCCGGCGACGTCGGGTGGCTGGATGAACATCGCGGTGCTCGCGATGTTCGGCACGATCGTCGCGATGGGAACGTTCTTTGCGGCGATGAAGCGCGTTGGGCCAGGCCCCACCTCAGTGGCATCGGCGTTCGAACCCGTCGTCACGATCGCGGTGGGCGCGATGTTTCTCGACGAACGGCTCACCGGTCGCAGCATCGTCGGCGCCGCACTCGTGATTGCGGCGGTCGTGTTGCTCACGCTCGGCGAGGCGCGCAACAGCGTTGGTAGCCTGACCAGCGCATCGCCGGGAGGCGCTGCACACAACTGAAGTGTTCTTGCAGGGTTGGGTGAAATTCCCTATCGGCGGTGAAAGCCCGCGACTCCCGAGCTTCACGGCTCGGGACTGATTCGGTGAAACTCCGAGGCCGACGGTAAAAGTCCGGATGGAAGCAGAAAGAGATGACCGACATCGACGAACAATCGATGCGCGAGGCGGTGCTTGTCGCCGCCTCTGCGCGACTGACGTGCCGGCCCAACCCGTGGGTCGGCGCAGTCGTGGTTTCTGCCGACGGCCGACGCTTCAGCGGTTTCACCCAGCCCGTCGGGCAATCGCACGCCGAAGTGCAGGCGCTGCGTGCGGCAGGTGATGCGGCGCGCGGGGCGACGATGTACGTGACGCTCGAGCCGTGCAACCACTTCGGTCGCACTCCCCCGTGCACCGAGGCGATCATCGCCGCCGGAGTCGCGCGCGTGGTGGTCGGCGTGCGTGACCCTGATGAGCGCGTGTCTGGAAGCGGCATCGAACGCTTGCGTACAGCTGGCGTGCGCGTCGACGTCGGCACGTGCGCCGACCTCGTCAGCGAACAACTCGCGCCGTATCTGCTCCACCGCCGCACGGGACGGCCGTTCGTGGTGCTGAAGTTGGCGATGACCATCGACGGCTACATCGCGGCCAAGAGCGGCAGCGGCGGCTGGATCACCGGTGACATCGCGCGGCGACGCGCGCACGAGCTGCGGGCCGAGAGCGACGCGATCTTGGTTGGTGCCGGCACGGTGCGCGCCGACGACCCGCAACTCACCGTGCGCGACGCCGACGGGCCTTCACCGAGGCGCATCGTGCTCGGCCGTGCGCCACTTGATGCGCGCGTGCAGCCGTGCACCGAGTGGAATGGCCCACTGCCCGAACTGCTCGACCAACTCGGTCGTGACGGCGTGCTGCAGTTGATGGTAGAGGGCGGCGCGAAGACCGCCGCAAGTTTTCACGCGGCTGGTCTCGTCGACCGATACGTGTTTCACATCGCACCAGCGGTGATGGGCGGCGGCGACGGCGTGCCTGCATTCGCCGGCGACACCGCCGCCACGCTCGCCCACGTGTGGCGCGGGCGGCTCGTGTCGACCCAAGTGCTCGGCGACGACGTCGAAGTCGTGATCGAACCGAAGCGAGACGATTCATGACCGCGACGCGAAACTCGGGGGCTACGGTCTTTGCGCCGATCGACGTGGTGATTGCTGCAATCGGTCGCGGCGAGATGGTGGTGCTCGTCGACGACGAAGATCGCGAGAACGAAGGTGACCTCATCATGGCGGCACAGCACGTGACCCCGGAGAAGCTCGCGTTCATCATCCGCCACACGTCGGGTGTCGTGGTCGCGCCGCTCACCGGCGAGCGCTGCGACGACCTGCGCCTGCCGATGATGGTCGACCACAACACCGAGAGCCACCGCACGGCGTTCACCGTGTCGGTCGACTTGCTCGAGGGCACCACCACCGGCATCTCGGCGGCCGACCGCGCGCTCACCATTCGTGCGCTCGCGGATCCGAGCGTGGGCTACCAGGCGTTCGCGCGCCCTGGTCATGTGTTTCCGCTGCGCGCCCGCGAGGGCGGCGTGCTGAAGCGCGCCGGACACACCGAAGCGGCGGTCGACTTGGCGCGCCTGGCCGGATGCGAACCGGCCGGCGTGATCTGCGAGATTCAAAACGACGACGGCACCATGGCCCGCTTGCCGCAACTCGTCGAGTTCTGCCGTGAGCACGGGCTGCTGCTCTCTTCCATCGCCGCACTCGTCGACTGGCGACGCCGCAAGGAGCGTCTCGTCGAGCGCGTCGGCTCGGCGCGCGTGCCGACACAGTGGGGCGAGTTCGAGTGCGTTGCATATCGCTCGACGCTCGACGGCATCGAGCACCTCGCCTTCGTGCGCGGCGACCCGAGCGGCGACGCACCACTGCTCACTCGCGTGCACAGCGAATGCCTCACCGGCGACGTGTTCGGCAGTCTGCGCTGCGACTGCGGCGACCAACTCGCCGTTTCGATGAAAATGATCGCCGAAGAGGGGCGCGGGGCGCTCGTGTACCTGCGCGGTCACGAGGGCCGCGGCATCGGCATCGGCCACAAGATTCGTGCCTACTCGCTGCAAGACCAGGGGCTCGACACGGTGGACGCCAACGTGAAGCTGGGCTTGCCCGTCGACAGCCGCGAATACGGCATCGGTGCGCAGATTCTCGCCGACCTCGGGGCAACGCGTCTGCGGCTCCTGACGAACAACCCGGCGAAGTACGGCGGCATCGCGGGCTACGGTTTGTCGGTCGTCGAGCGCGTGCCGATCGTGACCGAGTCGAACGCGGAGAACCGCGCGTACCTCGCCACCAAGCGCGACCGGCTCGGACATTTGTTGGATGACACCAACGGCAACACCGGCGGCAACAGCGGCGGCAACGCATCGAGCGGCGGCAACGCGCCGTGAACTCCCGCAAGACCAAAGCGCTGCGCGTCGGCATCGTGTGTTCGCTGTTCAACGAGTTCGTCGTGCGCGCCCTGCTCGACGGCGCCCAGCGTGCGCTCACCAAGCACGGCGTGCCCGAAAAGAACGTCGAGGTGTTCTGGGTGCCGGGCGCGTACGAGATTCCGGTGATGGCCAAGCTCATGGCGTTGTCGCGCAACTACGACGCACTCGTGGCGCTCGGTGCGGTGATTCGCGGCGAGACGGCGCACTTCGAATACGTCGCAGGCCCGTGCGCCGAGGGGCTCATGCAAGTGCAACTCGAGACCCTCGTGCCGATCGGCTTCGGCGTGCTCACCGTGGAGAATGTGGAGCAAGCGGCCGAGCGATCGCGGCCCGACGACACGAACAAAGGATTCGAGGCTGCCGAAGTCGCCATCCACATGGTCGCCACGATGCGACGCTGGAAGTAGCCACAAGATTCGGCGCCGGAGCGGCGCGTCTCGTGCACACACCTGCGCGGTGGGCGACGTGCCCGCCGGGAGGTGCCCATGCGCCGATTCGTCGCATGCCTCGTCGCGGCACTCCTGTCGACCGTCGCGGTCGACGGGTCAGCCACCCACTCGGCGCTCGCTGCGTCGTCGATCAGCGCGGCATCGCCTAACCGTACGGTCGTCGATCGTCTCGTCTTCGAGGTTCCCCTCGCGCGGTTTCGAGTCGAACGATCGCGCGCCAAACGCATGCATCAGTGGTTGATCACTTCGACCGACGGCTGCTCGGCGCCGTTGGTCGGCAGCACCGGCAAGTCGTTCGACTTCAGGCTGGCGTGCGAACGCCACGACCTCGCGTACGCGAACTATCCCGCGCTCGCGCGAGTCGACTCCGCAAGCGCGTGGGATGCCGCGCTTCGCGCGAGAGTCGACGACCAGTTTCAGCGCGATTTGCAGGAGTCGTGCCTGCGCCGTCGGCACAGCGAACGACTGCGGTGCGACGCGTGGGTGGTGGTGTTCTTCCACGCGGTGCGCCTGGCAGCAGGGCCGTGACGCGCCAGAACTGACACGACGAGCCGGCGACGCTGCGTCAGGCAGTGAGCGTCACGAGCACGAGCTCTTGCAGCATGCGCGCGGTCGCGCCCCAAATCGTCTCATCGTCGAGGTAGAAAAACGGCACGACTACTTCGCGGTCGGCGAACTTCCAATGTTCGTGGCGAAACGTGTCAGGTCGCGTCAACTCCGCGAGCGACACGCTGAACGCTCGCTCCACCTCTGCATTCAGCGCGAACTCGCGCGGTTCGGCACCAAGTTCCACCACGTGCGGCACGATGTGGCTCGGACTTGAGACCGTGTGGTGCGCCGACAACTCACCGAGCACGTGCGCATCCGATGCGTCGATTCCGATTTCTTCGCGGGTCTCGCGCAAGGCGGCCTGCAACGAGGTTTCGCCTGCTTCGAGTCGCCCGCCGGGGAATGCGATCTGCCCTTTGTGCGAAGTGAGCGTCTCCGAGCGTCGGGTCAGCAACACTCGCGGACCGTCGCTCGTGGCGAACATGGCCACGAGCACCGCCGACGGTTGCGCGTGTTCTGGCGCGCGCTGCGACTCGGGGTCGGTGCGATGACGAGCGAGCGCATCGCGCACTGCGTCGATGTCGTGCAACGCCGACGTGTCGAGTCGCGACCACGGGGCGTGCGCGAGTTCGCGCCACTGCTCGGGGCGCGGCAACGCCTGTCGCCCGCCGGCGCGACGCGGCACTTGCGTCATGCGCCCGCTATTGCTGCGCGGGCTTCCAACCGCCGTCAACGAGTTGCTTGATGACGGTGTCGAGACCGGCGGTCTTCAGCGATGCGAGCGTGCGCCCGGGCTGCTCTTCGCCCTTCTCCCATTTCTCCCATGCGGCTTGAATTTTCGCGAGATCGGGTGCCGGTTTGTCGAAGGTCATGCGCCGAGCCTAACTTTGCGCACGCATCGCACCACCCGGCGCGGCGATGATGAATTCTCATAGCCTGAGCGCGTGAGAAATGTGCACGGTGTAAACAGCGTGGGCAGTGTGCGCAGCAGTCTCTTTGTCGCCCGGCGCGCATTCGTGGGCATCGCTCTTTTCGCTGCGTCGGTGTCGGCAGGCGTGCAACCGGCACAGGCAGTGGTGGGCGGAACCTCGGCGCTCGGCAACACTGCGGTCGTACGCATCATCAACGGCAGCAGTTCGTGCAGCGGCGCCCTGTGGACGAGCCGCATCGTGGTGACTGCCGCGCACTGCGTCGTGACCACCGGCGGCAGCGTGACCACGCGGCCGATCTCGGTGTACCTCCCGGGCGTGAACACGCAGCAGTCGTCGCAGACCGTCTCGCAGAGCACCATCATCACGGTGGACGGCTGGCAGAAGCGCGGAGAGTCTTCGCAGGCCGACGACATCGCTTTCCTCGTGCTGGGCAGCGAGTTGGCAGGCGGCACCATCACGCGGTTCGCGACGACGGCGGAAATCGCGGCGTGGTCGCGCGAAGGCAGAGTGGTGAGCTTCCTCGGCTATGGGCGCACCAGCTCGGCGGGCACCGCGTCGACCACCCCGAACGTGATCGACCAGCCGCTCAGCACGTGGACCACCTGGCCGGGCAGCTTCACCGCCACGCAGACTTCGGCGACCGGAATCTGCTCGGGTGACTCGGGCGGCCCTGTCATCACGCACGTCGGCAATGAAGTCGTGCTGATCGGCATCAACTCGGCGGCGTCAGGCCCGTGCTCTGCGTCGAGCCGTCCGTCGATGACCGGGTTTGCGCCGGCGGCGTTCCCAGACTTGGTGAAGCGCGCGCTCGAGGCGACCAACGTGAGCGTGCTGCCGAGCGTGACCACTGGTGCAGTCACGGGAATCAGCACGACGAGCGCGATCCTCGGAGCGACCGCGACGGGCAACAACCTGCTCACCACCGTGTCGTTCACCTACGGTCTGCAGCCCGACCTGAGCGGCGCGACGCTGACCGTGGATGCCGGCCAAGTCACCGGGACGACCGCGACGGCGCTCGAGACTGCCGTGGTCAACCTGATGCCTGGCGCTACGTACTATTACCGCGCGAACGCGACGAATCTCGCCGGCACGGTGACGGGTGCAATCGCTTCATTCGTCACGCTGGGCGGTCTGCCGGTCGTCTCGAGCGGAACGGCGAGCGCGATCACTTCCAACGCAGCCATGTTGTCGGGCATCGTGAACGCCAACTCGGTCGCGACACAGGCGTTCTTCCAGTATTCGCGCACGGCGGATTTCTCCGTGCTCGACGGCACCGTGATCGCCGGCGACGTGACGGGCACGGAAACCGCCGCGCTCTCGGCGCCGATCTCCGGGCTCGAACCGGGCGCCACGTATTACTGGCGTCTGGCCGCCACCAACACCGCAGGCACCACGGTGGGCGGCACGCAATCGTTCGCGACACCGGTGTTCTGGCGATTGACGTCACTGTCGGCCAACGCACTCCTCACCGCTCTCGTCATCGATCGCAGCGACGTGACGGGCACGGTGCTTTCGCCGACCGCGAAATCAAAGGCCATCTGCTCGGTGAACGCCAAGACCAAGCGGCTCGTCTTTGGCAAGTCGGGCAACTGCCGCTTGAAGATCACCATCACCCGCGACGGCGAGACCACGACCGCCGCCTACAACCTCGCGGTCAAATAGCGCGATGCCGGCCGACCGCGCATCGCGAGAGTTCGAGTTGCTCGCAGTCACCCGGCGCAGCGACATGGTGGAGTCACAGCACTTCGGCGCGGTGGTCGCGCTCGAGCGCGACGGCAGCATCGCTTTCAGCGTCGGTGACCCGCACACCATCGTGTATCCACGGTCGTCGATGAAACCGCTGCAAGCCACGGCGATGGTGTCGGCCGGGCTCGACCTGCCGCCACAGTTGCTCGCGCTCGTCTGTGCGAGCCACGACGGCCGACCCGAGCACCTTGCAGCAGCGCAGGAGATCTTGTGGCGCGCCGGGCTCGATGAGTCGTCGCTCGCCAACACCGCCGACTATCCGCTCGACGATGCAGAACACGAACGAGCGATTCGCGAGGGCAAGCCGCGCACCGCGTTGCAGATGAACTGCTCGGGCAAGCACTCGGGCATGCTCGCCACCTGCGTCGCCACCGGCTGGAAGCACGACGCCAGTTACCTCTCGGCCGACCATCCGCTGCAGCAGCACATCACCGCGACCATTCCTTCGCTCGCCGGAGAACCCGCCGCGCACATCGGCGTCGACGGATGCGGTGCGCCGGCCCATGCGATGTCGCTCGTCGGCCTCGCGCGCGCATTCCGCAGCGTGGCGATCGCGCAACCTGGCACCGCGGCCCACCGCGTGGCTCAGGCGATGACGTTGCACCCTGAAATGGTCGGCGGTCCGACGCGCGACGTCACGCGACTCATGCAGGGTGTGCCGGGGCTCGTGGCCAAAGACGGCGCCGAAGCGGTGTTTGCCGTGGGGTTGCCCGACGGTCGGGCGGTCGCGCTCAAGGTGAGCGACGGGGCGAACCGCGCGAGACCACCGGTCATGCAGGCCGCGCTCGCGCGACTGGGGGTCGGCCTGGAAAAGGTCGACCCGGCGACGTGGAACTCCCCCGTCTGGGGGCACGGTCGCCGGGTCGGGTTGTGCGTAGCGGCTGGGCCGCTCGTTACATCCTGAATCCTTTGTTGATCATCGAGATCGCCGCGTCTTTGACCGGGATCATTCCGTAGATGATGGCGCCGTTGGCGACCCACACCATCCAGTCGTCGCTGAATCCCAGGCCCCAGTTGCCGGCGAGGTTCACATCGGTCAGCCAGACCATAAAGATGCCGATG
>Ga0233424_10000541_pt1 | contig 45944 bp, 37 predicted proteins | sample Watercolumn_Towu_FD_181011 | JGI IMG/M metagenome (GOLD analysis project Ga0233424, IMG submission 181011) | Freshwater microbial communities from Lake Towuti, South Sulawesi, Indonesia - Watercolumn_Towuti2014_125_MG | ecosystem: Environmental > Aquatic > Freshwater > Lake | place: Indonesia...
GCGCCAGCAGCAGGCCGTGGCCGGCACTCAGCAGCGTGATGCCCAGCTCGTGCAGCAGCATGCCGCGCTCCTGCCACAGCACTTCGCCCACCGCGCTGGGGCGCGGCAGCGTCATCGGCAGTGCGCCCGCGGCGACGCGTTCTTCGAGCCATGCCAGCAGCGCGGCGATCACCGCCAGCGGCAGCAACGCCCGCCAGCGTTCAGACGACGGTTTCATGCACCACCTCGTGGTCCAAGGCGTGCGGCAATTGGCCGAACAACGCGCGCCGCACGCGGTCGACCGTCGCGTTGAAGCGCGGATCGTCCATCGTCGTCAGCCGGCGTGGCCGCGGCAGGTCGACCTCGACCGTCTCGACGATGCGGCCCGGCCGCGCGGCGAAGACGAAGATGCGGTCGGCCATCAGCACCGCCTCCTCGATCGAGTGCGTCACCATCAGCGCGGTGGTGGCCGTCTCGGCACGGATGCGCAGCAGCTCGAAGTTCATGCGGTAGCGCATGACCTCGTCGAGCGCGCCGAACGGTTCGTCCAGCAGCAGGATCTTCGGCGAGGCCACCAACGCGCGCGCGATCGCGCAGCGCTGCTGCATGCCGCCCGACAGCTGCGAAGGCCGCGCCTGCTCGTAGCCGGTCAGGCCGACCAGCTTCACCAGGTCCTCGGGCGAGCGCACCGGCGCGGCACCGCTCAGCTCCAGCGGCAGCCGCACGTTGTCGAGCACGCTGCGCCACGGCAGCAGCGTGGCCTCCTGGAACACGAAGCCGATCCCGTGCTGGCGGCGCGCCTGCTGCGGCGGCGCCCCGTCGACCAGGATGCGCCCGGCGCTGGGCGCGAACACGTCGGCCACCATGCGCAGCAGCGTCGACTTGCCACAGCCCGACGGGCCGATCAGCGCGCCGAAGCTGCCGGGCGCCAGCTCGAGGCTGACGTCCTGCAGCACGGTGTTGCGGCGGCCGTCGAGCGTGAAGGTTTTCGAGACAGATTGGATCGAGAGGCCGGACATGGGCGGGGCTCGGTCGGAAGCGGAGGAATGCAGGCTATCGAAGGGCCAAGGGAGGCGGGGTGCTGTTTGTGCGGCGGGGCGGTGCGGCAATGTCAACGGTCGGAGGGTGCACCTGCTGTGGGAGCGGCTTCAGCCGCGATGGGCTCGTGGTCCTGCACGGATCGCGGCTGAAGCCGCTCCCACAAGCGTTGCGCCCAAGGCACGCGGTCAGGCATCGCCCGCCGCGCGCACGATGTCCTGCGTCACGAAGCGCGCCACGTCCAGCGGCGCATCGGCCGGCACGCTGCCCGCGCTGCGGCCCAGCGCGACGGCGCGTTCGAACACGCCGGGGTCGATCCACAGCAGGCCGTGCTTCGCCGCGTCGCCGCCGACGATGTACGCGCGCATCATCTCGGCCTGCTCGCGCTGTTCGTGCACGTTGGTGCCGGGCGGGGCGTACCGGCGCACCATCATCTCGGCGGCGTCGGCCGGGTGGTCGACCACCCAGGCCCAGCCGCGCATCAGCGCGCGGGTGTAGCGCACCAGCACGTCGCGGTGCTGCGCCACGGTGTCGCGGCGGGCGATCAGCACCTGGCCGTAACCGGGCACGCCGAGATCGCTGACGTGCAGCCAGTGGGGTTCGAAACCGAGCTTGCGCAGCGCCGGCACCGCGGTGGTGGCCCAGCTGTAGTAGGCGTCGACCTGGCCCGAGGCGAGCAGCGCCGGGTCGCTGCCCACCGGCACCAGCCGCACGCGGGCGGGGTCGATGCCGGCGTTGCGGATCAGCGGCAGCAGCTGCGCGCGCACGCTGTTGGGCACGCCGATCGTGCGGCCGACCAGGTCGTGCACGCTGCGGATCGGCCGGTCCGCCGGGCTCAGCAGCGCGCCGGGGTCGCGCTGCATCACCGCGGCGAAGGCCACCAGCGGCTGGCCGCGCAGCGCCCCGTCGATCATGCCGGCCACGTTGCTCTCGCTCACCAGCGCGCGGCCGCTGGCCACCAGGGTGCGGTAGTCGGTGCCGGGGCCGCCGGCGACGAAGTTGACGTCCAGGCCGGCCTCGGCGAGGTAGCCGCGGTCCAGCGCGGCCAGGTAGCCGCCGAACTGGATGCCCTTGACCCAGCCGAGCTGGTGATCGAATCGCATGCGTGCTCCGGTGTGCGGGCCGGCCGCGCCGGCGCCCAGGTGCTGCCAGGACAGCGCGCCCAGGCCCAGCAGCGGCGCGGCGCCGAGCAGGCCGAGTGCGGTGCGCCGCGTGGCGGCGGCCGACAGGAAAGGGGCGTGGGCGGCGTGGTCCATGGCCAGATCTTGCAGGCGAACCCGCGCCCCGCCTGTCGCCGTTTGTGCAAGCGGGCCTGACGCAAAAGGCACCCCGCGCCCGCGGCCTTGCCGATACCGTGACGACCATCCAACCTGAAAGGATGTGCCGACATGAGCCGCAGCAGTGAGGGCGTCGAGGACCGCATCGTCGCCCGCGCGGTGGACCTCGCCGAGATCCCCCTGATCGATTTCACCCCGTTCCGTGAAGGCGGGCCGGCGGGCCGCCAGGCCGTCGCCCGGCAGATCGCCGAGGCGTGCGAGCGGATCGGCTTCTTCTACCTGAAGGGCCACGGCGTGCCCGAACAGGTGCTGGACGAGACCTTCGCCCAGTCGAAGGCCTTCTTCCACCGCCCCCTCGACGAACGCCGCCAGTCGGCCGCGACGCTGCAGTGGTACCGCGGCTGGATCGGCATGCCCAGGCAGAACGGCCCGCTGGACCGCAACAGCCGGCTGTTCGAGCAGTACCGCATCCAGGCCGAGTTCCCCGACGTGCCGAACGCCGACCCGGTGTTCCACCGCGCCAACCGCTGGCCCGCGGACATGCCGGCCTTCCGCGCCGCCTGCCAGGCCCACTACGACGCGATGCTGGCCCTGGCGCGTGACCTGCTGCGCGCCTTCGCGCTGGGGCTCGGCCTGCCGGAGGACCGCTTCGACGGCCACTTCGACCTGCCGATCTGCCAGTTGAGCCTGCTCTACTACACGCCGATTCCCGAGGGGTCGGACATCGAGGTGTCCAACACCGTGTCGCACACCGATGAAGGCCCGCTGACCATCCTGGCGCAGGACGCGATCGGCGGCCTCGAAGTGAAGCGCCGCGACGGCACCTGGATCTCGGCGCCGCCGATCCCGGGTGCGTACACCATCAACATCGGCGACATGATGATGTGGTGGTCCAACGGCCGCTTCGTCTCGAACTACCACCGGGTGCGCAACCGCGCCGGCGTCGAGCGGTTCTCGATCCCGTTCTTCCTGAACCCGGACGCCGAGACCGTGATCGAGCCGCTGCCCGAGCTGGTGGCCGCCGATGGCGTGAAGCGCTACGAACCGGTGCAGGTGGGCCAGCACCTGAAGCGCTTCTACGCGAAGCTCGAAGCGTCGCCCGGCGACTTCCTGTGAGGAAGGGACGCGGCATGACGACGCATTGCACGACCTTGTGGGAGCGGCTTCAGCCGCGATTCCCGCCCCACCACGAGCCCATCGCGGCTGAAGCCGCTCCCACAAGAAGCCCACAAGCATGGCGAGAAGGAGTGCAACGATGAACGCCCGCATCGGCGCCGACATCGGCGGCACCTTCACCGACGTGGTGTTGGAGACGTCGACACAGCGCTACTCCACCAAGGTCCTCACCACCTACGACGCCCCCGAGCGCGCGCTGCTCGACGGCGTCGCCCAGCTGCTCGCGCAGGCCGGCCTCACGGCGGCCGACGTCGGCCTGGTGGTGCACGGCACGACGCTGGCGACCAACGCGCTGATCGAGCGGCGCGGCGCACGCACCGCGCTGCTCACCACCGAGGGCTTCCGCGACGTGCTGGAGATGGGCTCCGAGAGCCGCTTCGACCAGTACGACATCGCGATGGACAAGCCGGTGCCGCTGGTGCCGCGCCACTGGCGGCTGCCGGTGCGCGAGCGCATCGCGGCCGATGGCGGCGTGCTGCGGCCACTGGACGAGGACGCGGTGCGGGCCGCCGCGGCCACCTTTGCCGCCGAGGGCATCGAGAGCGTCGCGGTGGCGTTCCTGCACAGCTACGTGAACCCGGCGCACGAGCAGCGGGCGGGCGCCTTGCTGCGCGCGCTGCTGCCGGGCGTGTCGGTGTCGCTGTCGTGCGAGGTGTCGCCGGAGATGCGCGAGTACGAGCGTTTCTCCACCACCGCGGCCAATGCCTACGTGCAGCCCATCGTCGCGCGCTACCTCGGCCGGCTCGAGGAGAAGCTGCGGGCGCTGGGCTTCGGCTGCCCGCTGTTCCTGATGCTCTCCTCCGGCGGGCTGACGACGGTGGACACCGCGGCGCGCTTCCCGGTGCGGCTGGTGGAATCGGGCCCGGCCGGCGGCGCCTGTTTCGCGGCCTCGGTGGCCGCCGAGCGCGGCATCGAGCGCATGCTCGCGCTGGACGTCGGCGGCACCACCGCGAAGATGTGCTACATCGACCACGGCCAGCCGGCCACCTCGCAGGTGTTCGAGGTCGCGCGCGTGCACCGCTTCCGCAAGGGCAGCGGCCTGCCGCTGCGCATCCCGGTGGTGGAGATGGTCGAGATCGGCGCCGGCGGCGGATCGATCGCCCGCATCGACGGCGCCGGCCGGCTGGCAGTGGGCCCGCACAGTGCCTCGTCCGAACCCGGCCCGGCCTGTTACGGTCGTGGCGGCCGCGACGCCACCGTCACCGATGCCGACCTGGCGCTCGGCCGCATCGCGCCCGACACCTTCGCCGGCGGCCGCCTGCGGCTCGACCTGGACGGCTGCACCGCCGCGCTGCAGCGCCTGGCCGGCACCGACGCCGCGCTGCAGGCCCTGGGCGTGAGCGAGATCGTCGACGAGGCCATGGCCAGCGCATCGCGCGTGCACGCGGTGGAGCTGGGCCTGTCGATGGCCGGCCGCACGCTGGTGGCCTTCGGCGGCTGCGCGCCGCTGCACGCGGCACGCGTGGCGGAGAAGCTCGGCATCGACGAGGTGGTGGTGCCGCCGGGCGCCGGGGTCGGCTCGGCCGTGGGGTTCCTGCGCGCGCCGATCGCCTACGAGGTGGCGCGCAGCCTGCACCAGCCGCTCGACGCCTTCGATGCGCCGGCGGTCAATGCGCTGCTCGCGGCGATGGGCGACGAAGCCCACGGCCTGGTCGCCCAGGGCGACCCGGCCCAGCCGCGCAGCGAGCGCCGCACCGCGTTCGCGCGCTACCGCGGCCAGGGCCACGAGATCGCCATCGACGTGCCGGTGCGCCCGCTCACCGCGGCCGACGCGGCGCTGCTGGCCGACACCTTCGCGCAGGCCTACCGGCAGCACTACGGCGGGCTCACCGCGCAGTTGCCGATCGAGGTACTGACCTGGCGGCTCAGCGTGGCCACGGCCGCGCCGGTGCGCCCGCCGGGGGCCCCCGCGGCGGCGGCGCGCGATGTCGCACCGCACGCGCACCGCGACGTGTTCGACCCCGGCCAGGGCGGCGCGCTGCCGCACGGCCTCTACCACCGTGCCGCGCTGCAGCCGGGCGACCGCCTGGCCGGCCCGGCGCTGATCGTCGAAGACGAGACCACCACCGTCGTCTCGCCCGCGTTCGACGCCCACATCGACCCCGCGGGCCACATCGTGATGACCCGCCGCCCGACCGGAGCCCCCGCATGACCGCCTCCCCTGCCGCCGCCGACGCCCTGCAGGACCTGCGCCTGCAGGTGATGTGGACGCGCCTGATCTCCGTGGTCGAGGAGGCCGCGCAGGCGCTGATGCGCACCGCGTTCTCGACCACGGTGCGCGATGCCGGCGACCTGTCGGCCGCGGTGTTCGACACCCGCGGCCGGCTGATCGCCGAGGCCGTCACCGGCACGCCCGGCCATGTCAATTCGATGGCCGCGGGGGTGCAGCACTTCCTCGCCCGCTTCCCCATCGACACGATGGCCGAGGGCGACCACTTCATCACCAACGACCCGTGGCTCACCGCCGGGCACCTGCACGACGTCACGGTGGTCAGCCCGGTGGTGATGGACGGCCGCGTCGTCGGCCTGCTGGGCTGCTGCTGCCACCAACTGGACATCGGCGGCCTCGGCCAGGGTCCCGACGGCCGCTCGATCTACGAGGAAGGCCTGCAGATCCCGCTGCTGAAGCTGGCTTCGCAGGGCCGGCTGAACGAGGACCTGATGGCGATCCTCCAGCAGAACGTGCGCACGCCGCTGCAGGTGGAAGGCGACGTGCTGTCGTACATCGCGAGCAACGACACCGGCGCGAAGCGGCTGGTGGCGATGCTGCGCGAGTTCGGCCAGGCGGATCTGGACGCGCTCGGCGCCTACATCCTGCGCCAGTCCCGGCAGGCCACGCTGGCGCGCATCGCCGCGCTGCCGCAGGGCCGCTGGCAGGGCGAGTTGACGCTGGACGGCATCGACCGCCCGATCACGCTGCGGGCGACGCTCACCATCGCCGCCGACCGCATCACCGTCGACTACGCCGGCACCGACCCGGCGGTGCCGCACGGCATCAACGTGGTGCTGAACTACTGCCGCGCCTACACCGTGTTCGGGCTCAAGTGCGTGATCGCGCCGGAGGTGCCGAACAACCACGGCGCGCTGGCACCGTTCGAGGTCGTCGCCCCCGAAGGCAGCATCCTCAACGCCCAGCGGCCGGCCCCGGTGGCGGCACGCCACGTGGTCGGCCAGATGCTGCCCGACCTGGTGCTCGGCTGCCTCGACCAGGCCCTGCCCGGGCGCGTGCCGGCCGAGGGGTCCTCGTGCCTGTGGAGCGTGCAGCTGCGTGGCACCGTGCCGGGCAGCGGCGCCGCCTTCGACACCGTGTTCTTCAACAGCGGCGGCGCCGGGGCGCGGCCCGGCCAGGACGGCCTCGACGCCACCGCGTTCCCGAGCGGCGTACGCGCGATGCCGGTGGAGGTGACCGAACACGGCGCGCCGATCGTCATCTGGCAGAAAGAATTGCGCGCGGGCAGCGGCGGCACCGGCCGCTGGCGCGGCGGCCTGGGGCAGACCGTGGAGGTGGGCACGCGCGACGGCGCGGCCTTCGAGGTGCTGGCGATGTACGAGCGGGTGCAGACGCCGGCACGCGGCCGCGCCGGCGGCGGCGATGGTGCCGCCGGCACGGTGCGGCTGGCCTCCGGGGCCCCGCTGAAGGCCAAGGGCCTGCAGGCCATCCCGGCCGGCGACCGGCTGGTGCTGGAACTGCCCGGCGGCGCCGGCCTCGGCGATCCGGCGCTGCGGGATGCGGCACAGGCCGCCGCGGACCGCGAGGCCGGGCGAATGCCCTGAGCAAGAGGGACAGATACCGGGGCTCTGTGGGAGCGGCTTCAGCCGCGATTCGTGCACTGCCTCGGTCCATCGCGGCTGAAGCCGCTCCCACAGAACAGGCAAGGCACCCTGTGTTCACCCCAGCCCGGTGCAGCACCCCTCGCGCAGCCACGCTACCCAGTGCGGGTCATGCCACCACGGTTCGCCTTCGCCGGCGCGGCGACCCGCCCAGGCGCTCGGTGGCAGCGCCGCGGCCGGTGGCGGCGCCTCGGTGAAGGGGGCGATCAACTGGCTCATCGTGTGAGCCACCCCGCCCACCATCGTCCACTGCACCGCCATCGCGGCCCGGATGTCGGTGAGCGGATCGCCCTGCACCGCCACCAGGTCGGCCCACTGTCCGGGTGCGAGACTGCCCAGCGGCTGCCCGAGCACACGGCCGGCATTCAGCGTCGCGGTGCGCAGCGCCTCCACCGGCGGCATGCCGTAGCGCACGAGGCCACGCAGGTTCAGGTGCAGGCCGAGACCGGGCGGCACGATCGGGAAATCGCTGCCGCAGGCGATCAGCACGCCGGCCGCCTGCTGTGCACGGATCGTCGCCACCTGCCGCGCCACCATCGGCACCGGCCGGCTGGCACCGGCCCTGGCCGCGCGTTCCAGCGGTTCGCGCATCGCCTGCGTGAACAGCCGCTGCACGCGCGGGTCGCGCAGCACGTCGTCGGGCGTGTCGCCGAGCAGGCCCTCGAGCCCGAACAGCGTGGGCACGCGGTAGCTGCGCGCGGCTGCCGCGATGGCGACCACGTCCTGGTAGCCGGTGCCGAGCAGGCTGCCGGTGCGCGAATAGCCGAAGCGGCTGGTGCCCCCCATGTGCTCGTGGCCGGCGGCCCCGAAGGCCACCGCGGGGAACAGGTAGTGCGACGTGATCCCGATGCCCAGCCGCTGCGCGGCACGCGTGGCCTGCAGCTGGCGCTCGGGCGAGAGGCGCACGTAGCACTTCATCAGGTCGTAGTCGAGCGCGGCCGCGCGGTCCGCCTCACGGCGCATCTCCTCCTCGGTGCGCACCGGGTGCATGCCGTCGTAGGCCAGCCGCGAGCCTTCGCAGGCCTCGCCGGTGCCGAAGTGCCGCGGCCCGACCCGCCAGCCGGCGTCGACCGATTCGCGGTTCTCCAGCGCGAGATAGGCGTTGTCGGCCAGCCCACGCGTCGCGGTGATGCCGTAGGCCAGCTGCAGCCGCGGCTCGCGCGCACCGAGCTGGTTGCCCATCTCGCGGTGCGTGTGCAGGTCCACGAGACCGGGCATCACGGTGAGCCGCGACGCGTCGATCCACCGCACGCCGCGGCGGCGCCGGTGCGGCTCGACCGCGACGATGCGCTGGCCCTCGATCACCAGGTCGACGTCCTCGCGCAGCGTGTCCGCGCGGCCGTCCCAGCAGCGCCCGGCGTGCACGACGAGCCGCGGCGCGGCCGGGCGATGGTGGCGCCAGCGCAGGCCGCACGGCACGCTGCGCACGCCTGCGCTGGCCAGGTCGTGCAGCCGCAGTTCGCCATGCCGCAACGCCAGCATCCAGCGGCCGCTGGCATCGAGGCTGAGCGCGTCGGTGGGCTCGTCGGCCATCGGCTCGGGCGCGCCCTGCAGCGTGCCGTCGGCATCGAGCGCGATGCGCCACGGCCGACCGCCCTGCGTGTAGCAGCACCAGCGGCCGTCGGGCGACCACAGCGGCCCGTTGACGTTGCGCAGGTCCAGCGAGACACCCGGCTGCGGACTCTGGTAGCGCATGCGGCCGCTGGCCACGTGCACCACCAGCACCGCGTTGACCCCTTCGCGGAACCGTCCCGACGCCGGCTGCAGCGCGGCCAGCATCAGGTGGCGGCCGTCGGGCGACCAGCTCGGCCGGCCGGACCACGGCGTCTGGCGCGCGATGCGGCGCGCGCTGCCCGTCTCGGCATCGACCAGGGCAAGCCAGCCGTCTTCGGTGGCGCAGGCGATGCGCGTGCCGTCGGGCGACCAGGCGGCCTGCTTCAGCGGCACGTCGAGGTGGGTGAGCTGGCGCGCGCTGCCGCTCTCCAGGTCGAGCCGCCACAGCTGCAGCAGGCCGCCGCCGCGGTCGCTGGCGTAGACCAGGTGGCGGCCGTCGGGCGACCAGGCCGGACCGAGCTTCGCACTGGCATCGTGGGTCAGCTGGCGCGGCATCGGCTCGCCGATGGACAGCAGCCACAGCTGGCCGAGCGCGGTGAACGCCACCCGGTCGCCGCCCGGCGCCAGCACCGGCATCGACAGGCCGCGCACCGGCTGCCAGCGCGGATCCTCGACGGCGCGGGGGGACCGCAACGGCGGTCGCCGGGCGGTGACGCGCACCACCGCCTCGAACGGCACCTCGCCCTGCACGCCCGCGGCCAGCGAGCGGCGGCGGATCACGCCATCGGCCGCATACAGCAGCGTGCCGGCATCGCACCACACCGCGGGCACCGGGAAGACGTCCTCGGCCTCGTCGGAGACCGGCCGGCCATCGACCCACAGCCGGCTGCTGCGCAGGTCGCGCGGGGAGCCGTCCAGCACGGTCCAGCTCAACCGGCCGTCGCGCGACCAGGCCGGCGCACTGGCACGCGGGCCGCTGTGCACCGGCTGCGGCGCGGCGCCGGGCGATGCGAGCTCGAGCACGGCGATGCGGCCGCTGCTGCTGAAGGCCAGGCGCCGCCCGTCGGGCGACCAGGCGGGCTCGCCGTCCTCACCGCCGGTGTCGGCCAGCACGCGCACGTCGCCCGTGGCCACGTCGAGCGCATACAGCGCATAGCGGCCGCTGCGGTCACAGGCGAACGCGATCTCGCGGCCGTCGGGTGACCAGGCCGGCTCGCGGCAGTCGAACAGGCCGTGCGTGAGCTGCCGCAGGCCCTGTCCGTCGCTCCCGATCGACCACAGGTGGAACTGGCCGTCGCGGTACGACTGGAACACGATCGTGCGGCCATCGGGCGACCACGCCGGCCGGGCCATGTCGTGCAGGTAGCCGGTGAGCCGGCGCGCGGTGCCGCCTGCCACGGGCAATGTCCAGAGCACGCCCTGCAGGTCCATCGCCAGCGTGCGGCCGTCCGGCGACAGCGCGATCGCGACGTTCGTGCCCTGCGTCAGCGTGACGGGCGTGTCGCCCCACTCCTGCTGTTCATCGGGCGCGGGCTCACCGGCCAACGCCAGCGACCACGGCTGGGCCGCGGCGGCCAGCAGCAGCGACAGGAAACCTCTTCTGCCCAGGCCGCGACCGGCCGGCACGCATTGCACACAGGACCAAGACATGGGAGCCGATGCTAGGCAGTCGGCGGTGCGTGCGTGTCGCTGTTTGCGCACCGAGACCCTGCGCAACGGTCTACGCCGCGTGGCTGTGGCTCGGTGTGTGCCTCTGTTGGTACCTCTGTGGGAGCGGCTTCAGCCGCGATCCGTGCACTGCCTCGGTCCATCGCGGCTGAAGCCGCTCCCACACCATTCCCCCACAGAATGCTCAGTCCACCTCGGCGTCCGCTGCCTTCACGCGCGCGGCCATCTGCTGCTGCGCCTTGGCCGCATGCTGGTCGTCTTCGGTCGAACGCAGCTCGTCGAGCCGGCGCGCCAGCTGCTCGCCGAAGCGCGCTGCCGGCAGCGGCAGCGTGCGGCCCTTCAACTGGCCGAGCACCAGCGGCGCGTGCGTGCCGTCGGCCTCGTCGATGGGCAGCACCGCGAGGTCCGGATCCTCGCGCCAGCGCATCGCCCCGATGTCGACCTGGAACGCGACGATCTCGGTGCCCTTCACCATGTCCACCAGCAGGTCGAACGAGTTCGATTCGATCACCGGATGCGGCTGCATCGAACCGCGGGCCAGCGCCAGGTCGATCAGCTCACGGCCGGAGTAGCTGGCATCGGGCAGCGCCAGGTCGTAGACCAGGCAATCGCGCAGCCGCAGCTTCGACTTGCGGGTCAGCGGGTGGTCCTTGTCCATCACCGCCACCAGGCCCTGCCCGATCGACATCAGCGGCTGCAGCTCGGCCGCATGCGCCGGACGGAACACCAGCATGAGGTCGGCCTCGTAGGCCAGCAGCTGGCGCATCGCGGTCATGTGGTCGCACACCTGCACCGAGATCTTCACCAGCGGATGCTGGGCCCGGAAGGCGGTCATCTCGTCCTTCAGGAAACCGCGGGCGAGCGCCTGGCTCGCGGCGATGCGCACCTCGCCGCGCCGCAGTCCGGACAGCGCCTCGATCTGCGAATACACGCGCCGCAGGTCGGCGTTCTGGTTCTTGATCCAGCCGATGAAGATCTCGCCGGCCGCGGTGAGCTGCACCCCGGAGGACGTGCGCTCGAAGAGAGCCGCACCCAGGTCGGACTCGACGTCCTGGATGCGCCGCAGCAGCGCCGAAGGCGTCAGGTGCAACCGCTCGGCCGCCTGCCGCACCGAGCCGACGCGGGCCACTTCTTCGAGGTAGCGCCACACGCGCATGTTCCGCAAGGCCATCTCGATCCACTCCTACTTCGTACAACAGAAAGTCAACGCCACCACGCGAATTTGGCACCTCGCCCGCCGCGCCGTTCCACTAACGTGGAAGCACACGACAAACCAAACACGCATCGGAACTCACGCAAGCGCAGTGCCAACCGATGCACGGCGTTTCACCATCGAAACAAGAGGCAGCGACATGGATCTGGGTCTGAAGGACAGGGTGGTGATCGTGACCGGACCGTCGAAGGGTCTGGGTCCGGCGATCTCGCTGGCGTTCGCGAAGGAAGGCTGCCGGCTCGTGCTGGCGAGTCGCGATCTCGATGCCATCGAGGCCATCGCGATGAAGGCCGAGGGCCTGGGCACCCAGGTGCTGCCGGTGCGCTGCGACGTCACGGTGCCCACCGAAACCGACCGCATGGCCGAACGCGCGGTGCAGCAGTTCGGCCGCATCGACGCACTGGTCAACGTGGCCAGCGACACCGGCCCCATCGGCGACGCGACCTGGAACACCTCGCCCGAGGAATTCGAGCACACGATGCAGGTCAACCTGCTGGGCTGCTTCAACACGATGCGCGCGGTGCTGCCACGCATGATCGCGCGGCGCTACGGCAAGATCATCAATGTCGGCGGCAGCTACGGCATGCGCGGCCGCGCCGGGCGCATGGCGTATTCCGCCTCGAAGTGGGGCCTGCGCGGCGTCACCAAGTCGGCAGCCCTCGAGGCCGGCCCGCACAACATCAACGTCAACTTCGTCGCACCCGGCATGGTGGACGACGAGCGCTTCCGCAAGAAGTGGGTGCCCGAGGCGATGACCCAATTCGGGTACGACGAGCACCAGGCCGAGGCGCACCATGCCCAGGAATATGCGCTGCGCCGCATCAGCACCGACCTGGACGTGGCCAATGCCTGCCTGTTCCTGGCCTCCGACATGTCGCGCCAGATCACCGGCGTGGACCTGCCGGTCGACGGGGGATGGGCCGCGCTGTGATCGAGACGCTCGACCTGGCCGAGTGGCACCAACGCCCGGGGCACGAACCCCCACGCCGGCGGCAGCGCCTGCAACTGCGCGACGGCCACCTCGAACACCACGGCCCGATGCCCGCCGAAGCGCCCGCGCCACAGGCCCTCGCACTGCCGGCGCTGGCCAATGCCCACGACCACGGCCGCGGCCTGCGCACGCTGGCCTTCGGCGCCGAGGACCAGGCCCTCGAGACGTGGATGGCGCAGCTGGCCTTCGAGCCGCTTGTCGACCCGTACCTGCGCGCCGCGGTGGCCTTCGCACGCATGGCCGAGAGCGGCATCGCGGCGGTGAACCACTGCCACAACACGCAGGACGGCCGCGCGCTGCTGCGCGAGGCCGAGGCGGTGGCGCGCGCGGCGCGCGACGTCGGCGTGCACGTCGCCTTCGCGGTGCCCTTCATGCACCGCAATGCGGTGGTGCTCGGCCCGCTCGAGCCGCTGCTGGCCCACCTGCCGGTGGCGGACCACGACCGCCTGCGCCAGCAACGCCACGGCACCCGCACACCGGCCGAGAACTTCGCGCTGGTCGAGCGCATCGCTGCGTTCGAACACGACCACTTCCATGTGCAGTACGGCCCGGTCGCCCCGCAGTGGGTGGACGACGACACGCTCGAGCGCATCGCCCGCGCCAGTGCCGAGACCGGGCGGCGCGTGCACATGCACCTGTACGAGACCGCCGCGCAGCGCGCGTGGTGCGAGGCGCACTCCACGGGCGGCCTGCTGCGTCACCTCGATGCCCTCGGGCTGCTGTCGCCACGGCTGACCGTGGCCCATGCGGTGTGGCTCGACGCGGCGGATTGCGCGCTGCTGGCCACGCGCGGCGTCACCGTGAGCGCCAATGTCTCGTCGAACCTGCGGCTGCGCTCGGGCCAGCCGCCGTGGCCGCACTACCTCGACAACAACGTGCGTTTCGGCCTCGGCCTGGACGGCATGAGCCTGGACGACGACGACGACATGCTGCGCGAACTGCGGCTGGGCTGGCACCAGGCGAAAACGGCCGCGCCAGCGCAGACGCTGGGCCTGGCGCACTGGTTCGACGCCGCCTGCGTGACCGGCCGCGCCACCATCACGGACACACCGGCCTCGCAAGACGTGCTGGTGCTCGACACGCGCCGCATCGCGCACGACCGCGTGCAGCCCGACCACCCGTCGCTGCTGACGCTGGCGCTGTCGCGCGCCACGCGGGCCGACGTGCGGCACCTGCTGGTGAACGGCCGCACCGTCGTGCGCGACGGCCATTGCGTCACCGTGGACCGGCCGGCGCTCGAGGCCGCGCTGCTCGCCGAGGCCCGCGCGGCCTGGCGCGACCACCCGCCCGACACCGCCGCGATCGGCCGGCTGCACCACGCGCTGTGCTGCCACCACACACCAGCTTCGGTGGGAGCGGCTTCAGCCGCGATTCGCGCGACACCACGAGCCCATCGCGGCTGAAGCCGCTCCCACAACACCGGACCACCCCTGTACAACCGCCCATGGACCTCCACCTCCAACACAAAGTCACTCTCATCACCGGCCCGGCCAAGGGCATGGGCCGCGCCATCACGCTGGGCTTCGCGGCCGAGGGTGCGCGGCTGGTGCTGGCCGGGCGCGACACCGCCGCCATCGAACCGGTGGCCGCGGAAGCAGCCGAACGCGGCTGCGAGGTCGTCGTCGTGCCCTGCGACCTCACGCAGTCGGCGCAGACCGAAGCGCTGGCCCGCACCGCGCTGGCCCGGTTCGGCCGCATCGACGTGCTGGTCAACGTGGCCGGCGGCTCCGGCCCCATCGGCAAGACCGGCTGGGAGACCACGCCGGAGGAGTTCGACCAGATCGTCGAGCTGAACATGAAGGGCTGCTTCAACACCATGCGCGCGGTGCTGCCGGCCATGATCGAACAGCGCAGCGGCAAGGTGGTCAACGTCGGCGGCACCTTCGGGATGCGCGGCCGCGCCGGCCGCATGGCGTACTCGGCCTCGAAGTGGGGCCTGCGCGGCATCACGAAGAGCTTCGCGCTCGAAGCCGGGCCGCACGGCATCAATGTCAACTGCGTCGCGCCCGGCATGGTCGACGGGCCGCGCTTTCGCGAGAAGGTCTGCGCCAACATGGCCGCGAAGCTGGGCATCACGCTGGAGGAGGCGATGACGCGCCACGCGGCCGACTACGCGCTCCAGCGCGTGTCGCTCGACGAGGACGTGGCCGATGCCTGCCTGTTCCTCGCCAGCGAGCGGGCCCGCCAGATCACCGGTGTGGACCTGCCGGTCGACGGCGGCTGGGCCGCACTCTGAACCGAAGAGGAGAAACCTGATGCCCATCGTCGACCTCGTCATCCGCGGCGCCCAGGTGGTGTCGCCGGACCGCATCGTCCCGGCCAGCGTGGCGATCGATGGCGACACCATCGTCGCCGTCGGCCACGACGACCTGATGCCCGCCGGCCGCGAGGAACTGCGCGCCGACGGCCTGTACCTGCTGCCCGGCGCGATCGACAGCCACGTGCACTTCCGCGATCCAGGCTATCCGCACAAGGAGACCTGGAAGACCGGCTCCGCTGCCGCCGCGTGCGGCGGCGTGACCACCGTGTTCGAAATGCCGAACACCAATCCCCCCACCGGCACGATCGAGGCATTGCGGCTGAAGCAGCGCGCCGCCGGGTCGTCGTATGTCGACTACGGCATCCACGGCCTGCTCGGCGACGACACCATCGACCGGCTGGAGCAGCTGCTGGAAGGCGGCGTGACGAGCTTCAAGGCCTTCGTCGGCAACACCTTCGGCAACCTGCCGGCGCCCAGCGACGGCGCGCTGCTCGAAGGCTTCGAGAAGCTCGCCCCGCTGGGCATCCGCACCGTGGTGCATGCCGAGAACTCGTCGATCCTGTTCCGCCGCCAGCAGCGCATGCAGGCGGCCGGCCGCACCGACCCGCTGGCCCACCTGGCGAGCCGCCCCGCGGTGGCCGAGGTCGAGGCCATCGGCCGCGTGCTGACCCTGGCCGAATGGACCGGCGCGCGGGTGCACATCGCGCACCACAGCGCGGCCGATTCGCTGTTCCTGCTGCGCGAGGCGAAGCGGCGCGGCGTCGACGTGACCGCCGAGACCTGCCCGCAGTACCTGCTGCTCAACACCGAGCAGGACATGGGCCGCCTGGGCGGCATCCTGCGGCTGAACCCGCCGATCCGCGAGGCGCGTCACAACCAGCCGCTGTGGGAGGCGCTGCTCGACGGCACGCTGGACATGATCGCCACCGACCATGCGCCGCACACGCCGCAGGAGAAGACCCGCGACAGCATCTGGGACTGCGACTGCGGCTTCCCCGGCGTCGAGACGCAGATGGCGCTGATGCTCACCGAGGTCAACCGCGGCCGCGCGACGCTGATGGACTACGTGCGCTGGAGCGCGGTGGCGCCGGCCAAGGCCTGGGGCCTGTACGGCACCAAGGGGGTGATCGCGCCGGGCGCGCATGCCGACATCGCGGTGGTCGACATGGCGCGCAGCGGCACGCTGTCGCAGCACAAGCTGCAGTCGATCAGCAAGATCTCGCCGTGGCACGGCCGGCTGGTGCAGGGCTACCCGCTGCACACGCTGGTGCGGGGCCGCTTCGTGATGCGCGACGGCCGGCTGGTGGAAGACGCCGCGGGCTGGGGCACCTCGGTGAAGCCGGTGCAGCGCATGCCGGCGCCGCAGCCGCGCAACACCGAGCACTACCTGTCGGCGGTGCTCGAGACGCCGGCGGCCACGCGATGACCGGCCTGCGCAGCGTGGCCGTCTTTTGCGGCTCCAACTTCGGCAGCGCGCCCGCCTATGCCGAGGCGGCGCGCGCGCTCGGCGCGGCGCTGGCGCGGCGCGGCATCCGCCTGGTGTACGGCGGCACCGACAAGGGGCTGATGGGCGTGGTGGCCGATGCGGTGCTGGCGGGCGGTGGCGAGGCCGTCGGTGTCATCAACCGCCGGCTGCACGACCGCGGCCACCTCCACCCGCGGCTCACTGCGCACGAGGTGGTGGACCACATGCGCCTGCGCAAGGCCCGCATGGCCGAGCTGGCCGATGCGTTCATCGCGCTGCCCGGCGGCCTGGGCACGCTGGAGGAGCTGTTCGAGGCCGCCACGCTGACGCAGCTCGGCGACCACCAGAAGGCCTGCGGCGCGCTCGACACCCTTGGCTTCTACCAGCCGGTGCGTGCCCTGCTCGCCCATGCCGCCCAAGAGGGCTTCCTGAAGCCCGAGCACCGCGACATGGTGCTGATCGACGCCGACCCCGAGGGGCTGCTCGACGCCCTCCAAAGCTGGACCGCACCCACTGTCACCAAGTGGATCGGCCAACCCGGCGCCTGAGCGCCCCTGTTCCGTCACACCATGCCCCGACTCCGCATCACCGCTGCCGGCCACGTCTTCATTGCCGAGACCCATCCCGACGCCCCGCGCACCGTCGCCGCGTTCCTGTCGCTGCTGCCCTACCGCCAGCAGCTCATCCACGTGCGCTGGAGCGGCGAGGCCTGCTGGGTGCCGCTCGGCGACTGGAAGTTGGAACTCGATGGCCAGCCGGTGGGCTTCGAAAACGCCACCGCGCACCCGGCGCCGGGCGACTGCCTGTTCTACCCGGGCGGCTACAGCGAGACCGAGCTGCTGATCGCCTACGGCGGCTGCAGCTTCGCCAGCAAGCTGGGGCCGCTGGCAGGCAACCACTTCCTCACCATCGTCGAAGGCCGCGAACACCTGCCCGCCCTCGGCAAGCAGGTGCTGTGGCAAGGCGCACAGCCCGTGCTGTTCGAACGCCTCGACTGACCCCTCTTCCGCTCACACCATGATCTCCGCCGAACGCAACGACCTCATGACCCGGGTCGGCCCGGACACCCCGGCCGGCCGCCTGCTGCGGCGCTACTGGCAACCGGTGGCGCTCACCGATGAACTGGAAGGCCCCCGACCGCTGAAGGCGGTCAAGCTGATGGGCCAGGACCTGGTGCTGTTCCGCGACGACGGCGGCCGCCTGGCTCTGCTGGACCGCGCCTGCCCGCACCGCGGCGTCGACCTGGCCTATGGCCGGCTCGAGGACGGTGGCCTGCGCTGCCCGTTCCACGGCTGGTTGTTCGACGCCGCCGGCCGCTGCCTCGAGACGCCGGCCGAGCCGGCAGGCAGCCGGCTCGCCGCGAGCATCCGCCAGCCGTCGTACCCGGTGGTGGAGAAAAACGGCATCGTCTTCGCCTACCTCGGCGAGGGCGAACCGCCGGCCTTCCCGGCCTTCGACTGCTTCGTGGCCCCGGGCACGCACACCTTCGCCTTCAAGGGCTTCATCGCGTGCAACTGGCTGCAGGCGCTGGAGGTGGGCATCGACCCGGCGCACGCCTCCTTCCTGCACCGCTTCTTCGAGGACGAGGACACCGCCGAGAGCTACGGCAAGCAGTTCCGCGGCGCCTCGGCCGATTCGAACATGCCCATCACGCAGGTGCTGCGCGAATACGCCCGGCCGGAGATCAGCGTCGAGACACAGCCGCACGGCCTGCGGCTGACCGCGCTGCGCCGGCTGCCCGAAGGGCGCACCCACGTGCGGGTGACCAACGTGGTGTTCCCGCAGGCCTTCGTGATCCCCATGAGCAGCGAGATGACCATTTCGCAGTGGCACGTGCCGGTGGACGACACCCACTGCTACTGGTACGCCATCTTCACCAGCTTCACCGGCCCGGTGGACAAGCAGCAGATGCGCGAGCAGCGCCTGGCGCTGTACGAGCTGCCGGACTACAAGCCGCGCCTGCACCGCGGCAACCACTACGGCTACGACCCGCAGCAGCAGGCCACGCAGACCTACACCGGCATGGGCTTCGACATCAACGTGCACGACCAGTGGGCGATCGAGTCGCAGGGCCCGGTCCAGGACCGCACGAAGGAGCACCTGGGCAGCACCGACAAGGGCATCGCGCTGTACCGCCGCCTGCTGGTCGACGCGATCGAACGCAACGCCGCCGGCACCGCCCACCCGCCGCTGCCGATGCAACTGGACGCCGCCGCGGCCGAGCGCTGCACGGGCCCGGCGTCGATCGACGGCGTCACGGACCAGCGCGACACCACCGCCTACTGGCAGGCCGCCGACCGCCAGCGCCGCGAGGCTTCCACCTGGGCGGCCCGATGACCCGCACCGCCGCCCCTTTTGTCGACCGCCACGGCCTGTGGACGGACCCTCAGGCACGGGCGGCCCAGGCCATGGTCGCGCGGCTCGAGGCCGGTGAGGTCGACACGGTGCGCTTCGTGTTCCCCGACCAGCACGGCCTGCTGCGCGGCAAGACGCTGGTGGCCGACGCGGCGCGCTCGGCGCTGCGCGACGGCGTCAACATGACCACCACGCTGCTGGCCAAGGACACCTCGCACCGCACGGTGTTCCCGGTGTTCACGCAGGCCAATGCCGAAGGGCCGTTCGCCGGCATGAACGGCGCGTGCGACTTCACGATGGTGGCCGACCCGGGCACCTTCCGGCTGCTGCCGTGGGCGCCGCGCACCGGCTGGGTCCTGTGCGACCCGTACCTGCAGGACGGCCGCCCGAGCCCGCTCGGCACCCGCGCGCTGCTGCAGCGCGCGGTGGCACGCGCCGCCGAACAGGGGCTGGCGTTCGTCGCCGGGCTGGAGGTGGAGTTCCACGTCTTCCGCGTCGACGACGCCCGCCACGCGCTGGCCGATGCCGGCCAGCCGGGCACGCCGCCGGAGGTGTCGTTGCTGACGCAGGGCTACCAGTACCTCACCGAGCTGCGGGCAGACCGCGCCGACGCGCTGCTGGAGCTGCTGCGTTCGCAACTGCTCGCGCTCGGCCTGCCGCTGCGCTCGCTGGAGGTGGAGTTCGGGCCGAGCCAGTTCGAGCTGACGTTCGCGCCCACCGAAGGCGTCGCCCCGGCCGACACCATGGTGCTGCTGCGCAGCGCGATCAAGCAGGTCTGCCAGCGCCACGGCTACCACGCCACGTTCATGTGCCGGCCGAAGATCCCGCACGTGATGTCCAGCGGCTGGCACCTGCACCAGTCGCTGCGGCGCATCGCCGACGGCCGCAACGTCTTCATCCCCGACGACGACACCACCCCGCTGAGCCCTGCGGGAATGCACTACCTGGCCGGGCTGCTGGCGCATGCGCGCGGCAGCGCCTCGCTGGCCTGCCCGACGATCAACGGCTACCGCCGCTACCGGCCGTTCTCGCTGGCCCCGGACCGTGCCACCTGGGCGCGCGACAACCGCGCAGCGATGCTGCGGGTGGTCGGCGGCGCCGGCCAGGCCGCCACCCGCATCGAGAACCGCGTCGGCGAACCGGCCGCGAACCCGTACCTGTACCTGGCCTCGCAACTGCAGGCCGGGCTGGACGGCCTGCAACAGCAACTCGACCCCGGCCCGTCGGCCGACCGGCCTTACGAAAGCGCCGCGACCCCGCTGCCGCGCTCGCTGCCCGAAGCGCTGCAGGCGCTGGAGCAGGACGAGGTGCTGTGCCGGCACCTCGGCCCGGGTTTCGTCGACTACTGGTGCGCGATCAAGCGCGCCGAGCTGGCCCGCTTCGACCTCGAAGTGACCGAATGGGAGCAGCGCGAGTACTTCGACCTGTTCTGACCGGGCGGACCGGGCACACCGGCCGGCGCACAATGCCCGCACATGCCGCTGACGCCGCCGCACGACCTGCAGCACGACCTGCAACACGATTGCACGCAGTGCATGGCCCTGTGTTGCGTCGCGCCGTCGTTCGATGCGGTGCAGGGCTTCGGCTACGACAAACCCGCGCACACCGCCTGCCGGCACCTTGCAACCAACCACCGTTGCCAGGTGCACGGCGACCTCGCCGGGGCGGGATTCCCGGCCTGTGCGGCGTTCGATTGCCACGGCGCCGGCCAGCGCGCGACCGCGCAGTTCGGCGGGCCGCAGGCGGTGCTGGACGCACCGACGCGCCAGCGGCTCTACGCGCACTACCAGCGGCTGGTGCGCCTGCATGGCGTGTGGTATCTGCTGCACGTGGCGGCCGAAGCCCACCGCGATGCCACCGTGCAGGCCGCCCTCGCGCCGGCGGCACAGCGGCTGGCAGCGGCCAGTGCGCAACCGCCGCACACCCTGACCGAGGTCGTTGCCCAGCAGTTGCAGCAGGACGGCCTCGCGGCGCTGCGCGGCATCGCCCACCGCCTGCGGCTGCCGCGCTGAGCATTCGTGCACGGAAGGCAGGCATGCCGCCTGCCGTCCTACGCCGCACGGTGACCGATCCCGGCAGCCGGGCCGCGCGGGCCCATGCAGACTGGATCGACGCCACTGCCCCGTCACCGCCCACAGGAGCCGTCCATGACCCCTTCGACGATGCCGCTGCTGAACGCCTCGCCGCTGCCCCTGGGGGCCGCGCCACCGCAAGCCGATGTGGTGTTCATGCCCCGTCCCGGTGCGCAGCCGCAGGCGCTGGGCCACGATCAACTGACGAAGCTCGCCCTGGCGCACCACCTGGCCGAGCTGCTCGAAGGCCGCTTCGTCGGGATGGTGGTGGCGCCGGGCGACCCGCGCTCGGGCAGCGATCCGCACGCCGACACCACGCCGCTGCTGCTGGTGCCGAGCGACACGCTGACGCTCGGCCCCGGCGCGGCGCCGCCCGAGGTGTTCGGCGGCATCGTGCCGCAGGCGTTCATCGCCACCAAGGTCATCACGCATCCGCTGGTCGCGCCGGGCGCGCTGGCGCCCACCGGCTGGAGCACGGCCTTCCCGGAAGCGGTGCGCGACGTCGTGCTGCCGGGCTGGTCGGTGTTCAGTCCCGGCGATGCCGTCATCGCCACCGAACGGCTGCTGGCCGGCGGCAGCGTGCGCGCCAAGCTGCCCTCCGGCGTGGGCGGCAGCGGCCAGCAGGTGCTGCGCTCGATGGACGACCTGCACGCGCTGCTGCAGCGCCTGCCGGCCGAGGCGCTGCGGGCCGAGGGTCTGGTGCTGGAACGCAACCTCAGCGACGTGAAGACCTACAGCGTCGGCCAGGTGCGCGTGGGGAACTGGACCGCCACCTACTGCGGCACCCAGCGGCTGACGACCAACCACGCCGGCCACGAGGTCTACGGCGGCTCGCGGCTGATGGTGGTGCGCGGCGACCACGAGGTGCTGCTGAACCAGCCGATCGACGACGCGCAGCGCCGCGCCATCGAGCAGGCCATGGTCTACCACCGCGCCGCGGTGGCCTGCTACCCCGGCATGAGCGCCACGCGCTGGAACTACGACGTCGCGGCGGGCGTCGACGACACCGGTCTGCCGCAGGACGGCGTGCTCGAACAATCGTGGCGCATCGGCGGCGCCACCGGCGCCGAGCTGGCCGCGCTGCAGGCCTTCCGCGACGATCCCGAGCTCGACGTCGTCGAGGCCGAGACGGTGGAGATCTACGGCGAGGCCGACGACCTGCCGCCCGGCGCGCGCCTGTACTACGACGGCATCGACGCGCAGGTGGGCCGGCTGGTGAAGTACGCGGTGGCGAGACGCTATGGCCACGCTTGAACAGAAGATCGACATCGCCACCGGCGACGACACCATCTCCGGCACCTTCGTCACCCCCGGCACGCTGGTGCCCGGCGTGCTGCTGGTGCACGGCTGGGGCGGCAGCCAGGCGCAGTACCTGCTGCGCGCACGCGAGATCGCCTCGCTCGGCTGCATCTGCCTGACCTTCGACCTGCGCGGCCACGCGCAGACCCGCGAGCGCTACTTCGAGACCGTGACCCGCGAGCAGAACATGCAGGACGTGCTGGCCGCCTACGACCTGCTCGCCAAGCGCCCGCATGTCGACCCGAACGCCATCGCGGTGGTGGGCAGCAGCTACGGCGGCTACCTCGGCGCGATCCTGACCTCGATGCGCCCGGTCAAATGGCTCGGCCTGCGCGCCCCGGCCCTCTACATCGACGACGGCTGGGACAGCCCGAAGCTGCAGCTGCACAAGGACTACGACCTGAAGGGCTACCGCCGCAGCTTCGTGCCGGCCGAGGACAACCGCGCGCTGCGCGCGGTGGAACGCTTCGAGGGCGACGTGCTGCTGGTCGAGTCGGAACTGGACGACATCATCCCCGGCACCGTGCTGCGCAGCTACCGCGAGGCCAGCAAGCATGCCCGCTCGCTCACCTACCGCTGCATCGCCGGCGCCGACCACGGGCTCACCGAGACCGCCTACCAGAAGGCCTACCAGCAGCTGCTGGTGAACTGGCTCAGCGAGATGCTGTTCGGGGCGCGCGGGCCGCAGGGCACGCAGCCGACCTCGGAGCTCGACACCCGCATGCCGTCGCCGCCGGAGACGACGCCGCAGGCGAGCGTCTGAGGGGCGGGGATCGCGGCTGAGGCCGCTCCCACGAGCAGGCTGGCAGAGATGGGTTGTTTTCTGTGGGAGCGGCTTCAGCCGCGATGGCCGTCGCCCACCCACACCGCATCCCAGAGCGGATACAGGCTCAGCGAGGACACCAGCCCGGCTCGCAGCGGATTGGCCACGAGGTAACGAGCGAGACGCCGCAGATCTTCGTCGGACCGGACGGCGTGGTCATGGAACCCGGGCTGCCAGAGCTGTCCCGCATGCCAGCGCCCGCCGAGGGAACGCGACGCCGCCCCCTTGACGCCGCCCACGACGGTCGACAGATCGCGTTGGTCGCCGAGCACGAGAAGCCAATGGAGGTGGTCGGGCATGACGACGTACGCCAGCGTGTCGGCTTCGCCTTCTGATTGGGCGCGCATCAGGACTTGCACCAGGCGCCGACCGGCAGCCACCGACTGGAACACCGGCCGCCGTTCGTGGGTGACCGTCGTGACGAGATAGGCGCGGCCGGGTTCGGACCAGCGCCCGGTGCGCAAGGTGACGCTGCGGGGCATGCGCCGAGTGTCGAAGCGGGTCGCAGGTCGGGCAGTCCCCCTGACGGGGGAATCGCGGCTGAAGCCGCTCCCACACAATCTTCTGTGGGAGCGGCTTCAGCCGCGATCTCTGTCCTTCACCGCGGCGCCACCGCCCGCAGCAGCTGCCCCTTGTTCGACACCCCCAGCTTCTTGTAGAGGTTGCGCAGGTGGTGCCGCACGGTGGCCGGCGCGATGTCCATGTGCCGCGCCACCTGCTTGTACGTGAGACCGTCGCCGTAGTGGCGCAGCACGTCGAGCTCGCGGGCGCTCAGCACGTCGGTGGGCTGGCGCTGTGCCGCCGACACCTGCCACAGGCCTGCCACCTCGGCGCGGTCGACGCGCAGGCGCTGGCCCAGGTAGGGCTGGTCGGGCTGGCGATGGAAGTGTTCGACCAGCACACCGGGCAGCCAGGCGCCCTGCCATTCGGGCCACTCGGCCAGCAGCTGCTCGCGGAAACCCTCGCCGGCCTGGTGCAGCAGGCCCCAGTGGTCGCACACCGCGGCGGCGGCCGGGCGGCCCGCGCAGCGGCGGCCGAGGTGGTGCGAGCGGTTGAAGTCGAGCGCCTGGTCGAGGTGGCGCACGACGTTCTCGAGCAGCCACGCCTCCTGCGCCGTGAACGGCTGCGCGGCACTGCGGCGGTACAGCGACAGAAAGGTCAGCAGGCCGTCGTGGCCCTCGCGACTGGCCACGTTGACCAGGTGCGCGAGGCCGTGCCGGTCGCCGAAGCGGCGGAACTTGCGCGGCACCCACGGCTCCTCGAGCGCCACCACCATGGCCTTGTCCGGCCGTTCGTTGCCGCGGTGCGCCAGTGGGTCGCAGTAGCGCACCGCCAGCCAGTCCTGCACGAAGGTCGAAGGCAGCCCGTCGAGGCAGCTGTTGTGCAGCAGCGGCCATGCCGAGACGAAGGTGGAGCGGCCGGTCCACGCCGCGTCGAACGGCACGTGGCGCCGCAGCGTGGCGAGGAACACCTGCTCGAACTCGCCGATGCGGGCGCTGGCCGCGCTGGCGTAGAGCTGCCACAGCAGGTCGCTCAACAGCTCCGGCATCGGATCGGCCGGGGGCGTGGGCCGCTGCGGCGACGGCCCGCCTTGCAGCCGGTCGAGCACGCAGACAGGGGCCAGCTCGCGCAGGCCCGGGTGGGGCGTCGGCGGCGGAGGAGTGGACGGGCGGGGGTTCATGCGATCACCTCTGGATCACCGGTGGGTTGGCACGACGACAACCGCGCACGGCAAGCAGTATGTGTGCCGGTCATTGCCGCGGCATCGGGTCTAGCCCGGTGCGCGGGCATCGTTCAGATGAACGATGCGCCGGCCCGGACGGGCGCTGTGGTGCCGTGGTGCATCTGAACGATTGGCGCCACACAGGCCCCATCCAACACTGCCGCCACCGACCAACAACCCAGGTGGCCCATGACCGCTCCCGTGTTCTCCCAACGTGCGCCTTCCCGGCGCTGGCTCGCTTCGCTCGTGTTCACCGCTGTGCTGGCGGCCTGCGGTTCCGATGAGGAGAGCACGCCGCTGTCCGAAGGCCTGGCCCATGCCAAGAGCTGCCGGCTGCTGCAGCACGGCAAGGTGGTCACCGACCCGGCATCGTCGACCACCGCGCAGGCGCTGGTGGTCTGCGACGAGAAGATCGTCGCGGTGGGCTCCGACGCCGAGCTAGGGTACCTGTCCACCCGCATCGAGACCCTCGACCTCGGCGGGCGCACCGTGGTGCCGGGCATCAACGATGCGCACGTGCACGTGCTGGCCTCGCCGGGCGTGCCGCTCAACACCGCGGCCTTCGCCCCGGGACCCGGACCGACCCTCAGCGAGGTGCTGGCGCTGATCCAGGCCGGTGCGCAGCAGCAGCCGGCCGGCACCTGGCTGGTGGTCGCGGTGGGCAGCGCCCTGGTCGACGACGCCGCCACCATCCGGCAGACGCTGGACACCGTGTCGCCGGACCACCCGGTGCTGCTGAAGGTGTGGTCCGGCCACGGCACCTACATCAACACGCGCGCCATCACCGCGCTGGGCTGGAGCACCACGCAGCCCGATCCGTTCGGCGGCCACCTCGGCCGGCTGGCCGGCAGCGACGAGCTGAACGGCGTGGTCTACGAATACGCCGAGCACCAGCTCAACCGCAAGCTGTTCGAAGGCCAGACCGATGCACAGCTGGCCCAGGTCTACCGCGACTTCGCCGCGCAGGCCATCCGCCTCGGCTACACCAGCCTCACCGACATCGCGCTGGGCCTGCCGCTGGAACGCCAGCTGCGGGTGCTGGCACTGGCCGACCTGCCGCTGCGCGTGCGCGCGCTGTGTTTCCCGCTGACGCCCCAGGAACCCTGCGATGCCCCGGTGCCGACCGCCGCCCGCGAACGCATCACCGCCACCGGCTTCAAATGGATCACCGACGGCTCGCCGGTCGAACGTGGTGCCTACCTCGAATCGCCGTATTCGGACCTGCTCAGCACGCAGGGCTTCTTCAACTTCGAGCAGACCACGCTGGAGACGATGCTGGGCAAGGCGCTGACGGGCTCGGCGGTGGCGAACCAGGCGGTCATCCACGCGGTGGGCGACGGCGCGGTGGACCACGTGCTGGCCGCGGCGCAGCAGGTGGGCGGCGCGGCGGCGTGGCAGGGCAAGCGGCTGCGCATCGAACACGGCGACCTGATCTTCCCGCGCCACTACGCCACGCTGAAGGACCTGGGCGCCATCGTGGTGCAGAACCCGATCCACCTGGCGCTGCCGGACATGCTGCATGCCCGCGTCGGGCCGGAGCGCGCCGAACACGCGCAGCCGCTGAAGTCGCTGCTCGCGCAGGGCATCCCGCTCGCGTTCGGCACCGACACGATCGGCCAGGTCGAGTCGCCGTGGCTGGACATCTTCTTCGCCGCCGTGCATCCCACCACGCCCTCGGAAGCGATCAGCGTCCCGCAGGCGGTGGCGGCCTACACCCGGGGCTCCGCGTACGCCGAGAACGAAGAAGGCCGCAAGGGCAAGATCGCGGTGGGCATGCTGGCCGACCTGGCGGTGCTGTCGCAGGACGTCTTCAGCGTCGACGTGAACACCCTGCCCGCGACGCAGAGCGTGCTGACGATGGTGGGCGGCCAGGTGGTCTGGCGCGCGACCGGCTTCTGAGTCGCGCCCGTCTCAGCGCGACGGCGTGGCCAGCACGCGCTTCAGCACCCGGTCTTCGAGCGAGGCGAACGCGGCGGTGCCGCGGTCGCGCGGGTGCGGCAGGCTCACCCGCTGATCCAGTGCCACCGCGCCGGCGTCGACCAGCAGCACCCGGTCGGCCAGCGCCACCGCCTCGGCCACGTCGTGCGTCACCAGCACCGCGGTGAAGCCATGCTCGCGCCACAACCGCTCGATCAGCGCGTGCATCTCGATGCGGGTCAGCGCATCGAGCGCGCCGAGCGGTTCGTCGAGCAGCAGCAGGCGCGGGCGGTGCACCAACGCGCGCGCCAGCGCCACGCGCTGCCGCTGGCCGCCGGAAAGCGCTGCCGGCCAGTCGCGCGCACGGTCGGCCAGCCCCACCGCGGCGAGCGCGTCGTGCACGCGCTGCGCATGTTCGCGATCGCGCGGCAGGCCGAGCGCGACGTTCTCGGCGACCCGTTTCCACGGCAGCAGGCGCGCGTCCTGGAACATCAGCCGCGTGTCCTGCGGGCCCTCGAAGCGCACCGTGCCGCGCGAGGGCGCCTCCAGCCCGGCCAGCAACCGCAGCAAGGTGCTCTTGCCGCAGCCGCTGCGCCCGACGATGGCGACGAACTCGCCCGGCGCGATGTCGAGGTCGACGGCGTGCAGCACGGTGCGTTCGCCATAGTCCTTGCCCAGGCCGCGCAGCGCGACGCCGGTGCCCTGCGGCGCCGGGCGGGACACCGCCTGCAGCGTCGGCGGCGAGACGGGGTGCAGTACTGCGTTCATCGGGTCTCTCCCTCGTGATGTCAGGTTCTCAGGCGGCCACGGCCACGCCGGCCTCGCGCCAGCGCAGCAGGCCCTGTTCGAGTCCGCGGGCCAGCACATCGGCCGCCTTGCCGAGCAGCGCGTAGAGCAGGATGCCCACCAGCACCACGTCGGTCTGCAGGAACTCGCGGGCGTTCATCGTCATGTAGCCGATGCCGTCCTGCGACGAGATGGTCTCGGCCACGATCAGCAGCACCCACATGAAGCCCAGCGCGAAGCGCAGGCCCACCAGGATGGACGGCAGCGCGCCGGGCAGGATGACCTCGCGGTACAGCCGCCAGCCCGACAGGCCGTAGCTGCGCGCCATCTCGATCAGGCCGCGGTCCACCGAGCGGATGCCGTGGTAGGTGTTCAGGTAGATCGGGAAGAACACGCCGGTGGCGACGAGGAAGAGCTTCGCGCTCTCCTCGATGCCGAACCACAGGATCACCAGCGGGATCAGCGCCAGCGGCGGGATGTTGCGCACCATCTGCAGCGTGGCGTCGAGCAGCGTCTCGGCCCAGCGCTGCGTGCCGGTCAGCAGGCCCAGCACCAGCCCGAGCCCGCCGCCGATCGCCAGGCCGATGAAGGCCCGCACGGTGCTGACGGCCAGGTGGTGCCACAGCTCCCCGCTGGCGGCGAGCCGGCCGGTGGCGGTGAGCACCGCCCACGGCTCGGGCAGCACCCGGGTGGACAGCCAGCCGACCCGCGCGCTCAGCTCCCACACGGCCAGCAGCAGCACCGGCAGCAGCCAGGGCAGCGCGGCCTGCAGCGGCAGCGATCGACGCTTCATGATGCCGCCGCCAGCCGCGCGACCGCGGGCTTGGGCACGTCGTGGTTGGCGACGATCTCGCCGAACGGGCCGGTGAGGTTGCCGCCGGCCAGCTTCTGCTGCAGCGTGATGGGCAGCAGCGGGAACACCAGCTCGGCGAAGCGGTAGGCCTCTTCGAGGTGCGGATAGCCGGAGAGGATGAAGTGCTCCAGCCCCAGGTCGGCGTATTCCTTCAGCCGCGCCGCCACCTGCTCGGGGTTGCCCACCAGCGCCGTGCCGGCGCCGCCGCGCACCAGGCCGACGCCGGCCCACAGGTTGGGCGCCACCTCCAGCCCGTCGCGCACGTTAGCCGGGTTGAAGCGCCCGCCGTGCAGCGCGGCCATGCGGCGCTGGCCTTCGGAGTCCATCTTCGCGAAGCGGGCCTGCGCGGCGGCCACCGTGGCCGGGTCGAGGTGCGACAGCAGCTCGGCCGCGGCCGACCACGCCGCCTCCTCGGTCTCGCGCACGATGACGTGCAGGCGGATGCCGAAGGTCAGCGTGCGGCCGTGTTTCGCGGCGCGTTCGCGGATGTCGGCCACCTTGGCCGCCACCGCGGCGGGCGGCTCGCCCCAGGTGAGGTAGGTGTCGAGCTGCTCGGCGGCCAGCTCGTGCGCCTCGGGCGACGAGCCGCCGAAGAACAAGGGCGGGTACGGCTGCTGCAGCGGCGGGTAGAGCAGCTTCGCGCCCTTCACCTGCAGGTGCTTGCCATCGAAGTCGAACGACTCGCCGTGGTGGCTGCGAGCGAGCGTCTCGCGCCAGATGGTCAGGAACTCGCGCGACAGCACGTAGCGCTCACTGTGCGGCAGGAACAGGCCGTCGCCCTCGAGCTCTTCCGGGTCGCCGCCGGTCACCAGGTTCACCAGCAGCCGGCCGCCGGAGATGCGGTCCAGCGTCGCGGTCATGCGCGCGGTCTGCGAGGGCTGCATCAGCCCGGGCCGCAGCGCGACCAGGAACTTGAGCCGCTTCGTCGCGTCGATCAGCGCCGAGGCCAGCACCCACGAGTCCTCGCACGAGCGCCCGGTGGGCAGCAGCACGCCTTCGTAGCCCAGCGTGTCGGCGGCCACGGCCACCTGCTTGAAGTAGTCGAACGTGGCCGCGCGGGCGCCGGTGGAGGTGCCGAGGTAGCGCGAGTCGCCGTGCGTCGGGATGAACCAGAAGACCTTCATCGCGTGCCCCTCTTCAACCCTTCAGCGGCAGCGCATCCGAGATGCGGATGGCCTTCGGGATCAGCTTGAGCTGGTGGAAGACATCGGCGATCTTCTGCTGCTCGGCCGCCACCGAGGCGTTGATCGGCTGGATGCCGTAGGCGAAGCGGTCGGTGGCGCGGCGCGTGGTCGCCACGTCCAGCCCGATCTGCGGCGACAGCACCTCGGCCACCTCCTTCGGGTGCTGCGCGGCCCAGGCGTCGAGCTTGGCCAGCTCGTCGATGATGGCCTGCACCACCTTCGGCTGCTGCGTGGCGTAGCGGCGCTCGGCCAGGTAGAACTGCGTGTTGGCGACCAGGCCCTTGCCGTCGGCCACCACGCGCACGCCCAGCTGCTGCTCGGCGGCGGCGAGGAACGGGTCCCAGATCACCCACGCGTCGACGCTGCCGCGTTCGAACGCGGCGCGCGCATCGGCCGGCGGCAGGTACGCCACCTGGATGTCGGTGTAGGCCAGGCCGGCCTTCTCGAGCGCCTTCACCAGCAGGTAGTGCACGTTCGAGCCCTTGTTCAGCGCGACCTTCTTGCCCTTCAGGTCGGCCACGCTGCGGATCGGCGAGTCCTTGTGCACGACGATGGCCTCGGCGGTGGGCGCCGGCGGCTGGAAGGCCACGTAGACCAGGTCGGCGCCGGCCGCCTGCGCGAAGATCGGCGGCGCCTCGCCCACGGTGCCGAAGTCGATCGAACCGACGTTGAGGCCTTCGAGCAGCTGCGGGCCGGCGGGGAACTCGGTCCACTTCACCTCGACGCCCTGCTGTGCGAGGCGCTTCTCCAGGTCGCCGCGGGCCTTCAGCAGCGTCAGCGTGCCGTACTTCTGGAAGCCGATGCGCACCAGCGGCTTCTGCTGCGCGAACACGCCGCTGGCCAGCGGGGCGGTGATCAGGGTGGCGGCAGCGCCGGCGAGCGCGCGGCGGCGGGTCAGGGTCGTCATGATGTGTTCGTTCTCCAACAGGAATGGACCGCAGGATAGGAACCGGACTTCCTTGCTCCAACGAAGGTTTTCGAGGCGGGGTCATCGGAAATCGAGGATGGGCTGTCTGGCTCCCTCTCCCTCTGGGAGAGGGTGGGGGTGAGGGCGCGGTGTTGGCCAGGGGCTCGCTGTGCGCGACCCCTCACCCCAGCCCTCTCCCCAGCGTGGAGAGGGAGTGGGCATCCGCGTTCGGCACCCGCTGTCCGCGGCCCGCACGAAAGCCCGCCGCACCACGCCACCCGCAGCCGCGCGCCGCACAATGCCCTGATGACCCTGCACTCCTACGACCCCCGCGACGGCCACGGCCTGCGCCACGATCCGCTGGCGGCGATCATCGGCCCGCGGCCGATCGGCTGGATCTCGACGGTGGGGGCCGACGGCGTGCCGAACCTGGCGCCGTACAGCTTCTTCAACGTCTTCAACTACAAGCCGCCGATCGTGGCGTTCTCCAGCGTCGGCCACAAGGACACGGTGCGCAACGTGCAGGCGAGCGGCGAGTTCGTCTACTGCCTGGCCACGCGGGACCTGGCCGAGGCGGTGAACGCCAGCAGCGCCGAGGTGGGGCCGGAGGTGGACGAGTTCCGGCTCGTCGGCCTGACACCGCGCGCCAGCACGGTGGTGCGTGCACCGGCGGTGGCCGAGAGCCCGGTGGCGATGGAGTGCAAGGTGCTGGAGGTGCGGCCGCTGCAGGACCTGCAGGGCACGACCCTGGACACCTGGATGGTGTTGGGCCAGGTGGTGCAGGTGCACATCGACCGCCGCGTGCTGAGCGGCCCGGACGGCACCTACGAGATCACCGCCGCCCGGCCGATCCTGCGCGCGGGCGGCCCGGCCGACTACTTCGAGATCACCGAGGCGGCGCGCTTCAGGATGTTCCGCCCGCGCTGACGCCGCTCGGGTCGCTCACGTCACTGACCGTGCCGATCAGCAGCCGCAGCAGCGCCTCCAGCGCCTGCTGCCGCTCGGCCCCGAACGCCGCCAGCGCGCGCTGCTGCTGCGCCTCGGCCTGCTGCATCAGGTCGTGCACCAGCGCCCGGCCGGCCGCGGTGATGCGCACCAGCGTCTGGCGCCGGTCGCGCGCGTCGTCGAGGCGCTCGACGTGGCCCTGCTGGGCCATGCGGTCGAGCAGCCGCGTCAACGTCGGCTGCTTGGTGACCGCGCGTCTCGCCAGCAGGCCCACCGGCACGCGGTCGCCGTCGGCCAGCGTCGACAGCACCCGCCATTCGAGGATCGACAGCCCGCGCTCGCGCACCACGTCGGCGAAGTCGCCGGCCAGGTGGTGCGCGGCCTGGTTCAGCAGCGCGGGCAGGTAGCGGTCGACGAAGCCCGGGGTCGCCAAGACCCCGGCTGCATCAGAACCGACCGCTGAGGAGTTCGCCAGCACCGGGCACCTGGGTGGGCAGGTTCAACTGGCGCAGCATCTGCCAGGTGGTGGCCACCGCGGCGGAGAGCGTGGGCACGCCGGACTGGTCCTGCACCGCCTGGATCGACGGCAGCGACTGCATCTGCACGCAGGCCGACAGCACCAGGCCGTCGATGTTGGCGCGGTCCAGGCGCTGGTAGATCTCGCGCAGCTGCAGCGGGTCTTGCGACGCCACGGCGAGGTTGTCGGGGATCTCCAGCGCCAGGTAGTCCTTGACCTCGATGCCCTCGCTCTCGATGTAGTCGACCACCAGCTTCGTGAGCGGCTTCATGTACGGGCAGACGATGGAGATGCGCTTCATGCCCATCGCCTGGATCGCCTCGACCAGTGCCCCGGCGCTGGTGACCACCGGCGCGGCCGCGCCGTTCTCCACCGTGCGCTGGTGCAGCCGCTGCTGCGACACGCGGTGGTAGCCCAGCCCCATGCTCATGATGGCGACCAGGCAGGCGTAGCCGAGCACGTCGACACGCGCGTCGGAGAGCTCGATGGCGCAGCGGTCGCTGTCACGGTCCATCGCCTCGAGTTCTTCCTTCACCACCTTCTTCATCCGCATGCGGCTGGAGTGGAACGTGAAGCGCTCGGGGGCCACCGTCTCGCGGGCGCGCAGCAGCGCCGGGATCTCGGTCTCCATCGTCGTGTTCGACGACGGCACGATCTGGCCGATGCGGATCGGGCGCGTGGGATATTGGAAGGGCTGGCTCATGCTGGGTTCTCCGGGCCGGCCAGGTCGAGGCCGGCCAATGCATCGGTGGAAGCGTCGGCCGGCGCGTCGTCGAACGTCGCCGCGCCGAGCGGCTTGCGGTTCACGCGCAGGTCGAAGATGTCGAAGCGGTTGTAGTGGCCGGTGATGTCGTGCATCTGGCGCGGCTGCAGGCACTTGCCCAGGTCGATGTCGGCGTAGGCGATGCCTTCGACGTCGACCAGCGGCTGGCCGATCACGCGGCCATCGGGGCCGATGAAGCCGGACCAGGCGCTGTTCGAGCGCTGCAGCAGTTCGCGCGCCGGCGGGTGCGAGGCGGCCATCGCCTCGATGATCTCCTCCGACACGGTGGAACACGACACGATGGTGAACAGCTTGCCCTCGAAGCTGTGCGCCACCGCCCGCGTCTTGATGGCCTCGGCCATGTCGTAGTCCTTCGGCGCCACCGGCAGCGAGATGTAGCTGGCCACGTGCACCAGCTCGCCCTGCGCCAGCAGCGCGAAGCGCGCCAGCGTGTTGGTGTTCTCGCCGCAGGCCAGCGCACCGAGCTTGCCGATGGGCGTGTCGTGCACCTTCAGCGCCGACGCGTCGCCCGGCGCCCAGGTGAGCTTCTCGGCCCAGGTGGGCACCAGCTTGCGGTGGCGGCCGAGCAGCCGGCCGTCCTCGCCGATCGTGACCAGCGTGTTGTAGATGGTGCCGATGCCGGTGGCGCTGCGCTCGTTGACGCCGATCACGACGTGGATGCGGTGGCGCGCCGCGGCCTGCGCGATCTTGCGGATCTCGGGGCCGGGGATCTCGATCGCCGAGCGGGCCAGCCGGTCGAACCACGGGCTGCCCTCGATCGGGTTCATCACCCAGCTCCAGTACGGGTAGGCGGAGATGAAGACCTCGGGGAAGGCGACCAGCCGGGCGCCGTTGCGCGCGGCCTCGGCGATCAGGGCGCAGGCCTTGTCCACGGTGGCGTCGGTGTCCAGGAACACCGGCGCGGCCTGCACCGTGGCGGCCTTGAACTGCTGCAGGGTGAGCATGGCCATGCCCCGCGTCAGACGGCCACGATCGGGTGGCGCAGCGAGCCGATGCCCTGCACCACGCCTTCGATCACGTCGCCGGGCCAGACCCATTCCTGCGGCGAGCGGCCGGCGCCCACGCCATCGGGGGTGCCGCTGGCGATGATGTCGCCCGGCTCCAGCGTGATGCCCTGGCTGATGTCGGCCACCAGTTCGTCCACCTTGAACAGCATGTGGCGCGTGTTCGAGCTCTGCTTGGTGACGCCGTTGACGGTGAGGCTGAGATCCAGCACCTGCGGATCGGGGATCTCGTCGGCGGTGACGATCACCGGGCCGAACGGTGCGTAGGTGTCCTGGCCCTTCGAGTAGATCCACTGGCCGGCGCGGCGGCAGTCGCGCGCGCTCATGTCGATCATCACGCTGTAGCCGAACACGTAGTGCAGCGCATCGGCCACGGCCACGCGCTTGGCGCGGGTGCCGATGATGACGGCCAGCTCGATCTCCCAGTCCAGCTGCTGCGTGATCCTGGCGTTGTGCTCGATCGCGTCGCCCGGGCCGATCACGGTGGTGGGCGGCTTCGAGAAGATCACCGGCTGCTTGGGCAGGTCCTTCGAGGTGTCCAGCGTGCGGGCCGATTCGGCCACGTGTTCGACGTAGTTCAGGCCGATGCCGAAGATGTTCTTGCGCGGACGCGGGATCGGCGCGAGCAGCTTCACGTTGGCCAGCGGCCACGCGGTGCCGGCCGGGAAACGGCCTTCGAACGAGGCCAGCAGCTCGGTGGCCGAGCGCACGGCCTGCGGGCCCAGGTCGATGAAGGCCAGCATGTCGGCCGGCAGCACTTGGCCCTTCGTGGCGGCGAGCAGGGCGAGGTCGACGATCTGGTCATTGACCACGGCCCCGAGGCGGGCGGCGGCGAGGACGTCGGGACGGAAGGTGGCGAGACGCATGGTGGGGTCCTTGGGTGGGAGAGGTGTGGGGTGTTTCCTGGGGGCTGTTCTGTGGGAGCGGCTTCCCAGCAAAGCCGCTTGTCAGCCGATCACCGGCTGGTGCCCGCCGTGCTCCGCCAGGGCTTCCTCGCGGTACAGCCCCAGCGCGTTGATCGTCGGCAGGTCGTTGAAGCAGAACAGGCAGGCGTCGTCGCTGCCGCTGGCATTGGCATGCTCGTGGAAGGCCCACGAGGGCACGCAGAAGATGTCGCGCTCCTCCCAGTCGAAGCGCTGGCCGTTGATGACCGAGAAGCCGCGGCCCTTGGCCACCTGGTACAGGAAGCTGCCGGTGTGGCGGTGCGCCTGCGTGTGTTCGCCCGGGCGCAGCAGCTGCATCGAGGCGCCCACCGTCTGCATCACCGGGCCGCCGGTGAGCGGGTTGACGTAGTGCATCAGCACGCCGTCGAACGGGCTGCCGGCGCTGGTGCGGGCCATGCGGCGCAGGGCCTCGTAGGTGGGCTCCCATTCGTACTTGAACAGTGGCGAATACGGCTTGGTCCAGCCGTGCTGCTGCGGCTGCAGGCCAGGGCCGCCCCACGCGGCGGAGGTGTCGTCCACCGGGTGCGTGACCGCCTGCTGCAGCTGCGGGTGCACCGCGTAGAAGTTGGCCTCCAGCGCGTTCACCAGCGGGATGTCCAGCCCGTCCTGCCAGATGCAGGTGCTGCCGCCTTCGGCCACGCCGTGTTCGTGCCAGGTGCCGTTGGGGGTGATGACGAAGTCGCGCGCGTTCAGCGTCATCTGGTGGCCGTCGACGATGGTGTAGGCGCCGCTGCCTTCCATGATGAAGCGCAGCGCCGAGGCGGCATGCGCATGCGCCGAGGCGCGCTCGCCCGGGTGCATCACCTGCAGCCCGGCGTACAGCCAGCCCACCGCGGCAGACACCTCGCGGCGCCCCGGGTTGTCCAGGTAGATCACGCGGCGGCCGGCCTTCTCGGGCGTCACCAGGTCGACCGAGCGCAGCACGTGCTCGCGCAGGTCGCGGTAGCGCCACAGCACCGGCACCGAGGCGGACTTCGGCGCCCACGGCTCGATCTTGTTGGCGACCGTCCACAGCGCACCGGTCTGCAACCGCTCGAGCTCGGCGTAGTAGGCCAAGAGCTCGGGCGAGTCGGCCACGTCGGCGCGGCCGGCGACGCTTTCGCGGTGTTGGTCGTAGGAAGCAGTGGTCATCGGAGGCTCCTGGTGTTCACGCCGTCGTGGCGGGACGGGCGAGGACTTTTTCGAACTGCACCCGCGCCGGCTCCAGCGCCGGGTGCCAGTCGACACCGCCACGGTCCAGCCGCACCAGTTCGCGGTGCAGCCACGAGGCATCGCTGAGGAACGGCCGGCCGATGGCGCACAGGTCGGCACGGCCCGAGGCGATCACGCCGTTGACCTGGTCGGCCTCGGTGATCGCGCCCACCGCGATGGTGGGCACGCGGCCTTCGTTGCGCACGCGGTCGGCCAGCGGCGTCTGGTACAGCCGGCCGTAGACCGGGCGCTGCGCGGGCGTGACCTCGCCGCTGGAGACGTCGATCACGTCGGCGCCGGCATCATGGAACGCACGGGCGATCTCGATCGCCTCGTCGACGGTGGTGCCGCCCGGCGCCCAGTCGGTGGCCGACAGGCGCACGCTCATCGGCCGGTCCTGCGGCCAGGCCGCACGCATCGCGGTGAAGACCTCGAGCGGGAAACGCAGGCGGTTGGCCAACGTGCCGCCGTGCTCGTCGTCGCGCTGGTTGGTGAGCGGCGACAGGAACGTCGACAGCAGGAAGCCGTGGCCGGCCTGCAGTTCCAGCCAGTCGACCGCGGCCTCGGCGGCGCGGCGCGTGGCGGCGACGAAGGCATCGCGCACGGCGTCCATGTCGGCACGGGTCATCGCACGCGGCGTGGCCGAGACGCCGTCGCGGTACGCCAGCGCCGACGCGGCGAGCAGCGGCCAGGGCTTCGCATCCGCCGGCTCGGCCGGGTCCCAGCCTGCCTGCAGCGCACCGCGGCGGCCGGCGTGGCCCAGCTGCAGGCCGAACTTCGCTGCGCCATGGCGGTGGATGAAGTCGGCGATGCCGGCCAGCGCGGCCTGCTGCGTGTCGTTCCAGAGGCCCGTGTCGGCGCGGGTCATGCGCGCCTCGGGGCTGACGGCGGTCATCTCCATCATCACCAGGCTGGCGCCGCTCAACGCGCGGCTGCCCAGGTGCACGCGGTGGAAGTCGCCGGGCACGCCATCGTCGCCGGCGGCCTGCAGCAGCGTGGGCGAGACGATGACGCGGTTCTTCAGCGTCAGGCCGCGCACGGTGTACGGCGTCAGCATCGGCAGCGGCGCGGGTTGGTCGGCGGCCACCGCGACACCGGCCCGTTCGGCGATCCAGCGTTCGTAGCCAGCGACCCACGCCGGGTCGCGCAGCCGCAGGTTCTCGTGCGAGATGCGCTGCGAGCGGGTCAGCAGCGAGTAGGCGAACTGCTCGGGTTCGAGGCCGGCGTAGCGCTCGACGTTTTCGAACCACTCGGTGGAGTTGCGCGCGGCGTTCTGGATCTTCAGCACCTCGACGCTGCGCACGTCCTGGTAGTGCGCCAGGCCGGCGCGCAGGTCACCACCGGCGGTCTTCAGGCTGCGCGCCAGCTCGATCGCGTCCTCCAGCGCCAGCTTGGTGCCCGAGCCGATCGAGAAGTGCGCCGTGTGCGCGGCGTCGCCCATCAGCACCACCGGCACGTCGCGGCCCTCAAGCTGGCTCCAATGCACCCAGCGCTCGCAGATCACGCGCGGGAAGCGGATCCACACCGCCGAGCCGCGCAGGTGCGTGGCGTTGCAGATCAGCGGCTCGCCGTCGAGCCAAGGGGCGAACAGGCGCTCGCAGAACGCGATGCCGTCTTCCTGCGACATGCCTTCGAGCCCGCTCTTGCGCCAGCAGTCGTCCGGCGTCTCGACGATGAAGGTGGACAGGCCGTTCTCGAAGCGGTACGCATGCGCGGCGAACCAGCCGTGTTCGGTGGGCACGAACAGGAAGGTGAACGCGTCGAACACCTTCTTCGTGCCCAGCCAGACGAAGCGGCACTTGCGGGTGTCGATGTCCGGGCCGAAGGTCTCGGCGTAGCGGGTGCGCACGGGGCTGTTGATGCCGTCGCTGGCGATCACCAGGTCGGCGCCGTACTGGCGGGCGATGGCCTGGTCGTCGGTGACGTTGGTCTCGAAGACGAGCTGCACGCCGACCGCTTCGCAACGCGCCTGCAGGATGTTCAGCAGGCGCTTGCGGCCGATGCCGATGAAGCCGTGGCCGGTGGTGCGGATCGAGCGGCCCTTGAAGTGCACGTCGATGTCGTCCCAGTGGCTGAACTCGGCCGCGATCTGCTGCGCCGAGACCGGGTCGGCCTCGCGCAGGTTGCCCACCGTCGCGTCCGAGAACACCACGCCCCAGCCGAAGGTGTCGTAGGGCCGGTTGCGTTCGACCACGACGATCTCGTGGGCCGGGTCCTGCAGCTTCATCAGCAGGCCGAAGTACAGGCCGGCGGGGCCGCCGCCGATGCAGACGATCTTCATGGTGGGTTCCTCGTTCAGGACAGGGTCGGCACGGCGTCCAGCGCCGCACGCAGTTCGTCGGGGATGGCGATGGCCTTGTGCGTGACCAGCGAGGTGGTGACGATGGTCTGCGTCACCTGCATGCGCAGCGCACCGTCGAGCCCGCGGCAGGCCAGCCGCAGCACCAGCGAGCGGCTGCCGATCTCGGCCACGTCCAGCGTCAGTTCGACGTCGTCGCCCATGCGGCTGATGCCCTTGAACTCGGCCTCGAGCTTCACCGTGGGCAGGCCCTGGCGGCGCTCGACGATGTAGCCGTGGAAACCGCCGGGCAGCAGCGCGTCGATCCAGGCTTCGAGCAGGTCGTTGAACAGCACGAAGTACTGCGGGTAGAACACGATGCCGGCCGGGTCGCATTCGCTGAAGCGGATGCGGTGCGGGCGGCTGAAGTGGCGTGGGTCGCGGAGGGACAAGGGGGGCTCCGGGGGGTCGGTGGCGATCACTGTCGCGGAAGATGCTTTAGTTATCAATCAATTACCGGTCATCGAACGGCAGGAGTGCGGGGAGCGGACAGGGGGTGCGGGGAGTGGATACCGGGGCGGCGCCCCACCCTCACCCCAACCCTCTCCCGCCCTGCGGGAGAGGGGGCCATGCACTCCCTCGCCCCGCTTGCGGGGAGAGGGCCGGGGTGAGGGGTAGCGCCACCGCTCCGCTCACGCCAGCGCCAGCCGCTGCAACGCATTGCGCAGCGTGTGCCCCTGCTCGTCGGCCAGCGCCGCATCGCGCAGCTCGCCCAGCGTGGCCGGCGCCAGCGTGCCGGGATGGCGTTCGAGCACGCCCATCAGCGTCTCGTAGTTGCGCAGGCCGCGGGCGTGGGTGTCGCCGTAGCCCTTGACCAGCCGCTGCAGCCGCGCCACCTCCAGCGCCAGCGCCGGGTGCGTGCCGGCCAGCGCGGTGATGCGCTGCAGCCAACGCTCGATGCGGGCGTTTTCCAGCGCGTAGCGCAGCGTGGTGCGGCGGCCCACGCGCCAGCGCGAGAGCGTCCACAACAGCAAAAAGCCGGGCAGCGACGAGGTGCGGATGACGCGGCCCTCCTTCGTCATGGCGCCCACCCAGCGATGGATCGCATGCGGTTTGGCCAGCCACCGGCCCAGGCCGGTGGGCAGCGTCTCGCAGATCTCCTCCAGCCGCGGGTGCATGAACTCGTGGATGCGCAGCTGCTGGTCCTGCTGGGCACGCACCTCGCCGCGAACGCGCTGGAAGCGGGTGCCGCGGATCTTCAGGTCGGCGACGCGGATGGTGTCCTCGTACGACATCCACAGCGCCAGGTGGCGGGCGGTGTCGCGCAGCAGCGCGCTCTCGCGCCCCCCGGGCTGGCGCTGCAGGGCCTGCAGGCGGTCGAGGTAGAGCGCGGCATAGGCCGGGTCCTGGTAGTCGACCAGGCGGCGCACGCCTTCGAGCACAAGGGGGCGGGTGTCGGTGTCGAAGGCATCGGCCACGCGCTGCAGCAGCGCGGCCACGGCAGGCGAGGCGGGCCGGCCGATCGGCTTGGCGGCCGGCGCGGGCGCGTCCTTCGCGGTCGCGCCCAGCGCCTCGGCACAGCCGCGGTCGAACGCCATCAGGCTCGGCTTGACCCCCACGCCGCCGCGCTCGATCGTGCCCTCGAATTGCCGCCGGTCGAACGGCAGCACGCCGGTGCCGCACAGCGCGCCGAACAGCACCGCGCTGATCACGCTGCCGGTCTGCTCGGCGGCCTGCGCCATGTCGAAGCTGACGATGCGCTTGGAGGCCTTCCGTGCATGGTCGAGCAGCACCTCGCTGCTGACCCGGCCGTCGCCCATCGCGGCCTTCTCGCCGATCGAGTAGACGCGGTGGGTGGAGGTCAGCAGCGTGGTGCGGTCGGCGGTGACCAGCCCGCGCTGCACCGCGCGGCCGGCCTCCATCAGCTCGGAGCACAGCACCACGTCGACGTCGCCGGGCATCGGCATCAGCGCCAGCACCGGACGTTTGGGCTGCGGGGCATCGGCGCCGGGCAGCAGCTCGACGTAGTAGATCGTCGCACCGGTGCGCTGCGCCACGCCGGGCACCGAGGTGGTCTGTGCGTACCAGCCGTGGTGCTCGCCGAGGTCGACGATCCAGTCGGCCAGCACGCCGCCGCCTTCACCGCCCATCGCGAGGATGGCGATCTTGATGGGTTGCAGGGAGGTCATGGGGAAGTCCTTGAAAGCGTCTTCTCTGTAGGAGCGGCTTCAGCCGCGATTCGTGCCGCACCACGAGCCCATCGCGGCTGAAGCCGCTCCTACAGAAGTCAAAGGTCAAAGGTCAAAAATCAGAACGCGAACGCCGCCCGCCGCCGCTCATCACGCCGCTGCAACCAGCCGATCACCGCACCCCGCACCCGCTGCCGCCACCGGTCCACCCGCGTCGGGTTCGACACGATCTCGGCGCGGTAGAACGACGGGCACAGCACCGCGGCATGCGACACCTCGCCGCACAGCCCGCAGCCCACGCAGCTGTCCTGCACGCTGGCCACCGGGTCGGTGCGCAGCGGGTCGGGGTTGGGCTTGATCGACAGCGACGGGCAGCCCGACAGGCGGATGCACGAGTGGTCGCCGGTGCAGGTGTCGGGGTCGACGCCGAAGCGCTCGCGCACCACCCGCTCGCCCGCCGCCAGCGCCTTGCGCACCTTGGGCTTCTCGCGGCGCTGCAGGTTCAGCATGCACTCGCTCTGCGCGATCAGCACCTTCGGGCCGCGCTCCTTCGTCGTCAGCGCCTCGCGCAGCGTCGCGGTCATGGCCTTCAGGTCGTAGGTGCGGCGCATCGTGCGCACCCAGCGCACGCCCACGCCGCGCACCGCGCGCTCGATGGCGTGGCCGGTGCTGCGGGTGGCGTTCAGCGCGGTGGACGACAGGATGTCCTGCCCGCCGGTGGCCGAGGTGTAGCTGTTGTCGACGACGATGGTGAGGTTGTCGCTCTTGTTGAACACCGCGTTGGCCACGCCGCTGGTCAGGCCGTTGTGCCAGAAGCCGCCGTCGCCCATCACCGAGACCGCCCGCTTGGCCCCCGGCGCGTTGAACGCCGCGGCGCTGGCCGCCCCCAGGCCATAGCCCATCGTCGTGGCGCCGAGGTTGAACGGCGGCAGGATCGAGAACAGGTGGCAGCCGATGTCGGCGGTCACGTGGTGCGGGCCCAGCTCGCGCTCCACCAGCTTCATCGCGGTGAAGATCGGTCGCTCCGGACAGCCGGTGCAGAAACCCGGCGGGCGGGCGTGCACGTTCTGGTCGAGCTCCGGCGTCGCGGCCTTCAGCGGGATGACCTTGTGCGGGTCCTTCGCCAGCTTGCCGTAGCGTTGCAGGAAGGCCTTGATGCCCGCCAGCATGGTCGCCGTGTTGTACTCGCCGGCCAGCGGCAGCAGGTCCTTGCCGTGCAGCGCGGTGGCCGCGCCGACGCGGCGCAGGATGTCGGCGATGTTCTGCTCGACGAAGTTGGGCTGGCCTTCCTCCAGCACCAGCACGGCCTGCTTGCCTCGGCAGAAGCGCTCGAACTCGTCGTCGATCAGCGGGTAGGCCACGTTCATCACGTACAGCGGCACCTTCGATTCGCCGTACACGTCGGCCAGGCCGAGCCGCTCCAGTGCACGCAGCGCGGTGTTGTAGCCGCCGCCCTGCACCACCAGGCCGACGTCGTCGGCATCTTCCGAGAAGAACTCGTTCAGCCTGCGTTCGCGGATGAAGTTCACCGCCGCCGGCCAGCGCTGCTCGATCTTCTCCTTCTCGTGCAGGAAGCTCGCCGGCGGCAGCACGATGCGGCTGACGTCGCGCTGCGGCGCCTCGAGCGCCTGCTGGATGGTGAACGGCGAGCGCCGGTTGTCGCTGGCCACGAACTGGCCGTGCACGTGGCAGGCGCGGATGCGCAGCTGCAGCATCACCGGCGTGCTGCTGGCCTCCGAGAGGTCGAAGCCGTCCTTCACCGCCTGCACGATGCACGGCAGGTTGGGCCGCGGGTCGAGCAGCCACATCTGCGACTTCATCGCGAAGGCGTGGCTGCGCTCCTGCATGATCGACGAACCCTCGCCGTAGTCTTCGCCGACGATGATCAGCGCACCGCCCAGCACGCCGCCCGAGGCCAGGTTGGCCAGCGCATCCGACGCCACGTTGGTGCCCACCGTGGCCTTGAAGGTCACCGCGCCGCGCAGCGGGTAGTTCACCGAGGCGGCCAGCGTCGCCGCCGCGGTGGCCTCGCTGGCGCTGTTCTCGAAGCGGATGCCGTGGTCGGACAGGATGTCCTGCGCATCGGCCAGCACGTCCATCAGGTGCGAGATCGGCGCGCCCTGGTAGCCGGCCACGTAGGCCACGCCCGACTCCAGCAGCGCCTTGGTCACCGCCAGGATGCCCTCGCCGCTGAACACCTCGCCGGCGCCCAGCCGCAGCTTCTTCACTTCCTCGACGAATGATCGCTCGGCCATCGCCGTTCCTCCGGTTCGGTGGCGCCCCACGTGGGCGCCTCGGAGGCCACTGTCGCGGCAGATGCTTTAGGGGTCAATCAATGATCGTTCATCGATCGCCTTCCTTGCAGGCAGTGGACAGCCAGCGCGGAAACTGGACAGTCCGCATCGCCGGCCCCGCCCGGAAGTGTGTTTTTCCATTGACAAGCCAGGCACCGCAACGGTGCCGCCGGATGGTGCATCCTTCCCACGAATGAAGCGTTCCGCGTGGAAACCCGGAATCGACATTCATTGATTTACCTCTAAAGTTTTGTTCGTCGACACTGGCACCTGTCTTGCGTATGCCTGGGCCGCCAGTCGCGAGTTCCAGTCCCTCCCCCGGAGGCCGCCATGCAGATGCAAGCCACCCCGTCCCGCACCCCCAGCCTGCACCGTGCCCTGCTCGGTGCCCCGGGCCGGCAGCTCTTCGCCTCGCGCGACCTGCACGAGACCCGGGCGATGGTGTCGCGTGTGATGAAGCCGCACCAGCTGGACGTGCACGGCGGCGCGCAACGGCTCGACGCCCGCATGCACCACGCCGCGCTCGGCGATGTCTCGATCAGCCGGCTGCGCCACGGCGCCGACGTCGACATCGCACCCGGCGCGCTGGACGACTTCTTCCTCGTGATGATGCCGCTGCAGGGCCAGGCCGAAGTGGCCTGCGGCACCGAGCGGCTCGACTCGTGGACCGACGTCGCCTCGGTGCTGAGCCCGCACCTGGCCACCCACATGCGCTGGAGCGCCGACTGCGACCAGCTGATGGTGCGCATCGCCCGCCCGTTCATGGAACGCATGCTGGCCGCGCAGCTCGGCCATGCGCTCGACCGGCCGCTGACCTTCGCGCTCGGCTTCCGCTGGCGCGAAAGCCCCGCCTGGCAGTGCCTGCTGCACTACCTGGTCGATTGCGCCGAACAGCCGGTGTCGCCCACCGAGCACAAGCTGGTGCTCGCGCACATCGAGCAGCTGGTGGCCGCGACGCTGCTGGCCACGCAGCCGCACAACTACGGCGAGAGCGCGCTGCCGCGCCGCAGCGCCGTGCTGCCGCGCCACGTGCGGCGCGTGCAGGACTACCTGCAGGCGCATGCCCACGAACCGGTGCACGCCGAGGCCCTGGCGGAGATCGCCGGGGTCAGCCTGCGCAGCCTGTACGCCGGCTTCAAGGACTTCTGCGGCATGAGCCCGATGCAGTACCTGCGCGACCTGCGGCTCGACCGCTGCCGCAGCGACCTGCTGGCCGGCGGGGCCGGCAGCAACGTCGCCGGGGTCGCGCTGCGCTGGGGCTTCGGCCACCTGGGCCGCTTCAGCGCCGACTACAAGGCCCGCTTCGGCGAGCACCCGAGCGAGACGCTGCGGCGCCATTGACCGCTGTTCCGTGCTGTGCTGTGCTGTTCTGTGGGAGCGGCTTCAGCCGCGATTCGCCCCGTGTCACGAGCCCATCGCGGCTGAAGCCGCTCCCACCAAAAACCTCCCCGCGAGGCCCCCATGCTCCTCGACGTCTCCACCCTCGACCGCCACCGCCTGTTCCGCTGCGATTCGCCGCAGCGCTCGCACAGCGAGGTCGCGCAGGCCTTCTGCGACCACGGCCTGCGCTGGCGGCCCGGCCGCGTCGACACCGCGCTGAGCCGGCTGCGCTTCGGCGCGCTCGAGGTGTATTCGCTGCAGTACGGCGCCGAGGTCGAGGTGCAGCCGCGGGCCTTCGGCGACTTCGTGCTGGTGCACGTGTCGCTGGCCGGCGTGATGAACGTCGACGGTGCCGGCGCCACGCTGGCCCGGCGCGCGGGCGATGCGGTGCTGCTCGGCCGCCAGCCCTCGCTGCGCATGCAGTGGTCGGCCGGCACGCGCCAGCTGATCCTGAAGGTGCCGCGCGTGTGCCTGCCCGACGACGTCGAGATCCCGCCGCACGTGGCGTTCGACGCGCTGCAGGGCCGCCAGCTGAAGGGCCTGCTGCAGGCGCTGCTGTTCGCCGCGCCGCCGCAGCCCACGCTGCCCGGCCAGGCGGCCTGGGTGTCGCCGCTGGAGGACAGCATCCTGCTCTTCATCGCGCAGGTGTTGCGCGGCAGCGCCGCACCTGCGCCGCCGCCCACGGCCGAGACCGGCGGCAGCCGCGACCACCGCCGCATCGACCGCCTGCTGGCCTACCTGCAGGGCCGCCTCGGCGCGCCGGTGGGACTGGAGGACATGGCCCGCGCCACCGACCTCAGCCCACGCGGCCTGCACCTGCTCTGCCAGCGCCAGCTCGGCCGCACGCCGATGGTGATCCTGCGCGACCTGCGGCTCGACGCGGTGCGCGAACGGCTGTTGGCGCAGCCTGATGCGGCCATCACCGATGTGGCGCTGGCCCACGGCTTCGGGCACCTGGGGCGCTTCGCGGGGTACTACCGCGAGCGCTTTGGCGAGTTGCCGACCGAGACGCTGCGCGCCTGCGCTCCCACCCTCACCCCAACCCTCTCCCGCCCTGCGGGAGAGGGGGCCATGCACTCCCGCGCCCCGCTGGCGGGGCGAGGGCCGGGGTGAGGGGTCGCGGCACTTCGCGAATCGTCCAGCCACCTGCGCGCAGCGGATAGCGGCCCGGGTCCTCCAGCGTGACGATGCGGTCCATGCCTCCACGGCCCCAGGACCCCGCCATGACCGCCCACCTCGACACCTTCGCCCGCGACCACCTGCCCCCGGCCGATCAGCAGCCCGAGTACCTGCTCGACCGTGAAGACCTGCAACACCCGCCGCGGCTGAACTGCGCCGCCGAGCTGCTCGACCGCGCCATCGAACGCGGCTGGGGCGAGCGGCCCGCCGTGCTCGCGCCCGGCCTGCGCTGGACCTACCGCGAGCTGCAGCAGCAGGTCGACCGCATCGCCCACGTGCTGGTGCGCGACCTCGGCCTGGTGCCCGGCAACCGCGTGCTGCTGCGCGCGCCGAACACACCGATGCTGGCCGCCTGCTGGCTGGCGGTCGTCAAGGCCGGCGGCATCGCGGTGGCGACGATGCCGCTGCTGCGCGCGAAGGAGCTGCGCCCCGTCCTCGAGATCGGCCGCATCAGCCACGCGCTGTGCGACGCGCGGCTGGTCGACGACCTGCAGGCCGCCGCGGTCGACTCGACGCTGACGACGATCCGCACCTTCGGCGATGCCAGCCGCGCCGATGCGATCGAGCCGGCGATGCAGCGCCACGACGCGCCGTTCGACGCCGTGCCCACCGCGGCCGACGACACCTGCCTGCTCGGCTTCACCTCCGGCACCACCGGCCGGCCGAAGGCGACGATGCACTTTCACCGCGACGTGATGGCGATCTGCCGCTGCTGGCCGCCGCACCTGCTGCAGCCGGTGGCCGACGACGTGTTCATCGGCAGCCCGCCGCTGGCCTTCACGTTCGGTCTCGGTGGGCTGCTGCTGTTCCCGCTCTCGGTGGGCGCCTCGGTGGTGCTGCTGGAACAGGCCGCGCCGAACGTGCTGCT
>Ga0233424_10000543_pt1 | contig 45880 bp, 20 predicted proteins | sample Watercolumn_Towu_FD_181011 | JGI IMG/M metagenome (GOLD analysis project Ga0233424, IMG submission 181011) | Freshwater microbial communities from Lake Towuti, South Sulawesi, Indonesia - Watercolumn_Towuti2014_125_MG | ecosystem: Environmental > Aquatic > Freshwater > Lake | place: Indonesia...
CGCGATGAAGCGACCAAGGGCGCCGATCTTACCAAACAAGTAGGCGTGACAGCTGCAACCAGCGTGACAATTCCCTCGATTTCTCCAGTCCGAGGAGTAACCACGGCCTATCAAGTCAAACAGCTTGAGACGGCTGAGGAACAAGGAGATGAACTTTTGCCAGTGCTCCCCGCCGCGACAGCGCGCGTCATTGCTGAATCAGCTCTTCGGTCAGAACCATTCTCGGTTCTCCATACGGACTGAGCCGTGAAGAGCGGAGGAGTTACAAAGCTGTTACGAAGCACGGCCGGCACAAAATAGGACTGGCGGGCGGTGGCGGAATCGATATGATGCGCGGCAAGTCAGCCCCTTATGAGCAGCGCGACTCGCATGGATCTCACGAGCCTTTTTCGGAGTCCAGAGTTCTATGTGCCATTCCAGGCCGGCCAGATCGTTTTTAAGGGCGAAGTAATCGGCGAAATGGCGCTGATTTCAGACAAGCCAAGAGTGGGCACCGTGACGGCGCTCACGGATTGCAAGCTCGCGCCGATCAACAAAAAGCGTTTCCTGCTGCTGGTGCAGCAATCCCCGCAATTCTCGCTCCACATGCTGGAAACAATGGCCGAGCGCATCCGCTGGATGGATTCCTTGATTGCGCCGAATACTCCGGCGCAATGATTTCTCCTGTCTCAGACTCAGAGCGTGTGTTCCCTCTCTTTGCTCTGTTGCCTCGTGTTAATTGGAGAACCTGTTCGCTCAGGCCAGAATCGGCTTCACGATCTGCCCGTGCACGTCGGTCAACCGGAACTGCCGTCCTTGATACGTGTAAGCCAGGCGTTCGTGATCGAGGCCGAGCAAGTGCAGGATCGTCGCCTGCAAATCGTGAATGTGAACCGGATCTTGCACTACGTGAAAGCCCAGCTCGTCGGTTTCGCCCAGGATGACGCCTGATTTGATTCCGCCCCCGGCCATCCACATGGTGAAAGCTTGCGGATGATGGTCGCGTCCTTGCTTGCGCCCCAACGCCGGATTCGTTTCCACCATGGGGGTGCGCCCGAATTCGCCGCCCCAGATCACGAGCGTGTCATCCAACAGCCCGCGTTGTTTGAGGTCGCGGACGAGCGCCGCGCTCGCCCGATCGGTCGCGGCACAGTTGGTCTTGAGATTCCCGGCCACGTCCGAGTGCGCGTCCCAGCCTTCATGATAAATGTTCACGAAACGCACGCCCCGCTCGATCATGCGCCGCGCAAGCAAGCACGCGCGGGCGAAGGACGGCTTCTCCGGATCCGCCCCGTACATTTCCCGCGTGGCCTTGCTTTCGCTTTTCAAATCCATCAGCTCCGGCGCCGAGGTCTGGAGCCGATACGCCATTTCATAGGACGCGATGCGCGTCGCGATTTCCGGATCGCCTGCGATGGCCAGCCATTGCCGATTCAACACGGCGATCAAGTCGAGTGTGTCTCGCTGCAACCGCGCGTCCACGCCCTTGGGGCTCGTCACGTTCAGAATCGGGTCGCCCTGGTTGCGGAATCGCACGCCCGTGTAAAGCGTGGGGAGGAAACCGCTGGACCAGTTGGCCGCGCCGCCGCTGATGCCCGCGCCCGTGGACATCACGATGAACGCCGGCAAATCGCTGCTTTCAGAACCCAATCCATACAGCACCCACGAACCGAGGCTGGGCCGCCCCGGCTGCGCGAAGCCCGTGTTCAAAAAGAGCTGCGCCGGCGCGTGATTGAATTGATCTGTTCGCACCGATTTGATCAGGCAAAGGTCGTCCACCACTTGCGCCAGATGCGGCAACATTTCCGAAAGCTCGGCGCCGCATTGGCCGTGCCGCGAGAATTTGTAGCGCGGGCCGAGCACGGCCGCGTCGGGACGAATGAACGCGTAACGCTGCCCGCCAATGACCGAGGGCGGAAGCGGCTTGCCTTCCAACTCCGAGAGCTTTGGCTTGTAATCGAACAGGTCGAGTTGGCTCGGCGCACCGGCCATGAACAAATGAATCACGCGTTTCGCCTTCGGCGCGAAGTGCGGGGTTTGAGGGACTAAAGGATTGCCAATCGACGCGGCGGCAGCCGAGGCGCGCGCCGCCAGCGCGTCGGTCAGTAACGAAGCGAGAGCGATCTTGCCCAGGCCTACGCCACACTCGTGGAAGAAATGGCGGCGGGTGATTTCCAAGTTGCGTTGCAGAATCCGATTCATAGTTTCTCAAGTCGTAACCGAGGGCGGAAATCGCTTTCCCCTCTCCCCAAGGGAGAGGGCAGGGTGAGGGGGAACGGGAACAAGATTCCTTCTGCGATTCTGTTCATGGAAAGCCCCCTGGTTCTCGAACCATGCTCACGGCCCATGAACCGCGCCCTGTACGTAGTCCCGGCTTTAGCCGGTCGGGGGCGTCGAAACCGCCTAAAGGCGGGACTACGTACCGACGGTTCATGGAAAGAGGATGAGGAGAGGCGGTTCACCGGGAAGAGCATTCAGTTTTTCGTGATCGTTTCATCCAGATTCAACAGTGCGCGAGCGACCGCGGTCCACGCCGCACGTTCGATCGCATTCTCATTTCCGGCACCGGCCACCGCGCCGGCGTCGAGTTCCTTCGCGGCGAAACGCTTTGTCTGTTCGCGGCAAAACTCAACCATATTGGCCAGTTCCTGGCGCGCCGGCGGGCGCGTTAGACACCGGCGAAAGAGAAACGCCGCACGATCGTCCTCGCTCCCCTGGCGCGACGCCGCCATTCGTCCCAGCGCCTGCGACGCTTCGAAAAACACCGCGTCATTGAGCAAGGTGAGCGATTGTAAGGGCGAGTTGGACACTTCGCGCCGGGCTACGCAAGCTTCGCCGCTCGGAGCATCGAACGTCGAGAACATCGCATACGGGGCGGTCCGTTTGCTGAAGGTGTAGAGCCCGCGGCGATACTGATCCTCGCCCGGACTGGAGTTCCAGGCCAGCGCGCCATAGGCCCATTCCGTCGTCACGCCGGGGGGTTGAGGTGGAAAAACACTGGGGCCGCCCAGTTTCGGAGAGAGCAGCCCGCTGGCGCTCAAGATCGAATCGCGGATCAATTCTGCTTCCAGTCGAACGCGCGGCCCGCGAGCCAGCAGCTTGTTCTGAGGGTCTTTCTCCAGCAGTTCAGGGCTCACGTGGGACGTTTGCCGGTAGGTCGCGCTCGTCACGATGAGTTTGTGCATGGCTTTCATCGACCAGCCTTGTTTGACGAACTCGACCGCCAGCCAATCGAGCAACTCCGGATGCGTCGGCAACTCGCCTTGAAATCCAAAGTCTTGCAAAGTGCGCACCAGTCCGCGTCCGAAGAACGCCGCCCATTGACGATTCATGGTCACGCGGCCCACGAGCGGGTTGTCCAAGGAGACGAGCCAGCGGGCAAAGGTCAGGCGATCGCGCGCCGCGTTCGCGGGCAACGCGTGCAACACGGAGAGCACACCCGGTTCCACGCGCTCGGTGGGTTGCAGAAACTCCCCGCGATGGTGGACATGCGTTGGACGGAGGTTCTCCGCCGAACGCTCGGTCATAACCAGCGTCGTAGGAAACGCGGGCATTTGATCCCGCAGTTTATCCATCTCCTGATGGGTCTCGGATAGCTCTGGCGCCATGGTCAGAAAATGCTCCAGCAATCGCTGCCGCTGCTCGGGCGTGCGTTCGCGGGAAGGAAGCCAAAGCAAGCTCTGGATTTCATCCGGCGTGGCGAGCGCTCCCGCCGGCCGCGTGTCGGTCGTCGCCCAAATCTTGAATCGGCCCAATCCAGCCGCATGGTAGCGCTCGAAGAGCAATGTGACGTCAAGGCCGTTCGGGTCGGCGAGAGGTTCTGCCAACTCGAACACGGCCTGATGCGCTTCGCCCTGTCCGCCGTTCACGGCCCAACCGGACTGGGGATCGCCGTCGATGGTTTGCGGAGCGCCGGATTTGTCCGCGGCGTAGCTGTGCGTGGCGCGCTGGATCGCGACGGGCTTGCCGTTCGTGGCCGCTTTGAATTCGGAAAGAAAAAAATCACCGGCGGGTCCTTCGTAGAACACGCGGCCCGGCCCGTGCTTCGGCAAACGCTCGTCCGGCAAGACTTCCAGGCGCAAAGCGGTTAGGCCTTTCAGGTCGCTTCCGAATCTCAGCTCATAAACGTCTCGCTTGCTCTGGTCGCCCTCTGCAAAGACCGAGCCGTCCGGCAGGATCGTCAACAAGGGCAAGTTGCTTTTCGCCTCGGCCGGCTGGAGCGGTTTCCACCGCACGACGCGCGCGCTTTCACGTCGGAGCCATTCGGCGAATTTCGTTTCCAGGTGTTCGCGGCGCCGGACCTCGCCCGGCCGCGGATCCTCGATCGGTTCGCCCAGGCTCAAACGAAACCGGCCCAGCAGGTTGGTCTTGCCTTGCTGCTGGGAAAGTTCGATGGCCCAGCGGGCGCCTTGCGGAAAGGTCACCGGCTTTTCCAATTGGAAGATTGCCGTGCGGTTGACGTGCCACCGGCGTGATCCCTGGATGCCCCAACCCGTGTTCGTCTTCCCGTCGATTGCGTTCCGGACGGAGAAATCCCTTTGAGAAAAATCCGCGCGAGCTTCCACCAATTTCAGGCGCTGAAACTCGTCCGCCTCATCTTTCGAAGCCACCGCGGCGGTCACTTCGCTCAAGACAAAATTGCCCAACTCCGAGAAGCCCGGGCCTGTGCCCGGAAGGGACCAATCGATCAGCGCCTCCAGGCGGACGTGCGTGACGTTCGTCAACTCCGAATCAAACGCCACCTTGTAAGTATCTCGTTCCGCGCCTGGACCGGAAATCCGCCAGGAGCCATCCTCCAGTTTCTCGGCCGCAACTTTGTTTTCAGATTGGAAACGCGAATTCGAGGCCACGTGCCAGCGAACTTCCTCCATCGGGAATCGGCTCGGAAGATCGGCTTTCAATTCGGCGATTTTATGTTCGAGTTCAGTGCGGCGGGCCGCAATCTCCCGATTCTCGAGGTCGATTTCCGGCTCGTCGGCATTATTTAGAAACGCCATCAACTGGTAATACTCACGGTGCGGGATGGGATCGTATTTGTGCGTGTGGCATTGCGCGCAACCCAGGGTCAGCCCCAGCCAGGCCGTCGCCGAGGTGTTGACGCGATCAACCATGGCGTAGAAACGGAACTCCAGCGGATCGATGCCGCCTTCCTCATTGAGCATGGTGTTGCGGTGAAATCCAGTGGCGATCCGCTGCGCCGCGGAGGCGCCGGGAAGCATGTCGCCCGCGATTTGTTCAACCGTGAACTGGTCGAACGGCAGGTCCGCGTTGATCGCGTTGATGACCCAGTCGCGATACGGCCAGATGGAGCGGCCCCGGTCTTTTTCGTAGCCGTTCGTGTCGGCGTAGCGAGCCAGATCGAGCCAGCGCCGCGCCCAGCGCTCGCCGTAACGCGGCGAAGACAACAAACGATCCACCCACTGTTCATAAGCGCCGGGAGAATTGTCGCGAAGGAATTCATCCGCTTCGTCCGGCGTTGGGGGAAGGCCGATCAAATCCAGAAACAATCGGCGCGCGAGCGCATGGCGATCTGCCTGAGCCGACGGACTCAGGCCTTCGGATTCCAGGCGGGCCAGGATGAAGAAGTCGATGGCGTTCCGAGGCCAATCGGCCCTTTTGACTTTCGGAAGGGGCGCTTGCTTCGGCGGCGCGAACGCCCAGTGCGGTTTGTATTCGGCGCCGGCGGCAATCCACTGGCGCAGAACCTCCTTCTGGGACGCGCTGAGAGGATTCTTGGTCGAAGGCGGAGGCATCACTTCGTCTTCGTCGTTCGACGAAATACGTCGGATCAATTCGCTGTGCGCGGGTTTGCCGGGCACGAGGGCCGGGGATCCGGACTTGGCGGGAGCCAAGACCTCTTCGCGAAGATCAAGCCGGAGTTTGGCTTTGCGAGCTTTCTCGTCCGGCCCGTGGCACTTGAAACAGTGACTCGAAAGAATGGGCCGAACGTCGCGCAAGAAATCCGGCGAGTCGGCGCCGAACACGGGAACGGTGGCGAACGCAATACTCAGGAAAACCGAGGAGCGGAGCAGGCGGCGCCTCATGAGAACGTCCATGCGATCACGGGTTGATTCAGGCATTTACGCTGCCACAAACCCTGACACACGACAAGCTCCAGGGCGCGCGGGGCGCATCCCACGCATCCCACGGATGATTCAAGAATCCGACCAAAGGAGCGCGGGCAGCATCCGGTACCAAAGTTGTGAATGTTTCGCGCGAAGGTCTGGCACCTGGGATTTGAAACACTTTGAGGGGGCTGCCGACGCCGGACCCGTCGGCGAGGCGCCGACGGGGACACGCTGGGGGCGTGTGTGCTCCCCATGAAGTGTGAAAGATCCGGGCTAACCGTTCTCACCATTCTCGCCCGTGATTGCCAGGGTCTGCAAAGCTGTGTAGCTTTTCGCCGTTGCTCACGGGCGAGTCAGGAATCCTTCCGCTCATTCTGCCAGGTGAACAACACGCCGCCATGCCCCATCCTAAATTCTTTTTCCGTGGCTACAGTCCCGCCCTTGAGTTGATGCTATGCGCTCTCGCCACGGGAGCGTCGATCGGAGTTTCGGCCCAGCAGTGGGAAATCAAAACGTTCGCCGGGACGGGCCTGGCGGGTTATTCCGGCGACGGCAAACCGGCCACGCAGGCGCGGTTGAACAATCCGTTCGGAATCGTTCGCGGCCCCGACGGCGCGCTTTACGTTTGCGATATGGCCAATCACGCCATTCGCAAAGTGGCCGCGAACGGGACGATCTCCACCGTGGCCGGCACCGGCAAACGCGGCTACTCCGGCGACGGCGGTCCGGCGTTGAAAGCGGAGTTGAACGAGCCTTACGAAATCCGCTTCGACCAAACCGGGAATATGTTTTTTGTCGAGATGCAGAACCACTTGGTCCGGCGCGTGGATGCGAAAACCGGTGTGATCTCGACGGTCGCCGGCAGCGGCCAGCCGGGCTTTTCTGGAGACGGCGGGCCGGCGAGAACGGCGACGTTTCGGCAGCCGCACAGCATTCAATTCGATTCCAAGGGCGGCCTTTACATTTGTGACATCGGCAACCATCGCCTCCGCAAGGTGGACATGAAAACGGGCGTCATCTCCACGTTCGCCGGCTCCGGCGAAAGGACCGCCACGTCTGACGGCGCCGCGATTTCCGGAACCCCGCTCAACGGGCCGAGGGCGATCGACTTCGACGCGGCCGGCAGGCTGTGGCTGGCGTTGCGCGAGGGCAACGCGGTGTTCAAACTTGATTTGCCAGCCGGCAAGATCTTTCACGCCAGCGGCACCGGAAAGAAAGGATTCACCGGAAACGGCGGCCCGGCCAAGGAAGCGACGCTCTCGGGTCCGAAAGGACTGAGTATCGGCCCCGACAGCAACGTTTACCTGGCGGACACAGAAAGCCACAGCATTCGCATGATCGACGTGCGGAAAGGAACGCTGGAGTTGCTGGCAGGAACCGGCGACAAAGGCGACGGTCCGGACGGGGACCCGCTGAAATGCAAAATGGCGCGGCCGCATGGTGTCTTCGTCGATCAGGACGGATCAATCTTCATCGGCGACAGCGAGACGCATCGCGTGCGGGTATTGCGGAGGACGCATCCGTAGTCTCCAGGAACTGCCCCGGTCTTCCGGCACGTGAAATTCTGTGCCGCACGGAACAAATCTCACGCGGGTTTCTTGACGAGTTGTTTCGCCAGGGAAATCGCGGCGAGCATGCTCGATGGATTCGCTTTGCCCTGACCCGCGATGTCATAAGCCGTGCCGTGGTCGGGCGACGTGCGGATGAAAGGCAGACCGAGCGTCCAGTTCACGCCGCGGTCAAACCCGACCATCTTCAGCGGCGCCAGACCTTGATCGTGATACATGGCAACCACCGCGTCGTATTGGCCGTGATAAGCCTGATAAAACAACGTGTCCGCCGCGAACGGGCCATGCACGTCGAACTGGCGTTCTTGGGAAGCGCGCACCGCCGGAGCGATGATCGTCAGTTCTTCTGATCCCAACTTTCCCCCTTCCCCAGCGTGCGGATTCAGGCCGCAAACCCCCACGCGCGCGCGCTTCAATTCCAGGTCCCGGCAGGCCCTGGCGGCCAGTTCGATGACCGCCTCGATTTTCGCTTGTTTCAGCTCGTCTGCGACCTGGCGGAGCGGCACGTGCGTCGTCGCAAGCGCGACCCGAAGCCAGCGCCCGTGGTCGTCTTCGCCGAGCAGCATCATGGCCGTGCGCTGGGCATGGGCCAGGTTTGATAAGAATTCGGTTTGGCCGATGAATGGTCTGCCCGCGCGCAAGATGGCTTCCTTGTTGACGGGCGCGGTCACGAGCGCGTCGAGTTCGTGACGCAAACAACGCTGCGCTCCGTCCGTCACATAATCCAGCGCCGCGAGCGCCGCGGGCGCGCACCCCGGGGTTAGCCGTTTTGAGATCGGTTCAGGTCTCGGGTTGTGGAAGAAGAAACGTCCTTTGCTCTCCGGGCCTTCGTACGCTTGAAGCCTCAGGTTCAAACCCAGGCGTCCATTCAATTCTTGAAGAAGCGCGCCGTCTCCGACCAAGAGGTAGCGGCGCCAGTCCGAATCCTCGAGCCGGGCCAGCGCCTTAAGCGTCACCTCCGCTCCGATGCCCGTCGGATCACCCAGAGCGATGCCGATCCAACCGGTCACAGCACTAGTGATGTGTCTCCCCAATGGCTAGCCGATTGGGTAAATGACGACGTACGACTTGACTTTCAAACGCTCGATCCATTTTTTCCTCAGCCGCTTGAACTCTTCCGCTTTTAGCGTGGCTTCGATTTCATCGCGCACGTCGGGCAAAGGCTTGATGTGCGCGGCCCGCGCGCCTTCCAACTTCATCAGATAGCAGGAACCATCCGGCGATTCGATCACGTCGCTGAGCTGGCCGGGCTTGAGAGAAAAGGCGAACTGCGCGAGGTCTTGCCGGAGCACCGAGCGCTGCACCCAACCCCAATCCCCGCCTTCGTTGTTTTGCGAGCCCTGGGAATAGATTCGCGCCATTTCGTCGAACGGCACGCCGTCTTTGACCTTCGCCAGAATTTCCAAAGCAAGCTTCCTTGCCGAAAATAGTTTGTCGTTGGGACGGTTGGTGAGGACGATCATCCGCAGCTTCACTTCATCCTCGACCCTGAACTTGTCGCGGTTCTGAGCCCAGTAAAGCGTGATCTTGTGGGGCGAGATCAAAGGGTCTCGGGGAACGTTGTGCCGCCACATCGCGCCAATAATGAATTTTTCGCGGAGCTTCGTACGGTAAGCCTCGTAGGTCAGTCCCTGGGCCTGGAGGGATTTCGTAAGCGTCGCCCGGTCGGTGTAAGTGGTGCGAATGTCCTTGTCGATCTCTTCATCGATGTAACTCTCGGGCAACTTAAATCCCGCGGTCTTGAATTCGTGCAGGATCAATTGTTCTTCCACAAGTTCTTCGATGTTCTTTTGAATCAACTCGTCTCTCTTCTGTTGGAAAAGCGCGGGCTGAGTCCGGTATTGGCGCTCCAGAAAATCCAAATCTTGGATCACGCGGTTGTAAACGTCTCTGTAGGTGATGACGGAGTCGTTGACTCGCGCCACCACGGCGTTGAGCAATCGTTGTTCGCTTCGCAAAACCTGGCTGCTCAAGATCAACGTGAGAGAAAAAATCAACGCAACTTTCATGTTGTGGCCGTTGCACTCTAAAAAACGGCTTGCGCCGGGTCAAGCGCGCCGCTCTCCCGTGAACCACGCGGTGCATCCACAAGTGAAGTGACTCTTTGGAGTGCGGCGGCAAGCGGGGCAAGCGGAGCAAGCGGAGCGCGACGCCGCTTTGGCGTGGGCCAAGGCGGCGCTCCCGGACCGTCCGCGATGCGGGGATTCGACAAGAAAGCGCCGTCGCCGCTGTGCTCTGCCCTGCACCTTACACGCAACTCTCCTGGCTAGAGTCCCAACGGGATTCTGTCCCAAAGCCCAGGGCTGCGAGGACGCAATCCCCTTGGGATTGGCGAAAGCCGTGCACAGATCCGTGTAAGGAGCAGGCTGCCGGCACACCCAAATCGACTGGTTCCCGTCCAAGGCGCCGTCAACTGATGCAATGTAACCACGCGTAATTCTTCTCGACCGCGAATGACCGCGAATAAACGCCAATGAAATCGAGCGGTTAGGGAACGCCAGATCGCTTTCTTTCTCGACCCCATGGCGAACAATGCAGAGTTGGTTTGGCTTTCCCCGTTCTTCGCGCTTATCAGAACGGCGACAGGTTCGACCGTTTCATCCGAAGCGCGGGCAACCTCGCCCGCAGCCCGCTCGACTGGCTGGTGCGCGTCGATTGTTTCCAACGCCCCGGTCGTCGCGGATGCGCTGCAGACGAGGTCGTCCGCGCTCCGAACCCGTGGTAACGTGGTGAGGAGTCGCCTTGTTTCGGTCCTTGCCGGTTTCGGAGGGCGAGAGTTGAGTCAGCGTTACGAAGGGGTTGGCCGGAAGATTGGCCCGCGGTCGATCACCGATTGGATCAGGCCGTCCTCAAGATAGTCGGGACGGGTATCGATCGCCCGCGCACTCTGGCCGTCGTATCCGAGGGCAGTCCGGACGCGCGGATTCAGGAAATAAGCTCCAGGCACGAGTTCGGCCAGGATGCCAAAACTCGCCGGAGCTTTGGTTTGAAGCTCGGCCACAAACGACGGGGCGTCCTGATCTTTGGCTTGCGCGAGAATCTTCCTCAAGCCATCGGCCAAATCCGGACGCACCGCGAGGACTTGATCCAAACCCTCGTGTGCCACGCCCGCTTCGCTGGCGGAAGGGAGACCGTGGCCCGCCGGGATCAACACGTCGGCCAGGTTGGCCAGCAGAAATCTTTCAGAAGCATCGAAGTCCACAATCTTGGGAGCGTTACAAGGTTAAGCCGTAACTATTCAGTGCGATGAAATGCTCGCCCTCACCCCGGCCCTCTCCCCCAGGGAGAGGGAGTAACTTTTGCACGCCAGTGGACTCATCACTGATTAGATTAGTCAGCGTTCCCAGTGCGAGAAAGAGCTGTTCCCTCTCCTGGGGGAGAGGGTGAGGGGGATTCATATTTTCAATGAATAGAAGTTTGCCGGTTCAGCATGGCGCCTTTTGATTTCGACGCTCCTCGACGAGATGCTCCGCGCAGCGCAGCGACAGAGCGGCGATGGTCGCGGTCGGATTCATGCCGCTGGACGTGGGCCAGATGCTGCCGTCGAAGACATAAAGATTGGGCACGTCATGGCAGCGGCCCCAAGCATCCACAACGGACGTTGCCGGATCGACGCCCATTTGGGCCGTGCCAAGAAGGTGCCAGCCCGTTTCGCGGATCAAGGGCGCGATGACGGTTTCATAAGCCCCGGCGGCTTGGAGCGATTCGCGGGCGCGCGCCAGGTGGAATTGCAGAAGCCTCTGCGAGTTCTCCGACATCCGATAAATCAGCTTGGGCGCGGGAATGCCGTCGGCGTCCTTGAGCACGGGATCGAGCACGATGCGATTGGCGTCCTCCGGCAAATCCTCCGCGATGATCCCCCACATCGCCGAATGACCGAGCCGCTGGCGGAGTTGCCTGTGAAAGTTTGGCCCCCAGATCGGATTGTCGCCCCAGGGATACCCGCGCGTCATGGAGAGTGGGCCACCCGTGGGCTGCAATCCCCACTTCGCTCCGCGCACGAACCCGCGTGACGCGTCCGTCTCGTAGAATTCGAGGCAATGAATGTGCTGGCCCCACAACCCGTGTGTGCTGCCCAGATCCTCCTCGAACAAACCCACCACGGTGCCGAAGGGATGCATCATCAGGCGCCGACCCACCAAGCCCGATGAATTCGCGAGGCCATTGGGCGCCTGATTGGTCGCGGACAACAACAAGATTCTCGGCGTGCCAATCCCGTTCGCCCCGAGCACCGTCACCGCCGCTTTCTGGAACAGATCCTTTCCCGTCCGGTCCACGTACACGGCCCCGGTGACCAGGCCGCTCGAATTGACTTCAAGCCGGCGCACGCGCGCGCCCGTGACAAGCCGCACGCCGCGTTGGACCAGTTGCGGCCAGTGCGTGCGATCGACCGACGCTTTGGCGCCTTCGACACAGCCCCACATGCAGGTCGCCCGCTGGGTGCATTCGCGAAGCGGACCGTAAGGCCGAGTCGCGATGGCATTCGGCGCGGGCCACCAATGCCAGCCGAGCCGGTTGTGCGCCCGGGCCACGCGCCGGCCCATGAGCGCGAGCGGAGCCGGCGGCAGTGGAAGCGGTTTGCCGGGTGGAAACGCAGTGTCTCCCGCGAGCCCGGAGACACCAAAGTCCCTTTCGACTCTCTCGTAAAACGGTTCGAGTTCTTCGTAAGTGAGCGGCCAATCGTCCGCCACGCCGTCCAGCGTGCGCACGCGAAAATCCGAAGGCATGTTGCGCTGCCAGTGCGCGGCGTAGATCACCGTGCCCCCGCCAACCGCGTTGTAGAGAACGGTGGAAATGTCCGAATCTCTGTCCTCGATGGGATAGTCCGCCGGGGCCTGCCGGCGATTCGGATTGCCCGACCAATAACGGCCCGCGGTGAGTTCAAAATCCGGATGCTCCGCGCGGGCCTTGGAATAATCCGGCCAATCTCCTTGTTCGAGCACGACGACACGGAGCCCGGCTTCGACGAATCGCTTCGCCGCGACGGCGCCAGTCGGGCCAGCGCCGATGATCAGCACGTCGGGAATTGTGTCCATGACGTCGGGCAGCGTTTCAGTTTCTCCAGGCCAAAGGAGTCACGCGGACAAGCTGTCCGCGCTCCTTCGGTCGCGTTCTGGCTGCGCCGCAGTCGGGTGCCGTTTGTGGACGGGAAACCGTGGCTTTCCCCGCCTACTGCTTCGCGCGATAGAACCGTTGCGCCACATCCGGCTTGACCTTGAGTGGCGACACCGCGTTTGCCACGGCGGTCCAACCGCTCGTCAGCGTCGTGGTCGATTCCAGAGTGCCCGCGCTCCAGGTGATTTCCAATTCTGCGCCGACTCGCTTGATGGCCAGCGTGGGCGGCTTGGCGGTCTCCGCCACGGGCACGGTGAAACCAAACGCGCGAGGCACTGTGCTGTTGAAACCGGACTGGCTGAGGTAAATGTCGTCGAAAAAGAGATTTGTCGAGGTGCTGTGACCGCCCAGACCACCCATAATCAAGCGAGTGAGATGTGGCGTGGTGAAACCAACATCCGCGGCGCCAACGGGGTTTCGGGAAGAAAGGAAGCCCGTAAAGATTGTGGTGCGCTGGGTGGCGCCGTCTTTCTGCACATGCACCGTGCAGGTATCGCCGGTGTCCAGATTGGTCGGAGGTGTCGTGGATTTATCCTGACTGAATGGTGCGTTCTTGATGTCCACCCAGACATTGTACGCGGTCCGGGATTCAAGCGCGGGATTGAACAGCTCAATCCCATTGGAGCCGTTGTACCCACCGACTTGCCGGCCCGCTCCAGATTCGTCGCTAATGACAGCGCCCGGGCCTATGTCCGCGCCGGAGTCACCGCCAAAGCGAACCGGCCGATCCGTCAGGGCCACTTGTCCGCGCACGGGCTCCGATTCATCGCCCACCAAGAATGCGCGGAAGAACAAGGTGCGCTCCTGGCCTTCGGCGACCGTCAGCGGCCCCAATTGCATTACGGCGGTGCTCCCGCCCGTGTTGGGCGCGGCGAACTTGTTCCCGTTGAACTCCACGACCGAGAATTCAGCGGCGTCCAGGTCACTCCAACCGCCTTGCCCGTTGAGAAGCCCGACATTGTAGCGGTCAAAATTGTCGATAAGCGTCCAACCTTTGGCGACATCGCTGATGGCAGCCACGGTTGTGGTTTGCTTCGCCTGCTCGGCTCCGCGCTTGAGGGTCAGCGTGTAGGTTCGCGAGGCCGAGACGGGCACTTCGAGTGACCCCAGCCCTGAAACCGTCTTGGCGGTCACGTCACCGATGCCCTGGTCAATTTCGACCTGGACATTTTTCGTCACGTCCCAGCGCAAGATCGCGGTTCCCCCGACTGCGGACGCAGGCAGATCCGATTTGAAAGAACGGATCGCCAGCGGCTGAGGTTTGCTAAAAGGCACGGGCGTGCCGGTGGTGACCACCGTCTTAATTTCCTGCTCGGAGAGCGCTCGGCTCCAAAGCGCCACGTCGTCGATCAAACCGGTGACCCAATGCGTGGGGTTGGCCCGCAAGATCCCGCCCACGGTCGTCGTGTTGAATCGCCACGCTCCTGCCGGCTTGGCCGGAATCTCCACCGCGTCCTTCACCCCATCCACATACAACGCTCGCGTGCCGTCGCTTTGCTGGACAAATGCCAGGTGATGCCAGGTGCCATCCAGCGGCTCCTTCTCGCTCTTGAGATGATCGACCGTCGTGAAGCCCGTTTGCCGGAAATAGTAGTCAAGCTGGCCGGTCGCGCCAGTGCTGGCGGTGCCCAAGTTGAACAGAGGATTGTTGTCGGACGTGTTCGCTTCGGCGAATAACCGCAAATCGCTCTGGCCCGTTCCCATCACGTTGGCCCAAAAAGAAACCGTGAAAGCCGGATGCTGGTTGATCGGCAATTGTTCACCGGCGCTGTTCACGCGCTTGAGCATCGTCTGGCGGGCATTCTCGAATTTGACGGCTTTGCCAATCTTTCCGGCCACCACGTCCGCGGCGGTCAGATTGACGAGCTCCAAATCATAGCCGCTGACCACGTCCGGGGTTTTCACGCCAAGCACTTCATCCAGGGGCCAGTACGCCACCATGCCTTTCGTCAGCGGAGAAAAGACGCTGCTCAAGCCTTCTTTGACGACTTGTTGCACTTCCGCCTCGGAGAGCGCTCGGCTCCAAAGGGCCACGTCGTCGATCAAACCGGTGACCCAATGCGTGGGGTTGGCTCGCAGAATCCCGCCCACGGTCGTGGTGTTGAATCGCCATGCTCCCTCCGGCTTGGCCGGAATCTCCACCGAGTCCTTCACTCCGTCCACATATAGCGCTCGCGTGCCATCACTTTGCTGCACAAACGCCAGGTGATGCCACGTGCCGTCCAGCGGCTCCTTCTCGGTCTTGAGATGATCGACCGTCGCGAAGCCGGTTTGCCGGAGGTAATAATCAAGCTGGCCGGTCGCGCCAGTGCTGGCGGTGCCCAAGTTGAACAGAGGATTGTTGTCCGCCGTATTCGCCTCGGCGAACAACCGCAAATCGCTCTGGCCGGTCCCCATGACATTCGCCCAAAAAGAAATCGTGAAGGCTGGATGCTTGTTGATGGGCAATTGTTCACCGGCGCTGTTCACCCGCTTGAGCATCGTCTGGCGGGCGTTCTCGAACTTGAACGCTTTGCCGACTTTCCCGGCGACGACATCCGCCGCGGTCAGATTGACCAATTCCAAATCATAACCGCTGACCAAGTCGGGCGTTTTGGTGCCGGCGACATCGTCGAGCGGCCAATAGGAAACCAGGCCGTCTTTCAAGGCCGCCTGGGCCGTAAAGCTGAAGATGGTGGTAAGCAGAGTAATGAGGAGCTCGAACGGGAAGCGAGAGCTCCGAATCCGAGTTGATGAGAGTCTCATAGGCATTCGTAGAATTGTGCGTTTCTTTGTCGGGAACGCTGAAAAACGTAACCAGGGACGCGCGTCACGGGCAAGAACATTTTGGGCGTAACCTCGGCTAACCTGCGGATGATTCAAGAATTTATCCCAAGGAGTGCGGGCAGCTTGCCCGCGAGCTTTTCCAGAATCTCGCCGCACCACCGCGCGGGCAGGCTGCCCGCGCTCCTTCTTGAATCAACCGTGTCGGCTAACCTGTGGTGGGGCGAGGCCCAGCCCAGCCGACCGTCCACAGAAATTGGCTCGCAGGACGCTCGCCTTAGCCGTAAGTATTCAGTGCGATGAAAAGCTCGCCCTCACCCCGACCCTCTCCCCCAGGGAGAGGGGATTCAGTCCTCCGCACGGATGAAATCGGATGCGTTCCGAGTCCACAACCTCAACCATTGATTCTCCCTCTCCCCGAGGGAGAGGGCCGGGGTGAGGGGAAAGGCGCCTAAAAGGAACGAGCGACTCCAACTGCGCTAAACAGATACCGGCGGCTCGCCGAACACTTCATCACAGACCGTCCGCGCTCACTTTTGAGTGATCGAAAAATGCGCCGAGAAAAGTCGCCGCCGGTCCGGCGGCGACGGCACGCGAGCGGCGTGCGCTCCGCTTGCTCCCCTTTGGTCGCGCTTGAATTTGCCCCGGCAGGAGGCGTAGATTCGTTTGTAGGTCGGAAAGAAGCCCCGCGGCTTAACCAGCGGCCGCAACCCGAACCATAACGATCCGCACACTTGCAGGCATGAACACGGACCTCAAAATCACGGCGAACAAACACCACGATGCCGAGGGGCGCCCCAAAGTGTTCACCCTCACTCTCGGCCATGAAACGGTGACGCTCGATCCGGGCAAAACGTGGATCAAAGCCGACGCCTTCAAATGGGTCACGCGCGGGCTGATGGAGGAGCCGCAATCGTTTCATGTGCTGGCCGACGGCACCGTCGATGTCAACGGCGAGAAGATCGGCCTTCTCGATCACGATGGACAGACCAAGCTCGAACATGAAATGAACAAGCGGCACACCCCGCCGGTGGCGACGAAAGCGCCGGCGGCGGTGAGTTCGCGCGTTGCCGCTGTCGCGCAGGCGCCGCGCTCGGATCACGTCCAGTTCAAGATCAAAATAGATCACCTCGGCCATCTGATGGTGGAGTGTCATCGGGGCAGCGAGCGCGTCGAGACCGGAGTGCGCGGTCTCCCGGGCCTGATCCAAAACGGGCTGATGCTCAAACCCAAGATTCTCCACGTGGACCCTCTTCTGCGGGCCGTCGAGATCGATGGCGTGCGCTTCGAGTGCAATGAAGCCGGCGCGCAGCAACTCGAAGCTGCTCTCAATGCAAGTTACTCGCCCCGGCTGCAATCCGAGGGAGACGCCGCCGTGGAAGTCAAAGAGAATCCCGCAGCCTCGACCGGATTTGACATTCGATTTTTCACGGTGCGCGCCGGCGCGCGGTTCGAGATCAAAGGCCACCTTTCCCAGGATAATCTGGACATTCTTCAAGACACTAACCGCTGCGGACTGCTCAAGGCGGGGATTGTCCTGCGGTTATCTCCGCCTTTCCTGTTGATGCGCCGGCGGCGTCATGACGGAAGTGAAGAAAAGATTCCCGAACTTCCCGATATTCAGTATCGGCACATTGCGGCGCACCAACTGCAGAAAATTCTCAACCATCCGCTCATTCGCCGCGCGGGCGGGGCCGCCTCCCCCGACACCGAGACGCTGCCGGGCGAGTCGTCCAAGGAAATCGTCGCTATGCAATTGGAGCGGAATCCCCACAACAAATCGCTTCTCTGGCTGAAATGCCTGACAAATCAAGGCGGCGCGGAAGGAAAAGCCTTCACGCACCATAACGTTGCGGACCTCCAGCACGCAGGCGTTTTTCGGCCCGAGCTCGATGTCACATTGTCGCTCGACCACCGCACCCTCGGCATTCTGAACAAAACGACAAACCAAGAAGAAAAAATCACGGTGGACATCAATAGCGCCGACGAAGATCTCGCCAAAGCGAGCGAGATGCTCACCGCGGCGTTGAAACCGCCAACGTCCAAACCGACACGATCCGGCGTTGAACTCAAACCTTCTTCGGAGCCGCCTGATGGGATGGCTGAAAACGTAAGGCAGGCTTCCAGAATGCCAGTTCAGGAGGCACCGCGCCTCACGACAGACGCCGCAGCGATGCCCGGTCCACCGTCAAACCACATCCCGGCCGAACAAACCAGCCCAGTGGCTGAATCACATATCGAGGCTCCTTCACCTTCTGCAAGCGAGGCTTCGAAAACCAGGGTGCTTGAACCCACCACGGTTGCCCCGCCGCAGGTCGAACAACCCAAACCCGAGGATCCCCCGTTGGACGCGGCGGTTCTGGCGCTGTTCAAAGAAACTGATCCGCTCCGAATCAATCTGGAGGTGTTCCAACGTCTGACGCAGCGGCTGGAGCTTCCCGTCCAGGACCTGGCGCTCAGCCTGGAGCGAGTTTTTGAGAACCGCCGCTTCCAGGTGGTCAGCTCGACGCATCCCGAAGTGACGAGCATTCTGGAATTGCGCTCAAGCGAGTTCACCGGCTTCTACCTTTCGCACGTCAGCGAACGGAAGGTCCTCCTGGTCTATGCGCGGGATGGCAAACATATCCAATGGGGAACCATCAAATGCGAACTTCAGGCGTCGGTCGCTTCGGAGCCTGACGAATTTCGCGGCAGCGCTCTGCTCGGCCTGGCCATCAATCGCGCCGGACATTTTGTTTTTGTCGTGACTCCCGAATATAACAATTGGAGCAAATCCCGCGCGAAAACCTACGAGGAAGCCGAAGTCCACTTCGCCACGGTGAAGGAAATCGCCGCGGCGCCGGGAGATTACTCGCTGATCTGGCCGGAACTGGAATGATTTGGTTTGAGCGGCCTGGGAGAAAGTGCTCATAATCCTGGCGTGCTCACCTGTTCGCGGTAGCTTGCGATGACGCAGTCTCGGAGCGTGACGCGGCGGTCGTGAGGATGCGCCAAACCCAGAAACCAGAAGAGAGGACGCCATGAACCTGCCTGACACGTTGTGGAAACCCGATTTTTGCGTTGAGTTCAAAGCTGGCCAAACCATCCTGAAAGAAGGCGAGGTCGGAAACACGCTCCTGGTCCTGCTGGATGGCCAGATCGAAGTCCAAGTTCGCGGCAAAGTCGTGGGAACTTTCGACCCCATCGAGATTTTCGGCGAGATGGCTGTGATCGACAGCCAACCCCGCAGCGCCACGGTCGTTGCGAAGAAGAAAAGCCGGTGCGCGCGAATCGATCAAGCCCACTTCAAAATGCTCATTCAAAAGAAGCCGGAGTTCGCCATCGACGTGATGCACGGCATGGTCGAACGCATGCGCTGGATGGATTCTGTGGCAGCGAAACAGGCGGCTGAGCAAGCCGCGTCGGCGATCACCCCACCGGATGGGCTGCAGAAGGAATTTGAGGAGCTGAAGCGGAGTTTGGAAGGCGTCGCGACGCAAATCGCGCAGCTTCTTCAGAAGATCAAATCATGAGAGAAAAAAAGAGGCCGGAATGGCTTCCGGCCTCTGCGTAATGGTTGGAGGTTTTCTACTGCTTGACGCGATAGAACTTCGCGCCTGGCGCCGCATTCACGTTGAATGGGCTTTGCGCGCCCGCCACATCGGTCCACGGTCCAGCGACCGAATCGGCGGATTGCAGCGTTCCGGTGTAGGTGATGCTCAAGCCCGTCGCCGTTCGTGCAGCCTTAACGGTGGGAGCCGTCGGCGGCGTAACGGGCGGCGGAGTGATCTTGACGGTCGTCACAGCCTGGCCGGCTTTGCCCGCCGCATAGACTTGCGAGACTTCGTCGCCCGACAGCGCGCGCGTCCAAAGCGCGATATCATCCAGCTGGCCCGCGAGGAAGTTCGGAGTCGCTGCATCCGGCCCCAGACCGCTGGCGGGATCAGCAGGATCGGCCAGGTTCAACCGCGAACCCATCGAGATGTACGGCATGTCTGGCGAGTTGAAGGTCGTGATGTAATCCGTGGAGGCTATTTCGGCTCCGTTCAAGTAGAGCCGCAATTGCGCTCCATCTGCGCTGAAGGCGACGTGTTGCCATGACCCGGCCGGGAAGGCCGCGGGCCCGGTAGCCCGGACGACGTTGGGTCCGGCGCCAATGGCACCAGACAACCGCAGGACATTGTCATCCGGATTGAGCACGAGTCCAATCTCAAACTGCCCGGCCAAGCTTGCTCCGCGAGCGTTGACCCCCACGCCCAGGTTCCCCTGCGCATTGCGGAAGAACGCGACGTCCGACGCGGCTCCCGCTGCGACATTCACCCAGGCCGAGCCAGCCATCTGGGTTTTGGCCTTGGTGAAGTCATCGACCAAAACGTAAGTCGAGGTTCCATCAAATCGCAGCGCATTGCCGACTTGGCCGGCGCCCCACGCCGCAGTGCCGTTGACTTTGCCCGCCTTGCCACTCGCAACCGCGTTCGCGGCGGCCGTTCCGGAGGCCTCGTCGAGTTTCCAGTATCCAACCAGCGCTTCGTTGATGTTGAACGTAGATAGCCGGACCGACGCATTTCGGCTGATCGTGCTGCCTGCCGGATTGAAGACAGCAACGCTGTAGATCGCGACATCCGCCTCGCCAAATGAACTGATGGTCAATGCGGAACTTGTCGCCCCGCTGATGTTGCCACCGTTGGGGAGGTTGCGCCCGTTCTTGCGCCATTGATAAACGAGGTCGCTGCCCGTCGCGGTCACAGACAGTCTGACGGTGCTTCCCGCCGCGGCGACCGTCGGTTGCGGGTCGGCGGTGATAGAAGGAGGCGCGCCCGCCGGCGGCGAGTTCAGGATAAGCTGGATCCCGTTGAGACCCGACCCCCGATCATAGGAGCCAGCCACCGTCTCAAACGTCAGCGTGATTACTCCGTTGTTCGGACGGACATTATCGAATCGGACGTAGCTCGCAACGGTCCGGTTCTTCGCGTCCGTGCTGGATCCGCGATAAAAGCCAGGGGCCGCATTGTATTCGTCCGCATTCATCGACCGAATGTAATAGGTTTGAGCAGTCTGACCATTGATCGTGAAGTTCGCTTCCTGGAACTGGAGAGGGATGTTGACGATATAGGCAATGACCGTGTGAGAGCCAGCAGGCACATTTCCAAATGTGAGAGTCGCTGGACTCCCGATATTTGCATAGATCAACCCGTTCAGCATGCGCTGAGTACCGGTGGAGTTGCCGGCCCCTGATCCCCACGAGCCGCTCGCTTGCCATTCGAATGTGACGCTGGATTCTTTGTTGTCGCTGTCCACAAGGAGCAAAGGCGGATCGACGCCCAGATCAGGCAACGAACCGCTCCCCGCGTTGGCGCCGTTTATCCAATACGCCTGCTGGTGTATGCCGGCGATGTCGTCGGCGTTCATCAGAGTCGGTGCGCCATTGGCGCCGCCGCCGCGGAAGCTGATGCCAATACTCTTCGTGGCGGAAGGCGTGAAGAGGACAGCTTTGACTGGCGTGCTCTTTTCGCAACCGACGATTTGGGCCTGGTAAATGTTCGTCACGTTTGCCTCGGTGATCGTCTCCGTCGTGTAGCTGGTCTGTCTCGCGCCAGCGATAGGCTGTCCGTTCATCAGCCATTGGATTGGCCACGGACCGTTCACGACGACGTTGAAAGTCGCTTTGGAACCTTCCAGCACCGGCGTATCCACGGGCTGGGTCAGGAAGCGAGCCTTGTTGCAGTCAGCGCCAGTCGCGACCGCCAGGAACTCAACTTCCGCGATTTGGAAACAGCAGCCGTTGACCGTCTGAGTCTCGACGACCGTCCAGCGGTAGTGTTTGTAAGCCTTCTTGTTGGGGAAATAGAATTCCTGAGCCTGGAAACGAGCGGTGTAAGCGGGAATGTTATCCAGCTTGGCGATCAATTCCCAGTTGCCTGAACCAAACGCGCTGATGGACGCGTCGTTGGAACCCTCGATGGTCACGATCTTGGGATCGCGCTCCGGAGCGTCGTTGGCGGACTGCATGCTGATGCCGGTGATGGTGGTCGCGCCGATGGAAGGCGTGACGACGAAGCCGGAGGGCTTGCCGCCGGTGCGCGTGTCAAAGTTCAGGTACTTCGTCGGCTTGCCGTCGATGGCGTTGGCGACGCCTTCCGAGCCCGGGCTGTTCGAAGAGCTGGCAATCACCGCGTCACCGGGTTGCGTGACGTCCGTCGGTGCTCCCGTTCCAAGCAACTCGACTTCGGCGATTTGGAAGCAGCAGCCGTTGATGGTCTGCGTTTCCACCACGGTCCATCGGTAATGCTTGTACGGTTTGAGATTTGGGAAAACAAACGTTTGGCCCTGGAATCGCGCCGTGTAGGCCGGAATATTATCGAGCTTGACGATCAACTCCCAGTTTCCGGCGCTGAAGTTCGCCACCGTATTGTCGTTCGAGCCTTCCAGCGTGATAATCTTGGGATCACGCTCGGGAGCGTCATTGGCCGACTGCATGGTGATGCCGGTCACGACGGTCCGGCCCAGCGAAGGAGTGACCACAAATCCCGAAGGTTTTCCGTTGGTCCGCGTGTCGAAGTTCAGATACTTGGTGGGCTTGCCGTCGATGGCGTTGGCTACGCCTTCGGAACCGGGACTATTCGATGAGGAAGCGATCACGGGGTCGCCAGGCTGCGTGATGTCATTGGGCAGCGTGCTGCCGAGCAATTCGACTTCCGCAATCTGGAAGCAGCAGCCATTCACGGTTTGCGTTTCCACCACGGTCCAGCGGTAGTGCTTATACGGTTTCTCATTGTCGAAGAGGGCCGTGTAAGTTTGGAATCGGGCGGTGTAAGCCGGGATATTGTCGAACCGCTTGATCAACTCCCAATTCCCAGAACTAAACGAGGTAATTGCCGCATCATTGGAACCTTCAAGAGTGACGATCTTCGGATCGCGCTCAGGAGCGTCGTTGGCCGACTGCATGGTTAACCCGACGACGCGGGTGATTCCGACCGCAGGTGTGACCACGAAACCGGAAGGCTTCCCGCCGGTCCGCGTGTCGAAATTCAGATACTTGGTCGGTTTGCCGTCGATGGCATTGGCCACGCCTTCCGATCCCGGGCTGTTGGAGGACGATGCGATAACCGGATCGCCGGGTTGGGTGACATCTTGTGGCAGCAGGGTGCCGAGAAACTCGACTTCGGCAATCTGGAAACAACAGCCGTTCACCGTCTGGGTTTCCACAACCGTCCAGCGGTAATGTTTATAGGGCTTGGAGTTCTCGAAGTTGAACGTCTGGGGCTGGAATCTCGCGGTGTACGCGGGAATGTTATCGAGTTTAACAATCAATTCCCAGTTGCCTGACACGAAGTCTTTAACGGCGTCGTCATTCGATCCTTCCAACGTGATGATCTTGGGATCGCGCTCCGGCGCATCATTCGCCGATTGCATGGTGAGGCCGGTGACGACCGTGCGCCCGATCGATGGCGTGACGATGAACCCGGAAGGCTTGCCGCCCGTGCGGGTGTCGAAGTTCAAATACTTGGTCGGCTTGCCGTCGATGGCGTTGGCCACCCCTTCGGAACCGGGACTGTTCGATGAGGAAGCAACGACAGGGTCACCGGGTTGGGTAACGTCCTGCTGCGCGTGAACGGTGAGAGTCGCCACCGTTACAAGAACGGCGACGATTTAGGATAGGACTGGTGAGGTTGCTTTTTTCATATTAATTCTTCGCTACACTGGGAACTTTGAGGGCGGTCTTCTCTCATTTTCTCCGACTGAAAGTCAAGCCCATTAGCTGGGTACGCGACTGATGCATCCCGAAGTTATCAGAGACTCTTTGGAGTGCGGCGGCAAGCGGAGCGCGACGCCGCTTTGGCGTGGGCCAAGGCGGTACTCCCGGGCCGTTCGCGATGTTGGGATTCGACAAGAAAGCGCCGTCGCCGCTGCGCTCTGCCGGCGCACTCCTAATCGACCGGTTCCAGTCCAAGGCACCGTCAACTGGATGCACTGCTGGGGACAGCGGTTTTGGCGCACGGCTGTTTGAAGAAATTTGCGCCGGCTGTGATCTCCCCCGCAACGCTTCGGCATTCTGCAAGGAATTCTCATTTTGGCTCGGCGCGCGCCCATCCTGGGCGCAGCGGCTTCCTCAAACTGGGCGCAACGGTCTCGTTCCGAGCCGCCTCGCGCTGGCGAAGCCGCTGCGGCCTGGAAGGCCGCGCTCCAAACGCGCATAATGAGAATTGCTGGCATTTTGCCGCCCTCGTCATCGCTTCGTAATCAAGTTTCCGTCCGGCCCGATGACGACTTCCCTGGAACCGTCAGGAATGGGCGTGGTCGTGGTTCGGCCACCCGGCCAACGGATCGAAACCGCATTGGGACTGGAGCGTGTCGCCATCACCTGTGCAGCGCTGTCCTGGGACCAATAGCCCGACCCCGCATGGATTTCTCTGGCCGGACCGAGTTGATCCCCGAAGCGCAGCCGAATTACAGCGCCAATCGCCTGCGGATTCCCGACTGGCCCTCGCAGCTTGATGCGAAGGCCAGGAGCCGCTTGCACGTTCTGGAATAACTTTGTCTCCGCCCCGTTCTGAGTCACGGCCAGATCGATCCTTCCGTCCTCATTGAAATCGCAGAGTGCCGCGCCGCGTTGTTCCCCGTAAACGGCCACGCCAGACACCTGGTCAGGCACGCTGGCCAGGCCGCCTTTCCCATCGCCTCGAAGCCACAATCCTCGTCCGGCATCCAGGCGCGGAACCTCCGCTTGCAACGGAAAGAAATTCTGGCTCAGGAAAATATCCTCGTGGCCGTCGCCGTCGAAATCCGCGACGTTGACGCCGAACGCGGGGGCAAGTTGCGCTTCAATCGGCAACTCCAGTCTCTCGAACCGTCCGCCTCGATTCAAGAAAACGCACGATGCCAGGGTCTTCACCTCCGTCCGCCGCGCCAGGACCATTCGGTCTCCCAAGACATCCGCCAGAGAAGCTTCACTATAGGCTTTGTGGCTGGCGAATCGCTCGAACAGAAACGGAAGCGACGCGGACAGCCGAAGGAATTGACGGCTGGTGGTGAGTTGCCCGCTTTCGGGGTCATGGCTGGCCTCGATGAAGTCCATGACTCCAGGCCGGGCCAATTCGCCGTACAGAATGGTGAGCGAACGTTCACTGGACGCCTGGTAAGGACTGTTCAGACCCCAGTTGGACGCGACTATGTCCATGCGCCCGTCGCCATCGAGATCGCCAGTCACAACTCCTTTCCACCAGCCCGTGAATTCGGAGAGGCCAAACTCCGCCGTGACGTCGAAAAGCGATCCGTCCCGTCTTTGAAAGATGCGGAGTGATCCCCATTCGCAGGCCAAAACCAATTCCGGGAAACCATCCCCTGTTAAGTCACTCCAGACCGCGCCATTGACGACGCCGAGATTCTCAAGCAGAAGGCTGTTGCGCGCATCCAACTCCCATCGGGCTCCGTTCTGACGGTAGATCTTCGAGGGCGCACCCAACGGGTAACGGCCTGGCAAAACACCTCCAGCGACGAAGAGCACGAGCCGACCATTGCCGTCTAAATCCCCCAAGGCAACTGCGCCTCCGCCGCTCATTTCCGATCCTATCGACTCGCCGAATTCCAGCCGGTTTTCGCTAAGCCGAAATTGCATCGCGCCGTAACGCGATGGGGACTCGTATCCGGTAATTCCCGCCACAAAGGACGCGCGGCCGTTTGGATCGGTCCAACCCACGATTCCTCCGGTGTCGCTGAGAACCGCATTGGTTTTCACCGAAGCAATTCGCTCAAACGCACCGCGTCCGCTCGACCGAAATACAGCCGGCGCGCTGCCCTGCCCCGAGCCGATAATCAGGTCGTCATGGCCGTCGGCATCCAGATCGAACCAGGCGATTCCGGGGCCGGGCTGGCTCAGTTTGAACGGAAGGAGCGGCTGGCGCTCGAAGTCGTTGAACGGCGCCTCCGCGTGGGTGTGGTTCAGCAGATGGCTGGCGTCTTGAAAGAGCGTCGGGGGGCGTGATGCGTAATTCGTAATGCGTGAGGAATCTGATGACCGCGCTTTGATGCTTTGGGGCTTTGACGCTTCAACGCCAGCCACAGCGCCCAGGCCAGGCTCCTCGATTTCGTAAATCCGATTTGCCGCGACGTTTGGGACGATGCTGGTCTTGCCACTGCGCCACGCCACCTCGATGCGCATCCCTTCGCGGGCCTGGCCTGCGGCGAAAACGGCCACGGCTTCCGAGCCTGCCAGGTAGTGCCCGCCGCTGACGATCTCAGAGGTCTGATTTGGAATTGCGCCGTTGATCAACGTCACTTTCGAGCCGATCCCTTCCGAGTTTGGAGCGCGCCCTTTGAGGCGCACGGCCACGCGGCCTTGCGTGCTTTCGTTCCGGTAAAGCTCTGCTGCGCCGTTCAGACAATTCACAACCAGATCCAGATCGCCGTCGCCGTCAAAATCACCTATGGCCATGCCGTGCCGGACCGCGGTTTGATTCAGCCCCCATCGCTCCGTGGCTTCCTCAAATCGCCAGTCTTTCAAGTTACGGAACGCCACAATCGGCATGCGCAGGGCGGGATAAAGTTTGTAGTGCTCTTCCAGTTCGCGGGTGTAAGCCTGCTGGCGGGCGGTTTCGTCCTTGAAATGACTCCAGGAATGCTGCCGGGCGGAGATTTCTCGCGCGGCATCCATATCCTGGACGTCGCGGAAATGACCGGCAGAGACGAGCCAATCCTCGTAGCCGTCCAAGTCCACGTCCAACGCGATCGGAGACCAGGACCAATCCGAAGCCGCGACGCGAGCGAAGTCCGCCACCTCAGCGAAAGTGCCGTCGCCGCGATTCCGGAACAGGGTGTTGCGCATCACCTGCGGGCGGTCATCGATCGCCCCGATGGACGCATCCATTGGCTTGTCCGCGAACATCTGGCGTTTTCGCATCCGCAAATCGCGGCTCAGCATATCGACCACAAAGAAATCCACGTGCCCGTCGCGGTCGAGATCTGCGAAGTCCGCGCCCATGGAACTGGCGCTGATTTTCCGGAGGGAGAACTTTTCGGCGGCGCGAAAGCGGCCATGGCCGTCATTGATCCAAAATCGGTCGGGAGTCCAGTAATCGTTGCAGACATAAAGATCCGGAGCCAGATCCCCGTTGACGTCACGGAAGGTCGCACTCAATCCCCAATCCAGCGGCGGTTCAGTCAGGGGTTTGCCGGCTTCGTCGAGAAAGGTTCCGTTGTTCCAGGCCGCGAGCTGAAAACGGCCTGTTCCGTCATTGAGCAGGAGTTGATCGGGTTCCCCATACTCGGCCAATTGGCCCCCGCGGAGCACGAAGCGATTCCGGTCTTTTGGAGGAATGACGGGTTTCCCGCCGATCGCGGAGAAGCTAATTCGCCCCAAGTCCCGCATGTCATTGGTCCGATTATTGGCGACGTAAAGGTCGAGCGTGCCGTTGCCATCGATGTCGGCCAGCGCGAGCGTTGTGGCTGCGGACGGACGACGCGTGCCGGCCTCCAGGGAGCGATCCGTAAACCGGCCTTTTCCGTCATTGAGGAAGCAAAGGATTCCTTCGCTGAGTGTCGAAACCAGCAAATCCAGAGAACCGTCGCCATTAATGTCCGCGAATACGGCGCCTCGGGAGAACTTGCGTTCGGACTGGAGCCCATCGGACTGGAGCCCAGATTCGGCGGTCACGTTCTTGAATTGCCAATTCCCCAAATTGCGATAGAGCACACTCGAATTCTCCAGGCCGCAGAAATAGAGGTCCGGCAGGCCGTCTTTGTCGATATCCCCCACCGCGACTCCCGCACCGTTGGCCAGCACGCGGTTGGCCGCGATGGAGGCTTCGGTCAATTGGTTCGAGAAATGGATCCCAGTTTGCGCGGGCGAGAAGAGCCGGAAGCCATCCCGTCCTTGGCCGGAGACTTGTGCTTCCGTCCAGCGGTATCCGGATTCGGCGTGCCAAAGCCTATCCGCTCCGCGAAGGCCTGTTTGTGAAGGCAAAAGGACACAGACCGAGATAGCTATGACAGTTCTTCTCACGAAAGCGTGTTTCCGAAACTTCGATCTCTCTCAAAAGGAACGCCTACCTTCACCATCCATTGGAAGTCAATGGCAATCCGGGAATTCTCATTCCTAAGAAGGCATGGCTAGTGCTTAACAGGAAAGTGACAGATAGAACGAATAGGCAGTCCCTCGTTCCACGCTAAGGCGCCCCTGAGTGGGGGCGCCTGTTTGTTTTGGGGATTGGAGTGTTGGAGTGTGGGTGTAGTGGACGGCTGAGAATCCAATTACTCCACTACTCCATGGCTCCTTTTTGGCTGCCGGAATGGGCTGCCACGAAAGTGCTTTACACAGTGGGGATTCAAATCTAACGTTGCCTCTACATTTGAAACTAGAAGTGAGTCGATGACGGAATTCTATGGAAGGAAAGTCGAAGACAATCGAGGATTTTCGCGTGCATGAAAAGGATACCGGTTCCGCCGATGTCCAGATCGCTTTGTTGACGCAACGCATCAACCATTTGACTGAGCACCTGCAAAAGAACCTGAAAGACCACAGCTCACGCCGGGGCCTGCTGATGATGGTGGGCCAGCGTCGGCGTCTCCTGGATTACCTGCACAACACCGATATTCGGCGTTACCAGTCACTGACCAAAAAGTTGAAGCTTCGCAAGTGATCTTCGGCTTTCGAGGACTTCTTTCGCTTTTCGTTTAACATAAAACCCGCAGTCCATCCGCTTCTCAAGGAGCGGCGAAGCTCGCTAACGCGACGTGGTTTCGATGGCCTGCAAAACCTTCGCGTCACAGCCCGTTGGCACTGGGAAATTTCATTCAGTACCTGTTCCTCAGGTGCTCACTGAAGTTCCTCTGGGCCAACGGGCATTGCTAAATCGTTATGCCTGAGAAAATCACTATCCAAGTAGGGGCCAACCCCATTCACATTGAAACTGGCAAGCTCGCCAAACAGGCCGATGGAGCCGTCACTGTCCAGCTCGGCGAAACCATCGTCATCGTCGCCGCGGTCGCGGCCACCACGGCCAAAGAAGGCCAGGACTTTTTTCCGCTCACGGTGGATTACCGCGAGAAAGCTGCCGCCGCCGGCAAATTCCCCGGCGGTTACTTCAAGCGCGAAGGGCGCCCGACCGAAAAAGAGATTCTGACCAGCCGGGTGATCGACCGTCCCATCCGGCCATTGTTCCCCAAGGGCTGGTACAACGAAGTGCAGGTGCAGAGCATTCTGCTCAGCGCCGATGGCGAGAATGATCCGGATGTTCTGAGCATTCTCGGCGCATCGGCCGCGCTCTCGGTTAGCGACATTCCCTGGAGCGGGCCAATCGGCGCGCTGCGCGTGGCCCGCGTCGAGGGAAGCTTTATCGCCAATCCGACCCACGCCCAGATGGAACAGAGCGATCTTGATCTGATCTACGTCGGCACGGCGACAGACCATTTGATGTTTGAAGGGGCGGCCAAGGAAATATCCGAGGCGGATTTTCTGGCGGCGTTGGAGTTTGGCCAACGCATGTGCCAGACGATGGTCGCCGCACAAAAGGAGCTCGCCGCCAGGGCCGGCAAACCCAAACGGGCAATTACGTTGAATATCGTGCCCGATGAAATCCTGAACGAAGCCAAAACCCTGGCCGGAGATCGAATGGTTCCCGCCTTGCTCATTGCCAAAAAGCTCGAACGCGAGGCCGCCGTCAACGCCTTGACCGACGAAGTGGCCTTAAAGCTCACCGAGAAGTTTGGAGAGGAGAAGATCACGGAATTCGTCGTCAAAGACGCCTTTTACTACATCCAGAAGGAAGCCGTTCGGAAACTGATTCTGGACAATGGCAAGCGCATGGATGGACGCCGTTTTGATGAAGTCCGGCCCATCTCGTGCGAGGCCGGAGTTCTCCCGCGCGCGCATGGTTCGGCGCTATTCTGCCGCGGCGAAACCCAGGCGCTGGCGCTGGCCACGCTTGGCACCACGGAAGATTCACAAGAATTCGATTCCTACACCGGCGGCGCCAATGAAAAGCAGTTCATCCTCCACTACAACTTCCCCAACTTCTCCGTCGGCGAAACCGGACGGATCAGCGGCCCTGGCCGGCGCGAAATCGGCCATGGCGCCCTGGCGGAGCGCTCCTTGGAACCGATGATTCCGCTCAAGGAATTCCCTTACGCCATCCGCATCACCTGCGAAATCATGGAATCCAACGGCTCAACTTCCATGGCGTCGGTGTGCGGGGGCAGCCTGGCGTTGATGGATGCCGGCGTGCCGTTGAAGAAGCCGGTCGCCGGCATCAGCGTCGGCATCTGCACCGAGTACACCCAGGACAAGCAGCTCGGCCGGTATCAACTGCTCACGGACATCATCGGTTGGGAAGACGCGTTCTGTGACATGGATTGCAAGCTGGCCGGCACCGACAAAGGGATTACCGGATTCCAGCTCGATTTGAAACTCCCAGGGCTTCCGCACAAACACATGACGGAGGCGGTCGAACGGGCTTGTGCGGCTCGGCTGCACATTCTGGCGGAAATGGCGAAGGTCCTCTCCGAATCCCGCAAGGAACTCAGCAAGTACGCCCCGCGAATCCTCACCCTCAAGATCAATCCGGAAAAGATCGGCGCGCTTATTGGCCCTGGCGGCAAGAACATCAAGAAGATCGTCGATGAATCCGGTTGCGAGATCAACATCGAGGACGACGGCACGGTCATGATCTACTCGACCAACGAAGACGGCATGAAGATCGCCCGCCGCGAGGTCGAGAAGATGACTTCCGAAATCGAGGTGGGAAAGACTTATCGCGGCCGCGTGGTCAGCATCAAGGAATTCGGCTGTTTCATCGAAGTGTTCCCGGGCCAGGACGGACTCTGCCACATCAGCGAACTGGCCAACTTCCGCGTCAAACAAGTCGAAGACATCGTCAAGATGGGTGACGACATCACCGTGAAATGCGTCGGCATCGATGAAAAGGGGCGCGTCCGTCTGTCGCGCCGCGCCGCGATGGAAGAGCGCGACAAAGAAATGGCGAAAAAGGGGTAGCAAGCTTTGCCAGCACTTCAGATCTCAACAAAAGCAAACAAGGGGGGCATGGACCCCGTGCCCCCCGTGGGCCTATCAAAACGCGGGTTTCAGCCTTTGTTTTCTTTGTTGCCTCTTGTTCAACTGAATGCTTGCGGCTGAAGCTCACCGTCTACCTTCCCTTGGGGTAAAAAAACCCCGCCTGATGCCGTGTGCAAACAGTTCCTTTGAACTATTTAGAAACAGGTGGAACTGGCTTTGCGGCTTTCGACTTCCAGTAAAGGCCTGTCGGCCACCGCCTCAGCTTGGGTTCCGTTTTTCGTCAACTACGGTTCAAGGACTTAGTTTCTGAGCACGAGCACGGGCAGGGTAAATCAAACCTGCAAAACGGTTACCAAAGAGCCTTCGACGCCCGCTTGCCAAGCAACTTCTCAGTTGCGTCTAACGCAAATAACAAATCAGTTTTCCGGCTCCCGCTCAAGTAAAAAGGCGGTTTCAGTTCTGGGTCAAGCAAATGAAGGCGAGTCCAAGGCGAGTCCTGAAACTGCCTGCCAAACCGGGGATCGAACTTCAGTAATCTGGGCGCTGCATTCAATGGAAGAGAACATTTCTCGACGACCGCGCATGAAACAGCCCTTGCATCGCCCGACGGGCCTCCCGGCGAGCGGCCCGGACGGCGTGAAGAACGAAACCGCTGTCGCCAGCATGGTCGCCTTCACCGCCAGTTTCTGCATCCTGGTGATTGAGCTGGTCGCCGGGCGAATCATGGCACCGCACGTCGGTGTGTCGCTCTACTCGTGGACGAGCATTATCGGTGTCGTGCTCGCCGGCATCAGTCTTGGCGCCTATGCCGGAGGGGTACTCGCCGACCGCTTCCCGCACCGCCGCACGATGGGATGGCTTCTCTTGGCCGCGGGCCTGGCGGCCTTCACGATCGCGCCGCTGACCGATCTCGCCGGCGGGTCCGGTCTCTTGGAAGGCGTGACGACGCTGATGGTTCGCATTCTGGTGCTGACGGCGATTGTCTTTTTTGTGCCCTCGCTGCTGCTGGGAATGGTTTCTCCAGTCGTGATCAAACTCGCGGTCAAGGACCTGGAAAAGACCGGCCACGTCGTGGGCAAGATTTCCGCCTTCTCCACCTTGGGGTCCATCCTCGGAACGTTCGCGACCGGGTTCTACTTGATCGAAGCGATGGGCACGCGAGCCATCTTGTATTCGGTCGGCATGATTCTCATGCTGTCCGCGCCGGTTTTTGGCGGATGGATGTCGGAGCGTTCCAACGGCGTTCGCCGGACCGTGGTCTGGACGGCTCTTCTGTCGCTGGCGGGCGTCCTCGCGTGGATTTGGTTCAACCGCGATTGGATCGCCCGGCCGAGGTTCTCGATCGAGGTCTCGCTCTTCGTTTCCCTCTGTTTTCTGAACAGGAGGCAACGGAGAGAACGGAGAAGCCGGGGAATTGTGTTCGATCACAGTCCCTGTCCTGATTCTTCTGCTTTTGTGAGGTCTGAAATTGCGGCAGGCTGGCAACTTGCCGCGACAGGCAAGTTGCCAGTTCCACCCAAATACCATTTTCAAAAGCACACTCTAAGGGACAAGGACCACTCGGTAGAATCGCAGTGTGTGCGGCGCGGCGGTTTGATCCGTGAAAGTCGCCTGGGTCGAGTCGCTGCTCACGCCGCTCAACGTTTGCCAGCTTTGCAGGTCCGTCGAAACTTCAATGATGTAGAGCCGACCGGGCTGGCTCTGGAACGAAAACGTGAATCGACCGTCGGCCATCCGCGCCGGCTTGCTGATGGCAACCGTTGGAAGATCGAGAACCAGCGTGGCCAGCGAACTCACCACTATGCCGTAAGGATTCTTCACCACGACGCGATAGTTTCCTTGATCCGAGTGGCTGACCGCCGAGAGAGTCAACACGCGATCGGTCGCGCCCGCAAGGGCGGCCTCATCTTTCAGCCATTGATACGTCACCGGGCCCTGGCCGATTGCTTCAACCGCGAACTCCACCGTGCCGCCCGGCAGTCCGGAACGATTCGACGGTTGAACCGTGATCACCGGCGGCCGCGTCCGCACGACGCGCAAACTAAACTCCGGACTCGACGCCTGCCCGAATTCGTTGCTGACCGCGACGCGGTAACCCCCGGCATCCGAATCTCGTACGCCCTTCAGCAGCAGAGTCGCGTTGGTCGCGCCTGAGATAAGTTCGCCGTTTCTGAACCAGGCGAATCGCAATGGGGCGCTGCCGTCCGCCGCGGCGGTGAAACTCACGTCCGTTCCTTCCAGCGCTTCGCGGTCCTGGGGCGACGCCACAATGCGCGGCGGGGAATAGACCGTCAGCGTCCCTCCGCTGGACGCCGCGCCGTACGGATTCCGGACCGTGACCGTGTATCGTCCCGCGTTCGCAGCAGAGACATTGTCTAATTCCAGAACCGAGGCGGCGGCGCCCGGGATGACCTTGCCGTCCTGTTGCCATTCAAAACTCAACGGGATCGTGCCAAGGACGCTTACGGAAAAAACGGCACGGTCCCCTGCCCTCCTCGATTGGCTCACGACGTGCGTAAGGATCGTGGGCGGGGGATACGGTTGCACACCCAGCGTGGCTTGCGGGCTGATGACCGAGCCGGCGGGATTCGCGACCGCAACGGCGTAGCGTCCGGCATCCCCAACGCTCAAATTCTTCAAAGCCAGGTTGGCATTAGTCGCGCCCGGAATCACGCTCTCGTTCTTGAGGCATTGGAAAAAGAGCGGCGCCGTTCCTTCCGCTACCACTTCAAACATGGCGTTGTCCCCGGCATAAGCGATCTGGCTCATGGGCGCGGAAACGATTCTCACGCGCTCGACGACCGTGACCGTGGCCGAGTCGGACACCGATCCAGCCGCGTTGGAGACAATCACCGTGTAAGTCCCCGCGTCGGCAAATCCCGCGCCGGCCACGAACAAACTGGAAGAAGTCTCCCCAGGCAGATCAATTCCGTTCCGTTGCCAGCGGAAGGTGGGCCGCGGCGCGCCGGTCGCCGAGACAGACAACGTGAACGAATCATTGCGAATGATGATTAGATCGCTCATGCGCGAGTTAAACGTCGGCGCAACTTTCGCGAGTGTGGCCGTGGCCGGTGTGCCCAGGGCCGCAAGCGGCGGGGCGCCGGAATCCAGCGCAAGCCTCAACGTCACCGTCGGCTGATAGAAAAGCGTGCCGTCAGTTCGAATGGCGCCGGTCAAATCCACGGTCTTGCTGATTTCCCGGTCCGCGAAGGCGATGGGCACCGTGGCCCTCGCGGACCCGTTATTGACACTCAGAGCGACGGTTAAATTGACCGAGCCGCGATTGCCCAGGGTTCGGTAAACGGTGACGTTCGCCTGATCGGGATTGGTCGTCTGAAGCTGGAAGCTCGCTTGCCCGAAATAGAAGGTTCCCGGACGCGCGTCGTCTCCCTGCACGTCGCCCACCGGCGCGGTTTGCACCTTCTGAAGCAGGGCTGCGCCGGAAATCGGCGCCAGCACTTCGCCCGCAGAAGGATTGGCTGCGATCTGCGCCAGCAGCAGCGGCACTTCGCCTTGCGTGATGACTTGGGTTCGGGTGATTTCCCGCGATGCCTCCAAGGGGTTGGCTGCGCTCGCCACCACGGCATCCTTGATTTGATTGCCTTCCGCAATCACGGTGGCAGAACTCTGCTGCGCGGCCGCGCTGAGGTTGGCGCCCAGAATCTGCGCGCTGCGCTGGATCACACTGGCCACCGTGGTCGATTGGCTCACATCGACAGCTTGCCCGGTCGAAACCTTTTCCGCCCCTTCGCGACCGTGTTGGCCACCTGCGATGCCGTCTGGCCGGAAACACCGCTCAAGAGCGCAGACACCTGGACCAGCGTGTCCTGCACTTTGGCGCCGGCCTTGAGAATCGCGGGCGTTACCGGATCGGCCGCCGCCCCGCCGGCCAGTGGATTGTAAGTCGTGAGATCCACGCCGGCAGGGATGTTCAACGCCGCGGCGAGCTGAGCCTGCGCTTGGGCAACGGTCGCGCCTGGGTTTTGGTCCAGCGTGGCGGTCAGGATGGTCGTAAGCGGATTCACCACGGTGGAACCGGGTGGCGCGGTCAATGGCGTTTTCATCGCCAAGCCCGTCGCGATATCGATGCCGCCTGTCAACACCAGCGAACCTTCGGAAGGCTCGAATTGTCCATTGGCGTTGAGATCGAACTGGCTGCCCAGCGCGAGAGAAAAATTGCCCGCCGCGTCGGTCTGCGTCGAAGGCTCATTCGCATCCCTCACCCGATTCTTGTTCGCGTCGAAAAAGACCGTCGCTCCGGCCACATAGCCGTCGCGCGCGATCCCCGCGAAGTTTGCCTGATTCCGCACGGTGAGAATTCCCGGCGTCGAGGTGAGGCTGTAATTCGTGAGCTTGCCGTTTGGATCCGACACCGACGGTGTGAACACGTACTCGCCGGGCGAGCTGTTGAGAACGGCGGGCGTGGCGAAACTCAGCGTCAGGTTGTCGGCGTTCTGGACACCGGCGAGCGTTCCCGTGAAGGCCGGGTTTGCCGCGCCGTAATTTCGCGAAGCATCACTCGCGGCCGCGCTGAGCGCTGCTGGACTGATCGTCAACGTCCCGTTGTTCAAGACAACGGTGCAATTGCTCAGCTTGTTGTTCGGATCGACCACCGTCGGCACGATGGGATAAGTGCCGGCCGAACTCGCGGCCGTGGCGACCGTGCTGTACGTCGCGCTGATCCCGTCGCTGTTCTGCACTCCGGTCACCGTGCCCGTGAGTGTTGGATTCGCTGCGCCGTAGGTCCGGCTGGCAGAATTTGCGGTCACCGTGAGCAGGAATTGACTGACCGTGATGGCCAGGGTCGCCGTGCCGGTTTTGCCGGCCGCGTCGGTGGCGCTAAGTCCAACGGTGAACGCACCGGTTTGTGTGGGTTTGCCGGAAATGACGCCGATCGCGGTATCTACGTTCAACCCGGCCGGCAGCCCTGTGGCATTGAAAGTGGCAGACTCGGAAGCCGTAATTGTGTAAGTGTAGGCCGTCCGATACGTGGCGCTGGCGCTCGTCGCGCTGGTAATGACCGGCGCCGTGTTGTCCACGGTGAACGTTGCGCTGGGTCCACCGGCCGCGGCTGGGTTTCCCGCAAAGTCCGCCGCCGTGCCGGCGACGAGGGAAATGCCCAACGTGCCATCCCCGTTGATCCCAAAAACGGTGATCGTTCGGGCATTGCCTGTGCCGGAGACGCTCACGGTTCCTTGCGCCGTTCCCGTTTTGTTGAGCACCACGTTGGCCGCAGACAGAGTGATCGCGTCGATGTCCGTTGCGTCGTAAGCGATCGCGTATGTGACGGCCGTGCTCGCGGTGAGCGTCGCCGAGGGCGGGCCGATGGTCACGGTCGGAACCGTATTGTCCACGGTGAAGGTCGCGCTCGGCCCGGCCGCCGGAACCGCGTTGCCCGCGAGGTCCGTGGCCGTTCCTTCCGCAATGGAAAACCCGAGCGTCCCGTCGCCGGTGACATTCGCGATGGTCACGATGTAATCCGCGCCGCTTCCAGACACGCTCACCGCGCCGTTCGCGGACCCGGTGAGGTTGAGGGTGATGCTCGACGCGGCCAATGTACTCGCGCTGAAATTCTCGTCCGAGAAAGTCACGGCGTAACTCACGGGACCGGACCGCGCGAAGCTGCTGGACGGCGCGCTGATCGAGACGGCTGGGCGCGTGTTGTCCACCGTGAAGACCGCGCTCGGCCCGGCGGCCAAGGCCGAATTGCCGGCCAGATCGGTGGCGCTGCCTGCACCGATAGAAATACCCAAGGTCCCGTCGCCGGTGATCCCTGCAAGGGTCACCGTGTAAGTTGTCCCGCCGCCGGTGACACTCACGTTGCCACTCGCGGTGCCAGTGCGGTTCAAAGCGATTAAACCAGCCGTCAGGGAACTGGCGCCGAAATTCGCGTCCGCGTACGTCACGGTGTAAGTCACCGGACCGGACTTCGCAAAGCTGGCCGAAGGCGAGCTGATTGTCACGGCCGGGCGCGTGTTATCCACAGTGAACGTCGCGCTCGGACCAGCCGCGGGGGCCAGGTTGCCGGACAGGTCAATGGCCGTGCCCGCGCCAACGGAGATGCCCATCAACCCGTCGCCGGTGATGCTGGAAAGGGTCACGGTGCGGGTCGTTCCCGTGCCAGAGACACTCACCACGCCGTTGGCGGTCCCCGTACGATTCAAAGTCACATTTGCGGCCGTCAAGGTGCTGGCACTGAAGTTCGCGTCCGCGTAGCTCACCGTGTAAGTCACCGGAAGGCCGTCGGCAAAATTCGCCGAGGGCGCGCTGATCGTCACGGCCGGTGCGCTGTTGTCCACGGTGAACGTCGTGCTGGTCGCGGGGGGAGCCAGGTTTCCCGCCAGGTCGCTGGCCGTGCCTGCCGCGATGGAAATGCCCAGCGTGCCTTCTTCAGCAAGGGACGACAGGGTCACCAAATAAATCGTGCCGTTGCCGGTGACACGCTCGGCGCGCGGCCTTCCAGGCCGCAGCAGCTCCATGAACTCGCGACGCGCGAATTCCTTCCGACGCAAACTTCGGATCGCAACCGCTGCGGCCTTGAAGGCCGCGCGCCGTTTGGGTTGCGGTTCCACCGCGCTGCGCTGTATCGCGGATTTGCAATCTGATTTTCAATCCGCAGGTCGCCCGGCAAGTCAGCGGCTTTCGCCTTGCCTAGCTCTGGGCGACTACAAGTCGGCGATACAGCAAAGCGCGGCGAAGCCAGGCGACCGTGTTCGTCTGCGTCCGGCGTTCGGTGGCAGTGTACGGATGCGCCCGCCCCCTGTCCTTGTCACCAGTTTTTAAGGTCGAGTTGGGAACAGTTGGGAGCAGGTTTCACTTGTTCGCGAGTTCATCCCTGCCTATGCTGCGTCTTGTTCCCGGTGACTAAATCCAATCAACAAACAGCCGCTTCCGCGACCGGACCGTGGCCGGGCGTGCAAAACTCCAACAGCCCCGTTCACCGCACTCCGGGAAGTCCGGCAGCGCTTTATCGCGTCGAGCAATAGCTTGCGGGCGAATTGCGGCGGACGGCGGATGAATCTATCGTTGAAGCAACAAACGGAACAGCCCAAACAACAGCGAGATCGAGCCAAAAGCCCGGTCTCTCTTTTTTGCCAGGAGTTCGTCATTCCGAAAAGGTAGGGCAAACCTGCCGGTTGGCCTGCTCAACGATCCAACCCCGTTAACGAGGCAACGATCTTTCCAGAGAGATCCACGCTGACTTCACGCGCGCCTCTCGGCAGATCCACGGTCGTCTCTTTTCCGCCCGGCCAGCGAATCCAAAGACGAGTTGGAGATTGGGCAAATCCCATCACCTGTACGGAACTGTCGTGCGACCAGTATCCGCTCCCGGCATGAATTTCCCGCGCGGCCCCGGGGCTTGTTTCACCAACAAGCCGGACGCACGCGCCAACTCCGTCCGGGTTGCCATCCGGCCCTTTCAATCGGATGCGCAAGCCCGGCCGGCCGCTTCGATTGCGAAAGAGTTTCGTGAAAGCGCCATTCTGGGTGACCGCCAGATCGACCCGGCCGTCGCGGTCGAAATCAGCCAGAGCGCACCCGCGCTGTTCGCCGTAAACGAGGACCCCGCTCTCCTGGCCTCGCATCGCCTCAAATCTCCCGCCCCCATCGCCTTTCAACCACAATCCGCGTCCGCCGTCATAGCGCGGTGTCTCGATCTGCGCTCCGAAAAAATTCTGGCTCAAAAAGATGTCCTCATGACCGTCGCCGTCGGCGTCGCCCACCGAAACTCCGAAGGCCGGCGCGAATTGAGCTTCCGCAGGCAAAGCCCGCGCTTCGAAGCGATCGCCGCGGTTTAGAAAAACCGTGGACTCCAACCAGACCGCTTCTTTGAATTTCGCGCCGGGCATTTTGTCGCCCAACAACTCCTCCACGCTCGCTCCGGCGTAAGCCTTGTTCGAGGCGAACCGATCGCGAAGGAATGGCATGGCGCGCCCGAGCGACACGAGCTGGCGTTCCGGCACGAACTTCTGCATCCCCGGCTCGTAGAACGCTTCGATGACGTCCTCCGTGCCGTCGCGGTCGAAATCCCCGTAGTAAATGCGCGAGGGCTGCCGGCGGTGGGCTTGATACCGCGTGTTGCGTCCCCAATTTGAGGCCACCATGTCCATCTTCCCGTCCCCGTCGAAATCGCCCGTGGCAACGCCGTTCCACCAGCCCGGCAGGTCGTGAAGCGTGGAGCGTCGAGCGTCGAGCGTCGAGGCTCCCTGGGGCCACGTCACGGGCCAATCCCAGGAGGCCAAGCGACCGGCTTGATTCCGGAAAATCCGGATTGGCCCCCAATCGCACGCCAGAATCAATTCGGGATAGCCGTCCCCGGTGAGATCGCTGAACACGGCCCCGCTGACCAGCCCCACGCTCTGTAAAACCAGCGAGTTCTCCGCGTCTGGCGCGAATTTGCCTCCGACGTTTCGATACACGGCCGATGAAGCCGCCTGGGGATATTTTCCAGGCAGCACGCGCCCGCCGACGAACAAATCCAGATCCCCGTCGCCGTCGTAATCCGCCAGAGCCAGCGGCCCGCTGCTGGTCTCGCGTCCGGGGATGAGATCCTCGGCGCGTTTGGCAGCGAAATCGAACTGCCGGGCGCCGGCGCCCATCGCGAGTCCGTCTTCGTAATTCGCGGAACCGGCCACAATCACTCTTTGTCCCGGCGATTTGCTCCACCCGAGCACCGTCGTTTGATCTCGAGTCACCGGGAAGCTCGACGGAGGACCATCGAGCATCGAGAAGCCTCCCTGGCCGTCGTTGCGATAAACGCCGAGCCTCCCGCCCTTGCCGCTGCCAATGATCAAGTCATCCCACCCATCGGCGTCGAAGTCGAACCACGCGATTCCCGGCCCCAATTGGCTGAGCCGATTGGGGAGCAACGGCTGGCGGCTGAAATCGTCGAAAGGGTCGTCCATGTGCGTATGGTTTAGCAAGTGGCTGACGTCCTCGAAAAGCGGTGCAGCGTTGGAGCGTGAAACCGTTGGAGCGTGGTTCGTGGACGCTGGAAGACTCGGATGCTCTGACGCTCCGACGTTCCTTTGTGATAACCGTTCCCCGTCGCCTCGTCCCTCTCCACGAACGGGCCCCCTCACTCCGTCCCTCTCTCCCTCCGAGGGGGAGAGGGTGTCCGGAGGACGGGTGAGGGGCATTCCTTCCGTGGCACGACCCGCGCGGGATTCCTTCCGGAACGGCCGGCTTTCCGAGGCCGACTCTTCTTCGAGGATCTCGTACGCGTGATTCGCCTTGGCGCCGCGCACCAAACTGCGGGCGCCGCTGCGCCAATTCACTTCGATGGTCGGCTCGTTCGTCGCGGCGCCCGCAGCGAAGACACGGAGCGCTTCGTCCGAAGACAAGTAACGCCCGCCGCAGATCATTTCCTGAGCTTGCTGCGGCGCCGGGCCGCCCAGCACTTTGATCCGGGCCCCGATCCCGCGCGTGTTGGGCGCGCGGCCTTTCAAGCGGACAGAGATTCGAGGCGCCGGGGAATTGTTTCGATAAACGCTGGCCGGCGCGTTGAAATTGTTCACGGCCACGTCCAGGTCGCCGTCATTGTCCAAATCCGCCAGCGCCATGCCGTGCGAGATTGCGGCCAGATCGAAACCCCACGCGCGTCCGACTTCCTCAAACGTCAAGTCGCCGCGATTCCGGAAAGCGAGATTCGGCGTGCTGAACCGCGGGAACTTGCGGCGCGCCTGGAAGATTTCCGCGTCGGACATCCTGCGTTTGGCGCGCATGGCTTTCAATTCGTCCGCTACGTCCAGATCGCGCGCAGCGCGTTCCTGGCCGTTGGAAACCAGCACATCCTCCCACCCGTCCAGATCGACGTCGAGGAAGACCGGCGTCCAGGACCACTCCGAAGCCTCCAGGCCGCTCAACTGGCTGATCTCTGCGTACGTGCCGTCGCCCCGGCTCAAGAACAGCGTGTTGAGTCCGTATTGAGGGCGATTTTCGATTTCGCCAATTTTCGGCCACGACGGATTGTCGTCCAGCATCTGGGTCATGCGCACGCGATGATCCCGGCTCAACATGTCGAGGACCAAAAAGTCGTCGAACCCATCGCGGTTAATGTCGGCAAAATCGACGCCCATGGAGAACAGACTGGCCTTGCGCAACGCCAGCCGAGGAATCGCTCGGAATCGGCCGTGGCCTTGATTGATCCAGACGCGATCGATCGAGTCGAAGTCGTTGCAGACATAAAGATCGGGAGCGCCGTCGCCGTTCAGATCGCGAAACATGGCGGCCAACCCCCAGTCCAAGGGCGTCTCCTTCAGAGCCTGGCCGTCTTCGTCCAGAAACGTTCCGTCGGTAAACGAAAGCGCGCCGAAATTCGTGCCGCCCAAGTTTCGATAGAATCCATCCGCTTGCCCCATTTCCAAAATCCGGCCCGTGGCGGTGACGACAAACCGGTTCGTCAGGTCCGGTTCTGTGGTGAGCCGGCCATCGACGCGTTCTACGACGGTCCGACCATCGACCACTTTGAACGTCGCGCGCGCGTTGGGCAGGTCCATCAGCGCACTGGTTCGATAATTGGCGATGTACAAATCCAGAAAACCATCGCCATCGATGTCCGCGACAGCCGTGGTCATTCCGCCCTTGCCAGGATTTAGCACCGCCCGCTCTGCGAAAATTCCTTTTCCGTTATTGAAGAAAATCCGGGTGCCGCGCCCGATCGAGTTCACCACTAAGTCCAGGTCGCCGTCGCCGTCCAGATCGGCGAAGGTGGCGCCGGTGGAATCCATCCCCGCACACGCGACGCCCGCCGTTTCAGTGACATCCTCGAATCTCCAATCGCCAAGATTTCGATAGAGACGATTGGGCGCGTTCAACCCGCAGAAGTACAGATCGCACCGGCCATCGCCATCGACGTCTCCCGCCGCGACCCCGGAGCCGTTGAGCAAGATCTGATTGGTGAGATGTCTGGATTCCGGGACAAAATTTCCGAACCCGATCCCAGTGAGGTTTGAAGAGAGCAGCGTGAAGCCTGCCTTGCCGTTTGGGGGAACGACGATCGATTTGCCCTGGAAGCCTTGGCCACGCTCCCACCCGGCCTCGCCGGCCAGCGGTCCGGACACGGTGGACTCTTCGCCGGTTCCAGTGCGCGCCTGCCTTCTAACCGCGGATTTCGCGGATAGCGAAATGGTCTCATCCAAGCTATGGAGTGCGACGGCAGAGCGCAGCGGTGACGGCGCTTTGCCGTGGGCCGCGCCTTCCGGTCTCGAAACGAAAGCGGGGTCGCGCTGCGCTTGCCCCCGCACTCGATAGGGTCGTCGATTGTTGCCAGGTTCATGGAAAAGGGGAACGGGACGTTCCAGGGCCAGGGCGCAGCCGCTGAAACCAATGGAGAAGACGAGCGAGAGGATCGTGCCGAAGCGTTGCTGCATGTCGGCTGCATTCTATCCATCCGCCGCGGTCGAGGCAAAAACCAAAGCGTCCGGGGTGTCGGGGGCAAGTTAGCTTTTGAACAGCCTGCGTTTGCCTCGCAGCGCGAGGTGATCAGGGTAGCCGTGGGCTTTGAGCCCACGGAACGGCAAGGGGCCAAGCCTAACGTCGCTCCGCGACGCAGGCCTCTCTGGCTGACCAAACCGTGGCTCGAAAGCCACGGCTACCGTCAGTGGTCGCGCTGCGACCTTTCAAAAACTGACTTGCGCGCACCGGAGTGTCCTGCGAGCGCGTGCGCCAGAGAGCCGCAGGGTTCGGTTCCGAGGCCTTCGAAGCTGTTTAGCGCTGGGGAGTCTCTCCGTTCCTTTTGGGTCTGAAGCGCCTTTCCCCTCACCCCGGCCCTCTCCCTCGGGGAGAGGGAGAATCAATGGCTGCAGTTGTGGACTCCAAACGCCTGCGATTTCATCCGTCGCGGAGAACTGAATTCCCTCTCCTGGAGGAGAGGGAGCGGGTGAGGGGAAAGGGGCATGAGGAGACAGCGGAGCGCAGGAATCTTGAAGCCACGCCAAATAGATACAGGCCTTCCGGCCTTGGGGACCGCGATAGGTTTCGTGGTTCCCAGTGTGGAAGCCGCTTGCTAAAAGGATCGCGTTGAAAGCAAATCGCCAGCGCAAGCGACGGACTTCTGCCGCCGTGGCGTCCGACCCGTCCACCGCGCCTGCTGGCGTCGCTGCAACCTGGAAACGCCGATGGCTGTTCCCACCGATCGCGCTGGTTGCCCTCCCAATTCTTCTCCTGGCCGGAATCGAGTTCGCGTTGCGCGCGGCCGGCTACGGTTATCCAACCGCCTTTTTTTTGCCGTGGACGGTTGGCGGCAAGAAAGTCTTTGTCGGGAATGAAAAATTCGGCTGGAGGTTTTTCCCTCGCCAACTGGCGCGCCGTCCGTTGCCGGTGACTGTGAACGAAGAGAAGCTCCCCGGCACTTTCCGAATCTTTGTCTTCGGCGAATCCGCGGCGATGGGAGACCCAGAGCCAGCCTTCGGGTTCAGTCGCGTTTTGGAAGTGCTCTTGCGCGAACGATTCCCCGGCGCGCGGTTCGACGTGATCAACGTGGCGTTCACGGCCATCAACTCGCACGTTATTCTCCCCCTAGCCCGCGAGTGCGCCCGGCATCAGGGCGATCTTTGGATCGTGTACATGGGCAACAACGAAGTGATGGGGCCGTTCGGCGCCGGAACAGTCTTCAGCGCGCAGTCGCCGCCCTTGCCGGTGATCCGGGCCAGCCTGGCGCTCAAACGGCTCAAGCTCGGCCAATGGACTGACCAAACGATGGATCGTTTCTTCGCTCCCGCGTTGCGAACTCAATCCTGGGCCGGCATGGAAATGTTTCTCGACCAGCAAATCCGCCGCGATGACCCCCGCCTGCATCGGGTCTATGACCATTTCCGCACGAATCTGGAGGACATCATTCAAGCTGGCGTCCGCAGTGGCGCGAAAGTTGTCGTCAGTACCGTGGCGAGCAACCTCCGGGATTGCGCTCCGCTGGCGTCGCTCCATGCTGCGGATTTGAGCGAGAGTCAGATTTCCGAATGGGACGGACTTTATCGCGAGGCCAACGCGCTGACTCGATCGGGGCAAGTAACCAAAGCCATCGACCGGTATTTGGTGGCGGAACGGATCGACGGGACCCACGCCGAGCTCCAGTTTCGCCTCGGCCACACTTACCAGACCTTGACGAATCGCGGCGAAGCCCGGCGCAGGTTCGAGCTGGCGCGCGACCTGGATACGCTCCGCTTCCGCGCGGATTCGCGGATCAACAGCCTTATCAAGGAAGTCACTGTTCGGCGCGAAGAAGGCGGCGTGTACTGGCTCGACGCCACGGAAGCTCTCGCCCAGGAAAGCGCCGAGGGCCTTCCGGGCGCCGAGTTTTTCTTCGATCACGTGCACCTGACGTTTGAAGGCAATTATCGGCTGGCCCGAGCGCTCGCGGAGACGACGCTTCATGTTTTGCCCGCGGAGATTTCCCGAAACGACAAAGGTTCCTGGGCTTCCTCAGAACGTTGCGCCCGGCGGCTGGCGTGGACTGATTGGAGCGTTTACGCGATGTATGAAACCATGCTGCGGCGGCTGTCGTCCGCGCCCTTCACCAACCAGTTCAACCACGCCGCGCGCCGCGACACATTCCTGGCGAAACTGGCCGCGCTGCGCTCCGGCGCCGAAGCAAGCGCGCTGCGTGCGGCGTCCGCGGTCTTCACCGAAGCTCTCTCGAACTCGCCCCAGGATCCGATGCTGCGCGAGCATTTCGCGAAGCTCCTTCGCGCGCGGGGCGATTTCGATGGCGCGCTGGCGGAATTCCGGCGAGTCATCGAACTGTGGCCGCACTACGCGGCCGGCTACTACAACGCCGGCTCGGTGCTGCGCGCCCAGGGCAAAGCCACCGAGGCGGCTCAATTCTTTCATCAGGCCTTGCGGGCAAACCCGGACTACGCCGAGGCTCACTACGGCCTGGGCCTCCTTGCCATGAGCGAGGGAGGGATTTCTGAAGCCACCCGTTCATTCTCGAAAGCAATTCAACTCAGGCCCGGGCTTTGGGAAGCTCACCTCAATCTCGCGCTCGCTTTGGAAAAACAAGGCGATCCGGTCCGGGCCGTGAGCAGTTACGCCGAGACGCTGCGGCTGAACCCGAATTCCGATCTTGCCCACCTGCGTCTGGGCGACCTCCTGGCGCGGCAAGGAGATCTGATGACAGCCATGCAGCACTTCTCCGATGCGGCCCGCGCACAGCCGCACACGGTCCTGACGGAATTCAATCGGCTCGTCCAGACCAATCCACAAGACGCCCTGGCTCACTTCAAGTTAGCCAATGCGCTCGCCGCGTTGGGCCGCGCAAAGGAAGCCATGGAGAGCCTTCGCCAGGCCGTGCGCCTGAAAAGCGATTTCTGGGAGGCGCGTTATTTTCTGGGCGTGGAACTGGCCACGCAAGAGAGGCTCCCGGAAGCGCAGGCCCAATTCGCCGAGGCGGTCCGTCTGCGGCCCGACTTTGCTTTGGCGCATTTGAATCTCGGCGTGGCCCTCGCCAAGCAAGCGCGGCTGGGCGAAGCGGCGGTTCATTTTCATGAAACGCTGCGCCTGCAGCCGACCAATCGGCAGGCCCAACACTTCCTTCAGACTCTAAAATCGATCACTAACGCCGTGCCGTCGCGCTGAATCTGATTGCCGCGCGGTGCATCTAGAATCCAGAAGTTCGGTGACTCTTTGGAGTGCGGCGGCAAGCGGAGCGCGACGCCGCTTTGGCGTGGGCCAAGGTTGCACTCCTGGACTGTCCGCGATGTGGGGATTCCACAAAAATCGCCGTCGCCGCTGCGCTCTGGTGGCGCACTCCAAATCGACCGGTTCCAGTCCAAGGCACCGTCGACTTGTGCATGCACCGATAGCAGCGTGCGAACAATCCGTACGATTGCAGAGCAGATGAACACGAAAAGAGCAAGTCGCGCTCATGGGGGTTCTTTCGCGTATTTGGTGTGTTTCGTGGGCCTCTTATCACCAGTTTTGGTGTCAGGCCGAACCTGCAGAATCCATTGAGATCATGCGGCGTTTCTGGTGGATTGTCGGCGTTCCCGAACAACTGATTGATGGAATTGGTGCAGGGCAGCCTGACGATCGAATGGACCGGTGGCGGCACCTTGCAGGCCGCGCCGGCCGTGACCGGCCCGTGGCAGGACGTGCCCGGAGCCGCCAGCCCATACACATTCAATCCAACGGCGGCGGCGCTTTTCGGACGAATCAAAAACTGAGATTCGGGCCATACTCAAAGAGGCCGGGCGCAAGTCCGGCCTCTTTTTTTGTTCAGATGGGGACCGCACGGAATGGCGCTTACTGCTCAGACCGTGGGATAGGATACACTTTGTTGCGCCGCCTTTGGGCTCTGGCGAGGCGCGAACGACGAAGCATACCCGCAGCGGTCTGCGACGGAGTGAGCAACGAAGCCAGAGCCCAAAGGCGACGCAACCCGCAGGGCCAGGGGTCTTTTG